>Ga0153915_10004759_pt1 | contig 12555 bp, 20 predicted proteins | sample Opewatmetagenome_2_FD_107003 | JGI IMG/M metagenome (GOLD analysis project Ga0153915, IMG submission 107003) | Freshwater wetland microbial communities from Ohio, USA - Open water 3 Core 3 Depth 3 metaG | ecosystem: Environmental > Aquatic > Freshwater > Wetlands | place: USA: Ohio, Lake Erie... | reverse complement strand
TAGCCCAGTCGTCAGGCGCGTCTTCCTAGCTATTGCCTTCCTGGTCCTGCTCGGCCTGGCTTGGACGGGCCTGTGGGGTGGGGTCCACCAGATCCCGCAGTCCCTCACGACGTGCGAGCGAGTTCAGACGGCAACACAGTTGACCTACGGACTCCTGAGCCTGCTTTGCCTGGTCACCAGCTTTCGGGCTCGCCGCTGGGGTCCGCTGATCCTCGCCTGCTGGGCCGTCAGCGCGAGCTTGGCTGGCGGGCGAGGTGCCCGCCGCTGCGGCGCGAGTCGTTAGGCGGATCAGACAGGACGGCCAAGATGGTTGCGCTGCTGTGTCGGAACCGAGTCCAGGACTTCGCGACGTGGAAGAAGGTCTTCGATTCTCATGCCGGAGTGCATCGTGCGGCCGGCTTGCACCTGAAGACCCTGTGGCGTGGGCTGGAGCAGCCAAACGACATCTTCTTCCTGTTCGAGGTCACTGATCTCGCCAAAGCACGAGCCTTCATCGATGCTCCGGAGGGTGCCGAGGCGGGGCGTGCATCGGGTGTCCTTGAGGGAGACTACCACTTCATCGAAGGTGGCCTTGGGTACTGACGGCCTCGCCAGCGCCTGGGAAGCGGGAGAACGCCAATGAAAGCCGCCGTCTGCACCGGATACGGGCCGCCGGACGTTCTCCAAGTCACGGACGTCGAAAAGCCTGTGCCCAACGACAACGAAGTCCTGATCAGGGTCCGCGCGGCTTCCGTGAATCCACTCGACGTACACGTGAGGAGGGGGACGCCGTATTTCCTGCGCATGCTGTTTGGGCTGCGCAGACCTAAGGACCCACGGCTGGGCCGTGATGTGGCCGGCTGGGTTGAAGCGGTTGGCAGAGACGTAACCCGGTTCAAACCAGGCGACGAGGTGTTCGGAGCGTGCCGTGGGGCGTTTGCCGAGTATGCGTGTGCTTCCGAGTCGAACGTGGTCGTGAAGTCGGATAAGGTGACGTTTGAGCAAGCGGCATCTGTGCCCGTGGCGGCACTCACCGCATTGCAGGCTCTTCGCGACAAGGGGCAGATTCAGCCAGGGCAGAAGATCCTGATCAACGGAGCGGCGGGAGGCGTGGGTACGTTCGCGGTGCAGATTGCCAAGTCATTCGGCGCACCTGCGACCGGTGTATGCAGTACGAGGAATGTGAACATGGTCCGATCCATCGGCGCGGATCGGGTCATTGATTACACCCAAGAGGATTTCACCAAGAGCGGGCAACGCTATGACCTGATTTTCGACTGCGTTGGGAACCATTCGTTGCTGGCACTCAGGCGGCTGCTGAATCCCCGGGGGACATACATCGCGGTCGGAGCACCACCGCACGGCCGGTGGATCGGACCTCTGGGTCGTTTGCTCAAGACGCTTGTGTTGTCATGGTTCGTGAGCCCGCGGTTAGTCTTGTTTCTGGCGAGAATCCGGAGCGAGGATCTGACCATCATGCGCGAACTCATGGAGGCCGGAAAGGTGACACCGGTCATCGACAGGAGCTACTCGTTGAGTGAGGTTCGCGAGGCTATCGGATATCTCGAAGAAGGACACGCCCGGGGAAAAGTAGTGATAACCGTGGCATGAGGCCCGATCGCAATCGCCTCTGCCGCCACGCGAGATTCGCAACGCTCAGACTAGGCGCCCGAGCTGTTGGTCAACCGGTGCCTCGCCCGGGTCAAACGTGCCGTTACGCGCGAGGCGAATCGTCGGGGAATGGCCGCGCCTGATGCGTGATTCCGGAGAGATTCTGGAGGCCGCCATCGGCGTCGTGGCAGCGGCGGTCAGGCCGTCCGCCGTCGGCTCGAGCTTCTGCGGAAAGGAGGCGCAGATGCACGCAGTCGGGTCAGTGGCGCTGAGCTGACCCTCTTCGGAGTATCGGGACCGGTGGCGCGCTTCTCCCGAGGCACTCCGTAGCAGACTGGGCGTGACTGCCGGACAGGTCGTGACTACCGGTTCGGCACCGAACGATGGGCGTGAAGCACCTTCCACTGTCCATCGCGCTGCACGAACACCACAGTCTCGGCGAACGGGGCGTCGATCTGCCGGCCATCGGCCAGGGTGGCGGAGGACGTCCCCACGCCGGTCCAGAGTGCGGCGGTCGGCGAGAGCACCGTGATGCTCTCGCGCGTGTACGTGTAGCGCAAACTGGTCAGACCCTGGAGACCTTGCGCCGTGCGCGCAAGCGCGGCGGCCCATGTGTCAGCCAGCCTCCCGTTTTCGATGATCGGCGGGGTTGCCGTATCCAGAACGTGCGCATACAACGCCGCAGCGTCGAGTCGTTCGGCCGCACGCTGCATTTGGGCATGAACGGCCCGGATCGCCGCCTCGACGTCCTGCTGCCCGAGTGCGGGGGCGGCGTTCTGCAGCGGGCGGTGGCTGAGCAGTGTGCCGGAGGCAGCCGTCGCGACGATGAGCGCAATGCCGAGCTTGAGCATAGAAGATCCCTCTGTTCACTTCACGGTTAGATACCGACCCCAACAGAACACGAGCCCTACCGGTCGTCAACATGCAGGCGACTGCACGCCGGCTCCGAGCTCGCGCACCCCGTCCGCGACGCCGTAAAGGCACCGCCTGACCAGCGCCTGGAGCGGCTGGGCGCGTGCATCACTGAGGCTTCCCTCACAGCCAGCAGTTACGTTGGCGGCTGGTGTGCGCCTGGCGGGCGGGTCGCTCGCCGCTGAGGCGCGATTCGTCAGGTGGCTTGATGGGAGCTAGGTTGTGGCGATGAGTGTCGAGACCGTCGTCTGCCAATTCGTGGATGCCCTCAACCATGTGGATCTCGGGCGTCTCAGGAGAGCCATCGCATGAAGCTCGACGAGGTTTGCACTCTGTTCTCCTACAACCGGTGGGCGACCCATCGGGTCCTTGAAGCCAGTCGGCAACTGAGCCCTGCCGCGTTCACGCGGGACCTGGGTACCAGCCATGGGTCCGTGCGGGGAACGCTCGTGCACATGCTGTGGGCGGAGTGGATATGGCTTCAGCGGTGGCGGGGCACGTCCCCCAAGCAGGTGTTCGCGGAGGGCGAGTACGCAGACGTCGCCGCGATCGAGGCCCGCTGGGCCGAGGTAGAACGCGACCGACAGGATCTCATCGCCCGCCTAACCGAAGACCGCCTCCTCGCCCGCATTTCCTACGAGAACCTTCAGGGGCAGCGCTTGGAGTACGCACTTGGCCACATGATGCAGCACGTGGTGAACCATTCATCGTACCATCGGGGCCAGGTCGTCACGCTGCTGCGGCAATTGGGCCGCACGCCACCGGCTACCGATTTCCTCGATTTCTTCGACGAGGGCGGTCGCTAGACGGGAGGCACTCGACATGGCCGGAATAGGCATCGGACGCGCGGTCGCGAGTCTCGTCGGCCTCCTGGCTGTCGCAGGGTTCGTGCTGATCCGTGCGAACTATCAAGGCGACATTGGTCGAGCGCGCGAGCGCATCACGCTTGGAAGCCAAATCGTCGAGACGCCCTGCGGGCCGATCGAGTACGCGGCCGCCGGTGTTGGTCCGGCGGTGTTGCTCGTGCATGGTGCAGGCGGTGGGTTTGACCAGGGCCTGGACTTCTCCAAGGCGTTGGGTCAGAGCGGGTTCCGCGTCATCGCCATGTCACGGTTTGGCTACCTGCGCACGCCTCTGCCTGCGGATGCTTCCCCAACCGCACAGGCAGATGCGCACGCCTGCCTGCTCGATGCCTTGGGCATCCAGCGTGCCGCGGTCGTCGGCGTTTCTGCCGGAGCACCCTCATCCATGCAGTTTGCGTTGCGACATCCTGATCGCACTGCCGCACTCGTCCTCCTGGTCCCGGCTGCCTATCCAGCTCACATCGAGCACAGGCCGGGGGGCGCGATGCCAAAGCAGGCCACGGCCAGAACGAGACTTCTGTTCGATATCGCACTCAAGTCGGACTTCTTCTTCTGGGCAGCAGGCCGGCTTGCACCGCAGGCTGTGTATCGCGCGATGCTCGGCACGCCGCCCTCCGTCGTACAAGGCGCGAGCGCCGATGAACGTGCACGAGTTGCCCAAGTGCTGGACCACCTGCTGCCCGTCAGCCCGCGTCGGCTCGGGCTACTCAACGACGCCGCAATTACCCCGACGTTACCGCGCTACGAGCTCGAGCGAATTGGCGCCCCTACACTTATCCTGGGAGTAGCTGACGATTTGTATGGTACTTTCGACGGCGCCCGCTACAGCGCCGAGCACATTCCTCGCGCCCGCTTCATCGGCTATCCGAGTGGCGGGCATCTGTGGGTCGGACACCATGCGGAAGTCATGGCCGAGATAACGTCCTTCCTGCGGGCGCAGTCCATCTAGCGCCAAGGGTGAGGCGGTTGGTGAAGGGAGTCTCGATGGAGCGAGTGACCGGCATTGGGGGCCTCTTCTTCCGGGCGCGCGACCCGGAGGCGCTCGCTCGGTGGTACCAGGAGCACCTCGGCGTCACTCGCACTCCGTCCAGCTACGACGGTGAGCCTTGGGAACAACAGGCCGGACCGACGGCCTTCCAGCCATTCCCTGTCGAGACGGAGTACTTCGGCAACGCCGGCAAGGCGTGGATGGTGAACTTCCGGGTTCGGGATCTGGATGCCATGGTAGCGCAATTGCTCGGCGCAGGGATCGAGGTCACCAGTGATCCCGAGACCTATCCCAACGGGCGTTTTGCGCGCCTCCACGACCCAGAGGGTAATCCGGTCGAGTTGTGGGAGCCGCAGGGGCGCGCCGTCTAACCAGCGCCTGCAGCGGGCGGGCTCCTGGCGCCCTAACGGTCGAGTGACGCCCGGCGTATGGGTTCCTCAGGTGTCGTGCGCGTGGCAGCCCCGCCGTCACCCCGTTTGCCGTGGAGGCCGAAATGAAGAAGGACGAAGCGCGCTGCAGTTGCGTACCTGCAGCCACCTCACACCCCGCACAACGTCGTGGGTAATGCGGTGCGCTTCACGCTCGCCTACAACCAGCAGGGGGTCATGAGCCTGCCGGTGGGGCCTCACGCCCGCTGGGTACTGATTGGTGCCACGGTGATCGGGCTTTTCGTCCTGGCGCAGCTTCTTCGAGCGATCGGAACCGGCGAGCGGGTTCGCGCAATCGGGCTGGCGCTCCTCATCGGTGGGGCAGCCGGCAACCTCTTGGATCGCCTCGTGAGCAGCCGGGGCGTGGTCGACTTCATCGACATCGGGCTGGGGTCGTGGCGCTTCTGGACGTTCAACGTGGCCGACATGGGTATCGACGTGGGAGCTGCCTTGCTCGCCTGGACGTTGTGGCGAAGAGCAGCCCGCCCGCCGGTCGCCCAGCGTGGAGACGCGAGTCGGTAGGCGGCGGCACCACTGCCCAGGTGATCTTCCCCGGAGTCCCGATGCTCTACATGGTGGTCGAGAAGTATCGAGGCGCAGATCCGATTCCGGTCTATCGACGCTTCCGCGATCGCGGACGGCTCACCCCCGACGGGTTGCGCTACGTCGATAGTTGGGTAACGCGAGACCTCACACGGTGCTTTCAGGTCATGGAATGCTCCGATCCTGCGCTGCTGGACCGATGGATCGCGAACTGGACAGATCTGGTTGAGTTCGAGGTGACGCCCGTCGTCACATCCCGCGAGGCTCGCGAGGCGGTAGGACCGAGACTGTGAAGTGGCGAGCCGCCGCCCGACCAGCGGCTGGAATCGGGCGCGGCAACTCCAGGCGGCTGGCTTGCCAGGGCTATTAACTATAGTTAATATTGGCCCATGCTCGAAGCTCTCGCCCAGGTCCTTCGGGAAACCCGCCAGACCGGCGGCCTTTCACTCGAGGCGACCGCCCAACCCGCGAAGATCTCCGCGCCCTACCTGCTCAAGCTGGAGCGAGCGCAGGTGGCAAGCCCCTCCCCCCGGGTGCTGGCTCGCCTCGCGACCGTCCTCGGACTGCCGTACCTGCGCCTGATGGAGCTGGCCGGCTACCTCGATGAGGAGGACCTGGCCACGGTGGCGATGCGCACCCGCGAGCCGCACCCTCTTGCAGGCCAGCGGCTGACACCCGCAGAATGGCGGGAGGTCGGTGCGTTCATCCGTCGGATGCTCGCGCAGCGCCCGTGAACTGCCCGCGCTCCTGAGGCGTGATTCGTCAGGCAGCATCCAACCGTGTGGCTGGCGGAGAGTCGCCCGCCGCTGAGGCGCGATTCGTTGGACGGGCGGCCAACCACATCACGCGTGGGCGAAGGACGCGCATCGTCAGCCATCTCCGGGTCACACCAAAGGGGGCGCCGATGGCCAAGGGCTACTGGATCACGGTCTACCAGGCTGTTTCGGACCCGGCTCGACTGGCCCAATACGCCAAGATGGCTGAACCGGTCATTGAGGCGGCAGGTGGCCGCATCCTGGCGCGAGGCACCGCCGCCAAGACCTATGAGGGCGGAGTGAACCGGCGCTCGGTGGTGATCGAGTTCGAAAGCGTAGAGCAGGCGATTGCTGCATATGAGAGCCCTCGATACCAGGCGGCGCTCAAGGGGCTGAAAGGGGCCGTCGACCGCGAGGTCCGCATTGTGGAGGGGGTGGGGTGAGTGCGCAGGCCTATGCGCTCGCGTGACGCGATTCCGGGGGAGGTCGGATGCGCCCACTCGCACTTGTAGGTTCCGGGCTACTGGCAATCTCAGTGCTGCCGGTCCCAGGCAGGGCCCAGGTCGATGGTCCGACGGCACTTCCGGCGCTCTCTTTCCTTGTCGGCGAGTGGCAAGCCAGCGGCACGGGCGAGCCCGGTCGATCGATCGGGACCTTCTCTTTTCACTGGGCGGCGGCTGGCCACGCCGTGATCCGGTACAACGAAGCTGCAACCCCCTCAGGCCTGCACTCCGACGTGATGTTGATCTACGCTGAGGGCGACAGCATCAGAGCGACTTATACCGACAGCGAGGGTCATGTCATCGACTACCTTGTGACGGCCACACCGACTCCGCACCGGGCAGTATTCGAGTCAGCTGGTCCCGGCGTACGTTATCGACTGTGGTATGAGTTGAGGCGCGACAGTTCATTGGCCACAGGTTTCCAGGTCGCCGCGCCGGGCGCGGGGGACTTCAGGACCTATCTGGAAGGCGTGGCCCGCCGCAGGTAGGGCGCGCGAAGGGGGGCAGCGTTGGCTGCCTTGTCCGGGAGGAGCTTGTCTATGAGTCAGCACGAAGCGTTCAATTGATCCGGTTTCTCGAGACTCATCAACAGTCCGGCGGGCCGCATCTCTCGCGTGGCCGCCGGCGTTGGCTTCCTCGTGGTGGCTATCTGAATCGGGACCCTGCGCTCGGCGTGCTGTCCATGGCGTGGAGTGTTTTCCCATTGAGCGCCGGAGCGCTTGACATCTGCCACATCAGCGCTGTGCTGGGTGGTTCGCTATCCGGCGCAACGATCCGCAGCAAGTACAAGTAGGTACACGATCGGCTCACATCCACTGGGGGCAGACACGGAATCCTCGCTCGCTGTGGTACACGCTCTCACCCCGGCGGGGCAGGGGCGGGCGCTGAGGCGATGAACGACTATACCAGCATCGCGGACCTTTACGATTTGTACGTCACCGACACCGGCGACCACGCGTTCTGGTCTCGGTGCGCCGCGCACGCACAGGGACCGATCCTCGAGCTGATGGCCGGGACTGGCCGCGCCACGGTCGCTCTGCGCGCAGCCAGCGCGCAGCCATTGGTGGCCCTGGACCTGGCGCCCGCGATGCTCCGGCGTCTGCTCGACCGCTTCCGGGACGGACGGCGCGCGGTCTGGGCCGTGGGGGGCGATGTAACGATGCTGCCGTTCCGCGCCGAGCGGTTTGAGCTGGTGGTTGTTCCGTTCAACTCTCTTGGGGAGGTCGTCGAGGCCCCCAAGCGAGCGGCGGTGCTCCGTGAGCTGCGCCGCGTGCTGGCACCGGCCGGACGCGCGGTGGTCACGCTCCACAACCCGGCGCACCGGCGGCAGACGCTCGATGCTCAGGTGCGTCGGCTCGGGCCCTTCGCCGTGGGTAACCGGCGGCTGGAGGTGCTCGTGCGGGGACGGCTGCTCTCGGCGGAGGTGGCGGAGTCGGAACAGACCTTCCGTGTTCTCGACGGGACGGATCAGCTGCTGGAGGAGCGGCGACTCACGCTCCGTTTCGCCCTGCCGGACGCAGCGTCTCTGGTGACGATGGCTGGAGAGGCAGGGCTGGAGGTGCAGACGCTCTACGGCGACTACGACCAGACGCCATACGCGGCAGGCAGCAGCCGGTTCATCCTGGCAATCATGGGTCGAGCCCCGGAGGCGTGCGCGGCCTAACCAGCCGCTGCGGCGGACGCGCGTGCAGACCAAGGCCTCCCTCACGAGGCAGGTTTGGGTTCGGCAGGTGTCGTGTGGCTGGCGAGTCGCCCGCCCGCTGAGGCGCGATTGTCCGGGCAGCGACCTGGCGGGAAGTAGGTCAGCCGGCGCTGAGGCGGATTTGGCTAGGCAGCGCGCTTGTGACGTACACGCCGATGCCGGGGTCCCGTCAGTGTGGGAGGATCGACGCTGCGGGGTCCATCATGGGTGCGCAACTCCATCGGCATCCGCTTCTTCTGGCCCTGGCCTTGGGCGCCGCCGGGTGCCATGAAGCACGAGCCCAGCCACAACGCTCGTCGTTTCGGGCTCCCCCGATTTCGCCGCGATCGCTGCCAGCAACACTCATCACGAGTTCTTCGCTCCATCCGGCTACTGGATCTCGCAGTACGAGGTCTGGGTCATCATCCCTCCGGCCGGCAGCGCGAACGCCGGTGTGGTCATCGGCGCAGCCCGTCCTGTTTTGGTGAGTATCGGCGGTGAGCTGGCACGCGCGACGCCCGCCGACATTCTGCCGGGAGACTCGATCCAGGTGTGGCACGACATCGCCGTCGCCCATGGCTCCACCCAAGCGCCACCGGGTGCGCCAGCCTACAGCGCCACCCAGGTCGTCATCGTCCAGCCTCGGCGCTAGAGCGCGGCCTGCCCAGCGCCTGCAGCGGGCGGGCGCTCGCATCACCCAACGCCTCCACTCGAACGGACGGGGCACTCGATGACGAGACGGATTCCGCCGCTGCTGCTTGCGCTCGCGCTCAGCGCCGGTTGCGCGACGACGAGGCTGACCAACAGCGAGTCGCTCCCGCCATGGTTGACAAGCCTCATCCACGAGCTGGAGAGTCAGCGCGTGGCCAATCCTCCCGCCTTCATCGCACGGTACGATTACAGGGGCGCAGTGGTGTACTACCTCCCGCCCCGATGCTGCGACATCTGGAGCAACCTCTATGACGTCGATGGAGCCATCATCTGCCATCCTGATGGTGGGCTCAGCGGTAGCGGTGACGGGCGCTGCGCTGACTTTCTCGCCCAGCGCACCAACGAGAGAGTCGTGTGGCGGGATCCTCGAGGTGCCCCCTGACCCTGGAGCCTGCCATGTTCCTGGGAGCCGTCGCTATCAGGCGTCCGCATCGTGTGTGCGTCGTTCTCTTGTGTCTGCTCGGCTGTAGCGAGCCACGGCTCCACTCCGCTCTCGCTGAGCTTAGTGCGGCCGAACAGCGCTGGAACGCCCAGGGGCTTCCGGCCTACGAGTACACTGTGCAGCGGCTATGCTTCTGCGCGCCCGCCGTCACTCACCCGATAACGGTCACGGTCCGAGATGGTGCTGTGGTCCGCCTCGTCTATGCCGACAGCGGAGCGGTTCCCGACTCCGCCATGTTCCGCGATTTCCTGACCGTCGAGCGGGTGTTCGACTTTGTGCGCCGGACGATCGCGGAGAACCCCGACACGCTCACTGCAGTCTACGACCCCCACTATGGCTATCCGACGCGGATCACTGTGGACCCCATCTTTGGTATTGCCGACGACGAGTTCTCTGTCAGCGTTACCGGCTTTCAACCGCTCGCCACGGTCCTCGCCCCATAACGGACTTAGACCGCGTCGCGTCGGTGCGAAGCAGGCGACTGGCTCAAAGGCCGAGCAAGAAGACGGGTGCAAGTGCTGCGAGCGCGGCCCCGGCCTGCAGCGCCAGTATCTGCAGCGCCTGTCTTGGAGCCCGCGGCAGCCACTTGATCGCGAAGAACGCGATGATCGGTACCTGTGCTATCATGAGCAGCTGAAAGAAATGGGCGGCGGTCCCCTCATCAGCTTCACGGGCAGCGCCGAACAGCGCAACGTGACCAAGCACCGTGGTGAGGGCGGCCAACGACATTGCCACTGGAAGAAAGGCGCTCGCCCGCTTCATCATCGTTGACGAGTCCATTCGTCGGCCTCCAGAATGGGTGTTCAGTCACGGCCTTATGCAGAGACCAAATTGTCACTGCAAAGTACTTGGCAGTGCAAAGTATCGTCGTCCGAATCGCAAGAGTGGAGCCAGTTGACCGCGCATCGTCTCGGCTCGGATCCCCAGCCTTACCCCTTTCCGGACACTGGTTCATGCCCATTGCCCTCGCCCCAGATGAGAAGAAGCACGCACTCGCATCGATTCGGCGGTACTTTGCCGAGCGCCTGGAACAGGACATCGGCGACCTCAAGGCCGGCCTGCTTCTGGACTACTTCCTGAAGGAAATTGGCCCCTGCGTCTACAACCGGGCCGTCAGCGATGCCCAGGTCTACTTCCGAGACCGGGTTGCGGACCTCGAAGCGGCCTGCTACGAGAAGGAGTTCGGGTACTGGCCGCCGTCGTCGCAGCGCGCTGGCGGCTAGCTCGCAGCTGCGGCACGATTCGTTCGGGGACTACCAGAGGGCTCTGCAATGCAGGCATCAGTCTTTGTCGGCACGAGCGTCGACGGCTTCATCGCTCGACTCGACGGCGGTCTCGACTGGCTGCCGCCCGGCGGTGGCGAACCCCACGGCTACGACGAGTTCATGGCCACCGTGGACGCACTGGTCATAGGGCGCAAGACCTATGAGACGGTGCTGACGTTTGACACCTGGCCCTATGGTGGGAAGCCCGTGTTCGTGCTCAGCACGCGCACGCTTGAGGCCGCGCCCCCGGGGGCGGTGTTGGAGCGAATGTCAGGAGATCCAGGCCAGGTCGTGTCCCAGCTTGCCGCTCGCGGCTTTCGGCATGTCTACGTAGACGGCGGGATCACGATTCAGCGGTTCCTGCGCGCTGGACTCATTCAGAGGCTCATCATCACGCGTGTTCCGGTCCTCATAGGTGCCGGGATTGCGCTGTTTGGGGTCACGCAGCGCGACATCGCCCTCAAGCACGTCGCGACGCGCCAGTACGCCAGCGGTCTCGTGCAGAGTGAGTACGAGGTTGTCGCCTAACCGGCGAGGAGCGCAGATGCGCGTCAGCGATCTCGCACGGCTGTACGACTGTCACTACTTCCCAACCCGCGCCTGCAGCCGACGGGCGCTCGGGTGACCGACCCCTTCCTCGCGGCCGGCGTTCACGTAGGGCAAGCGTTGTGTGGTTGGCGCGCGGTCGCCCACCGCTGAGGTGCGTTTCGTCACGCCGCAACACTGAGGTGCCACCATGAGCCGCACACGCTCGTTTCAGCTTGCCTGGTGCGGCGTCGTCGCCCTTGCGCTCGTCGCCACGCCTGCGGAGGCTCAGCAGCCGCCGCCCCTCCAGCTGCTGCCCTGGCTCGGCTACGACCCTCGTGCGCCGATGGACCGCGGCCGTGGTGTCGTCGCCTTCGGGCACGAACCGGCCTCACCCGACGCCGTTGACTCACTCGCCATTCGGGCGCTGCCGGCCCGGGGAGCTACCGTCCGGGCCTACTTCCTTCAACGAGCTCAGGCAAACACCTCGCCGTATGCCTTGGCGCTCCGACCGGGACTTACGGCCAACCTGGTCGAGTTCGGCTACGAGGTCGTCGGTGTGCCCATCGATAGCATCGAGCCACAGGCCGCCTGGGCCCGGGTGGTCTACGCCTTTGACGCGGCTCGCCAGCCCGAGTTTGGCTGGGTCGGCCTCGACTCCGAAGCCGTGCGGACGGTGCGCTGGGCGGATTTCCTGCCCACTCAGGACCTGTTTCTGGTCGACTCGGTGCCGTGGATCTTCTCCGACCGACCTCTCGGGTCGGCGATCCCCATCGCGGCGCCCCCGTCGGCAGGCGACTATGCCCTTCATCCTGTGACGACCCGGGGCCCGTGGCTTCAGGTCCGGGTCGTGGTCCCGAGTGACGTATGCCAAGACCCCCAGCCCCGAGCTCAGTCGGTGATGGGGTGGCTACGGTACCTGGACTCTCGCGGCCGACCCCGAGTGTGGTTCGCTCCCCGGGGCTGCTAGAGGGGTTGCCGTCCGACTGGCGCCAGGCGTCGCGGGCCGTTGCGGCGCGAGTCGCCAGGCAGCCCGATGCGCTCCCTGGGAGGCAAGCATGAGAGCCATCTGTGCGCTGCGGTTCGCGCTCCGGGACGTCGATGCGGTCCAGGTGCGGGCCCTCGACTGGCGGCGGAGCATCGTGGCGGTGATCGGCTTCTGGGCGCCTGGACTCTTCGTCATCTACGCGCTATTGCACATTCCGCGGTCGTAGGGCAGAAGGGGCAATGGGCCCTGTCGGATGACACTCGCATTCTCCACGCGCCGCGAGGAAACCGGTCAGCAGAGGAAGAGCTCGACCCATGGACATTCTCCATGCCATTGGCAACACGTCGTTAGTCCAGCTTCG
>Ga0153915_10004758_pt1 | contig 12555 bp, 14 predicted proteins | sample Opewatmetagenome_2_FD_107003 | JGI IMG/M metagenome (GOLD analysis project Ga0153915, IMG submission 107003) | Freshwater wetland microbial communities from Ohio, USA - Open water 3 Core 3 Depth 3 metaG | ecosystem: Environmental > Aquatic > Freshwater > Wetlands | place: USA: Ohio, Lake Erie... | reverse complement strand
CCGGGGTCGGTAAAATATTCAAATCTGGAATCAAATCCCGATGTGGCCCAAGAACGATTTCTGTTCCTTTCCGTGACGCAAGGCCAGCAACTGCGCTAAAATCGGTCTTGCCTTCATTGATCCCTTTTAGCAATTCTTCTAATGTCAGTTCCGCTTCACCAAGAATAACAAAATCAACGCCTTTATGTTCTTCCAGCGTTTCTTTCCACATCGCTGAAAACCATAAGCCGCCCACAATAACTTTTGCCTTAGGCAAAACTTCTTTAATACGGCGTGCTGTTTCTAAAAAATACCACGTTGGCGCGAAACCACCGGTAGAGTGTAAAATCTCCCCTAAAAAAATAACATCCGGGGCAATTGTCTGCATTTTAGAGATAGTCTGCTCAAAATCTAATTTTTCACCTCTGGCATCAATAGCAAAACACTCAGCTAATTTTTTTTCACGCACATAAGCGATTAGCTGCGCGTGAAATTGATTCGGCGCTAAATGATTACCATGCGTCGACCATGCACCTACTGGGGGATTAACAAATAATATTTTCATTATTACTCCTTATTTATCCGGATGATTTTGTTTATATGGAATTACTGGTTTTGTCCAAGGTGTCTTTTGGTTAATCACTGCCAACTCCATCGGGTTAACATTGCTTGGCATATTCAAAGCAAACGCTACCGTATCTGCAATCGCTTCCGGCTCCATCAATAAATCTCCATCGTGCGAAACATCTTTCAATTTTCCGGTCAATGGAGTACGAGTTACTCCAGGGAAAAGAGATGTGACCTTAATATTGAAATCGCGCATTTCCCAAAATAAACCCTTAGCCCAAGCACGTAATGCCACTTTAAGCGAGGTATATACGATAAAATTACGTGGCGGCGGATCGACCATCACTGAACCACTAGTGATATTAACAATATGCCCGCCTCCATTATCTTTCATTTGGTTAACGACCAGGCGCGAAAGCATAACGTAACTAAAATAGTTGGTATACATCACTTTTTCTATATCTTCGAGCGGCTGTTCCCAAAATGGATACTGGCTTGATACTCCAGCAGCATTGATCAACACGTCGATGCGGCCAAATTTTTTATTCGCAGCCGCAACAAGATTTTCTAACTCTGCCTGCTTAGTGACATCACACTTTACGCATAGCACATCATCTTTATTCGCAAGACTTTGTTTTATCTCTTCTAAAATATTTTCCCGGCGTGCGGCCAAAACAAACTTTGCACCCTCTTTGGCTAAACGCTCTACGATCACCTTACCAATACCGGAACTTGCACCGGTAATCACGCATACTTTCCCCTTAATACTCATATCTACCTCCTATGATTATTTACTCTAACTTTTTAATACTTTATTCACAAAAAAACTTAACACAAACGTTGTAATCGCCACACAAATAAAATGCGCTTTAAACCCGAATTTTTCAATAATCGTACTTGCACTCAATACGCCTAATCCACCGGAAACAAACCGAATCGAGCTATTCAAACTCGCTGCATCACGCAAAATTTTATCCGGCAAATGGGTTAAATACGACGATAAACCAATATGATTTAACGCCCACCCTGTCCCCCAAATAATCATCAATAAAAACATCCAACGATAATCACTAACCACTAAAAGCAATAGAGAAAATATCCCCAAAAGAACAAAACCGATACGCGCTAATTCGATATTAGCGATCTTCTTTGTCAACAACCCGCCAGCGAATTGGAAAATTATCGAACAGCTGGTTGCTACAACAAATATGGAGCTTAACACCGCTTGTTTTAGACAAAATGTCTGATTTAAATAAACCCCGAGCAGCTGTTGCAGGCTATGATACGCAAAACTAGCTAAAAAAATAAAAATAAATAAAAACAACGCCTGCTTTTCACAGCAAGTTTTATGATACGTCAGCTCAAAGCCCTTTTGACGGAAATCAAATTGTTCCAAATGATGAAACGAAAAAATAAACGTAATAAATCCAATCGCTGCCGGTACTAAATAAACTATCCGCCACGACATAAATCCGCTCAAGGTAACCCCAATAAATGAAGAAACATAAGCTAATCCGAATAAGATGCCGACATGTTTACCTTTTTCCTTAGGCGCAACTTCCCGCCCAATAACAATAAGTGCAAGGGGCATAAAGCTTGAACTAAAAATTCCGATCAACGCCTGCCCTAAAAAAGCCTGTGCAGGTGTTTTCGCAAAACTAAAAAATAATTCCGCCAAAGAAAAAGCAACTGCAGTAAAATTAAAAATCGTTCGCACGGTAACCACGCGCGTCAACGGAGCCCAAATCAACGCACCTATACCGTATGGTAGCATATACCACCAACTTAAATGCGCCATATACAACGGGTTTACAGCAAATTCATTAGCGATAGATGGCACCAATGGCGCAATAGTCGCTACACCGAAAGAGGTCGCTAAAAACGCCGCGCAAAAAAGATAAAAACTTTTTTTATGCACGCGCTTCCTTTTCGATAATTTCTTTAAAATGTTTTAGATTTTCACTAGAATGTTTATTTAATAACTCTTCACATTGAGCATCATTAATCTTCGCTCCTGGCATCATTGTAAAATCCTGAATCCAGGTCATCTCGATCCCATTTTCTACCGCACGATATAACCAAATAATCTTCATGTACCCAAATGGTGCCATCGGCGATACGCGGCAAGCATAGGCAAACTTTTCTTCTTTAAATAATAAACGATACGATGTCCAACTATTCCCGTTTTGATGCGTTAATTTAAACACGATTTTATTGCCGGTTTTCTCAACTACCTCGGAACCGGTATATTCCGTAAAAAATTCTTTCCACCGATTAATATCATTACTTTTATCAAACACCTGTTCGTAAGGTGCATCGATCACAATCGAATTTACTGTATGTCCCATTTTTACTCCTTTATACAAACGCTACGACTCTTGCCCAAGCGCCGCCTGTACGTTTGATTTTTACCGGAAAACAAGCGACTTTAAACCCAAAATCCGGCAAAGTGTCTAAATTGGCTAAACGTTCAATATGAATGAACTCACGTTTACGGCCATGAAAATGGCACGGCCATAACGCTTTACGGTTACCGTTTTTTAAAAAATCTTTCATCATGAACTGATAAGGCCGGTCGATACCCATGGTATCGACGCCGAAGATCTTGATCCCGTGATCTAAAAGATAATCGATCGCCGAAACATCCAGCCCGGGATAATCGGAAAAATATTTTGGGCTGCCGAACAACTTATCGGAACCGGTAAATAACAAGACAATATCAAGCGGTTTTAATGTATATTTTATTTTGGCTAAAGCTTCTTCGATATCCTTGCCCGTGATGACTTCGTGGGGCTTTTTAGCATAAAAGTTTAACCGCACACCGTCATGATAGCAATAATCTAATGGGATCTCTTCGGCAGTTTTTGCCGGACGGTTTTCACTCTTAGAACCATAATGATAAGTATAATCTAAATGCGTACCGATATGCACTGAAGCCGTTACGACTTCCAGCGATAAAAATTCTTCATCCGGAAGATCTTCTTTTTTAACAATACGTTTTCCCAACAAATATTTAAGCCAGCCAAATTTCTCCCGGGAAAGTAAAACACGGTTAAGTTTCTCTATCCCTTCTTTATGATCGGTGCGTTCAATTGCTGTATGATGTACTTCAAACGCCTTATCATCTATGGCTAAGCTTAAATCGACGATCTTCATTTTTACTTTTTCTTTTCGATGATCGCCACGATCTCGTTAACGGTCTGCTTGTTGTTTAATTCACCGGACTTGATCGCAACTCCCAGCTTCTTGCCCAACGCCACGGCGACTTCTACCATTTCGGTGGAATCAATACCGACGCTGGAATAAAGGCTGACATCGGCTTTAATGTCGCCGGCTTCGATATCTAATGTCTCTGCGATCACTTCGATCACTTGTGCTTGTAAACTCATCTTCTTCTCCTTTATTTTTCTACGCCTAAAACCATATTAATACCGCCGCGGCCGCGCGCGATAATGATCGCTTTGCTGATCTTTTTTTCTACCGCTTTATTCGGCGTTACATCGATATCACATCTGGGATCGGCATCCTGAAAATTGATCGTGGGCAAAACCAGGCCATGTTCCATCGACATCAAAGTCGCTACCAGATCCAGCGAACTTTGCGCGCCCAAGAGATTACCGTACATCGATTTCGGCGCGCTAAACGCCATCTTTTTACCATGAGAACCAAAAACATTCTTTAACGCTTCGACTTCTAGGATATCCCCCAACACGGTACCTTCGGCATCCAGACAGACATAGTCGACATCTTCTGCTTTCCAGCCGGCATCTTTAATGCACATCTTAATCGCATATTCCAAAGCTTCCGGTTTCATCGCGTACTCGCTGCGGTGATAACCATCACAGCTATAACCGAAACCTTTAATATAACCATAAATATGCGCGCCCCTGGCTTTAGCCGTTTCTTCTTTTTCTAATATCGCCATCGCCGCGCCTTCACCTAAAGCAAAACCATCTCTATGCAGATCATAAGGGCGATAAGCCGTTTTGGGATTCAGATTATTGCGGGTCAAACGATCTTGTGTATTACAGCATAATAAAGAAAACGGCGTAACCGGCGCTTCCATGCCACCCGCGACGCAATAATTATTTTTATTATCCTTTATCGTTTTCGCCGCATACCAAAGCGCTAAAGCCGAAGACGCACGGTCAGATACTACTGTTTTACTGTATCCTTTTATTCCGTAGTAAATCGTTACCTGCCCCTGGGGCGCCGCAGGAAACCAGGCGCTGGCCATAAACGGCGAAATACCTTCACGTCCTTCAACATACATATCACGTAATTCTGTTTCGGCGAATAACCAGCCGCCGATAGCATTACCCATAAACGCACCCATACGGGTTTTGTCTGTATTGCCCATATCTATTTGTGAATCTTTTATCGCTTCTTCTGCCGCGACTAAAGCCATATGTGCAAAAATATCGATCTTTTTTGACAACCGTCCAGAGATATGCGAATACGCATCTAGATCATGCACCTGGCCGGCGATCCGGGATTGATACAGCGTTGAATCAAAACGCTCGATTTTTTCTACAAACGAACGTCCACTTTTAAGGTTCGCCCAAAACGTAGCTTTTTTCATACCAGCCGGAGATACTATACCTAAACCGGTGATCGCAATTTTTGTTTTATTCATGATTATTTACCCTCCCAGCGCTTAAAGATCAACGTAGAATGGATTCCTGAAAAACCGCTGCTGGTCTTTAAAATATAGTTGACCTTTTTCTCGATCGCTTTATTCGGAATATAGTTTAAGTCGCACTGCGGATCCGGTTCTTTCTGATTGATCGTCGGCGGCAAAATATTATGTTTAAAAATCTGGGCAACCGCAACTGTCTCCATGGCATTGGCTGCCGCTAATGGGTGGCCAAGCATAGATTTAATCGAACTGATCGGCATTTTGTAAGCATAATCGCCAAAATAAGTTTTATATGCGCTGGTCTCAAAAACATCATTTTGCCGGGTCGATGAGCCATGCGTGTTAATATAATCGATCTTTTCTTTATCGATCTTGGCATCTTTGAATGCCGCATCGATACACTGCACCATCGGCGCACCATCTGCCGGAAGGTCAGTCATATGATAAGCATTGCAGCTGGTACCAAAACCGATCACTTCGCAATAAATATCTGCTCCACGTGCTTTGGCATGTTCTAACTCTTCCATCACCACGACTCCGGCCGCTTCAGAGATAACAAAACCTTTACGGCGGTTATCGAATGGGCAGCTGGCTTCATGCGGATTATCGTTATTCGTCGCTAAAGCATTAATGACATCAAACGCGCCGAAAGTGATCGGCGTGATCGGTGCTTCCGATGCGCCGGCAAACATAATATCCTGGCGGCCTTCCTTGATCAATTCATAACAAAAACCTACGGAATCACTACCGGCCGTACAACCGGTCGAAATCGTGGTATTCATCCCGCACAAACCATAGAGCCCGGAAATCTCCGTAGATGGCGTATTAAACATCGCCGCGTCATAGAGATACGGGCGGCCTTTGCGGGAATCCATCGGACGTTTGCCCCAATCGCTAACCAGCAAAAATTCTTCTTCCATATACCGCGTACCGCAGATCGCATTAGCTAAAGCGATACCGCAGCGGTAACGGTCTTCTTTATTCATATCGAGCTTGCTGTCTTCGTGCGCCTGTTTTGCCGCGGCAATGGCAAACTGCACATAACGGTCCATTCGTTCATGATCTTTGATACCGAACTTTAAAGGATCAAAATTCAAGTCCTGGCAGGCGATCTTGGAATTAAAAAGGCTGACATCGAAATTCTCGACGCGCTCTACAAAAGATTTACCGGCGATAAGATTTTTATAATAGGTATCTTTATCGTCACCGGCCGCACTGATAATACCGATACCTGTTATGACTACCCGCTTCATTCTACTCTCCTTACCTTAAAAATAATATTTCCATTATCCGGGCAGGCGATGCCGGTTTTGACCACCGGGTCTTTTTCAAACGCGAAACTCGCGCCGAAATTCATCGCAAACAAGACCGGGAATAAACAACTGTATGCCGCACCGCAAAACCCCTCTGGAGTCTTTAAGCCGGTCACTTCGAACTTATCGCCCTGCTTATAACAGTAGTGGCATTTGCCGCGCACTTCCTGCACTTCGATCTCCATCTTTTTTGGATTAGGCTTAGCTGGTTCGCACGGCTTAGGCTTCGTCACAACTTTGCCTTCGTCATCCAACACCTCGATACGAAAAGTTAATTTCGCATTATCCGGACAAGTCACTTCCAACGATTTCATATTTTCACGGAACTTGAATTCGCCGCCGAAGGTCAACGCGTAACAGACAGGAAACGCCGATTTCATCAACCCGGAACAAAAATGTTTAGGCGGATGGGTAAAATCATCAAGGATAAACTCATCGCCCTCTTTATATCCATGGTAGCAATAACCTTCGTATTTAATGACCGTAAATTTTAATTTAGGGAATTTCACGCGTACTTTCGGATGTTCGATACTCATATTTTCTCCTGTATATTTTTTATTAGATCTTCTTTGCTTAAAAAGCTTCCCGTATCTTCGACGTGATGCACTAACTCTACGATCTTTTTATTCAATGGTGCCTCTATCTTATTTTCCTGCGCTAACCGCACGATTTCTCCGTTAATATAATCTATCTCGCTCTTTTTTCCTCTTTTAATGCTTTGCAATATCGAACCGTATAAAGGCTCTTTGCTTAACCCCTGCATGACCTTGGAAAACATCCCGGCCGCTGCTTCGCTCTCCATCGTTACCAAACCCAGCAACCGTTCTTTAGGGTAATTCGGTAGACTTTCCAAACTGATACCGGATTTTTGCACTACCGCAAAAGCCTCGCGATTCAAATTTATCACCAAACGGGCTAAAGCTATATCGGCGAAAGCTTCCTGCATCGAAATACCCAAAATCGCAGGAATACAATTATTCAAATTTACAAAAACTTTTAAATATTTAGCCCCACGGATATCGGCCGATTCGCTTAACATCAAGGCTTTAGCCAACTCGGCTTTGGCCTGGGCGTAACGCGCAACCGGCACACCGAACATATTGCCGATAACCAGGTCACCGGGAAAATTATGCACCACTTTATTCGGCGGATAAAAAGTCGCGCCAAACATTACAATACCGGTGAGAATATTTTCGGCGGGAAAATATTTACGTAAAATATAATCCGCATATACTCCGTTTTGCGTAGATACGACCACCGCTTTCTGTAAATATTCTTTATTTTCAAGGATCAGCTGCTCTAAATCATTGATCTTTGAAGCAAACACTGCCAACTCTACCGGCTCTTCTACCCGGCATTGTGTATGCACCATTATTTTACGGATACCGCCAACCCCCTCTATCTTCAACCCCTCGGCGTCTAACGCTTCTTTTTGGTATGGTTTAACGATCCCGGTAACCGAACAACCCTTTTCTGTCAATGAACCTAAAACTATCCCGCCGATAGCACCGCAGCCTAAAACTACCGTTTTCATTTTTTTCTTTCAATATACTTTTTAAGCGAACGCAGGATCTCTTCGATGTTTTTTTCATGCAGTTTTTTTCCGGCTTGTTTCCAAAAAAAACGGCCTAACATGCCTTTGACTTCTGCGGCAAAAGTATACACTATGTCACTATACCCATTTTCATCGGGTGTTACGGTCGCTTCTTCGAATCCTTCGAGGTCGCCTTCAAAAAAATCACGGCGCAAATAAAGATTTTTTCTGTCTATAATCCGGTTGGTCGCTTTCCACTTTGGGCCCATCGGCATATCTACAATTAAATTATACCCTGTACCAACATCGATGCTGCCGGTAGTATTCGTAATCTTCATCGGGCATTTTTCCGGCCACCATGGCGCTTCGCTCCATGTCACCAATTCTTTAAATATTTCTATCGGCACACCGTTGATCTGTATTTTTTGAGTAATAATTTCAGGCATTGGTGTACTTCCTGTAATCTATTTTTAAATGTTCGAATAAGCGTACCATCATCGCCTTAAAAGCCGGCGGCACTTCCGCAAAAAAAGTCTCTACGACTTCTTTTTCCTGGACTGCGCTCATTCCCCGCTGCTTCGCTAACTCCTGGGCCGATTCTTTAACCAGCCGTTTAGCGATCGTGCGGTGAAATTCCGGTAACGCATTCGTAACTTTTTCATATATCTCTTTGGCCTTATTATCCCAATCCATCTGCTCCATAATATCTCCCTACCCTTTAACGACCATATCAAATACAGCCTGGACCATCTTGCCTTCCGCCTCAAAAAAACGAGGGTCAGCAAACCCCATCGCTCCAGTAATAAGATTATCCGAAGCTGCCATCACTGCCGCAGCCTGTACTTTATAAACATTCGCCACAGTGATAAAAGGATTAGTAACCATATCCACACTAATGGACCCTTTCTGAATATACCCGTTAACGATCTCTTTGGTCTCACGGAATAACGCATCCGTCGACCAGCAGCCGCCGCGATGCACTTTTCCCACATTCTGAAAAGTCTGCGCTAATTTATCTGTTAAAGCTTTATCCGGTGTAGGCTTAAAATCATCCGCGACATAATACCGGCTGGCACCATCACCGCGCTGACAAGTATCCACAACAATATAATCCCCGACATTAATATCTTCCCGAAGGGCACCGCAAGAACCAATACGGATCAATTGTTTGATACCGCCGACACAAAGCATCTCGGTGACAAATGCCGAATCCGGAGAGTAAAAACCGCCGTTACCAACAGTGATCTTCTTGCCTTTATATGTACCTGTCCAAAAAGTATAGCCCAAAAAATTAAAATTTTTCACGGCATCCGGCATCATCTCCGCACACATTTTAGCGCGATGAGCCTGGCCGCTGATGATCGCCACATCGGCAAAGTCTCCGGGGCGAAATTGTAACGAAGCTAATAATCCTTTAGCGTCCATATGGACTTCGCGCTGCATCATAATAATTCTCCTTATCTGCTTAACGGCAGGTTTTTAAGTTTTTGTTTATCGATCTTACCGACCCGATTTTTCGGCAATTCGTTTACAAATTCAAAATAATGCGGAACTTTAAAGTGCGCTAAATGGTCTTTTAAAAAATCGCGTAATTCCTGTGCTTCCAGCGGTTCTTTTGTCACAATAAAAGCTTTCGGCACTTCTCCGCGCATTTTATCCGGCACACCGATCACGGCGACTTCCGCGATCTTAGCGTGACGCGATATTTTTTCTTCGACTTCCGGCGCGAATACGATCTCGCCGGCGACTTTGATCATCTCTTTAATACGCCCGACAATATAATAAAGACCGTCTGCATCCCTGCGCGCAACATCGCCAGTTTTAAGCCACCCGTCCTTGGTCAAGGCATCCTGTGTCATCACCTCTTCTTTATAATAACCCTGCATGATCCCAAGCCCGCCGACTAATAACTCCCCTGCGCCTTCGCCTAAGATCTCGTTACCATTATCGTCAACCAGCTTAGCCGGAGTATTAAAATCAAATTTACCAATGGAATCGATATGGGCCTCGTCTGGTGAAAAGGCATTAGGCGCGGATGTTTCAGTCATACCCCAGCCGTTTAAAAGCTGTGCATTGGGGCATAAGGCCTTAAACCTCCTCAATAATACCGGAGAGCTAGGCGCACCAAAAACTACCGCATAACGTAAAGACGAAAAATCAAATTTATCCTGGCTTTTTAAAGATAAAATCGCTACATACATCGCCGGAACAATGCAAAAGATTGAAACTTTATGTTTCTCTATCGCGCGTAAAAATTCTAAAGGATTAAAGCGCATCATCAGTACGCAAGTAGAACCAAACTGCAACATAAACAAAAGATAATCTAACCCGCCAAGATGAGAAAAAGGCACACCGCCGCATAAATAAATATCCCGGTCACTAATCAAAAGGTAATGTTCAATATTCTGCCCGGGATTTTTTAAATTATCATAGCTTAACATCACCCCTTTAGGATGGCCGGTAGAACCGGATGTATAAAAAACGGCGGCTAACGCCTGGGGATTATAGCGATTTTCAGGAATTTTATCCCAGCTACGGGCAATGGTTTCTTCCCAAAGACTGCACCCTGGTACGATTTCGCGGCATATAATGATCTCTTGAAGTTGTGGGCAATCTTGTTTTAGTTGATTAAAATCGATATCTTTTTTGGCAACCGTAAATAATATTTTGGCCTCGCTGTGCCGGATAAAATGGGCGATTTCCGCCTGCGTTAACATAAAATCTAATGGTACAGCGACCGCACCTAATGAAAAAATACCAAAAAAACTATACACGGCCTCAGGAATATTCGGCATATAAACCGCAATTTTGTCTTTATTGCCGATACCTTTACTGGTCAGATAGTTAGCGACCTGAAAAGAGATCCTGGCTAGAGCAGAAAAACTTACCGGCCGGCCTTCAAAGAATAAGGCTGCCTTTGAATTATAAATCGACGCCTGTCGTGATAAAAGGTCAATAAAATCCATAAAAATAATAGTAAAATTTTACTACTCCCCTAATCATAGTCAAGGCTTTATTTTCGCTTCAAGATCGTGAGGCATTCCATGTGGCGGGTATGCGGAAAAAAATCAAATGGTTCAAAAAATAAAGGTTCAAATTCCTCTTTTAACAGGGCCAGATCGGCAAATTGGGTCACGGGATTGCATGATGAATAGACAATGATTTTAGGAGTAATGCGCAATAATGCCCGGATAAATTTCGGGCTGGTGCCACAACGAGGCGGGTTGACAATGGCTACATCGACGCCGCGGTAAAAATCACCCTGCGTATTTAAAAATTTGCGTGCATCCTCGGCGACAAAGGAGATATTCTTAATCCCATTCAATTCAGCATTGGCTTTAGCCGCGTCGATGATAGCCGGGACTAGTTCCACACCCCAGACAAACTTCGCCGCTTTAGCTAAAAATAAACCGATAGATCCGACGCCGCAAAACAAATCTAAAACACGTTCGTTGCCGGTAAGGTTTAATTCACTCTCGATTTTCTTATAAAGGGCTGCCTGCCCCGGCGGATTGACCTGAAAAAACGAATCGACACCGATATTAAATCTTAAACCATTAAACTCTTCACAGACAAATTCACTGCCCCAAAGCAGGATCTTTTTTTCAAACACCACCGCGTCCGACCAGGAGTCGCTGACGATGTGATAGATCGACTTTAACTCGCTCTCGAGCTTCATGCCGCGTAATGCCGCGACCAGCCCTTCTGTATCGAGCTCGCTTTGCGTGGTCGTGACAATGGCCAGCATCAACTGTTTGGTGAATTTCGTCTCGCGGGCGGTAAAAAATCTTAAAAACCCTTTGTGCGTATATTTGTTATGCCAGCTATAACCCTTGCTGCGGCAGAACAGACGCATCGTATCGATGATCGTATGGGTATCGGGGGAAAATATCCGGCATTCCTGCATATTAAAAATCGTGCCGCGCCGCGCCTTAGAGTTCATTCCCAAAACCAGCTCGCCGTCAGTCTCACCAAAGGTAAACTCCATCTTATTGCGGTAATACCACTCATGGAAATGATTGATCGGGCGGATCGGGCAGCTGAAGCCCCCGGCAGCAGCCAAGCCGCGTATCGCTGCTTCTTTTTCCGCTAACTGCTCTCTATAAGGCTTATCCTGAAACGAACATCCCCCGCAATCGCCAAAATGCTGGCACAACTGTTCACTCATGGAGAAGGATGTTACATCCACCAGTAACCCAGCTCCTGCAAAATGCGGCTTTTTTTCTGCCAGTCTTCCATGACCTTGACGAAGATCTCTAAAAAGACTTTCTGGCCGAGGATCTTTTCTAAGTCCTGGCGTGCTTCAGTACCGACCTCTTTTAAGAGTTCGCCTTTTTTGCCGATGATGATCTGTTTCTGCGAGGTACGGTTGACGTAGACCAATGCTTTAATGCGCGAGATCTTATGTCCCTGGGTAGTCACCCCTTCTTCCATATGTTCGACTTCTACCGCTAAAGAATGCGGCAGCTCACGTTTCACGCGGGTAAACAGTTTTTCGCGGATGACATCAGCGATGCGGTACT
>Ga0153915_10004757_pt1 | contig 12556 bp, 12 predicted proteins | sample Opewatmetagenome_2_FD_107003 | JGI IMG/M metagenome (GOLD analysis project Ga0153915, IMG submission 107003) | Freshwater wetland microbial communities from Ohio, USA - Open water 3 Core 3 Depth 3 metaG | ecosystem: Environmental > Aquatic > Freshwater > Wetlands | place: USA: Ohio, Lake Erie... | reverse complement strand
TGCTCCCGGAAAACGGCGTGCCTTGGTTGTTCGGCGGGGTGGGAAGCGCAAGGCGCGTTGCCTCCAGAAGGAGGTGCAGACGGTCTGCAGAATCCTCTTGCAGGAGCGCCGGAGGGAAGGTGTCGAGGATCTGCAACGCCTGGACGAGGGCGTCTCCACCGCCCGGGTAGGGGAAGGCCACCACCTCGAGACCGCGGTAACGTCCGCGCACCGGTGGGCGCTCGGTGACCCGCAGGAGGGCGAGGTCCAGCTTCCTCACGTAGCCGCCGTTGGCGGCCATGTCCGCCGCGATCTCCTCGGCGATGCTGCCGAGGTAGAAGTCCTCCACCCCGTGGGCCGCCAACCGCCGAAACGTGTTGGCGAGCGCTGGTTGGCAGTAAACGTGGTCCGGCGGAAAGAGCTCCAACCCATCCTTCAAAAACGTGCGCGCGAGGAACTCGTTCTCCCGAATCCGATCCAGGTAGTGATCCACGACAGTGGCGGTGCTGCCCTTGAGCACGTGGCCGAAATCCGCCAGCTCGATCGCAGGTGCCAGAACCTGCGCCAGGCTCATGGTGCCGTACCGTTTGAGGACGTACGCGAGAGTCGCTGGCGTGGCGGGCGTTGCCACGAGTGGGTAGCCCCAGAGATGTCCGCTCTCCTTGAGCGGCCGGATCTCGTCGGGCACGACGCCAAACGGCGTTGGAGCGGAGCCATCCACAGCCACATCGCGCCCATCGCGCAGGTGAATGAGCACGTAGCACTGACCCCCGAGGCCAGCGTTCAGTGGGTCGACGACCCCGATGGCAAATGCCGTCGCGACCGCTGCATCCACCGCGTTGCCGCCCTGTTCCAGAATCCGAGCGCCGGCCTGGGCGCCCTCCGGGATACCGGCGGCTACCATGCCGTAGGCGGATCTGTCCTCACTTACCGGAAGCTCGCCGGCCGAGTCCGCGACAGCCCCAGCCAGGGAGCGGGCGATTGGTGCTGGTTTCGGTGCGCCCGCCTCGGCCGGTCCAGCAGCGAGAGCCAGCACGCCCGACGCCAGCAAGAGGCACGCGAGCAAATCCGGAAGGCCCGGCGGGAGCAATGTCGGTTGCCTCCGGTTCTTGCTCCGGCGGCGCGTTCGTGTTCGGCACGTAGACGGTGAAGTCCGGGCAGGGGTCGGCATGCTGCCCCCAATGATATCAACGCCGGAGTCCGCTCGCCCGACTGGGGGCAAACCGTCAGGTTTTTGAGCCGGCGGCAGGCCTGGCAAGCAGCATGAGAAGCTCGTCGAGCATGTGGAGTGTCAACCCCCAGATCACGCGGCCCTCGAAACGGTAGCTGGGCATGACCAGGGGCACGCCGCGCCCCATCCACACGAACCGTCCCCGGTTCGCGCGGTCCAGGAGGAACGGCAGCGGCACCCACAGCGCTTCCTGCACCTCGCTGTTGGGGACGAGGGCCGGCTTACCCTTCAGTTCGAAGACGAACGGAACGACCGAGAGCGGCCCGGGTCCGCGCCGCAGGTGCGTGCGTACCTCCGAGAGGGCACCGAGCAACTCGCCGTCCCGCTCGAGGTCGAGGGCGAGCTCCTCGCGGGTTTCCCGCAGGGCGGTCGCCAGCGGCCCTGCGTCGCGGTCGTCCACGCGACCGCCCGGCCACGCCATCTGGCCCGACCACGGATCTCGGGGATGCTTCGCCCGGAGGATGAAGAGAAGCTCGAGCCCCGTCTTCGTCTGGCGGAGCACCGCCGCTACGGCCGCCCTCCGCCCCGGCCGCACGAAGCGAACCGGCTGCGACTGGAGACGCGCGAGCGCGCCCTTCACGTCCTTCAGGTTCGGAGCAACGCCCATCGAGGGGAATTGTCGCACCTTCCGGTGCCCGCAACCTCCCCCAGGGAGGGACGTACAAGGGCGTAGATGCTCAAGATCAACGGGGAATCTGCGATCAGAGTGCGCCGTCCAGAGTGCAGATGGTGCGACAATCCGTCGACGGAGCTGGGACCAGGGTTCTCACAGGGCAAGGAGGGACCACGATGAAACCGTCTCCTGTCTCTTGCTTCGCACTCGGCATTGCGCTCCTCGTCCCGATGCACGCTCAGGCTGCAGGCGAGGAGCAGAAACCGCCAACGGAGGAGAACTTCTACGCGAAGAGCCTCCATTACACCAACCGGGGGATCGAGTTCATCTACTCCAAGGAGCACGGGGGTTTGGAACGGCTCACCGGGCTGACTGCCTCGCAGGCGGGGTGTCTGAAAGGCAAGTGCCACGCGCGAACCTGCGACACCTGCCACCTGAAGGAGGTCAACGGAAAGGCCACGTACTCCCTTGACCCAGCCGTGGCCCAGGCGGCGTGTGAAAAGTGCCATGGCGTGCCCGAGGGCCCCGACGTCCACCGTCAAAAGGGGATGAAGTGCATGAGCTGCCACAGCACGCGCGAGGTGCACGGCGACGGGGTCGCCTACGACACCTACATGCAGCCGGGGGTGTTCGACACGCGGTGCGAGAGGTGCCACTCGAATCTCAAGAACTCTGCAAGCCACACCGTCCACAAGGGCAGGCTTGACTGCAGCACCTGCCACGTTGCGGAGGTGGTGACGTGCCTCAACTGCCATGTTGAAACCAGGGTGAAGGAAGCCAAGGACGTGCAGATCGAGCTCAAGGGCATGCTCTTTCTCGTCAACCACGAGGGCAAGGTCACGCTCGGCAATTTCCTCACCTGTGTCTACAAGGGCAGGGCCATGATCACCTTGGCCCCCACCTTTTCGCACTCGATCACGAGGGAAGGCCGTCGATGCCGTGACTGCCACGGGACGCAGATCGTTCGGGACATCAGCGCGGGCACGTTCGTCCCGGCGTCCTGGGAAGCGGGGAAGGTCAGAAACGTCGAGGGTGTGATCCCGGTGCTCGAGGGGATGAAGTGGAACGTCCCTTACCTGAACTACGAGGACGGGAAGTGGGTTCCGATTGCCAACCCGGCCGAACCCCTGCTGAATTATTCTGGCTTCTGCACGCCGCTCACGCGCGCACAGTTCACCAAGTTGGAAAAGGTGCCCGGGTCGAGCGGTGGCATCCAATGAACATCCGGTTCGGTTTCGGGTTGCTCGCCTGCTCCGTTGCCGTGGCCGTTGCGTCTGCGGGTCCTCCGCCGCCCCCGACGTCGTCCCAACTCGAGATCCTCCACCGCTCGCTCCAGGAAGCCACATCGGCCAAGGACTGGGCCAAGGCACTCGCCCTCGCCGAGCAGATCAACGAGGCGATCGAACCGCAGCACGTCGAGGCGCTGTACACGATCGCGCGGCTTCAGGCGCTCCTCGGCCACAAGAAGGAGGCCTATGAATGGCTTCAACGCGCCAACGACGCTGGCCTGATGAACGTCTGGGAGGTGCGCAAGGACGAGGCGTTCGCCGGCCTCCGTGACGAGGACCAGTTCAAGAAGGTAACGCGCGCGATATGGCTCAAGGCGTACATCCACCTTCTGGAGCGCAAGGAGCGGGACACCTACCAGAGGCCGGAGCAGGTCATGCAAGCTCTCGGGTTCAGGCCGGGGGAGCGTGTGGCCGACATCGGTGCCGGCTCGGGTTACTTCACGGTCCGGGTGGCGCGGGCCGTCGCGCCGAGCGGCCTCGTGTGGGCGGTCGACATTGCGCAGGAATTGCTCGACTACCTCGGCCGGCGGGCACAGGACGAGGGGCTTTCCAACGTCCGGCTCGTGAAGGTCGGGCCCGACGATCCGCAGCTGCCGCCGGCTGGCGTTGACACGATTCTGATGGTGGACACCCTTCACTACATCAAGGACCGTGCCGCCTACGCGGCCAAGCTGCGCGCCGCGCTGGCGCCCGGCGGCCGCGTGGTGGTCATCGACTTCATCCCCAAGGCCCCCGGCGAGCGTCCATGGGGGCCACCCCCGGAACAGAACATGTCGCGCGAGGAAGTCGATGTGGCGATGACGGCCGCGGGCCTCAGGCCCGTGAGGGTGTATGACTTCCTGCCAGAACACTTCTTCGTCGAGTACGTGGTCAAGTAGCGCGGAAGGAAGGCCACGTTTCGCCGCGGCACGATAGGATGCGAACGAACTGGAGGAGGGCCCATGGCGAAGGGGGAGCAGTGCCTGTTCATCGGGATTGGCGGCCACGTCGTGGCGCTGCGCCCGTCTGACGGTCAGGAGATCTGGCGGCGGAAGGTCAAGACAGCGAGCTTCGTGACCGTTTTCGGGTCGGGGGATTTCGTGTACGCGGGTGCGGGAGGCGAGCTGTTCTGCCTCGACGGTGCAAGCGGGCGAATCGTCTGGCGCAACAAGCTCAAGGGCCTCGGCAATGGCCTGGTGTCGTTCGCCGGCGCGTCTGTGGTCGAGGTCGCTGCGGCGATGGCCGCGGCCCAGGCCGCCGCGATGGGGGCCACCACTGTGGCCGTCAGCTAGTCGGCAATTTGCAGGGGCCAGCGCCACCAGTTTGCTTCCCAGTTCCCAATGCGCTCTGTGCGCGGTGACGCGGGGGAGGTTAGGCCTGCGCAGGCGCATGCGCCGCGCCGTGCATCTTCCCCTCGAGGCTCAACCGTTCGAGATCCAACAGCCACCGCTTTCGCCAGAGGCCGCCCCCGTAGCCGGTGAGGGAGCCGTCCGAGCCCACGACGCGGTGGCAGGGGATGACGATCGCGATGCGGTTGTCGCCGTTCGCTCGCGCCACCGCGCGGACCGCACTCGGCGCCCCGAGGAGACTCGCCTGCTCGGAGTAGCTGCGGGTCTGGCCGTACGGGATGGTGAGCAGCGCCGACCAGACCTTCCTCTGGAACTCGGTTCCGCGCATGTCGAGCGGCGACTCGAAGCGGTGCAGCTCACCCGCGAAGTAGCGGTGGAGCTCGGCCGCGAGGCGATCAAAATGTCTTCTCGTCCCTGGCACCAGGTTTTCCCCAAGGAGCTTCTGCAATCTCACGAGCTGTGTTTCGATCATCCGCCGGTCGACGAACTCGAGGAGGCAGATCCCGTCATCAGTGGCGCCGGCCAGCATCGGCCCGAGCGGTGTCTCGATCCGGGTCACCGTGATCACCCGGTCGGGTGCGCCTGTGGGCGGCGTGCCCATCACCTTGCGGAACGCCTCCCCGAAGCCGCTCAGGGAGTCCCAGCCGTGATCGAACGCCGCCGCTGTGGCGGTGTCCCCGTGCTTGATGCGGCCGAACGCAGCGCCGATGCGCAGCGTCCTGACGTACCCCTGAAAGGTGAGTCCGTGGTTCTTCTTGAACCAGCGGCGCAGGGCCGTCGGGTCGATCCCACGGGAGCGGAGGTCCGCGTCCCGCAACCGCAGGCTCGGATCGGCTTCAACCTCGTCGAGGAGCTGGCGCACGACCTCCGGCATCGCGCCGGGCGGTTGTACGGGCCGACACACCTGGCAGGGACGGTAGCCGGCCAGCAACGCGTCCCGAGCCGTCGAGAAGAACACCACATTCTCGCGGCGAGGCTTCCTCGCCGTGCACGTTGGTCTGCAGAACACGCCGGTGGTGGTTACGCCGGTGAAGAAGAGCCCATCGAATGCCGGGTCTTTCTCCACGAGCGCGCGGTACATCGTCTCGCCGTCAGGCAACAGTCGGTCGCTCATGGGCTCAACCTAATGCAGCCGGTACAGGAACGCCAACCGGAAAATGGACGGGGAATTCCTCGTTGCACGAGCGGGCGTCGTCCCTCAGTGGGTCCGCAGGACCACCGTGCCGCGACCGTCGCGCAGACGCACCAGCTCGGGACCAATCTCCTCGACTTGGAATCCCTCGATAACGCTGCCGATCAACACCTGTTGGCCGTTGATCCCAGCAAACGGGGAGCCTGGCCTGTAGACGATGTAATCGAGGTGGAGCTTCACATGGCCCAGGTTGGCATCGATGACAAACGACCGGTCGCGGGCATTCTCGACGGGTTCCGAGGGTTTGGAGCGCTGGCCCGGCGCGGGCTCTGACACGTTCGGCGCAGCCTCGAGAACCGTCGCAGGAGTCGGCGGCACGAGCGCCTCGACACCCCGGGTGTCCGCAACGGGGGCAGGGGCCGCGGCGCGGTCGTGTCTTTCGGCTTGCCCTTCCGGGCCGGCGGGTGCCTCGCCTGGCGGTTTGAGGGCCGGAGAAAAAGGCGCAGGGGAGGTGGGGAACGGCCGTGCGGCTCCTGCCGGCGCCGGCGTGGCCGGAACTGGCCGGCCGGGCGCAGCGCTCGAGGCTTCCGTCGCAGCACGCCGGCCGAGGGCCCACCAGGCGAGTCCCGCACCGCCGAGGGCCGCGGCGAGGGCGATTACCACGACGAGGGCGAGCCCGGGGCCGGACCGCCACCTCTTCGGAGGCACGACCAGCCCGTGGGGGATGCCACGCTCCCGTCCCTCTCTCTGGGCCGCCTCCTGGCGCGCCTTTCGCAGGGCCTCGGTGATGAGGCTCATGGTGGCTGGCCCTCGAGGTCGCGGACCGCGCGCCGGACCAGGCGCCTGGTGATGTGATCGCGATCCTCGACGTAGCCGGCGAGCAGGGCCTTGTCGCAGATTGCGTTGATAAGCCGAGGCACGCCCCGCGAATTCCTGTGGATGGCCCGGATCGCGGCAGGCGAAAAGGTGGGACGGCCGTTGGATCCGGCGACCGTGAGCCGGTGGAAGATGTAAGCCTCCGTCTCCGCTCGGTCGATAGGCTCCAGGTGGTAGCGCACGGTGATGCGCTGCCGGAGCTGCCGGAGCTCGGGCCGGTCCAGCCTGGTGCGAAGCTCAGGCTGGCCGATCAGCACGATCTGCACGAGCTTCCGATCGTCGGTTTCGAGGTTTGAGAGCAGCCGGATCTCTTCGAGCAGGTCGTCGGACATGTCTTGCGCCTCGTCCACGAACAGCACGACGTCCTGCCCGGCGTGAAGCCGGTCCAGCAGGAATTCGTTGAGGCGCCGCACCAGTTGGACGCGGTCGGTGCCGTGGTCGTCGAGACCGAACTCGTGCAGAATCGTGCGCACGAGCTGGAGGCCCGTCAGGACCGGGTTGAGGATCAGGGCCGTCGAGAAGCCCTGTCGGAGTTGCTCGAGAACCGCACGGCACAGCGTGCTCTTGCCCGCACCGACCTCCCCCGTGATCTGGATGAAGCCCTTGCGCTGGGTGATTCCGAACAGCATGTGATCGAACGCCTCGCGGTGCCGGTGGGAGAAGAACAGGTACCGTGGGTCCGGCGTGATGGAGAACGGCGGGGCCGTGAGGCCGTAGAACTTTTCGTACATCGACCGGCTGGCATCCTCCCTCGGGGCGCTGCCTGAAAAGCGTCCCATTCTACTCGTGTGCCCCAGTGGAGATACGGGGCACGCTGCTCTCCCGTTGGGTTACGACCAGCGGCGCTGGGAAGGCTTCTCTCGCTCAGTGCTGCACGGAGGAGGCCTCCACGAGGGCGCGGAGGTTCCTGCCGAGTACCGGTTCGGAGGATGGCTGTCCGAGCTCCTTCAGCTTTGCCCGAACCCCGTCCCACACGGGCCCGCTCCGCTCGCCCGTGTCCCCCATCAAGGCCTGGGTCTCCTCACCCGTGAAGCTCACCCCCGTGCATTCCAGCGGCAGCGGAGGGTTCACAGGGCAGGAGCGCTGACAGAGCAGGCAACCGATGAGGCCGTTGTGCGCCCAGGTTGGGACCCAGGCCGGGATAGAACCGGGGTTCTCGTTGATGAACGTGAGGCACCGCTCGGCGTGCAGGAGCACGCGGTCCTCGGCGATCGCGCCGGTAGGGCAGTTCGAAAGGCATGCACCGCACGTCTCGCACTCCTGCAACAGTGTTGGTGCCTTCGGCCGCCAGCCGTCGGGCAGGGGGAGAGCGGCATCGGTCAGGTAGCCGAAGAGTTGGAGGTAGCTGCCGATGCCCGGCGCGTACGTGACGTTGTTGAGGCCATACCGGACGAGGCCGAGGCTCGCGGCGAGGAGCTTGAGCGGTGCCCCGACACGCTCGACCCGGGCGCCGGGGAGCCCGTGCTCCTGCAGGTCCCGTCGGACATCGTCGAAAAGCGGCTGGTAGCGGACGTAGGTCGGGGGGAGGACCGCCTGGATCTGTGTCTCACCCAGCTTGAACGTGACCGTGTGGGCTGGGCGTGGCTTGACGATTACGACCACGGTTGTCAGCCCGCTGTCCCGGGGGAACCCGCCGCCGTTCAGCGCCGCGAGCTCGTTTCCGTAGAGACCTTCGTCGATCTCCCCTGAATCGCGGCGTGCGGCGACCTCGCGCAGCACCGTCGCCACCACCTCCGCCGGGCCCCACGCGACCCGGTAGCCCCGTTGGGACGCCCAGTCCTGAATCTGTTCGACCATCGTAGCCTCCCGCCGAACCGTGGTCCGATCGCCCCGGACCAGCTCACCCCAGTGTACGTAACGACCAAACAATGGTTTTGCTTGTTACCACTTCAAAATAAGCCTCGAGTGTGAAATAGTCAAGACGGCGAAACGGAGGTTACCCGGTGAACTTGCTGTGGGCGGACCTGATCAACTCGGACTGGCACGACTACCGCGGGGGCGGTGGGAGGGAAGACCGGATCGAGAACGACGCGTGGCTGGCGAACTTTCTGGCGCGCTGTGGGTGGGCGGGGGGTCGGCTGCCCGGGAGCGACGGTCGCGAGGAGCTCAGGCGGCTGCGCGCGCTTCTGCGGTGTCTGGCGCTCGGACTCATGGCAACGGGGACCGTCTCCCGGAGGAACCTCCTGGCTCTCAGACGGACCCTGGCCGAGGCGACGGTGGTGCGGCGGTTGGAGGGCGGCGGCGGACGGTGGTCGGTGTCGCTGGTGCCCGCCTCGGGCGACCTCGCACACGTCATGGGCGAGATCGCGAACTCGTTCGCCACGCTGCTCGTCGAAGGCGACCCGAGCCGGATCAAGGTCTGCGCCAACTCCGACTGCGGCTGGGTCATATACGACGAGAGCCGCAACCGGACCCGTCGTTGGTGCGAGGCGGCCGAGTGCGGCAACCTGATCAACGTCCGCCGCTTCCGCCGCCGCAGACGGCAGGCTAGGCAGCCAACCGCGCCGTGATTCGCAGCGCAGCCGTGCGATCACCGACGTTTGTGGGAAAGGTCCCGTTTGAATTTCCTCGGCCGGCGCCGGCAACGCCGGATCCGTGGCGGACCTGTTTCGGTGAACCGCTGGTTGCAACCGCTTTCGATCTTGAGTCGTAATGTAGCCGAGGCGTGAGGAGGCCACCATGTCCGGAAGGGTGATTCACTTCGAGTTGCCGGCGGACGACGTCGAGCGCGCCCAAGCGTTCTACAGCAAGGCGTTCGGCTGGAAAATGCGGTCCATGCCAGGGATGGGGTACACCCTGGTGGGGACGACCCCGACCGATGAGAAGGGGATGCCGACCCAAGCCGGCGCGATCAACGGCGGAATGCTCAAGCGTCAGGCGCCAGTACAGACCCCGCTGATCACGGTCCACGTCGCGGAGATCGACACGGCGCTTCGGATCATCGAGAAACTCGGAGGGGCCACGGTGCGGGCCAAGATGCCGGTTGGCGACATGGGGTTCGCCGCATACTTCCGGGACACGGAGGGCAACGTCGTCGGGTTGTGGCAGGACGCCGCGCGGTAGCCGCAAATGATCACAGATGCCGAACCCCTGTGCGGTGCTCCGACTCTCGAGAAGCTCGCGAACGCCCATGCACAGGTGTGGTTTCTTTGTGGTTGGCCCCCGTCAGCCAGGCGCAAGGTCTGCGGCGCGCTCAGTGTTCGAGGATCAGGCTGCAGCAGGTGACTGCGCCCTCGGCCTTGGCGAGCTCGGAGACGTCCACCGGCACGAGGCGGATCCCGGCGCCATCGAGCCGCGCCGCCGTTCGGGGGAAGGCGGTCGGATAGAGCACCGCATCGCCGATGAGGAGCCCGTTGGCCGCGTAGGGCTCGGATGGATCCAGCTCGATGCGCTTGTAGCGGTCGAACGCCGCCGGGTTCACCCATTCCGGGTTGAGCAGGATGACTTCGGAGGCCACCTGCGTGACCGCCGACTTGAGGTGAAGACAGCCGGTGACTAGCAGCGCCTCGACCTCGTAACCGTGGGGCGAGAGCAGCGTCCGGAGCTGCTCGATCCCTTCCCGGTTGCTGCGCACAGAGAGCCCGACGAAGACCCGTCGCCCGACGCGGAGGACGTCACCCCCGTCGAGAGTCCCTGGGGCCTCGATCGTTGCGATCGGCCGGTACTCCGCAAGCACCCGCGCCACCGCGGGCGTCTCAGCCCTGCGCGATGCGGCTCCCGGCCGCATCACCACCGCCAACTGGTCGAGCACCACCGCCGTGTCCTCGATGAACACCGAGTCGGGGAGACCGGGCTCTGCTGCCAGGCTCACGACCCTGCAGCCGAGGTCGGCGAGGGCCTGCTCGTAGGCTTCGTGCTGCGCCAGCGCGCGCGAGACATCGATCAGCTCCCGCTGCAGGTGGGTCAGCTCGCAGCGCGTGATTGTAGGGCTGACCTTGCGGGTGATCGCGGTAGGCATTGCAGTCCTCGACCTCGGTGAGGATGATACCGAAGATCCCACAGGATCGGCGCAGCTAGTCAAACCCCTCGTTGCGGATCACAACGCCGGAGTGAAGAACAAGACGTACATCCGCCATGGCGTGGATATCCTGCAGTGGGTCGCCCCGGATGACGATGATGTCCGCGGTTTTGCCGACTTGGACGGTCCCGAGATCGGCTACCCGATTGCTCACGCGGGCGGCGTTCCGGGTCGCTGCAACGACGATCTGCATCGGCGACATGCCGGCCTGCTGCATCAGCTCCATCTCAATGATCGGCATGCCGAGCTGAAATGGCGCGTCGTACCCGTCGAAGTCGGTGCCGAGTGCGACCGTGCCTCCAGCCTCGACGAAGCGGCGCAAGTTGGCGACCGCCCTCGGCTCGTGGCCGTAGCCGACGACGTGCCAGAGCTCGAGGGTAGGCACCCAGACGACACCCTGCCGCACCGCGCGTGCCATGAGCTCGTCGGATGGGTAGTCCACCACCATGTGGGCGATGTCGTCCACCCCTGCGTCGAGCGCCCGCGGGAGGTCAGGCGACGTCGTCACGTGCGCCGACACCGGGATTCCACGTGCGTGCGCCGCCCCGACCACGGCCGCGGCCTCCTGTAGTGACAGAGTCGGGATCGTCCGACCGAAGTCGCTCCCCGACTCCAGAGCGATCTTGATGATGTCGGCGCCCTGGTCGATGAGCTGATTGGCAGCGGCACGCGCCTGCTCGGATCCGATCACCGGCACGGCGTTGGTGGCCCCCCACGGCACGATCGGATAGCCGTTCGGGACCGTAATGAATGGCCCGGCGGCTACGACACGGGCATGGCTCGGGTTGAGGCCTAGCGAGTCGACGAGGGCGTAGAGGGGGCGGCCGCCGAGGTCGCGCACCGTCGTGACCCCTCCGTGAGCCCACGCCTCGAGGCTGCTCACCCGGTAGCCGGAGTGAACGTGGGCGTTGAACACGCCCGGCAGGATCGTCCCGCCCCGCACGTCGATCACCGTGGCGGTGGGGTCGACCTCGACGTCGCCGGCCCGCCCGACCTCGATGATGCGTCCTCCTCGGACCACGACCACCGCGTCGGAGAGAGGGGGAGCGCCTGTCCCGTCGATGAGGGTGCCACCGGCCAAGACCAACTGGTGCGCCTCGGTCGCCTGGAGGTGCCTGCGCGGGCGCCTCACGGCCTCGTGTGGCCAGGCCACCGACGACGCCACTGCCCATACGGCGAGGGCAACCGCAAGAACAAGCCCCCGCCAAACGGGGTGGCAGGCCAGGTCTTTTCGAAAGGACCGACAACGGTAGGGCATCGTCAGTCTCATGGGGGGACCGATCCCTGCGCCTTGTACGTTCCCGGTGTGTCGTGGTTTCGATGCCGCCCATCGCCACGAACGGGTGCGGTCTCAAGCGGCATCCCTTGGTTCGATGTCCATTGTGGGTAAGGCGCTCGGATACGACCCGGGAGCCGGCGCCGCGCCGGCCCCCGGGTCTGCTGGCCCGACTCAGAAGCGGTACCCGAGACCGAGAGTGACCATGTAGGGGTTGCAGTCGACCGTGTGGATGTCACCATTGTCAGTATCCGTGGCGTTGAGCGAGGTCCTGATGTACGAGACCGCACCGTTGAACCGCCAGGGGCCCTCGCCGAGCCGAACCTCGGCGCCCAGGCTGATGCCCCACGTCCACTGGTTGTCAACGTCGAGGCTGGCAGTGTCCCCTGCGGCGCTGAAGCGGAGGTTGCCGTAAACGACGTAGGCCACCGCAGGGACCACGTAGACGTCCACGGGCCTGCCGGGTGTCAGGTGGACTGCAAGGCCGGCGGTGATGGGGGTGAACGCAAGGCTGTCGCTTGCCTCGATCGACTGCCCGCCGGGAAAATCAACCCGGAGATTCACGTCGGGGTTGGCCCGCAGCGCTCCCACCTCGAGGCTGAGGCGGTCGGAGAAGCTGTACTCGAGGCCGAGGTCAAGACCGATCGCGTTGTCGCCGTCGGTCTTGATGTGCTCAAACACAGGGTAAGAAGGCTTGTAGCTCAGGTCGGGACTGACCCATACGCCCCCGACCTTGACCTGCCATTTGCTGTCGGCTGCACCGACACTCGCGGCAGGGACTACGAGTGCCAGGGCCAGCAAGCCGACGGTCAAC
>Ga0153915_10004756_pt1 | contig 12556 bp, 8 predicted proteins | sample Opewatmetagenome_2_FD_107003 | JGI IMG/M metagenome (GOLD analysis project Ga0153915, IMG submission 107003) | Freshwater wetland microbial communities from Ohio, USA - Open water 3 Core 3 Depth 3 metaG | ecosystem: Environmental > Aquatic > Freshwater > Wetlands | place: USA: Ohio, Lake Erie... | reverse complement strand
TATAAAGACCAATCTTTCATCCGTTTTATTATGCATAACAAGCCTGATATTGATATTAGATACAATCTGCTTCTTATTTTCATTGTTTTGTTCTTTTCGTTTATCCTGAATTCTTGTAAAAAAGGACCCGAGTCACTCGCCACTCCGGAAATATCAACGGTTAATCCCTTACTTACTGTTGTTGAAGATGTACCTGAAGCTTCAGTCAGCGTGCCGGTAATTCTTTCCGGCAAGTCTGATAAGGAAGTAAGCATTGACTATAAAACAGTTGACAGTACTGCAACTGCCGGTAGTGATTATGTGGCGGTTACTGCAGGGAAATTGATTTTTAATGCCGGAGAAACTTCCAAAGAGATAAAGATCAACATACTCAGGGATACTTCAGAAAAGGCGGATGTTTATCTCAATGTTGTCCTCAGTAATCCGGTGAATGGGTTGCTTTCCTCCGCTCACACGAAAGTTAAGATTGTAAATGTGGATTATGCAAAGCTCGTCTGGAGCGATGAATTCAGTACCGGTTCGCTTAATGCTGCGATATGGAATTATGAAGAAGGTGCTACCGGCTGGGGGAACAAGGAGCTTGAGAACTATACCAGTTCGATTGAAAATGTCCATATCGATTCCGGTTACCTGCATATTTCGGCACTGAATCCTTCAGGAGCATCTTATACTTCCGGAAGGATCACCACTAAAAGTAAAAAGGAATTCACTTATGGCCGGATTGAAATTCGTGCCAAATTGCCTGAAGGCAAAGGATTATGGCCTGCACTCTGGATGCTTGGAGCTAATTTTTCATCTGCAGGATGGCCAAAATGCGGCGAAATTGACATTATGGAACTCCTTGGAAACTCTCCTTCTGTAGTACATGGGGCAGTTCACTGGGATTCAAATGGGCACTTAAGCAGGACAAGTGAATATTCATTACAGACAGGAAAGTTCAGTTCGGGATTTCATAAATTCAGTCTTATCTGGACTCCAAACACTTTGAAATGGTTTGCAGACAATCAACAGTTTTTTTATCTGGGTCGGTCCGAGATCAGTGCGTTTCCTATTGACCTTCCGCAGTTTTTTATCTTCAATGTCGCAGTAGGAGGGAACTGGCCGGGTTCTCCCGACGCGACAACAGTTTTTCCTCAGCATATGATAGTTGATTATATCAGGGTTTACCAGTAATAATTCCGTAACTTTATTTTAACCAAAAAGATAGAGATGAAATACATTATATCGCTTTTGCTTTCCCTTTTCACCTTAACATTATCAGGTGCAGAAATTAAAGCCGGAACCGGACGTAAATCAATCACTCCTCAACTTCCCGCATGGCTTACAGGTTATGCAGTCAGAGACAGGCCATCAACTGAGGTTCTGCACGATCTTTGGGCAAAAGCAATCGTTTTCGAAGACAAGCCCGATAACCGTGTGGTTATAGTAACAACTGACCTCCTCGGATTATCGCATGAAATTTGCGAGGAGGTAGCTCTGAGGATTGGCAAAAAGTATGGTATCCCCCGGGCTAATCTGCTTTTATCATCCTCACATACCCATTCCGGCCCAGTTGTATGGCCATGCCTGAGCACAATATTTGACTTCAGCACGGAGGACATGAACGCAGTGGCACGATATGGGCAGAAGCTGACAGATGATATTGTTGAAGCGATAAGCATGGCTGTTAATGATCTTGAACCAGTTCAGATATCAGTCGGCCACGGATCAGCAGATTTCGGAGTAAACCGCCGGGAGCAAAAGGACAACCAGGTTGTAATCGGTGTGAATCCCGAGGGTCCTGTTGACCATGATGTCCCGGTGATCATGGTCTCGGCTTCAGGAGGTGAACTTAAGGCGATACTATTCAGCTATGCCTGTCATAATACCTCTTCAAATACCTATTTTATCAACGGTGATTATGCCGGATTCGCGCAGATCGAACTGGAGAAAACAAATCCGGGCGTATCAGCCATGTTTGTTTCAGGCTGCGGAGCTGATCAGAATCCTAATCCACGCGGTTCACTGGAGTTTGCAGAACAGCATGGAAAATCACTGGCAGTATCGGTAGAGAAGGTGATTAAAAGCGGCGATCTTAAACCCGTACGACCACCCGTTAAAACGGATTTAAGCCTAGTAAGCCTCGATTTTCTGCCATTTGATCATAATTTCTACCAGGAAGAATTATTAACCCAGGACAAATACAAACAAAGAAGGGCCAAGTTGATGCTTGAAGCTTACAATAAAGGGTATGACGTAACGAGGTATCCTTACACTGTACAGGTTATCAGATTCAATAGGGACCTTACAATCCTGGCAATGAGCGGCGAGGTAGTTGTTGATTATCAGCTGAAAGTGAAAAAAATGTACGCCGGGGAAAATATGTTTGTAGCAGGTTATTGCAATGAGGTTCAATGCTATATCCCGTCTGCAAGAATTTTAAAAGAAGGCGGGTATGAACCGGAAAGCAGCATGATCTATTACGGATATCCCGGACCGTTTGCAGATAATGTTGAAGAGAAAATTCTCGGTGCCATTCAAAAGGTAATGAAGCATTCGGGTGTCAGGCCCACAAAATAGCTGCAGGGATATTATACAGGGGTCAATCTTTGATTATTTTTCTGATACATGTGCCCTTTATGGTGACAATTCGGAGTATATAAAATCCTTTTGGCAATTCCTCCAGACCAAGTTCATATGAATCGCTGCCAACATTTAACAACAAAAGAAGGCGGCCATAAACATCAAATAGTTTAAGAGATTCAATTTCACACCCGGCTCTGATACTCAGTATATTACTTACAGGGTTAGGGAATACAAGCAAATCATCATCTGTGGCAAAGGTCTCTCCTGACGTGATAACATCATTTGATGCAATCCAGCTGGCAGGATCATTATTATCGAGGTTAATAGCGGCCAGTTTAAGGTAAGAGCCATTACCGTCTGCATCAGGCCATGGTATTGTATCCTGGTAATTTACGTTGTCAATAATATTTCCGAACCCATCACATAGAATAATTTTTTGTGCCTTATTCGACAAATGCCTGGTGAACTGACCTGCCGGCGAAAAACCATATTTCAATCTGAAAACCGTATAGTTGCTTGCCAGAATTATGGAAGAATTCGGGTCTATGGAAGAATTCCGGGGAAACTGGTAGCTGATGCCTGTTCCGCCGAAATAAACTCCGGTGAGGTCGGCTGCCTGGTTCCCGTTATTTGTGATTTCAATGTATTCAAGATCGTCAGCATCAGGAAATTCAACAGAAGCTGAAGGATGATACATTATTTTAGTTATCACAAGAGGTGGTACGGCAACGTTGCTGCACGTGTAATATGATCCAAGGGAGGATGTTATCCAGGGGATACGAAGATCCAGGAAATCTTTTATTGCTATAATGCGTTGTTCAAAGCTGCCGGTATTTCCCCACAGAATATTATCCCTTTCCACTCCTTCATATATATAAGCAGCTGTCTGATCTATAAATGCTTCGATCACTGAAGGATTCAGCGGTTGTCCGGCTTGTATCAGTTCGTTCCATCTTTTCGAAAGGTAACACCTGAACTCGGGAGTATTAAAAAGATCTTTCCAGAACTGCGATCCTTCATTATCACCGTTAGAAAATTGCCAAACATCTGTTTTACTCCTGTAATATCCCCAGAAAAACAGATCATTACCAAAAGTAAGGTCATTATCCCATATTGGTCCGGCCCTCAGCTTACCATTTCTGTCTTTGTGAAAATATGTGCTGTACTGATATGAATCTGCGTTTGAAGAAAGTTCGCTGATAATTATATAATCAATAAATGAAGGCACATCTATTATTGAAGGGAAGCCGCTCGTATATGAGGTATTAAAGATGCCTGAAGTATAAGCCAGATCCATGAATTGCGTTCGGATATAGGAGTTCTGTGCATCAGTAACTTCTTCAGGTTTTGGAAGCTCATGAATATAATCAACAGTAGATCCGTTCAGGTTTGTCATTTTAAAGGCAACGGGATCATCACCGGTGGTTTTATCAGCTTTGGTGATATAACCTCCTGTAACATCCGGAATAGTATTGTCGTTCCAATCAATTTTGACGATGTCCACCCTGTTATCATCAGCTTTTACTTTCTCCTGCAATAAATACAGACCGTTGTATATCCCATTGATAACCACTTCACAATATGCAGTCCTGGAAGCATATTCCCCTATCTGTCTTGAGAGGTTATAGCAGAGGTAGTCACGTATTAGGGCAGGATCAAAAACCATAGCATTAAGTATCCAGTCATTTTCATCAGGCATGCCCAGCAGGCTTACATTATTATTGGATATATTATCTGCCATTTTTGTCGAGAAACCATACTGTTTTTTCGATTTAAACTGAGTAGATGATCCCCTGATTTCAATGTCGATTCTTCCATCATAGTTAAGATAAGCCGGGTTATTCTGATCTGTTAAATAATTCCTCTGCCCCGGACTCCTGTATATTATTTTCATGGATGCCAGGATCCTTGGGTTATCCGGTATTGAAACTCCGCCATCTGTGTTGATAATGACGATAGGGAGGTTACTGTCAGTAATACTTTGCGCCCTGGCAACTCCTTCATGGATAAGGATCAGAATTGATATCAGGATAAAATGTCTCATTAAGGAGCATTTAAAAAATCATCAAAACAGTACAAATAACGTGATTTCAGGAATAATTATTGAAGATCTTTATCATTTTCCAGAAATGCTTTATGATGGACTACGACCCTTGCTGATCATAGTCTATCATAAATAATGCCATTACCTGTAAAAGCGATATGCAAAAAATAACGGCTTTCTAAAAATTCACATTTTTCATTTTACTACTTGAGAACCGGTTTGTGCAAGTGCAAATCCGAAACTGCCTTAATCAGATTAGTAATATTCATATATTTACAAAAAAGACATAAAATGAATAACAAATCTATTCAGACTGAAGTCGATGCAAGTTTTCTGTACCAGGTTTTGGCAGACAATGAAAAAGATCCGGAGGTAAAAGCTATATTTTTGCAAATGAGCGAAATTGAAAAAGGTCACGCTTTGTCCTTCTTAAAGAAAATTAATAGGAGTGACCTGAAATTACCCGGACCTTCCCGGAGGGCCCGAATTCTAAAGACTATTGGCAGGATTCTTGGTTATGATTATATCCTGAGTGTTCTTCTGGACACTGAGAAGAGCATCTCAGCTTCAATACTCAATGCCAGGAAAAAAACGAGTACTCCCGGTTCTCTTTCCGATACAGCACATGTAAGGATAGTTGAAAATATACTTGGCAGCTCCAAAATGTCGGCACATAACCTTTCACGATTTGAAACACGCCACAGATCCGTTGGTGGAAATGCGTTAAGGGCAGCAGTTCTTGGCGGTAATGATGGCCTTGTATCCAACTTCAGTCTGGTGATGGGAATTGCAGGTGCTTCAAGCGGACAGAAGGAAGTAATGCTGGCAGGTTTCGCCGGGCTGCTCGCGGGTGCCCTGTCGATGGCAATGGGAGAATGGATCTCTGTTAAAAGTTCCAGGGAATTATATGAAAACCAGATGAACCTCGAGATGGATGAAATTGAAAATAATCCGGATGCTGAAGAAAAAGAGCTGGCATTGATCTATAAGGCCAAGGGTATTACCGGAGAAGAAGCTGACAGAATTGCGCATGAGATAATTACTGACAAATCCCAAGCACACAAGGTGCTTGTAAAGGAAGAACTGGGAATTAACAGTGAGGATTTAAAGAGTTCTCCGGTTGAAGCTGCTGTTACTTCATTTTTTCTATTCGCGATAGGGGCAATAATTCCAGTAATCCCATTCTTTTTTGCAGAGGGTCAGACTGCGATAATATCCAGTACTGTACTAAGTGGCCTTGGACTTTTATTTATTGGGGCTGCAATTACCTTGTTTACCGGAAGAAATGCCTGGTATTCGGGTTTAAGGCAGGTCTTGTTTGGCCTGGCTGCTGCTGCAGTTACTTTTACAATTGGTAAACTGATCGGTGTAGCTGTATCATAATGTAGGATTTAAATTTAGCATAGAATACCCGTCTATCTGACCTCATATCTTTAAATTGATTTTGTAATGTAACAACTTGACTTTGTTAAATTAAAGCGTACTTTTATATAAGTAACATTTTTCTAATCTCAAAAATCCCAAAATAATGGAAAACTTATTCAACAGTATGACTCTTGGTGGTGTCCTGCTAAGGTTTCTTGTAAACCTTGTTTTTCTTATTATACTAATTCAGCTTCTCTACTTCAGGTACTCCAAAAAGGAAAAGTTTCTATTCACATTTTTTCTCATTGGGGTGACTGTCTTTTTTATATGCTCCATGCTGAAAGACATTAAGATTGAAATCGGGATTGGTCTCGGCTTATTTGCAATATTCCAAATATTGAGGTTTAGGACCAGAAATTTCAGTGTAAAAGACATGGCCTATATTTTCACAACCATTGGAATTTCTGTAATTAATTCCATAAATGTGCCAGAGTTCCCTTTAATTGGATTTATTATAATAAATGTCATCATAGTTACTGTCGTTTTTGTACTTGAAGAGCATCTCAGAAAAAACTCATTCAGCAAATATTCAATTTATTACGGTAATCTTGAATTATTAAGACCCGGCAGCAACAATAAGCTTATAAAAGACCTTTCATCCAAAACCGGACTGGATATAATGAAGGTCAAGATCCGTAACATAGATTTTACAAGAGAGGTCGCCCACCTCGAGATATATTTCAAGGAATAGTGTTCCGGACTTTTCCTTTAAAGTGGATTTTGATTTGTTGAATTCTTAATTTTACGGATATGAACAGATGTCCGGCTATATTATTTACGATTGTTTCAATTATAACAGGATGCCAGACTAAGAACACTGATCCTGACAACCTGACTGGATATAAAATTAATTCACCTGATGTTATAATTACCCTGCCAGGCAGTTTGCATGAAATATCTGGTCTGACTTATATTGATTCAGCCACATTTGCCTGCACTCAGGATGAAAAAGGAATATTGTTTATTTATGATCTCAACAAAAAAGCAATAAAAAAGCAAATCACTTTTTTTTCCAAAAGTGATTATGAGGGAATTGCCAGAGTTGAAGATACTATTTATGTTCTCAGGAGCGATGGTATCCTGGTTGAAATATCTGACTATAAGTCAACTAATGTAATTTCAACTCCCTATCCGACCTATGTCCCGATGAGAAATAATGAGGGTTTATGCTATGACAAACCCAACAAAAGGTTACTAATTGCAGGCAAAGAAAACACCGGTAAAGGAAATGCCTTAAAGGATAAAAAGTTTATTTATGGATTTGATCTGAAAACAAAGTCACTGTTGCCTGAACCTGTATATACCTTCGACATAGGATCATTGAAAGAATTTGCTGCAAGTTCCGGTATCGATCTTCCTCTGAAGGAGAAAAAGAAAAAAAAAGTAAAATCATTTAAACCGGTTTTGCTTTTCCGGCCTTCAGCAATTTGCTTTCATCCCTTTACAACCGACCTCTATATCCTGTCTTCTGAAGATCATATGTTATTTGTTTTTGACAAGTCAGGAAGTATAAAAAAAATAGTCAGTCTTAATCCAGGTTTGTTTCCTCAGCCTGAAGGAATAACCTTCCTTGAAAATGGAGATATGCTTATTTCGAATGAAGGTCAGAGCAAGAGCCCTGCAACCTTGCTCAGGTTTAATTATCACGGGGAGGCAGTTAAATAAAAAAGAGGCAGTTTCAAAAGGGACCGAAATAAAGAATAATTACCATTTCCTCTTTATTTAACCCATCCTCCATCACCTTCCCTTAAGTCTAAGGGAAGGAGTGAAAATACTGTATATCAAATATTTACACCCTTCCCTTAGAATTAAGGGGAAGGGCTGGGGTTAGGGTTCAAAAACAAATATGAAAGAATGTGTTACTTTTGAGGCACCCTCTTTTTTATCTTAGTATTCAATAACCCCATTTCTTCATAATCTCCAGGTCTTTCTGTATACACTCCATTGGAGTTTTGCCCTGGTAGGATTCCTGTTCAATTATATAGACTTTAGTGCCTCCGATTTTGGTAGCAAGATCAACAACCTCCCTGGCATTTACTATTCCCGCGCCTATTATTGTACTTTCATACTTTTCGTTCCCTCCGGTTGCAGGTATTTCATCCTTTACATGTATATTCTCAAATCTGCCGGGATACTGGTTGACGACATCCTTTGCTATTGCCCCGCCATTGTATAAATTACCCATGTCCAGCTGTATCACGACCAGTTCCGGATCGATGCTCTTCATAATAATATCAAACAGCTTTTCATTGTTCAGCTTCTCGCTGAATTCGAAATCGTGGTTGTGATAACCAAATTTCATTCCTTTCTTTTTACACAGTTCGCCGCATTTATTAAATATATCCATGTAATGCTTAAAGTCGTCGTATTTTTTTCTCATGCTCTCGTCCATTGAAGGACTCACTACATATTTTTGACCAAGCACACCGGCATCTTCGATAGTCATTTTCCAGCTGTCAGAAAAATCCTTTTTAGCTTCATCCCAATGCTGTTTCCCCATAACTGTATGGCCACTAACCATATTCAGTCCCAGGTCGTCCAGCACTTTTTTAAATTCCGGAGCTGAGTACCCGTAGAATTTACGGTTGACATAGTTTGCATGCTCAACATACTTATAGCCCATTTTTGCTACCTGTTTCAACGAACCGAGAGGATCTTTCCCCATTTCGTCGCGAACGGAATACAATTGAACTCCGATAATTCCTTTCTTTTGCGCCATGGTTGCAAATGCTGAGTCCGGTAACAGCGCAGTGGCGGCAATTGCCATTGCACCTGATTTAATAAACGTTCTGCGGGATGTTTTCATAAATGTTATTTTTAATTGTGAATTAATTAACAATCCAAAAAGCTTTTAAAGTTATTAAAGTCAGGTTAAGTAACCAAAATAAAAATTAATTAATTGGCGGGGAATTTCGCCGTGAAACACCCTGTGAAATTCCATGGAACCCCATGGTAAATAGGTTTTATATAAGTTATTAACAATGCGGGGATTATAAATTCACCTAAAATGCCGGTGAGGAATCTATTCCAGATATGCTTTTATCCTTTTCCAGTAGAAGTCAGTTTTGGGTCCGGATCCATTCCAGTTCTTCGCTATTTTTTCAAAATGATAAGGTCCTATCTGTGAAGCGAAATACAAAAAGACTTTTTCGGACAATCGAGAATCAAACATGTCTTCAAGGACATATTTGCTTCCTGTCCGCCTGTTATAATCATCAATCCTGACTTGTCGTATCTGAAATTTTCCAACAGCGTTTTCGATTTCATTATAGGAAGATACATTTCCCATAGTTTCAACCATCCCGATCGCATACATCAGCCCGTTAAATGGCTGGATTGGTTTGGGTTGAAAGACAATCATAGTATTGCTGTCGGGAGCAACACTCCTTAATCCGCATAATATAAACAGGGTTGTAAACAGTAATTTTGCTAACCTGGGCTTCACTGTAATTCCTGTATGGCGAGGAGGCTTGTTGGATAATTTTTTAGGGAGCCATCCTTCAGTGAAATAATCCTTCCGGAATCTCTCAGACAGGATTTTCATAGGGTTATTTGTCTTCATATACTTTTTCAAAAACTTCCAAATTAATTCTCTGGTAAAAAGTGTACCATTCCTAAATTATTTTTGAAAAGTATTTATGCATAAGTTAGTAAATTTTCCTTATCTGCTGAGCATAAAAATACTTTAGTTATTAACAATCAGGCATTAGAGTCATTCTTCTGCGACTCCAAAGCCTGACTTATTAAAAACAAACCGGATTACAAATTGTTTATTTGACCTTAAACTGTGAAGAGGTTTCAATATTTAAAGTGTCCAGCCTTTCCTGTATTCACAATGAAGGAACTTATCGGCTTCGGACATATTTGTAAAGCTGTATTTATCAGGATCCCACAACATGACCTCTCCTCCAAGTTTCTCCTTTACCTCATTCCGGATTGCAATATTCCCAAGAAGGACAGTTTCAGTCAGGGGCCCTGCCCATTCAAAGTCTGATCCTGGTCTGGCACCTCCTTTGCATGCAAGGATCCATTCTTCCTCATGCCCCGGTGATGAAGGGATATAGGGTGCCGGTGCTTTATACGACTTACGAAGTGAAACTGGCAGTATCTGGTCATTAAGAATTTTGCCTTTGTCACCCACATAAAGAGTCCCACCCTCTCCCATCTTCATTCCTGGTTCAAGCTCGGGTATCAGCATAGGGCGGAGTCCGCCGTCATACCAGGTAAGGCTTACAGGAGGCATCTCTCCCCGTGCCGGAAATTCATAACGGACTATTGATCCCGAAGGATATGTTTCTTTGTTTACCAGGGTTGAAACAGCCTGGATGGAGGTTGGATATTTTAGTTTTAAAGCGCGGAATATGGGATCCAGCGAGTGGCATCCAATGTCGCCCAGCGCTCCTGTTCCGAAATCCCACCATCCCCTCCATTTGAAAGGATGATAAGCCGGATTGTATGGCCGCATTGGAGCGGGGCCAATAAAAACATCCCAATCGAGGGTTTCCGGTACAGGAGGGGTTTCAGAGGGACGCCCCACTCCCTGTGGCCAGTATATCCTGAAAAGGCCGTTGTTGGGCCTGTCAGTCCAGACATGAACCTCCCGGACAGAACCGATAGCACCATCCCAGATCATCTCGCGGAGTCTCCTTGGTCCGTCACTGGCCTGGCCCTGATTGCCCATTTGTGTAGCAACCTTGTACTCTTTTGCTGCTTTTGCCAGCATTTTTGCCTCATAAACTGTATGGGTCAACGGCTTTTGAGTAAAAACATGCTTGCCCCGTTTCATGGCCTCCATTGATATTACTGCATGCGTGTGATCGGATGTAGCAATAATAACAGCATCAATATCTTTCTGCTGGTCAAGCATAACACGGTAATCCTTAAATCTTTTTGCGGCAGGCCATGTTTCAAAAACCTTGAGTGTCGGCCCGCTCCAGTCAACATCGCAGAGTGCTGCTATATTTTCAGTTTTTGCGACATTAGCGATATTGTTCCTTCCCATGCCTCCGATACCGACAGCGGCAATGTTAAGTTTGTCAGCCGGGGCTGTATGACCAAGTCCGGAAACAGCATTAGAGGGAACAATCGTGAAGCCTGCCAAAGCAGCTGCCGAGGTGCCGATGAAGCCTCTCCGGCTTAAAGTTTTTGGTTTATTGTCCTTCATGGTAAATCATTTATGAATTGTTTTCTGATTATGGAAATCCGGCCTTTAATATTGTATATATAAAATTACGAGATAATAATCTGATTATATAAATTGCAGGCCACAATTTCACTTAATTTATTCAGGTAATTCAACAAAGCCCAAGACAACTATGCCAAAACGGGAAGACATCCACAAGGTGCTGATAATAGGATCAGGCCCAATAATTATCGGACAAGCATGTGAATTTGACTATTCCGGGACACAAGCCTGCAAGGCTCTCCGTTCCCTTGGGTACAGGATAATCCTTGTCAACTCGAATCCGGCAACCATTATGACCGATCCTGGAATTGCTGACGTAACTTATATCGAGCCTCTTAACGAATACGCCCTTACGGAAATAATCAAAAAAGAACGGCCTGATGCCCTGCTTCCGAATCTGGGCGGGCAAACCGGGCTTAATCTTTCTTCTCTTCTGGCAAAAAAGGGTGTACTGAAAGAATACAATGTCGAGGTAATAGGTGTAAATATTGATGCAATTGAAAGAGGAGAAGATCGTATTGCTTTCAAAGAGACAATGACCCGGCTCGGTATAGATATGCCCAGGAGCAAAGCTGTCAATACGGTTGAAGATGCCGAAGTTGTGGCTGCTGAACTCGGATACCCTGTGGTTATACGGCCTGCATATACGATGGGTGGCACGGGAGGCGGTCTTGTATATAATCTTGAGGAATTGCGCACAATCGCAAGCAGAGGATTGTCTGCGAGCATTGTTAACCAGATACTGATCGAAGAATCGGTATTAGGCTGGGAAGAACTTGAACTCGAGGTTGTCAGGGATTCAAAGAACCAGATGATAACCGTCTGTTTTATCGAGAACGTCGATGCAATGGGCATTCATACCGGTGATTCTTTTTGCACTGCACCAATGCTCACAATTGATCAGGAATTGCAGAAAAAGCTTCAAAAATATTCCTACGATATTGTGCAAGCAATAGAGGTTATCGGTGGAACAAATATCCAGTTTGCTCATAATCCCGACACCGGCAGGGTGGTAGTGATTGAAATCAATCCGCGAACATCCCGGTCTTCAGCCCTTGCCTCAAAAGCAACCGGATTTCCAATTGCGTTTGTCTCCTCACTTCTTGCAGGAGGCCTCACCCTTGATGAAATACCTTACTGGCGTGATGGAACGCTTGACAAATACACTCCTTCAGGCGATTATGTCGTCGTAAAATTCGCAAGGTGGGCTTTCGAGAAATTCGAAGGGCTGGAAGATAAACTCGGCACCCAGATGCAGGCAGTAGGGGAAGTAATGAGCATTGGCAAGACATATAAAGAAGCTTTGCAGAAAGCAATCAGGTCGCTGGAAATCGGGC
>Ga0153915_10004755_pt1 | contig 12558 bp, 16 predicted proteins | sample Opewatmetagenome_2_FD_107003 | JGI IMG/M metagenome (GOLD analysis project Ga0153915, IMG submission 107003) | Freshwater wetland microbial communities from Ohio, USA - Open water 3 Core 3 Depth 3 metaG | ecosystem: Environmental > Aquatic > Freshwater > Wetlands | place: USA: Ohio, Lake Erie... | reverse complement strand
TATTTGGAATATTATTCTTGAGCCGATATTCAATCTTTTTCCAAATGTATATGAACAGAGTCCTTTGAGAATATTTCCGGCACTGACAGTTGATGCAGAATTAATAAAATGAATCATAATAAAAATGGGTCTGTCTTAATAATATTAATAGCTGGAATCGGCGATCTTATACTTGCTTCAAAAAGTCTCCGTGCAATAAAAAATGGAAACCCTGATGCCGACATCCATCTTCTCACCAGTACAGAGGCGTTTCCCATTGCCAGTAATTTTCCTTATATCGACCGTGTCTGGGCGTTTCCTATCAGAGAACTGAGGAAAAGAAAGGCCTACATCTTTGACGTCCTTAGACTGGTTAGAGAACTCAGGAAGATAGATTTTGATCTGATTGTTAACCTTTATCGAATCTTTTCATGGAGAGGGGCCATAAGATTGGGGCTCCTGTTTCTGTCTTTGAAGGCTCGAGTTAAAATAGGCCATAACCATAAGGGATTCGGTTTGTTTGTAGACAGGAAGGTCCCGCCTGAACTATTAAGAGCCAGACACTTTGCCGACGCTATGATGGAAATTGCACTGGCCGCTGATGGAATCCCTGATGCCAAAGGCATTGAGGTCTTCTGGGGCAGGGATTCCGAGATAAAATGGGGGCATCTTTTTTTAAATACGGATTCAGTCAGAATAGCCATAAATCCGGGCGCTGATAAACCCAACAAGAGATGGGCCCCTGAACGGTATGCCTTAGTGGCTGATCATCTCGTCAAGCGCCCTGGTGTTGAAATCATCATCCTGGGCGGGCCTGGTGAGGAAGGGGTCGCCGGAAAGATTCAAGCCGGAATGGAGAATAAGGTTATTAATCTGGCAGGGAAACTGACCCTCAATGACCTGGTTTATATCATTAGCCGATTGGATCTTCTGCTTACAAATGACAGCGGACCTATGCATATAGCCGCAGCATTAAAAATACCTGTTGTCGCAATTTTCGGACCGGAAGATCCCCGGCTTTTCGGTCCCTATACCTCTAGCGATATGTGCAGGATTCTGTTTAAAGATATTGATTGCAGACCATGCAAAAATAAAAACTGTCAGAGGCCTCTCTGTCTGGATCAGATCATGCCTGAAGAAGTCCTTGAGAAATGTTATGAAATCCTTAATTGCATCCCGTCTTGTAATTGAGTTGAGCGGAAAAGGGCATAGCCGCATAAGTCGTTACATTAAAGATATCTTGACAGATAAATCAAATAGCATATATTCTATTCATAGATCTATATTATAGCCAAGGAGGTGATTTTATGCCATCCACGACAGTCCATATCCCTGATAATTTACTGTCTAAAATCGATCAACTGGTTAAGGAGAACGAGATCAGCAGGAACCGCTTTATCATCCAAGCCTGCGAACAGGCATTAAAGAATAGAGCAGGACAATGGCCGGAAGGTTTTTTTGATAGTGAAATTGATAAAAAGGATTTTAAGTTGCTCACGAAAGGTGTTCAGGAAATGGAAGATGCAATCATCGGCAGACGAAAAAATCGGAGCGCCGTTGATTTATGAGGTACGTTCTTGACACTACTGCATTTTCGGCAGCGATGAGGCATGATCAATCCTTACTGGAATTTTTTAAAAGAAATCATCCGGGGGATATTGTCACTGTTCCGCCGGTAGTGGCGGAGATCCAATATGGAATTGAACGATTGGTCAGTTCCTCCAGAAAATACTCATTATTGAAAACTGAAAGAGATCGTTTGCTTTCTATTATTAATGTTCTTCCGTGGTCCTCTGAGTCATCTGTTTATTTTGGGAAAATAAAGGCAGATCTTGAACACCGAGGGGAATTGATCGACGATTTTGATATTGCAATTGCATCTATTGCTCTAGCTCATAAATGTGGCGTCATTACTTCCAATATGAGCCACTTCTTAAGAGTAAAAAATCTTGAAAGTAAAAGCTGGTAAAAAGGAAGGAGTGAATCTGCTGCCGGAGAATTAGCTTCCTCATGATAAGACCATATTTTAACGCTGCGAAATACGGTTGCCTGCACGGGGTATTCCAAAACATAAATGTTCAGGCGAATAGACTGAAGGAGGAAGTCTGTTGGGAAGCTTCAGCCTTCAGTCTGAATACCTGAATAACGTGACATAGCAGACTAAGCTTTATCTTTTGCGGCAAGTTCCCGCAATATCTCTGCGTTGTTTTGATTGCGTTTAAGATCCGCCTTCTGGTTGGCCTTGTTGGGCTTATCCTTCCACTTCTGGACAGCCTTCCACTTTTTTTTCGGGGACGTCATAATTTTATTTCCTTTCCTTAGTCTTTACACATTCTAAACTGATACTATTTAATAACCGAACTACGGCACTTAGTCAATTAGAAATTAGGCTTATCTTAAAAGATTGATCGAAAGAGGGACGACAATGTCCTGACGCTGGCGGTTGAGGACCTAGATTGAATAAAGATCCAGATCATTTCATTTTAGATTTTTCCGGTTACTCAATGTATCCGTTTCTTAGGCCCGGCGACCGGATTATCATTAAAAAGGGGAAGCAGACTTCTTTAGAGGTTGGCGATATTATTGTTATTCCTACAAAGGAAAATAAATACATAATCCATCGCCTTATAGAGATGCTTCCATTGGGTCAATGCATATCAAAAGGCGATTCCCTCCTTAATCCGGACACTGAACCAATAGAATTATCCGCCATATCAGGCAGGGTAATAGCAATATTAAGAAAAAATCGGTTTATCCCTGTGGATGCGGGACTCAGGGCAAGGCTAAAAAAGTTTTATGTCTTTTTAAGTGTCAATAGACTTAACATCGCTGCATTTAAGCTAAGGATAAGAAACCTGCTTTTCGAACTGTCCCGACCTGATATATCGGATAGTTTTGAGGCCGAGCAGCAATTTATTAACTCAATCCTCTGTGGCAATCCCTGTGAATCGTTTTCAGGACTCGACCAGGAAAGGATCATGGAGATCGCCTTAGAGGAAGGAGTAGCAGGGGTCCTTTATGAATCCATCAAAGAGAAAGATTTTCATGGACCATTTCTGGCGCGACTGCAAAAACCCTATACCACCACTGCCGTCTTAAACCTCATGAATATATCCGCACTGGAAGGACTGGAGAAGGCCCTTTGTGATACGGATTTTGATGTGCTGACACTCAAGGGTGCATCCCTGCTCGGCAGTGTCTATTCCAGGTCAGGGGTTCGTCCGATGAGTGATATCGATCTGATGGTCCGGCCGGAACATCTGGATAAATTTATTAATATCATTTACGCCCTTGGATTTAAAAAAAACGCTGATATTGCTCATTCTTTTCAAAGAGACCGGGTTTCCATAGACCTGCATATACATGCCCTTAACATAGACCGGATCTCCAGCCGTTCCCTGCTTTTTCCCTCAGGCATGGGTCCTGTATGGGATAACTCTATTCCCTGGAGAGAGGGCTTTCAACGGATCAGAAGGCCTGATGATATTGACAATGTCCTGCTACTATGCCAGCACCTTATGAAACATTCCTTTTCAAGGCTTATCTGGCTCAAGGATATATATGAATTAATCAAAGATCGGGATGATGATTTCATGATAAGGCTGTTCGAAAGGGCTGATCACCTATCACAGAGACGCTGTCTCTGCTATGCATTATATCTCCTTGACAGGCTATTCGCCTTTAAACCGATTCGAGGATCAATGCCTGAAGATATTGCAATCAGTCTGAACAGAATCGAGAGGGGGATACTGGGCGCCAGGGTAAGAGGTCAATCCATTGAAAGAACCGGGCCTGTCCTGGCTGTCTTTTGCACCCATGGTTTAAAGAATCGGGTTCGATTTCTCTGGGAGACTGCCTTCCCCAAAAAAAAGGTCTTTGAAGAAGAATTCATGGAATCTTATATGGGAAAGAGGATTTTATTCTACCCTGCCCGCCTTTTCCAGGCGGTAAGGTTGTTAATCCGCCAGTGTTTTTAGAATTTTTAATTTACCGCCCGTTCGCTACGGTCACTAGAGCCGCAGAGAACGCTGAGGTTTTAATTATAGTGTTTTCCCTGAGACGGGGGTAAACACTATCAGCCAAGCCCTTCTGGCAAAATCAGAATATATCTTTTCGTTGCAGATATTATTTATTTTATCAAAATTTCCCTCCCTTCGAGGCCTGAGCCCTCAAGGTCGAAGACTCATAAATTTTGATAAATTTTATTTCTCTGCGGCCTCTGCGACTTTGCGTTGAAACCTGTTTTGGAGAAGAGTGTATTTACCCTATGTCCAATAGATAACCAGGCCGGAGATCTGTAGATCCCGTGCTTCCAGCCTCTTATCCCGGAGTATTCATTTTTCTGAATATTCCGCTGGCATTTTCCCCCTCCTTTCCCTATAATATTCACATTAACAATAAAAAGGAAACAATAATGACCTGTCATGAAGAAATGGCGCCTGCCGTTAATCCCTCTGTTATTCTCAGGGAAGAATTCGACGACTGGGCAATACTGTTTGATCCGGATTCCAATGTCACCTTGGGGATAAATCCTATGGGTGTCTATGTGTGGAAGTGCCTTGACGGGATGCATGCCATAAGGGATATCCTGGAGATGCTCCATAATAACCTTGATGATGTACCCGAGGATGCCGGGACCCATTTGAAGGAATTCATCGACGACCTGATCAAAAGAGGCCTGGCGACCTGCATAACCCGATAGAGAATTAATACCTATGAGCCTGATGAGAACACCCAGGTCCCTGGATCTGGAAATAACAAACAGATGCGACCTTCGTTGTAAATATTGCAGCCATTTCACAAGTCCCGGCGATGTGAAGGATGACCTGGCCATGGATGAATGGCTGAGATTTTTTCAGGAACTTAACAACTGCGGTGTTATGACCCTGACCCTTTCAGGTGGAGAGCCCTTTTGCCGGGATGATCTGAAAGAATTGATAGAAGGCATTGTGCTCAACCGTATGAGATTTAACGTCCTCAGCAATGGCACATTAATCACGAATGATATGGCCGCCTTTTTATCATCGACAGGCCGCTGCAACGGTGTACAGGTCTCCATCGACGGCTCAATCCCAACGACACATGACATATTTCGTGGAGAGGGTAACTTCAAAAGGGCCATTAACGGGATAGCTCTACTCAGGAAAAATAATGTCCCTGTAACAGTCAGGGTCACCATACACAGGGAGAATGTAAGGGATCTTGATGGAATAGCCGCGTTGTTGCTGGAAGAGATCGGCCTGCCTTCCTTTTCTACCAACTCCGCAACCTTTTTAGGCCTTTGCAGAAAAAATACCGGTCAGGTTCAGCTCACCGTTGAAGAGCATTCTCTTGCGATGAAGACACTTTTAAGGCTTAACAGAAAATATGGCGGGCGCATCAACGCCTCCGCCGGGCCCCTGGCTGATGCAATGGACTGGTCCATGATGGAACAGGCCCGTAAAGAGAAGAGAAAGGATATCCCGGGAAGGGGATATCTAACGGGATGCGGCGGACCTAACAGCCAACTGGCGGTGCGGGCCGATGGGGTGATTGTGCCATGCATTCAGATGAGTCATATAGAGCTGGGAAGAATAAACCGGGATTCACTTAAGGAGATATGGCAAGGGCATCCTGAACTCAAGAGACTCAGAGAGCGCTGCAATACCCCTTTGAACAGATTTGACTTCTGCAAGGGCTGCGAATATATCAACTACTGCACAGGCAATTGTCCGGCAGTAGCCTATACCATCACCGGCCATGAGAATCACCCTAGTCCTGATGCCTGTCTGAGGAGCTTCCTGGAACAGGGCGGGGAACTGCCTTCTGACGAACTTTCCGACACAACCTCCCCCTCCCCGCCTCTTGAGGGGGACACAAAAGTCGATCTCCACCCAAGCGGGATGTGTATTAAATAAAATCAAAGGAAATGTCCATGTCACAGGATAATATTTATCAGCTTAATCAGATATACTTCTATCTCACCGAGGGTTGCAATCTCAGATGCCGCCACTGCTGGATATCCCCCAGGCACCAGACCGAAGGACGCATCTATCCCTCCCTGGACTTTGACCTCTTTCGATCAATCATAAGGCAGGGAAGGCCCATGGGGCTATCAGGAGTAAAGCTGACAGGCGGAGAACCGCTCCTTCATCCGCGGGTCTCCGATATCCTGGACTTTATTCGATCAGAGGATATAGGCCTTACAATGGAGACCAACGGCCTTCTCCTGACAAAGGAGATCGCATCAAGGATCGCCGGTTGCAATAATCCTTCTATTTCGGTCAGCCTTGACGGCGCGGATGCCGTGACCCATGAATGGATAAGGGGGGTAGAGGGTTGTTTCGATCCTGCCATTGATTCAATACGAAACATGGTTGATGCCGGGATCAGGCCCCAGGTGATCATGACCATTATGCAGAGGAACCGAGACCAGATAGAGGATATGGTTCGTCTTGCGGAATCCCTCGGCGTCGGGTCGGTTAAATTCAATATAGTGCAGCCCACTGCCAGGGGGGAAGAGATGCATTGGACAGGCGATGCATTATCCATTGAGGAACTTGTAAGACTTGGCCAATGGATAGAAAATGGGCTCTCAACTCAAACGGACCTGTATTTATATTACGACCATCCACCAGCCTTTCGATCACTGGGCAGGATCTTCGGGGAAAAGGGGAACGGCTGCTCCACCTGCGGGATACTAGGCATTATCGGTGTCCTTGCCGACGGCTCCTACGCCCTGTGCGGCATAGGTCAGACCGTGCCGGAACTTATCTTTGGTCATGCCGCTGATGTCACACTTAAAGAAGTCTGGGATGGATCGACTGTCCTGAAGGAGATCCGTGATGGGCTCCCGATGCGTTTTGAGGGTGTCTGCGGGGAATGCATTATGTTGAGCCGCTGTCTGGGGAGCTGTCTTGCACAGAATTATTACTCTGCTAAGAACTTCTGGGCGCCCTACTGGTATTGCGATGCGGCAAAAGAAAAGGGCCTTTTCCCTGAGACAAGGATAAGGCCCTCATAGATGCGGATGTGGTTTAAAGATCAAACTGCCTTTTAAAACTATGGGCATTCGTTATAAGGCGTTTCATACTTTATGTGCATGACGCCGGGATTGTAAGGCCATATTTTAATCGGCCCTGGTTCGATGCCTGCCCTCGCCCCCATTCCACATTACCTTGCTCTATTTCCGGATTGGCAAGACCGTGGCCCGCTTCCGGATGCCTTGTTTCCACTGGTGCATGATGCACTTGGCGAATAGGATCTTCCGATCCGACATGTTGATCCTGTAGCGGAACTTCCGGTGGAGCATTTTGAGGCGCCCATGGCCTGGGTCATGTCCACCTCCAGTTCATAGATCCTTGGAGGTTCATAGGGAAGCTTTGTGTCTTTTTTTATTGAATCCATGACTTTCTCCTAAAAAGGGTAGATTCTCTCCATCTCTTTATCTATAACAGGCCAGAAGGTCGGGTCCTTCCTGAAATGCAACCGGTAGAAGGGGACACGTCTGCACAGTTCCGAGATCAGGGAAAATGTATTCTCCAGGCTCCTTGGTGAAAAATACCTGAAATAGTGTATATGATTTTTTAAGATAATGCAACACGCTTCCGAAGGCGGGACCCTCTCCAGATATACCTTGTCGTCTTTTTCCAGGAAAAACCCCATGCTAAGCAATGTCTTGCCTTGTATGCGTCCCTTTGAATAATTATGGTAACTAACTGACTGATCTATGGGCGCCGATTCAAGTTTAAGCTCCTTCTCGTCCTTTGTCACAATAATCCCGTCATCAGAGATCACCTCTTCAGGCAGGGACATCCGGGATATTGTCGTCTTTCCATCGTTTGAAAGCCCCAGGAAGAGATGCCCAATACCCTGTCTCCTGATCCCTGCCCCATGCAGCATGATAGATCCCTTCAGGGGCAATGCCATTGAAGCTGAAATATAGATTGCCTTAATAATCGATGCAATCTCCGGCCCCCTGAAATACCCGGTTTTTAGAAAAAACGCGGACCTCGAAGGCTGTCCTTTTCTTAACAGGCACCCATTGTCTACAGGATATACAATAGTCTCTTTAGAGCCTCCCATGCCCTCTATAAAAGACCTGAATCTTTTATCCATAAAAAAGGATTTAAGATTTCCGAAAAAATATTCAACATCCCTTTCCGGATCATCCCGAAAAGGGAATTTTTTCAGGGGGGCCATGAGACACTTTTTTATAAAGGATTCAGTGTCAGGATCGATCTTTCCCCCTTCCAGGGACCTGAATGACAAAACCTCAAGCGTCTCATCAGGGACATCGCCATTAAGGTTGATGAAAGAGGAAAATTGTTCAGACAAACCCCTGAACACGCCCGGTTTCAACTCAGATGACTCAACCTGGAAATGGAGGTTGGAGATATTCAGCTTTAATTGATACATGGTCAGACTCATTTAACCGGCCTGAAAGATCAGCAGACCGGGGTTATTAATTCCTTCTCTAATAAATCGTTGTAAACTAACTTAATGTCTTCCAATGCACGGTGGAATTCCACATCGAATTCCGCGTAGAGCATTTCTGCAATTGTCTCCTGGCTTTTGCTGCCGTCAGTATTCATCAGGATATATGCAGCAACAGGATTCAGGATATAGGGCAGGTTGTTATCCGGATCGAACAGCAACACCTGATCATCAAACCGCTCAGTAAGCAGGTCCTGTCGCATGTGAAAGATCATCTGTCCATCGAGAGATCGGTTTTCTCTTTTAATAATCCTATTGTCTTGCCTTACGGAAATATCATGGTTCATATTTAAACAGCCTTTTATTTGAATGAAGAAACACGGTCCTTTGGGCTCGGATATTTACTGAATAATTTAAATTATATAATAAAACCAAAAATCTTGTCATTATAATTTTGCTGTCATTTTTCCTGTCAATGTGTTAGATTTTTTCCGAATAAAGGGTTAAGACATCAAGTTTAAAGGCCTTGCCTGCTTTGAAGAAATTATTGATTGATAATCATTTACAAGGAGATAATGAGATGAAAAGACCGTTGTATCAGATATTTTTTCCCGTGCTTCTGATTTTGTTTATTGCTCCATTATGCCTTGCGGAACAAACTTCCGGGCCAAAGATCTTTTTTGAAGAGACGACCTTTGATGCAAAGGAGATAAAAGGCACGGATTATCTTGAGCATGCATTCAAGGTTCTGAACAAGGGGGATGCCCCTCTTGAATTAACCGACGTCAAACCGGGCTGAGGTTGTTCGGTTGTCAATTTTGACAAAACCATCCTCCCAGGTGGGGAGGGAAAGATAAATTTGAAGATAGACATCAAAGGCGTTACAGGTTCAATTGAAAAGATCGCCAGAGTTTACAGCAATGATCCTCAATCCGGCGTTGAGAAATTGACCGTCAAGGCATATATCAGGGAAGCGATCAAAATCTCCCCTGTAAGACTCACCTTCAAGGGCAAAGAGGGGACGATCCTGACGCAATCAGTTGATATTATCGCGCAGGAGAAAAAGCCTCTCAGCCTTAAACCGGGGGATTTCAGCCTGACGGAAAAAATGACTTACAGGATTGAAGAGATTGAATCCGGCAAGGTGTTCAAAATTTCTTTCACAAACCTGCCTCTTACGTCCGGGCATTTTCAGGGTTCATTAAAACTGACGACAAACTATGATGAAAAGCAGGAAATTACAATCCCGATAAGCGGCAGTTTTGATAACGATGCGGTTGAGAATGAAAAAAAACAATGAAACCATTGTTGAGATTTTTGCTGACGGGGCATGCAGCGGCAATCCCGGTCCTGGAGGTTATGGCGCAATCCTAAAATCCGGCGCGAGAACAAAAGAGATTTCAGGATGCGAGGCAGATACGACTAATAACAGGATGGAGTTGATGTCTGTCATAGAGGCATTTAAACAATTGAAAAAACCGTGCGTGATAAAGGTAATCTCCGATTCATCCTATGTTATAAAAGGAATGAAGGAATGGTTGCCGGGATGGATAAAAAAAAATTGGATGAATTCCAGGAAGCAACCTGTCATGAACAGAGATCTGTGGGAGGCACTCCTTGAAGTAAGCAGTCCGCATAAGGTTGAATGGATCTGGATCAAGGGTCATAATGGGCATCAGGAAAATGAGCGTTGCGATGAGCTGGCAAGAAAAGCCATAAAGAAATGTGATTAAAATTCGTTTGGCAATTCAAAATTATCTCGAATATTAAGTACTTGACTAAAAAGAAAAAATATGCAAGCATATTCGGCATCGTTAGGTATAAACCTTTGACATGTAGATCACGTCCATATAATCCAGAGGTGAAAAATGAAATGCCCCAAATGTGGCTATATCAGTTTTGATTATAATCAGGTATGCCCGAAGTGTAATAAGAACATCTCTTATGAACAGGAGAAGCTTAACCTCCCGTCTTTCAGGCCTGATCCTCCGTCATTATTGGGCTTCCTGATTGGAGATGCCAATGAATCCAATATTAATCTTCGTGTTAATTCGGATTCGAACATAGACCTTTCCAATGAAGCTGATATCGATTTAAATGATTCAGTAATCCTGGATACGGATAACATGAGTCTGAATGATCAGGATATTGAGATGAGCTTCGATACGGAAGATTCAGGGGAATATTTATTTGACCAGGAATCTGTAGTTGAACCTGGTAAAATACTTTCGGATTCTGATTTCAGCCTTGAGGAAAAAGAAGGCGATGAGTTTGTCCTTGCCCCGGAAGCCGGGGAAGGGGAGGAGCTGTCACTGGATTTGGGAGAACTGTCAATTGAAGAACCTGGCGAGGCCCTTGATGGATTATCTCTGAATGATTCCGAAATCAGGCAGGAGACATCCGCTGAAGGATCGGATCATGAATCAGATATATCAATTGACTCATTAGATTCCCTGCCTTTTGGAATTGAAAAGGCAGGAGATGAAATCGAATCGGAAATAGAACTTAATCTCAATGACCTGAAAATTAACGAGACCGGCGAACTGGAAATCGGCGCTGATTTTAAGCTTCCGGACGAAGAATTGGAGATAACCCTTGTTGAGCCTGAAGCAGGCGCCTTAAAAGAAGAGATTGAACCTGAAGGGCTGTCTCTTGATGCCTCTGCCTCAAGTGAAGATTTATCTCTGGACCTTTCAGACCTGATGTCAGATGAGATCGATTCCGATGATACGGAAAAGACGATGATCCTTGATGATTTCTCACTGGATGCTTCGGATTCAGGAGAGACAGAGATAGAATTTAACATGGATGATGGATTCATAGAATCCGGTTCAGGCGAGGAAGAGGAAGCCCTGGATCTGGAAGGCTTTACGCTGGATGATGTCGATTCCGGCGATACGGAAAAGACGATGGACCTTGATGATTTATCCATGAACGATTCAGGCGAGATAGAGAGGATGTTTGAAATTGGCGACCTGTCGCTTGAGCAATCATCCGGCGAGGATGCTGAAAAAATAAAATCCGAAAAATCTGCATCTGATAGTGATGACCTGGAACTGGATGGGTTGTTGCTGGATGTTGAAGATGATCAAAAAGGGTCTGGTCAGGGTGAGGATGATTTTATGCTGGAGCTTGATGACTTGGACATAGACCTTGATCTGGATGGACCTAAAAAATAACGATAATATTATTTTCATCTTGACCGGGATCTTTTGAAAGGTTATAAGACGCTTAATTCATGCCGAGATAGCTCAGTCGGTAGAGCAGAGGACTGAAAATCCTCGTGTCCACAGTTCGATTCTGTGTCTCGGCATTTTAAAAGTCTAATATTTAATGAGGGTTAGGTGGCCACGCCTAACCCTCATTTTTTCCAAGAACTCTTCTGGCTGTGGATTTGGCTGTGACTTTTTTCTTGCCTGCTCATAAATGGCCATGGCCTTGCGTTCTGCATCGCCTATGCTATGGAGATAGATCTCCGTGGTCTTCCGGTTCTCATGTCCCAGGATTCTCTGGATAGAGCCTAAGGGCACATTGTTGCCATCCATTATGGACGCGCCTGCATGCCTCAAAGGATGGAACCTGAAATACTTGACCCCTGCCTTTTTACACAGGACCTTCATGATCTTTTTCCTGTCCTGAAATGGTCCTTCGCTTATCTTTCCCTCCTTTGCGCTCCAGTACCTGTGCCAGAATACCCAGGGTTTTTTCTTGTCCCTGGATTTGAATCGCCTGGAAAGAACTTCAAAAAGCTTCTCAGTCATGACCACTTGCCTGGGAGTCAGGTGCCCGCCCTTTTTCTTGCGGGTATAGAGCACGACATACCTGTGATCAAAATCCACATCATCCCATGTAAGACGGTTGATCTCACTCACCCTTGCAAGGGTCTCCCTTATTGTCCATAGATAATCCTGTGTATCCTCATCGGCAAGCGCAATTACCTTATCCACATCTTCTACTGAAGGAACATATTTAACCTTCTTTTCCACAGGCAGAAATTCCAAACCATCGGTAGGATTTGACGTGACGAATTTCTTTTTCAACCCATCTGGTATTGTTCTACAATTGTTTCAATGACTTTCTAACCGTTGGCGAACTGCCAACTGTTCTGCCGTATTCCCGAAAAAAGCCCTCGCAGATGACGCCCCACTTTTAACCATACATTCC
>Ga0153915_10004754_pt1 | contig 12559 bp, 12 predicted proteins | sample Opewatmetagenome_2_FD_107003 | JGI IMG/M metagenome (GOLD analysis project Ga0153915, IMG submission 107003) | Freshwater wetland microbial communities from Ohio, USA - Open water 3 Core 3 Depth 3 metaG | ecosystem: Environmental > Aquatic > Freshwater > Wetlands | place: USA: Ohio, Lake Erie... | reverse complement strand
GACGTTCAAGCCGTTCAATGAAATGACTGAGAGTGATTACACTGCAGTCGGATTTAAATCCGGACTGGAGATCCATCAGCAACTCCTCACGACCAAGAAGCTGTTCTGTCGCTGCCCGGCAGGCCGGTACAGCGAAGAGTTCAACGCCGAAATCCTTCGCCATATGCGTCCGACGCTCTCAGAACTGGGAGAATACGACGGCACGGCTCTTATGGAGTTCAAGACAAAGAAGGAGATCATATACCAAATCAACCACGAAACAGTCTGTACATATGAGATGGACGATACCCCCCCATTCGAGCTCAACGACGAGGCCCTCGACATCGCTTTAGAGATCGGTCTCCTATACGGCTGCGCAATGGTCGACGAGATTCACATTGCGAGGAAACAATATCTGGATGGGAGCATCCCCACAGGCTTTCAGCGCACTACTATCGTCGGTGTGAACGGAGGGATTCCGTACAAAGGGCGTCGCATAGGGATTGTTCAGCTCGGGCTTGAAGAAGATGCCTGCCGCGAAGTTAGTGACGTGGGGCATTTGCGCTTGTACCGCACTGATCTACTGGGCATGCCTCTCATCGAAACCGTCACGGCACCAGACATGCGTACCCCCAATGAGGTCGCCGAAGTGGGTGACATCCTGCGCAAGCTCGTCAGGAGCACAGGGAAGGTCAGGGTCGGCCTAGGCGCCGCTCGACAGGATGTAAATGTGAGCGTCACCGGCGGGACTCGTGTCGAGATAAAGGGTGTACCCCAGATACCCAGCATCCCACTCTTGACCTACAACGAGGCAATGCGTCAGCACAATCTTCTTCGTCTGCGGGATGAACTGCATCATCGAGGCATCACGAAAGAGACCTTCGAGGCAAAAACCGAGGAGGTCACAAAACTGTTACGGAGGACACGGTACCAGCCGCTTCAATACGCCATCGCACAGGGAATGACGGTCAACTGCGTCCTCCTTCGGGGTTTCAAAGGACTACTTCGGTGGCAAACCCAGACCGATACGTTTTTCTCCCGGGAGATCTCGGACCGGGTTCGCGTCATCGCGTGCTTGACGACGCTTCCGAATATCATCCACTCGGACAGTCCCAGCGAGACTCTTGCAACTTCTGAGTGGCAGTTGCTCAAAAAATCAATTGGTGCCGTCGAGGGGGACAGCATCGTCTTGGTCTGGGGAAACACGCAGGACGCCAAGACAGGAGCATCGGAAATCGCTATCAGGGCGAAGGAGGCGACGATCGGGATTCCCTCCGAAACGCGCCAGGCGCTTCGTGACGGCACGAACGGGTTCGAAAGAATCCTTCCGGGGCCCGACCGGATGTATCCGGACACTGACCTCCCGCCCCGTCGGATCACCAGCGAACACCTCAGTCGCATCCAGAAGGAGGTCCCCCATCCGTATTGGGAGACCGGACGATGGCTCAGCGAGCTCCGAATCCCCACCGACCTGGCTGCACCTCTCAGTATCTCTCCCCTTGGTTCGCTGTTCGAAACAGCCGTCAAGGAATGGAAGGTCCCCCCCATGCTGGCCGCTGTTACGCTCATCGCACTCCCGAAGCGGGTAGCGAAGAAGCTCCGAGGCCCTGTGGATTTATCACCGAAGACATTACGGGATATCCTTCTCGCATATCGGGACGGCCTGCTTGCGAAGGAGGGTTTCCTCCCTTTACTAACGAAGATCGCATCTGGAGCCCAATTCTCCCGAGATGAACTCAAGGGGCCCTGCACAGAAGCTGAGCTTTCAGCAACGATCAAGTCGTCGAGCACAGAACTTGCAGACATGCATCTCCACAACCGGGGTAAAGAATCAGCAGTCCTGACAGGTCTAGTAATGGAAAAACTTCGGGGGAGAGTTGACGGCAGCAGAGTAGCTCAAAGACTTGCAGAGAGCTACGTGGAGGAGAGGCCATGAACGCAAATGATTCATACCGCGGATATCGGGGAGAAGCTCTCGAGATTCTCAAGTCTTACGATGCGCAGGTTTGGAGCGACGTGGAAGTGGTGACCGACAAAGGTTCATTCACAGGTATCGTCCTTCCCCGCTCTGAGACTGCCGACCCGCACCACATCGTGCTCAAGCTTCGGAGCGGATACAACATCGGTGTGTCTGCCCAGAGCGTCCGGGGGATTACCATCCAAGGGAGGAAGGAAGCGCACTACAAGATTCCAGAAAAGGAATTCCCGTACGATCCCAAGAAACCTCGGGTGAAACTCCTCGGGACCGGTGGAACAATCGCCAGCCGCCTCGATTATCGAACCGGTGCGGTCATTCCCGCGTTCTCGCCGGGAGAACTCTATGGATCGGTCCCAGAGCTTGCAGATATCTGCAATCTGGAGACAGAGAAACTTTACGGCGTATTCAGCGAGAATATGGCTCCCGAGCAATGGATCGGAACTGCACAAGCCATTGGCAGGGAGATCGAGAAGGGGGTTCAGGGAATAGTGATCGGCCATGGCACCGACACAATGCACCACACGGCAGCAATCCTCTCCTTCATGGTCCAGGATTCTCCGGTGCCGATAGTCATGGTGGGATCACAACGCTCGAGCGACCGCCCGTCGTCCGACGCGGCCCTCAACCTTATGCACAGTGTAAAGACTGCTGCAGAGAGCGACATTGCAGAGGTAATGGTCTGCATGTTTGGCCCGACGTCCGACGTCTACGGGTTGCTGCATCGGGGAACACGCGTCCGGAAAATGCACTCAAGCTATCGGTCGACCTTTCGGACTATCGGAGACACCCCAATCGCGATGGTAAGCCGCGATACAATCACCCCCCTTCGAAAGGACTACAAGAGAAGGAGACGAGACCGAAACGTCATTGTCAACACTGCCTTTGAGGAACGCGTCAGCATTGTCTACTACTATCCAAACATGAAGCCGGACATCATCGATTCACTCGTTGACAACAATTACCGTGGAATCATCATTGCCGGAACCGGGCTGGGGCACGTCAACAAACCTCTCTATCCTTCCCTCAAGCGCGCGCACAAGAAAGGAATTGCTGTCTACATGACCGTCCAGACGCTCTGGGGTTACGTGCAGATGTATGTGTACGATACTGGAAGAGACATCATGGAACTAGGAGTGGTACCCGGTGCGAATATGTTGCCTGAAGTGGCCTATATGAAACTTGGCTGGGCTCTCGGACAGACGAACGATCTGCAGAAGGTGCGTGACATCATGATGACGCCGGTGGCGGGAGAAATCACTGAGCGCGAGCCGAGCAACGGCTATTTGATCTTCCAGGGCGGGATTCCGGAAGTAGAAGAATTTATTTCCCGCTACCGTCGATAGGGGCAGACTGAAAGAAAAGTTGTTCTTCCGAAGCAAGAAAGGCACAGGAAGATTGTGTGCACTCTCTGTGCCTTTGCACCCTCTTGATGACGCTGCGCCGATTGCGAAGCGTGTCACCCTTCCCGCCCATGTACCTGCCTTTTGGGCGTGATTAGGTCGGCCAGCTAATCCTGCATCCGGAACTACTTGCGGTGCGTGAAATAGAATATCCCTCCAGCGGCAAGCATTACACAACCCCACCAAATCCCCGGGTGCGTCTCCCCAAGTACAGTCTGTCGGCCACTCGGTGAGAGCAGTTCCAGAATCCCAGCCAATAGCACCAAACCGCCCATTACAAGCAACACAAGACCGACGAAGTACCAGATCGGCTTCATTTTCGGAACTTCACCATTCATGGGTACGTATCTCCTCACCAGAAAATGACATTGAGGACTACCAGTACGATCAAAGAGAGAACCGCGAAGAACTCCGGCCTCTTGAGGAGCGGAACATGCTCACCAAGCGTTTCCTGGGTCAGGCCTTTCACGAGACCCACAAGTTCTGACTCAGGTTTCCGCGTGGTGAACAGACTCACAATGATCGTCACTAGGAAACAAATGAGCCACGCCCACCACGCGCGCCAGAAGTTCGCGGACATGTCACTCGCTACACTCGACAACGTAAGGATTTTAGCTTCGATCCACTGGAATTTCACTGCAAGGAAGAGGGTAAACGACGAACTCATCCCTGCCAGCAGTCCCCAGAACGCACCGTTCGGGGTAATCCATCGGATGAACATCCCCAGCAGCATGGTCGCAAAGAGTGGTGCATTCACCCATGAGAATATCGCCTGCATGTAGTCCATTATGCTTGGAAAACTCTTCGCCCAGTACGCCGTTCCAATGCTAATGAGGACGCCAACCATCGTTGCCGCGCGTCCCATCCAGAGCAGATGAGTATCAGATGCGTTCCTATTGATGACAGACTTGTAGATGTCATAAGTCCACACGGTATTGAATGCACTGATGTTCCCCGCCTGCCCCGCCATGAACCCGGCCAGCAACGCAGTGACACCCAGCCCGATCAACCCCGCTGGATAGTAGCGCGCAATCAAGAGTGGCAACGCGGAGTCATAGTTCACCTGTCCGCCGTCTTTCAACAACGCAAACCCGGTTGTGGGGTCCTTTGACAAAGTGAGTGCCGTCAGGCCGGTAAGTATCACTATGAACGGCACCGCCATCTTGAAAAAGGAAGCAATCACCGGCGTCATCCGCGCCGAGCGGAGATCTTTGGCGGAAAACGCGCGCTGGACAACCAGAAAATCTGTAGTCCAGTACCCAAAGGATAGGACGAAACCCAGACCGAGAACAATGGCGGGCCATGTCACCTCCATTCCATTCCTCGCTGCATCGCCGGACGTTGACCAGAGGGTATTGAATGATTCGGGGAGACGAGTCATGATCGCAGAGATACTCCCGATCTCACCGATCCCAAGGATCGCTACGAGGAAGAGACCGAACCAAATCAGGAAGAATTGGATGATCTCGGTGAAGATCGCCGACATCAGACCACTCATGGTAACATAGATTGCCACTGTGATCGCCGAAGCCCACATGCTCACATCCCAGTCCCAACCAAGAAAGGTTCTTAGCACGAGGGCCATTGCATAGAGGTTGATGCCGGAGACAAGCAGCGTCATGACACCGAAGGCGATGCCGTTAAGAACTCGAGTTTTCTCGTCGAAACGTAGTTTCAGATACCCCGGGACCGATTTGATGCGGCTGCTGTAGTAGAACGGCATCATATAAATCCCGAGGAAGAGCATGGCCGGGATCGCTCCAATCCAGTAGAAATGAGCCACATACATTCCATACTTGAATGTATTGCCCGTCATGCCCAAGAGCTCCAGAGCGCCCAGATTCGCAGAGAGAAAAGCCAAGCCAGCAACCCATGCGCTGTTCTTTCTCCCTGCGAGGAAGAAATCATTCTCGCTCGTCGTATAGCGCTTCAGGTAGTACCCAATGCCGAGCACAAACACAAAATACGAGGCGATCACAAGCCAATCGATCAGGCTAAGACTGATTGTCGTCATAGTTCCTTTCCTTGCTTGTGTGTAATGCGGTCTAACAATGTAGGAGTTTCAGGTTGTGAATCAGAGCAGGAGCTCGTTGGCCGTTACTCGAGACTACCGCTTCAGGTACCGGCGAAGGTTCAGATCTATTTAGAGGCAATGTACTGGCGTTGAGGTGTATATATGTATTCCAGGAATTGACTCGAATTTACGAAGTCGGAATTCCAATCTCAACAACTATACTCGAAAAGGACCTTAGCCCCCGAGATCTCAAGATCAGGGCGCAATTCACAATTGATCCTCCCGCCGAATTGACTATCACGGGCTTCCCTCCTACATTCTCCGAAAGGTCTTTTCGGGGATCCCGCCGTTCATTTCGCGAATCCCTTCACCATGTCCTGATCGCGCTTTGTCATGTTCCGCGACCGTGAACTATGGAACCTCTTAAGAGTTCGCTTCTTCCTCCTCTTTCTCTCGTTTGTAGCTACACGGCTCGGCGGCGCCCATGTTTCTCAGCCCGAAGAGGTGGGTTGAAGACAGTACAGGAGAGGGGCGAGCCGGTGTGACTCCACTGATCCAAGGAAATAGTGGCACCCTGAGACCGATCATGAAAGTAAACTGTACGGGAAAGGTCAAGTCAACTCCGGTCGAATGGAAATGACGCTATCCGACTCAACTGGACTCACGAGGGTGAATGTCACAATGCTTTCGAAGGCATGCCAACAATGATGGAGGAAGATTCCATGTTTGAACATCGCAGTGAACCATTACTTTCGCACGCTGCGTTCATGCAGCGGCTTGCACATCATGGCGGGGTGGCCCTAGGGGTGCTTGCAGGATCCCTCCTGCTTGGGATCTTAGGCTACCGCATTCTGGAGGGACTTGAATGGATCGATGCCCTCGAAAACGCCTCCATGATACTGGGGGGGCTAGGACCCGTAAACGAGATTCACACATTTGCAGGAAAACTCTTTGCATCTTTTTATGCGCTTTATTCAGGAGTCATCTTTCTGGTCGTTGCGGGCGTTCTATTTGCGCCTGTGTTCCATCGGTTCCTGCATCGCTTTCATCTCGAAATGACACCGGAGGAGCCAGGGAACAAGTGAACCTTCCCCCCGTGCCGCGTGTTCATACTCAGGTGTGAAGACGTCTGATACAAGGAAGCGGACAGCACGATTCAGGATCAACAGGTTCTTAACAGGAATGATCTCGGATCCCAGCCGCGTACACAGGCGCATTGCTTCTTCGTGAAAGGATTGCCATGTCTGTAACGAATTTCGATCCAGGTTTGACCAACAGTTACACCGGTGCAATCCGAAGGGCGATCGAGAAAGACGGGTCGTTCAACGTACGACGCCGCGGGATGCGGATGCATGATCTCCACATCTACCAGTTTCTGGTCTCTGTTTCCTGGCCATCTTTCATCGCCATCCTGTTCGGTGGCTATGTTCTGACCAACACCGGTTTCGCGATCCTGTACCTCTGGATAGGCATTGATGCACTCACCGGAACAAGTACAGCTACTCCATTCCAGGCATTCGTTAACGCCTTCTTTTTCAGCACCCACACATTCACGACCGTAGGCTACGGTACACTGGCAGGATTCTGGGCAAACGTGGTCTCATCAGTGGAAGCGTTAATCGGGTTCATGAGCTTGGCTATAGCAACCGGATTGTTGTACGGACGTTTCTCGCGTGGAAGTGCTCGCCTGATCTTCAGCGAGAACACTATCGTAGCACCCCATAAGGGATCAACTGCCCTCATGTTTCGTGTGGCAAATCGACGGAGCACGATACTCATGGAGCTGGAAGCCCGCCTCCTTTTGATGACAGTTGTCATCCAGGCCGGAAAGCCAGTGCGCAAGTATGACCTCCTTGAGCTGGAAATCCCTTCCGTGTATTTCATGCCCTTGACATGGACACTCGTCCACCCATTGAACGCCTCCAGCCCGCTCCACGGAAAAACACCAGAAGAACTCAAAGCCCTTCAGGCTGAAGTGCTGGTTCTCATCAAGGGATACGACGATACCTTCCGACAGACTGTACATGCCCGCTACTCCTACCGCCACGATGATTTCATTTGGGGTCGCCGCTTTAGCCCGGCGTTTCACATCGACGATCGCGGCAATATGGTGGTGGACCTGCTACAGATAAATGCGATGGAAGGAGCGGCCATTTCTTGATTGCACTCGGAGTGGGATATTAATGCGGACCAACACCCTCTCGGAAACGTCCCTTCGATTCATTGTACCAAGTAACCTTCGGAAGAATGTGAGGGGAGAGTTCGACACCCTCTAGCCCTCCGATAAGCTCCTCGATCCGCTTGCAGTGATCGGCTTCAAGGGGCCTCGCCATCTCTTTGAGTGCCTCGAGGAGCAAACTGAGAGACTTTTCTTCAACATCATGTGCTTCGACCTCACCTCCCGTCTCCCGTAGCAGCTTTCCCCTCTCCTGAAGAAGGGTCCCGAGGACGTACCATCGTGCGGGACCAGTGTTTGGATCGCGCCCGAAGAATTCGATCAGTTGCACATCCGACAGGGCACCGAGAATTGAAGTATCAACTCCGAGTAGGTGCCGGCATGCAGTGTCAATGGTGGTCAGAGCTTCTGGGAACTCTTTTCTCTTTCTTTGGTCGATCAGCTTGACTATTACAGCAGTCAGCATGCTGATCATCCGCATGATATAGTCTTGTTCAATCATCGTCCGTGAAACCAAGATACTCTGAGCCCAGATGAGCCGCAATCACCTATCTATGTGGAATAGAAGATGTTTCACATGATGCGGTCATTAAGTTACCGCATTGAGATGAATCACGGCTCAACTAAGAGTATGCATTACATGAAACGATTGTACCTCTTCGGAAACCAGATGATTCGTGCGCAATTCTGAGGATTTACGCACCTATTCGGAATATTCCCTGATCTCTGCACTCTTTGTAGTTCGTGATGGGTATCACAGAGAGCTTGGCACTCCCCTTGTATGTTCCAAGGGGCGTATGGGGCCATGATTTCCACGTAAGGTGAGGCATTGGGCCAACAGCAGCTCTTATTGATCATCCTCGGTGTCATCGTAGTCGGCGTCGCTGTGGCAATCGCTATAGCGGCTTTCGGTGACAATGCGGCCGACCGGAATCGTGACGCCGTGCTCTCGGACATGCTGCATCTCGTCGCGAAAGCCCAGGAATATTATCGCCGGCCTCAGGTCTTTGGGGGCGGACAGAGCTCCTACGTTGGGTTATCAAGCAACCTCCAGGGACTGCGCAAACTTGTCAACACTGCAAGTTATCCCTGGAGCACATCAAACGGAATGTACTCCATCGCCAACTCGGGAACGACAACGGGTGTTGTGTTGCGCGGTACAGGGAGAGAGCCAGGGAAAAATGATGCATTCCCCGTGGTAGTGACAATTGCTGTCTACCCGGACAGTTTCAGTGTCGTGACCACGGGCGGGCCAACCGTTTACAACTGAACCGTTTCGACCTCCTGCCACCCACCTGTAATTTCCTTCTGCGAGCATTGAGCCCAATCTCGTCTGGCAACAGTTCCTGTAGTAAAGGCATCCCATGAGACATGCTAGAAAAGCGGGCTCGTGCACTTGGGCGATTCTTCTTCTCCCGGTCCTTAACCGACTCGTTCACGGCCTGCACACTCACGAAAATAGAAACCCGGAGCCCTGCTTGTTGACCATAGTCCAGCAGCAAGCCTCCGGGATGCAAGAGCTTCAAATCCGAGTGCCCTAGCGTTTAGTCCGCTTCGACTTTCCTTCCGCCAGGATCCGCAGCTTCTTCAGGGGAACAAACTCCACCTGACTTTCGGCACTATCACGTCCATACCCACATACCCAGCAACCATCGATTTCCACGGTCGCCATCTCCCCGCTGACCAGCAATGTCCCTTTGCTTCCGCACTTTGGACAATCAGCCTCTCCTCGCCAAGCACTCATTCATCCTCCACTAGTTGGTTCGAGACGGTATCAAATCGTATTCAATATGCAGCACACACTTTGTACCAGTGCCTCACCCCAGAAATTGGAGGAAATTTGAGGGCCGAAGCGCTTTGATTGGCGAATATTGTACAATCAGTGTAGCAGTTCGTTATGTAGCAGACTCCAGTTCGGAGCTTGCTTGCCTCTCAAATAGTTGTTAGTTTTAGGGAAGTTCTCGGCACATTCTCACTACCACGTGTCGGGAGCTCCCTCACTGAAGTACCCGACCAAGCATGACCAAACCGACGTTTCTTGCCTTCGATCTCGGTGCCGAAAGCGGCCGCGCCATGCTTGGAACCATCGAGAACCAGAAGCTCTCCCTTCAAGAAGTCCACCGATTTCCCAACGGCCCGATCAGGGTCCTGGGGCATTTGCACTGGGACATCTACCGACTTCTGGAAGAACTCAAGACCGGTCTGAGGAAATCGCTAGCGCTTGCACCCGGCCCAATCGTCAGTGTAGGAATTGACACATGGGGTGTGGATTTTGCACTGCTCGGACCAGATGGATCCTTGCTTGGCCTACCCTTCGCGTACAGGGATTCGCAGACGGACGGGATGGTCGAGGAGTTCCTGCAGAGTGTGCCGAAGGAGACGGTCTATCAACGGACAGGGATCCAGTTTCAGCAATTCAACTCCCTCATTCAGCTTTTTGCCCTGCGTCGGCGACGCTACCGGGCGCTTGAGTGGGCAGCGGGTCTACTCTTCATGCCCGACGCGCTAACCTATCTTCTTACCGGAGTCGCGAAATCGGAATTCTCAATCGCCACAACATCACAGATCTACAATCCTACAATAGGCGATTGGGACAACGACCAGCTCTTCGCCGTGGGCCTGAAGAAATCTCTGATGCAGGAAATTGTCCGGCCCGGAACGAAGGTCGGATCACTGACCCACGAAGTGGCTGCGGAGATTGGCGCGTCCACCCTGCCGGTGATCGCCGTTGCAACGCACGACACGGGATCGGCTGTCGCCGCAGTTCCGGCGGAAGGAACCGACTGGGCATATATCAGCTCTGGGACCTGGTCTCTCATGGGCATAGAAATCCCTGTCCCGGTGTTGACCCTTGACGCAATGAGGGCCAATTTTACTAACGAAGGAGGTGTAGACGGTACGTTTCGCTTCCTGAGAAATATAGCTGGACTCTGGCTCCTCCAGGAATGCCGGAGAGAATGGCTCACTCAACGCGAATTTTCCTATGAAGAGTTAATGGTCCTCGCTTCATCAGCACCCCCGTTCCGGTCGCTCGTAGACACTGATTGGCAAGGTTTCTATCGTCCATCAGACATGCCCGAGGCTATAAGGGAGTTTTGTCGCAACACCGGGCAACCAACGCCGGAGACCCAAGGACAGTTTGCACGATGTGTTCTCGAAAGCCTGTCCTTAAAGTATCGCGCGACGATCGAGGCACTACGGGAAGCTGCGCGGGCCACGATCAGAACCATTCATATCATTGGTGGTGGTTCGAAGAACAAACTTCTGTGCCAATTCACTGCAAATGCCACAGGATTGCCGGTCATCGCCGGTCCGGCAGAAGCGACAGCCATCGGTAATATCATGGTCCAGGCACGTGCCAGCGGGTTTGCTGAGTCGTTTGCTGATATGCGAACAATTGTCAGGCGTTCCTTCGGCCTGGAGCGCTACCTCCCCGAACAAATCTCGCAGTGGGAACAGGCCTATACCAGGTTTATCTCCTTAAAAATCCCTCATTGATGAGAGTACGCCGATGATGAAGGATGCCTCTCTCGAGAGACTCTACAGCGAAGCGCGTGATCGCTATGCACAGATCGGAGTTGACACAGATCGTGCGATCTCAGTTCTCGCGAAGATTCCCATATCCCTTCAGTGCTGGCAGGGGGATGATGTAGTCGGATTTGAACGGCATGGAATGTCAACGAGCTCAGGAGGGATCCAGGCCACCGGTGGCTATCCAGGCCGGGCGAGATCAATCAGCGAATTACAGTCCGACATCGCACAGGCTGCCTCCACAATCCCTGGCAAGCATCGCGTGAACCTCCATGCAATGTACGGTGACTTTGGGGGGAGGCAGGTCGAGCGGGATGAAATCCTCCCTGAGCATTATCGGCCCTGGTTGGAGTGGGCCGGTGGAATCAAAGTAAAGTTGGATTTCAATTCGACCTGCTTCGCACACCCAAAGGCAGATTCCGGATTTACTCTGAGCCACCGTGACCATGCAATCCGTCGCTTCTGGATCGAGCATGTCCAGCGTTGCCGTTCGATAAGCGCCTTTATTGGGAGGACCCAAGGATCTCCCTGCATGCATGATCTCTGGATTCCGGACGGATCGAAGGACGCAACGGTCAGCCGTTCCGAACACCGAATGCTCCTCAAGGAATCATTGGACCAGATATACGATACGACATTTGTGCCAACCGAGATGAAGGATGCTGTCGAGAGCAAACTCTTCGGCATCGGAAGTGAGTCCTACGTGGTTGGCTCTCATGAATTTTATATGGGATACGCCATCACACGAAATCTGATACCGTGTATCGACATGGGCCACTTCCATCCTACCGAATCAGTGGCCGACAAGATTTCGTCACTCCTCCTCTTTCATAAGGAGATCCTGCTACACGTTAGTCGCGGCGTTCGCTGGGACAGTGACCACGTTGTCATCCTTAACGACGATCTCCGCAATTTGATGGAAGAGATTGTCCGGAGTGGACATTTGCAGCGGGTCAACTTCGCGCTGGATTTCTTCGACGCAAGCATAAATCGTGTGGGGGCATGGGTCATCGGAGCCCGCGCAACGCAGAAGGGGCTCCTGCTCGCGCTCCTTGAGCCCACAGACACCCTTAGGACCTACGAACGTGAGGGCAACAATTTCGCCCGGCTGGCGCTGCTCGAAGATCTGAAAACCATGCCGGCTGGCATCGTTTGGGATTATTTTTGCATGACCCTGGGGGTACCCCCCGGCGGACGCTGGATCGACGCAGTATTGAAGTACGAACGGGAGGTCCTCCGGACACGCTCTTAGCTCCGACTGCCGGACTCAGTAACGCTGCTGCAGCTATCTCACACCAATCAGAAGGAAGCAGATATGATGCAGACTGCTCTGGAGAGATTTATACGATATGCCAAGATCGACACTCAGTCAAAGGATGATTCCGAGACGTATCCTAGCACGGTCAAGCAGTTCGATCTGCTAAACCTCTTGGTTCAGGAGTGTAAAGAACTTGGTCTGAAGGACGTCGCCATAGACAAGT
>Ga0153915_10004753_pt1 | contig 12559 bp, 11 predicted proteins | sample Opewatmetagenome_2_FD_107003 | JGI IMG/M metagenome (GOLD analysis project Ga0153915, IMG submission 107003) | Freshwater wetland microbial communities from Ohio, USA - Open water 3 Core 3 Depth 3 metaG | ecosystem: Environmental > Aquatic > Freshwater > Wetlands | place: USA: Ohio, Lake Erie... | reverse complement strand
GGAATTGTTGAACCGAATATTAAAGAATATGTTCATCTCGGGGATGCCGCAACGATGACGGATAATTTATTTTATAAAGAAAATGAAAAAGATCCTATTCTAAATCTCCAGCTTCCTAATGATGACCGTTGGGTTTTCACTGAAAATAATCCATGGAGTGAATTACAAACAGCGCAAGCTCTTGCCGCGGTTTATAGAACGCTGAAAAATTATAATCAAGAGCTTGCCGAAAAATGTTTGCAACTGTCCGAAGAGATTTATAAAGAAAATTCTTCCTCGGATATTAGAATGAAACTCGGTACGGCGGCGGAATTGTTTTTATCTACTTCCAAAGAAGAGTATAAACAATTATTACTCAATAATATTGAAACAGTAAGCCGGGGAATTCGTTATTACGGAGGTTTTCTCGGCGCTTTAATTAAAAAAATAGACGATGAAAACTTCTCAAAACAAATTGAAAATGTTGTCAAAGAAGAATTCTCAAAAACTATTATTGAACAAAAAGAAAATCCTTATAATGTTCCTTATCAACCAAGAATATGGGGAGACGGATGGGGAATACAAGCGTTCGGATTAAGCCAATTGTTTTTGCACATGGCTTTCCCAAATATTGTTTCAACAGATTATGCTTTCAATGCTCTTAATTTTATGCTCGGTTGTCACCCGGGAGAAAATACTTCTTCCTTTGTTTCGGGTGTTGGTGTTAAATCAGTTACAACTGCATACGGAGTTAACAGAGACGAATGGTCATACATTCCCGGCGGAATTGTTAGCGGGACAGCTTTAATTCGTCCGGACTTTCCCGAACTAAAAGTCTGGCCGTACTTTTGGCAGCAAACAGAATATGTTCTTGGCGGCGGCACAGGAGATTTTATTTTATTGACTATGGCGGCGGATTATTTGTTGAACAACGAATAAAGGAATTAATAAAATGAAGAGAAGAGATTTTATTAAATCAAGCGGAATTATTACTGCGGCATCTCTTGCAGGACTCGGATTTAAAACTTCCGATACTTTTTCTGAAATAAAAAAACCGAATCAAAAATTTCCAAGATACAGGGGATTTAATTTAACAGAAAAAACTGGCGGAATGGGTCCGCAGAGAAAATTCAACGAAGAAGATTTCGAAATTATGAGCGAGTGGGGATTAAATTTTGCGCGCATACCAATGTCTTATTGGAATTGGGCGACAAAAGATAATTGGTTCGAGATCAGCGAAGAGTTTATGAAAGATATTGACGAAGTAATTGAGTTTGGAAAACAATATAATGTTCACATTAATCTCGGAATGCACCGCGTGCCTGGTTATTGCATCAATGGGCGCGAGTTGGAACCGGTGGATTTGTTTGATGACACTCCCGAAAACATGCAGAAGGCGCTTAACGCAACATTTTTTCATTGGAAATACTTTGCAAGGCGTTATGCGGGAATTCCAAGCTCTCAATTAAGTTTCGATTTGATCAACGAACCTCCTAAAATGAAGGATGAAACCCGTTATGTGGAGATTATTAAGACCTTGGTGGAAGGAATTCGCGGGGAAGACCCGCAAAGATTGATTGTTGCGGACGGAAAAGATATTGGAAGAAACCCCGTGATGGGAATTGCAGACCTCGGAGTTATGCAAAGTACGCGCGGATACGATCCGATGTCTGTTAGTCATTATACCGCATCATGGGTTCCTAAAGATCAGTTCGAAACTTTTAATTCTCCTACATGGCCGATTAAAGGAGACGACGGAAAACTTTGGGATAAAGCTGCGCTGAAAGAAAAATTGATCGATTCATGGAAACCCGCGATGGATCTCGGCGTTCAAGTGCATGTTGGCGAGTGGGGATGCTGGAACAAAACTCCGCATAATGTTTGCATTGCATGGATGGAAGACATTCTTTCTCTTTGGAAGGAAGTTAATTGGGGTTATGCGATGTGGAATTTAAAAGGAGAGTTCGGAGTAATAAACAGTAACCGCCAGGATGTTAAATATGAGGATTATAAAGGCCATAAACTTGACCGCAAAATGCTTGAATTGTTGATGCAGTATTAATTATTCTGTCATTCCGGTCGAGTGAAGCGAAGAGCCGGAATCTATATAATATCTTCAAGAGTCATTAAAACTGTTAAAACAGTTTGAAAAATTAGTCTTATTATATTAACACCGGGATTAATTCCGGTGTTAGTGAAACAAATAAGATTTATGAAACCGTTTCAACGGTTTATGATTTTAGTTTGTTCTGTCATGTATATAATAACAGTTTTATTTGCCAACTAGTGTCGAGCGGAGTCGAGGCACGGGAGCTATTTATAAATTATCCATAAAGTTTTATAGAATTATTTAATATTTTATCTGGTAATATTGATTGTTATAATAATTCAGGAAAATAATGAAGCTTATTAAAACTATAATTCTGTTAATCTCTTTTTCATTTATAATCAGCAATAATACAATTGCCCGAAACACATCGTCCAACCCTGCTATAAACTCTTTTCTAGATATAAAACTTAACGGTATCAACCAGAAAATACTTGTTCAGTCAAATGATTTAAAAAACCCGGTTTTATTATGGCTGCATGGGGGACCCGGTACTTCGGAAATGTTTATAAATCATTATTGTATGAATAAAGTATTGGATTATTTTACCATTGTTCATTGGGATCAAAGAGGAACTGCATTATCTTATAATAAAAATATTAAGAGCAAGGACATTTCTTTTGATAAAATACTTGATGATGCAGCTAAACTAACTGAGATATTAAAACAAAAGTATAAACAAAAGAAAATATTCATTATCGGGCATTCATTCGGAAGTGTTCTTGGGATTCATTTGATTAATAAATACCCGGATAATTACTATGCTTATGTTGGTATAGGACAAGTAGTTGATGAAAACAAATCGCAAGAGATTACATACGATTGGTTTATTAAAAAACTAAAAGAAAATAATGACAATGCAGAACTATCAAAGCTTAGGAAAGCAAAAAAAGTATCTAGGGAATTGATCGATAAATACAAAGGAATCTTTTGGAAAGAAAAAAGACTTATGGATGTGATAAAAGAATCGCCATATTATTATAAAGAGTATAATGATATTTATTTGGAATCAATGAAATTTGTCAGGATTGCGTTAAGTAAAAATCCTTCTGTACAGGAAAAAAACATTTTAAAGGATATTTGCAAAGTAAATGTCCCTGTTTATTTCTTTGAAGGAAGGCATGATAGAATAGCTGCGTGTGCGCCGGAACTTGTTGTTGAATATAATAAAATTATTAAAGCGCCGAGACATGAAATAATATGGTTTGATGAATCCGCGCATCACCCGAATATTGATGAACCAAATAAATTCCAATCCGTTATGATTGATAAAGTTCTTAAGGAGAATTATAAGAAGAATTAATTGGTTTTTTGGTAATTCCAGTCGAATGGAATGAAGAACCGGAATCGATTGAAATAATATGTATAGATTCTGCATCAAACACGGAATGACAATTGTTTCTTTTATTAGCCCCGCGATTAATCGCGGGGTTATATGATATACCGAGACACAGGCGAGGGAAGAATAACAGAAGAAAAATATTTGAAAATATATTTTATTTTGTTAGTTTGCCTATCAATGGGCAGAGTATATGATTTATAAAACTTTTCTTCCCATTATTTCCCTTTAATTGAATAATAATTCTTCCTATAAACAGAATTCTTTCTAATCTTCCAATAATTGACATAAATATACTGTTTTAGATTGTTGCAACATGATTTAAAGGAGTATCCAATGTCCTATGAATATTTATTTAAAGAAATTCAGCTTCTATTTCCGAGACAACATTTTGTAAATGTAATTGATGTATTTATAAATGAAAGAAAAGAAAAAAATAAGATATTATCTTATGGCAAAATGACTGAATCAGAACCGTATTCGGTTTTACGACCTAACAAAAAGCTGTATGATTATCGTAAATATTGGGGTTCGGAGCTTGCATTGGAAATATCAAACAATTTCAATGATAAATACGGAATTCTTGCTGTTAGTATCCAGTTATATAAAATGTGCAGAAACAGGATAAGCAAGGAAATTTTAAGAGCATTTATAAAAAACTATATAGCTTATATCGCTGTTTATTTTAATGCAAACATAGAATCGGAGCTTATTACAATTAACAACATAAAATTCCCGGAGAAAAATGAGTTTTATTCTGTTGTATTTGATCCTAAAAGAATAATTAAAGAGATGAGGGCAAGATCAAAAAAGCAAATTTCATATAAAAATCCCTTCAGTGTTAAAGATAACATACCTCAGTATGATAAATTCCTTAAAAAAGATGAATTTATAAATATTTGTAAGAATAACGGACTCGATATTCTTGAACCGATCTTTGAACAAATACTTTCTATTGATGAATTAGCCGAGCGGAAAAAGGCATTTAGAGGAATTGGTTTCTTTATTAACAAATTAAAACTGCCTTCCAACAAATCTTTTTTAAAATCTTTGAATAATTTATTCGAAGAATGAACGCAAAGGATAATATATGATTAAAACCGATAACAGTGAGCGGAAGAAAACCATTGCCAACAGCTTAATTGAATTCTCAAAACATCTTATGATGATTCTCGTTGCGGTAATTGCTTTTGCTGCAGCGCCTGCTCTAGACGGAACGGCTCCTTTTATTAAATATATTTTTGTTGCGGGAATACTTATTGCGATTATTTCTTTTATTATGGGGCACGAAGGCATTTTGAAGATTATAGATTCTTATTTGAGACATGATAAAGACGGCAATTTCATTGATGATACGGAAATATTAAAAATAGGAACAATAAAAGATGCTAAAAAGAATATTGAATGGCAGTACTGGCTTGTTCTTCTCTCTTTAATATTGATATCCTTTGCAATAATATTTTCTGTTTTATGCGAGAAAAATATAAATGCAGGCAATATTAAAACAATTAACGAAAAAACTATTCCGGATGCATTGCAAAAGCATAAATGATTATAAAGGACAAATAATTACTATAAGAAACCTCTGAAAAATATCATCTGTCATTTCGACTCCCGCTTTTGCGGGATAAACTCTGGGAGAAATCTTTGATTACGACAAGATTTCTCAGTCACTTTGCTCCTTCGAAATGACATTTCTGGGTTTTTCAGAAGTCCCTATAATATATTGGCTTTATAATTAACAATAATTATGGTTGCTAAAAAATAAGTATTTTGTTATGTTGATAATGAGGGTAGGGGCATATGATTTATACAAATACTTTTCTCTTTTTCCTTTCTTCCTTTAAAGGAAAATCCTTTCCGCTGGGAAATAACAATTATTTTATATATATAATGCTTGCCCGGCTTTGAAGGGTTAATTGATAATTTTTCACATAAATAAAGGAGCCATATAAATGTTAATTTCTGAATTAGAAGAATTAGGAAAAGAACTAAGGTTAGGCAAAGAAGAATTAGCTAAAGAACTGGAAATATCTTTTGAAAGATTAAATGAAATCTATGCTTCCGATGAAATACAAGATGTTCAAATATTAAGCAAGATCCGTTCAATTCAATGCCGACTTGAAAGGATGAAAATAAATAAGTATGCAGAAATATTATCTGAACAACCTACTGGTCCTTTTAAAAGTGGAAAAATTTATGCACATCCATCTGAATTAAATTTGTTATATAAAGCACCTAACAAAACAACTCCTATAACATTAGAATTGCATTTATCAAATATCTGCGATCATCATTGTCCATTTTGTACATTTAGAGATAGTGTTCATAAATCATTGGAAAGAAATGCCACTTTTCCACTTGAATTGATAGATAATATAATAAGGGATTCTAAAAAAATGCACATAAAAGCTATTGTTTACAGTGGTGGAGGTGAACCTTTATTATACTCAAATTTTATTAAAGTTGTTGAAAAATTTTCTTCTATTAATATAGACCAAGGTTTAATAACAAATGGATCAAAACTTGATGACGACGATATTCTAAAATCTGTTATTAAAAATTTTTCTTGGATTAGAGTTAGTGTTGATGCTGGCTCAGCAAACGTTTATGAAAGGACACATGGAACAGATCAGAAATTTGAAAAGATTATCAATAATGTTAAAAGACTATCGCGTTTGAAAAAAGATTTACATTCAAGTAAACCAAGGATTGGTGTTTCTTTTCTTTTAACCATGGAGAACTATAATGATTTAATTAGAGCAGTTGAGGTATTTTCTGAAACCGGGATTGACTATTTTCAAGTTAAACCATTAGTGATGAACGCAGAAGAAAGGATTGCTAGTGGTAATATATTTTGGAAACAAGCAGTGTTTGATCAATTACTTGCTTTACCAGCTCATTCAAAAACAAACTATCATGTTTATACTCTTGGTTTTAAATTCATTGATTTGTTAAAAGCTGTCAATAAAAAGCAATTTTCAAAATGTCATGGTCATCCATTTTATCCAGTAATTACCGCCAATGGGAAAATCTATGTTTGTTGTTTAATGATTGGTCACGAAAAATTATGTTATGGGGAATTAACAAATGAAATTGGATTTTATGAAATATGGACCACCAAAGAGAGACCTAAAATTGGAAATAGCGTCAATGTATTAAGTTGTCCACTTAATTGTAAATTATCTGAAACTAATAAAACCTTAGAACCCTTTTTTACTGCTAATTATGATGATCCAAATTTCCTAAACTAATTTTTATTATGAATATGAAATTAGATATAAATAATGAAAGGTACATTTTTAATTTTAGTGATTTGGTATTTGGAATTATTATTGGATTCTCTCTCGAAAAATATGATCCAAATATAAATATATATTTCCATATACTTTATTTTATAATCCTTATTTACATGATTAATCTTTGGTATTGGGGTTCTTTGGATGCGTTTCTTGTGGAGAAATTTCAAAGAAATAAAAATCCAATCTTAGAATATTTATTTCTGGTGTTTTATTCTTTTATCACAATTCGAATAATCGACGCTTCAGTTATGCAAAGTACCGATGATATTCTTAAATGGGTCTTAATATTTTATATAATTGGGTTTATTTCGGATGTATTCTATTACATGAAATTTCATAAAATTCATTCTGAATTTGATAAAGAATTATTTAATATCCTACATTCGTTTTATGTAAAAATCTTTCGCTTATTCAAGGCATTCATTTGTATTGGTATAGTAATATTTTTACTTTGTACTGATTACCAAAGGGATTTCGGGCTCTTTTTCTCGAGTTTAGTTCTAGTTGTATTATTTGGAGAACTACCAATATTTTATTATCGTAATAAATATGTTTTACCTTATTTAAGGAAAAAATAATCTTGTGTATAACAAGCCACTCAACACGGACAGCCCCGCAAAGCGGGGTAAACAGCTTTTCAGTGCAGATTTTGTATAATTATAAAGTTGTGTTTACAAAACTTAATGGCTTTTTAAGGTAGGTTGTTCTAAGAAATATATTTATTAATAAAAAATTGTTTTAGCTAATTGGCATTGTTGTTCTAGGTTGCCGGTTAGCAGCAAGAACGTATGTTTAAATAAGTCAATTGAGTTCTCTAAAGAAAAGGATGACTCATAATGGAAAGCTATTTTAATGCTGTTATGCAATTTTTAAATTAGGTAGACTATGATAAAACAAAATCAAGAGAATGGAGATTTTAATAATTTGTTGCACAATATATGTAAAAGTGCAGCAGAATTGTTGCATGCTAGTGCCTCATCAATTTATTTAAAACACGGTAATAAATTGATAATGCATGCTGCATACGGATATAGTGAAACATTAGTACACAAAGCAGAATACTTGATTGGAGAGGGAATAACTGGTTGGATAGCAGAAGGTAATCAATTCATTGCAAACTCAAAAGAAGAAATATCAAGTCACATGAACCATATAGGCAAATATGACAAAGAAATTTGGAAAGACGGTTCATTAAATTGTCACAGTATGATTGGTATACCTCTTCTAATCGGTGAAGATGTTTATGGTCTTATAAAGGTTGAAAACAAATGTATTAATAATGAATGCGGATTATTTGACAAAGAAGATCTAGAGAAATTGAAAATATTCTTGGGTGCATTATCAAATGCATTACAACAGAACAAAGAAATGTGGTCAACATTAGGGAAACATTTTTTATTTGTTTTGATTCCATTCTGTCCTGAATTCAATAATATATATGATACCATTAAACAAGCAGCTGAAAACATAGATTTATTTTGTTTTAAAGTTAATGATGAACCCTTCGTCGGTAAAATAAGTTCTAAAATTTACGAATCAATAAATCGAGCTGATATAATTGTTTCTGTGCTGACTGGTAAAAATCCTAATGTTTTTTATGAAACTGGTTATTCACATGCAAAAGAAAAGCCTACAATACTTTTAATTGACAATCCATCAGAAATACCCTTTGATTTAAAAGACTATAATCACATTATTTATAATAGCAATCAATTAGCCGATCTGAGAGAAAATCTCAGAAAATATTTAAAAGTTGTTCTTAGCCAATTGGTTAGTAAATAAAATTATATAAGAATTATAAATAAGTTCGTTTTATTAAATAAATTTGTTAATAATTATTTGTAGTAGTCTTTTATTCGACATTGTTATTAAAGGCAGAAAGATAAAAAGTAACATCGTTATTATAAAAATTGAATAAACATGAAAAAAGGAAATGGATAATCAATTAATAAATCCGATATTTATTGGTCACGGCTCTCCAATTAATATTATAAAAGATAATAGCTATACAAATTTCTTAAAATCTTATGCAAAGACAATAATAAAACCAAAAGCTATAGTTGTAATTTCTGCTCATTGGTTAACAAGAGATACTTATATAACCGCAAATCCCAAACCGGGACAAATATATGATTTTTACGGCTTCCCGGATGAATTATATAAGATTAATTACTCTCCAATAGGAGATAAAGATTTGGCAATTGATATTTCATCCAATATTTCCGACATAAAAATGGATATAAACCGCGGAATAGATCATGCTGCATGGGCTGTAATAATGCACATGTTTCCAGACGGGGACATTCGGATATTGGAGATAAGTCTTGATATTGATAAAACGGAAGCAGAACATTATGAACTTGGTAAAAAATTAAAAGAATATTCAGAAAAAGGAATATTATTAATCGGCAGCGGTAATATTGTGCATAATTTACGCGATATTGATTTTGATGATAATTGCAAACCATTTAATTGGGCAATAGAAGCTGATCAATGGCTTAAGGAAAGAATAGAAAATTATAAAATAGACGAATTACTTCATTATAAAGATTTTATGCCTAATTACTTTCGGGCTATTCCTACGGATGATCATTTTTTACCATTATTTTATATATTCGGAATGAAGGAAGAGCATAACAAAATAAAAACAATATTTGAAGAAATACAAAACGGAAGTATTTCTATGCGGTGTTTTGAACTATGTTGAAAATAAGTTCTTATTTGATGATTATTGTTCTGAGATTATTCAATAGAGATATCTGAAAAAATAAAATTACTATCGGTTGCTAAAAAATAAGTATTTTGTTATGTTGCTAATGAGGGTAGTGGCATATGATTTATTTAAACACTTTTCGCTTTTTCCTTTCTTCATTTATTGGAAATTTCTTTCCGGCGGTTAATAATAATTTCTTTCTAATAGATGCCGAATATGAACATTTTATGCAAATGTTTAATGGAATACATATATGCACGAGATATTTTTAAATATTGAGAAAACAAATGAAATCCCAAATAATTGGAATACATATTATATATGCACTTGTCCGGCTCTGACGGATATATGGATTCTTTAGCTAATAATCCTATGCAGTATAAGTAATAGTTAGCTACCTATTAGTGGATTATATTATGAAAGAACAAAAAGTGATTTTTTTTGCTCCACAATATTGGGGAGAGTTAACAAAGTTTAATAGGTTTTATCATTCTACTTATTCTTTTAAACCATTTATTAATGTTGCCGTAAAAGGAGCTGAAAGTCATTTTGATAAGTTTACCACATTATACGGTTTAGCCATAAAATTGAAACCTATGTTATCGGAAGATGAGAAAGAATTAAAAGAAAAAGGTTTTAGCAAAGCAATTCGATCTAAAGAACTTTCTAGTGTTATTGAATCAGCTTTTATTGAATTGTATGCAAGTCTCAATTGTATGATGAAAGTATTAAGTGGTGTTTTTAACAATTACAAAGGTATCCCTTCGGACTCAACTAGAAAATTATTCAGAAATGCACGTGAAGGTAAAATTGATACTCGAGTTCCTTCGACAATTACTGATATCTTAAAAAATGCTACTTGGTTTGATGATTTACGAAAAATTAGAGACGAGTTGGTTCATTCAGAAATCGGATTCTGCTCTAACGCAAATGATATTATTACTTATATCCATCCTAATCTTGAATCAAATGGAAAGGCATTAGTGATTAATGATGTTTTAGCAGAACTTGATAAGTATAAAAATTACGTCAACATTTTACTGGGTAGAATATATCACACCCTAAACGAATCATTAAATGATAAAAAAGTTGAACAAGTTTGTGGAATGGCTTACGGAAGAATACTAATGAGAAAAGTAGCTTTCAAAGAAGCAAAAGATTTCAATAGCGGGGAATGTATATCTTATACTTGGTTTGAAAAAGAAGAAAATCCAACTTGTCCTTTTGCTAATGATTGTGGTGCATATAAAAATATTATGAACGGTAGCTAACCAGTGTTGCAAGCGGAATGCTTCAGCCGGTCGTAACATTAGCAGTTCGGCTTGGTTTTGTTTTTATGAGGTGAGCAATAATTAACGAACATTATCAATAAATCGTGGTATGGGTAGCGGAAACCGCTCAGCATCCGCTTAAACATGCGGAGGTATCAATGGAATCAAAAATGACTGTAAGAAAGGTAGCTAATGTAGTTAAGGGTGGTTCTAGAAAAAGGAAATTACAAGATTCTAAAAGCCGTTCAGCAAGAATGAGAGCCGCTCGGCAAGGTAGGTTTACAAGTTCTACAGTTAATCCACCACCCAAAATCGGTGTTAGAAAAGGTGGCTATATTAGTACAAAAATCGTTAAGGCAACAATAAATTCGGATTATATACCCATTAGAGTATATTCAAAAAAATTAGATCAAAAATTTGTTGCCGAAATTACAGATGGTTTAATTTCTCTAATGACATCACTGGATATGATTGTAAAAGATGAAGAGGAGCCTGTATATAAATCATTCTTAAAAAAATGGACATTTAAAACAAAAGAATTTTTTTCTAACGCAGAAGTTCAAAAAAGACTTGAAAAGGCTGAGAGAGCTATTGAACTAGCAACATTAAATAAATATCAAGCAGATATAGATGAAAAGATAGTAAATGCAGCAGCTTCAATTATTAAGTCTCTTGAAAATGTTGATGAATCAGTGATACAAATTGGTTCTTTTGTTATAGTTAAAACTAATAATCAAAGTAAAAGTAGGATTATGATTAAGCAACTAACACAAACTCAATTAATGATGTTAGAAAAAAATCAAGATTTGATAGAAAAACCTTCGGACTTTTTTGAGTTGCTAAAACGAAAAGAGAAATTATATCTTAAAGCAAATCAAAAGAAAGCAAGTGAATGAGCAATATAACCCGTTTTCCAAGCCGACCGCTTTAAATAGTTCGGCATTTGTTTAGTTAAAAAGTTGTGTTGTAAAAGTTGGTTGCACTTTAAAGTAGGTTGCATTAAAAAGTTTTTATAAAATTTTTGGCAGTTGTTTTTCAAAGCTGCATTGCTATGTTGGACGGCGGCTTAAAAACAACGTCGTTACTAATTAAAATATAATAATTCCTTTCCCGTACATTTATTCTTTCCTTTTTCTCGCTGATATTTACTGCAAAATAATACTTATACGCTTTTCTGAAATACTGATAAGCAGGGGAATAGTCCCTGTAAGTTAAATATTACTCCTTTTATGGTTATTAAAACTTTATAAAAGGTAAATATTTATGTTTTGCGGAAGGTTAAATATTACTTTTTGCTATTTATATACCTCTATAAATCATTTCTATGTTCAGATCGGTGAAATATATCCTTTAACAAACCATTCTTATATTCTTCTAAATGATCCCATAATCAAAATAAACAAGTCAAATGCTCTTATAAGTAATACTAATGCCTCTATAAAGGAAATAATTATTGATATAAATCATTATCAGATACTAATAAGTAAAAGTTATGCTTCAAAATGCTGGAAAAATCAAATAAATGAATTATTAAAACAACAAATGGAGGTTTATCATGGCAGGGCATATTGATTCAACGCTAAGAAGCGGCAGTTTAATGATCAAATTAGTCCAAACGAGAAGAATATCGATGGACGCAAAAGGATTTAAAGAAGAAAGATTCCAGGAATTGGTTTCTTCTTATAATGATTTAAATGAAAAAAACACGGCGCAGGCAAAAGCTATAGCTTTGGCTTCGGAAAAAACAGCCGAGCTTGGCAAAATTATATCTTCAGCTACGAGCTTAATTAAGAAATTAAAGAATGCCATCAAAAGCGCATATCCGGATGATAAGCAAAAACATAGTTT
>Ga0153915_10004752_pt1 | contig 12562 bp, 10 predicted proteins | sample Opewatmetagenome_2_FD_107003 | JGI IMG/M metagenome (GOLD analysis project Ga0153915, IMG submission 107003) | Freshwater wetland microbial communities from Ohio, USA - Open water 3 Core 3 Depth 3 metaG | ecosystem: Environmental > Aquatic > Freshwater > Wetlands | place: USA: Ohio, Lake Erie... | reverse complement strand
GCAACGGCCAGCGCGAGGACGCCGGCGAGCGCGTGCCTCACGACCACGTGCGCAGCTCCGCCACGAGCACGTCGCGATCGGCGCACAGATCGTTCACACCGGGGCCGCGGTAGTCCGCGCCCGCGAGCGCGATGCGATGCACGCGACCCGCCGTCACCGCCGCGCGCACGTGATCGCGGTGACCGACCGGATACTGCGCGATGCCACGCTGCCACCGGATGACGCTCGTATGGGTCGGCGTCGCGTCGGTGCCGAACGCGTGACAGATGTCGCGATACGCGAGATCGATCAGCTCCGCGTCGGAGAGCTTCGTCACTTCGGGATCGCGACCGCCGCCGAGAATGCAGCGCAGGAGCGCCTGCCCTGCCGGCGCGCGATTCGACCAGACGGTCGACTCGAACACGACGCCGAGCGTGCGCAGGTCCTCGCCCTGCGCGACGAGGAAGCCGAAGCCATCCTTCGCGCGCGGCACGGACGCCTCCGGCATGCCGAGGTAGACGAGCGCGACGGGCGCACGCTCGAACACGCGCAGCCGACTCGCGAGCTCGGGCATGGTCTCGCTCACGAGGTCGGCTCCTTCGTGCGCCGGCGTCGCGAGCACGACCGCATCCCAGCGCTCGCCATCGACGAGGACAGCGTGCTCGTCGGGGACGAGCGACGTCACGCGCACGTTGTTCTTCAGCCGCGGTCCGAGCTTGGCGACGAGCGCGTTGACGAACGAACCGAGACCACCGACCGGCGCCCACATGCCACCCGGTGTCTTCGCCGACTTCTTGCCGGTGGCGACGCCGAGCATGCGCTTGGCCGCCTGCTTCGCCGCACCGCGGAGGATGCCGCCGGCCGCATCGAGCGCGGCCAGCTTCGGAAAGCCGGCCTCGAGGCTGATGTCGTGCGAGTCCGCGGCGTAGATGCCGGTGACGAACGGCGCGATGATCGCGCGTGCGGCCTCGGGGCCGAGCCGGCGCGCCGCGAAGTCGTGCACCGATTCGTCCTCGGTGCCGCGACGTGCAGCGAGCGGCTCGCGGAGCAGCGCGAGCTTGCCGCGCCACGTGAGCAGATCACTGCGTACGAGATCGACCGGACCGCGCGGAAGCTGGCGCAGCTTGCCGTCGATGTACACGTAGCGCTTCTTGGCCTTCGGCGATGCCTTCTCGACCGCGACGCCGAGCTCCTTGCACAGCGCCAGTGCGCCGCGTGCCGGACCGCCGAGGAACGAGCTCGCCGCGTGCTCGCGCACGAAGCCGTCGACCGTGGTCGTCCCGACGACGCCGCCCGGGTGGTTTGCCTCGAGCACGTGCGCATCGAAGCCCGCACCGACGAGCGCATGCGCGGCGACGAGGCCACCGAGCCCACCACCGATGACCGCAACCTTCATGGCCGGGCCGAGAGCTCCTTGACCGCGGTCACCATCGCTCGGACGTGCTCGGGGTCCGTCTCCGGCAGCACGCCGTGACCGAGGTTGAAGATGTGCCCGACCTCGCCGGCGCGCGCGAGGATGTCGGCGACACGGGTCCGGATCTCCGCGGGCGGCGCGAACAGCGCACCCGGATCGAGGTTGCCCTGGAGGGCCACACCATCACCGACGCGACGCCGCACCTCGTCGATGCCGACGCGCCAATCGACGCCGAGCACATCGGCGCCGCACGACGCGTAGTCATCGAGGTACGGCGCGCAGCCGTTGACGAAGTAGATGATCGGCACCGAGCGCGACTTGAACGTCGGCGATGCGCGCAGCATCTCGATCACCCGCTTCGCGTAGCGCAGCGGATACTCGCGGAAGTCGCCGGGCGAGACGATGCCGCCCCAGCTGTCGAAGATCTGGACCGCATCGCAGCCGGCCTCGACCTGCGCCTCGAGGAACACCGCGCAGGTCCGCGCGAGCTTGTCGAGCAGCGCGTGCGCGTCGGCCGGCGCCCCGTACAGCATCTTCTTCGTGTGCGCGTAGTCCTTCGAGCCGCCGCCCTCGACGGCGTAGGTCAGCATCGTCAGCGGCGCGCCGGCAAAGCCGATCAGCGGCACGCGATCGGCGAGCCCCTTCTTGATCTGACGGACGGCCTCGAGCGTGTACGGCAGCTCGCGCGTCGGATCCGGCACGTGCAGCGCGTCGATGCCGGCGCGATCACGCACGGGCTTGCCGATCTTCGGACCGGCCTCGGGGAACGCGACGTCGATACCCATCGCCGGCAGCGTGATCAGGATGTCCGAGAACAGGATCGCGGCATCGAAGCCAAACTCGTCGATCGGCTGCAGCGTGACCTCGCACGCGAGCTCCGGCGTGCGGCACAGATCGAGGAACGATGCGCGAGCGCGGACCGCGCGGTACGCCGGCAAGTAGCGACCTGCCTGGCGCATCATCCAGATCGGCGTGCGTGAGACGGGCTGACGCCGACAGGCGCGCAGGAACAGGTGGTCGAGCATCGCAGGTATCCTAGGTGATAACGTGCGTACCATGCGAGCGGCCGGGAAGCATGACGAGTGATCCGACCGCGATCGTGCTCGCACCTGATGGCGTGACCGGCTCGTTGCAGGCCCTGATCGAGCGCCTCGCACAGTCGGGGGTCCAGATCGATGCGGTCGATGAAGTCGGCCTCGCCGCGCAGCTCGCCGGCCGCACGCCCTACGCGCCTCCGTGCGTGCTGCTCGACCTGCGCACGCTCGTCGCCGGAAGCGAGCTCGAGGACATCCGGCATGCGAGCGAGCGCATCCGCCGCGTGATCTACGCGATGCCTCTTGTCCAGCCGATCGCGGTCACGGGGCAGGCCGACGCCGCGATCATCGTCGGATGCATCCGTGCCGGTGCCGCCGATGTGATCGACATCCACCTCGAAGGCACCGCCGGCGCCCGGTCGGTCGTCAATCGGGTCTATCAGCGTCAGATCGAGGTCGCTCGCCACGCACATTCGGCGGCGACGCTGCGTTCGATGATCGAGGACATGCTGAAGGACCTCATCCTCACCGAGCGCCGCTCGATCGACCTCGAGGAGAAGCTCGCGCAGTTCGAGAGCGTCACCGGCGAGGTCCGGGAGCTCGGCGATCTGCGGCCACCGGCGATCCTGCTCGTCGAGCCGGAGCGTGACATCGCCGCACAGCTGACGGATCGGCTCGAGCGCGCTGGCGTCGCGACCTACGCGTTCGTCGCCGGTGAGGACGCCGTCCGCGAGATCGAGACACTCCTGGCCAGCGGTGCCGGCTTCGACCTCGCCCTGATCGCGGCTCAGCTCCCTGGCATCGACGGCCTCGAGGCCGTTCGCCGGCTGCGCGATCGACTCCCGGGCCTGCCTGCATTCCTCGTGACCTCGGTCAACGACGCGGACCTGGCCGCACGCGCCGCCGACCTCGGTGTGGTCGGGTTCGTACAGAAACCGCTACCCGACCTGGACGAGGTGGTCTCCCGCCTGGCCCAGCTGGCACAAGACGCGCTCGAGCGCACGCGCGAACAGGTGTATTTGCAGCGCATCAAAGCTCGTCACGAGCGCGTGCTCGCACGCTACCGGTCGTTGCCTCGCGAACCGTGAATCGCCTATGATCTCGCGGATTCGTCGATGGCAGAAGCTGCACTCAGCATCAAGCTTCGCTGTGCCTCCTGGCAGCAGCTAGCGACGATCTACAAGCGCGATCTGAGCCGCGGCTCGATGTTCCTCAAGGCATCGACCCAGCCGCCGATCGGCACGCTGGTCCGCATCGACCTCGAGCTGCCGAGCGCGAGCGTGATCGAGCTGCAGGGCACGATCGTCAAGCACGTCGTCGATCCGCAGCGCGGCACCGGTGTCGATCTCCAGCTCGAGCCGTTGCCGACCAAGTCGGTCTGGATGATCGAGAACGCGCTCGCCGCCGAGAGCAAGGTCCGCGGTGATGCACCCACCATGGCGACGCCGCCGACGCGGGCTCCGACCCTCTCCGACGGCGAGGACGTCTCTGCGGCCGAGGTCGATCTGATCCGCGCGCTCGAAGCCGAGGCCGAGTCACTGCGCAAGCTGAACCCGTTCCTCGTGCTCGGCGTCGGATACGAGACGACGGATGCCGACGTGCGCCACGCGTTTGGCGAGCTGACGAAGCGCTACCACCCGGACCGGTTCGCCCGCTATCAGTCGCCGAAGCTGCGCCAGATCGCGGCCGAGATCTTCATCCTCATCCGCGACGCGTATCGCCGCCTCGCCGACGAGAAGAGTCGCCAGCAGGTCGTCGCCACGCTCGGGCATCGCGTGCCGACGCGCGCGCAGACGCAGCCGCGAGGCTCGGGCCCTGCACCGGCGCCGGTGCGCACGGCCGGAGGCATGCCGCGCGTCGCGGTGCCGCCCCCGAAGCCGGCTGGCCTCGAAGCGCCGACGGCGCCAGGTCCGGTGATCACGCAGCAGCAGCACGACGCGCCGACCAACCCGAGCGCGAAGAGCGCCGAGCTCGCGCACACCGAGCTCGCACGTTCTTCGGAGCCGCACCTCGCGATTCCGGTCGAGCCCGCGCGCGCACCGGATCCGAAGTTGCTCCGACAGACACCGCCCGGCGGCCTGCCGACGGAGAAGCCCCCCGCCAAGCGCGCGCCGGCGGCAGCGCCCGCCGCCGAGCCGGTCGACACGTCGCCGCTCGAGGCGTTGATCGACGAGGGCAAGCTCGACGAGGCCCTCAGCGGCTACCGCGTGCTGTCGAAGAAGCATCCACAGGATCGCGCCTGTCGCGCCGGCATCGAGCTCGTCGAGGGGCTCAAGGCGCTCGGCGCGCGTGACCGCCTCGAGGCCGCGCAGAGGTTCGAAGCCGCCCTCGAGCTCGATCCCTCGAACGAACGCGCCGCGCGCGAGCTCGCCGACATGCGGCGGCAAGCGACGAACGAGCGCAAGGGGCTGTTGTCGCGCCTCATGGGCAAGAAGGAGCCGCCGCCATGAGTCGGATCATCGGCATCGATCTGGGTACGACGAACTCCTGCGTCGCGGTGCTCGACGAGCGTGGCCAGCCCAAGACGCTCGTCGGCGCCGATGGCGAACGGACCACGCCATCGTGGGTCTCGTGGTCTCCTGATGGGACGATCACCGTCGGGACGCGCGCCCGCCGCCAGGCCGTCACCAATGCGTCCGCCACCGTGTTCGGCGCGAAGCGACTGATCGGCCGCAAGGTCAACGCCGAGGACGTCGCGTGGTTCGCGAAGCTCGCGCCGTTCCGCATCGTCGCTGCGCCGAACGGTGACGCATGGGTCCGCGTGCAGGGTCAGCCGATCAGCCCGCAGGAGATCGCCGCGCACGTGTTGCGCCGCCTCCGCGCGGTTGCCGAGGAAGCGCTCGGAGAGCCGGTCACCCGCTGCGTCGTGACCGTCCCCGCGTACTTCGACGATGCGCAGCGCCAGGCGACGCGCGATGCCGGCCAGATCGCCGGTCTCGACGTGATCCGCATCCTCAACGAGCCGACGGCAGCCGCGCTCGCGTACGGAGCTCACCGCGTGCGTGAGGGTCGCCGGCTGATCGCCGTGTTCGATCTCGGCGGCGGCACGTTCGACATCTCGATCATGTCCGTCGAGAACGGCATCTTCGAGGTGCTCGCGACCGGCGGCGACAGCGCGCTCGGTGGTGAGGACTGGGATCGCCGCATCCTCGAGCGCATCGTCGACGAGGTGTTCGACCAGTACCGCGTCGATCTCACCGGCGTGCCGATGGCGCTATCGCGCCTGCGCGAGGCCGCGGAGAACGCGAAGAAGGCCCTGTCCGCGGCGAGCGAGACGATGCTCCAGCTGCCGTTCCTCGCGAACGATCAGCACGGCGCACCGATCAATTACGAGCGCACGGTCACGCGTGACGAGATCGAGCAGTTGACGCAGGACCTGCTCGACCGCGTCGAGGCTCCGTGCCGCCGTGCGATGAAGGACGCAGGGCTCGAGTCCACCGATGTCGAGGAAGTGCTGCTCGTCGGTGGCATGACGCGGTGGCCGGCCGTGCAACGCACCGTCGAGAAGCTGTTCAGCCGCAAGCCGAGCAAGGGTGCGAACCCCGACGAGGTCGTCGCGCTCGGTGCCGCTGCCTACGCCGGCATCCTCTCAGGCGAAGCAGATGACGCGCAGCTGCTCGATGTCACACCGCACGACATCGGGATCAAGGTCGGCGACAGCGGATTCTCCGTGATCATCCCGCGCAACTCGATGCTACCCGTGCGCGCTCGCAAGCTGTTCGCGACGGCATCCGACGATCAGAAGTTCGTCTCGATCGAGCTCTACCAGGGCGAGTCGAATGACCTGCGAGGCAATCGCAAGCTCGGCCAGGTCGTGCTCGACGATCTGCCGCCCGGCCCTGCCGGCAGCGTGCGCGTGGAGCTCGTCATGACCGTCGACGTCGAGTCGATCCTCGGCGTCACTGCGCGCGAGCTGCGCACCGGCAAGGAAGCGAGCGTTACGATCCGGCCGTCCGGTGGTCTGTCGCAGCGCGAGATCGTCGAGATCATCAACCGCCGCCGCCAGGAGAGCTCGATCGTCGCGCGGCTCCCGAGCGAGGGCGGCCACATCGCCCGCGTGGCAACGCGCGAGCAGCCGGCGGTCGTCCCGCCCGACGACGAGAAGTAGATGTCCTCGAAAGACCGCGTCGACCCCGCCGTCCTCAAGGTTGCCGACGCGGTCGGTGCCCTGATCGAAGGCTGGGGCTTCAAGCGGAACATGGGGAGGATGTGGGCGGTCCTCTATCTCGAGGATCATCCGCTCACCGCCGCCGACCTCGGTGAACGCCTCGGTCTCTCGACCGGCGCCGTGTCGATGCTGCTCACGGAGCTCCTGCAGTGGGGCATCGTCAAGAAGGCGTGGGTCGTCGGCGAGCGCCGCGAGCATTACGCGCCGGAGACGTCGATCTGGAAGATGGTGTCGCGCGTGTTTCGCGAGCGCGAGCTCAACTGGATCAGGACCGCATCGGAGGCGTTCGAGTCTGCCGGCAAGGAGCTCGGCGGCAAGCCCGATGCCCGCCGTAAGCTGATCGCCGAGAGAATCGCGAGCTTGACCCAGCTTTCCCAGGTCGGCGCCCAACTGCTCGAGGCCGTGCTAGAAGGCGAGTCTATTGACGCGCTCCCGCTCAAGACGATCGGTGAGCTGGCCAAGAAGACCTGAGCCGACTTGAATGATCCGCGCGAAGGAGCTCACGAAGCACTTCAAGGTGCACCGACGGCCGCCTGGCCTTGCGGCGGCGATCAAGTCGCTCGTGCATCGCAAGTACGACGTCGTGAAGGCCGTCGATGGCGTCAGCTTCACGATCGAGCGCGGTGAGCGCGTCGGATTTCTCGGACCGAACGGCGCCGGCAAGACCACGACGCTGAAGGTGCTTTCCGGCCTCCTCCATCCGACGAGCGGCGAGATCGAGGTCGCCGGTCACGTCCCGTTCAAGCGCGAGCCCGATCTGCTCGGCAAGATCACGCTCGTCATGGGGCAGAAGTCGCAGCTGATCTGGGACCTGCCGCCGGCAGAGACCTACGCGATGAACCGCGCGATCTTCGATGTTCCGCAGGCCGAGTTCGAGAAGACGCTCGGCGAGCTGACGGAGCTGCTGGACCTGTCCGGGCTCGTTGACAAGCCGACGCGTCAGCTCTCGCTCGGCGAGCGCATGAAGTGCGAGCTGGCGGCCGCCCTGCTCCATCGCCCGACGACGCTGTTCCTCGACGAGCCCACGATCGGCCTCGATGTCGCGATGCAGGTCGCGATTCGCGACTTCGTGCGCAACTACAACCAGCGCCACGAGGCGACGGTGCTGCTGACGTCGCACTACATGGACGATGTCGTCGCGCTGTGCCCGCGCATCATCGTGATCGATCAGGGCAAGCTGATCCACGACGGCGACCTGCGCCAGCTGATCAAGACGATGGATCCGGACAAGCGCGTGTCGTTCACGCTGACCGCGCCGATCGATCAGGGCGAGCTCGAGAAGCTCGGCACGATCCTGTCGCGCGAGGGCCAGCGGATCTCGCTGCGCGTCAGCGAGCGCGAGCTGCCGGCTGTCGTCGGTCACGTCCTCGGCACGCTGAAGGCCGCCGACATCGCGATCGAGGATCCGCCGCTCGAGGACATCCTCCGCGTGATGTTCGGACGGTCCAAGGAAGCGGCGGCCAATCACAAGGAGACCGAGGCCTCGTGAGGAGCACGGCGAGCCGCACGATCCGCGCCTTGCCGACGCTGCTCCGGATCGGTGTCGCCGAGACCGTCGCCTATCGGGCCGAGTTCATCGTCTGGATGCTCACGTCGACGATGCCGCTCATCAACCTCGCGTTCTGGAGCGCGGTGGCGCGTGATGGAGCATTCCAGGGCTACGACACGCCGCAGTTGACCGCCTACTTCCTGGGCGCGCTGATCGTCCGCAACCTCACGGGCAACTGGGTCGCGTGGCAGCTCTCCGAGGAGATCCGGACGGGCGTCCTGTCGATGCGCCTGCTGCGCCCGCTGCACCCGATCGTCGCGTACGCGTCCAGCCAGTCGGCCGCGCTTCCGTTCCGGTCTCTGATCGCCTTACCGATCGCGGTGATCCTGCTCGTGTCCGCGGGCGGCGGCGCGATCACCCACGATCCGGCGCAGCTCGCGCTCCTGCTGCCATCGCTGTTGCTCGCGTGGCTCATCACGTTCGCGCTGATGTTCGCGCTCGGCTGCCTGAGCTTCTGGATCACCCAGACGTTCGGCATCGTGACGTTCTACTTCGGCCTCTGGTCGTTGTTCTCCGGCTACATGATGCCGATGGACATGATGACGTCGAAGTTCCCGATCGTCGGATATCTCGCGAAGTGGATGCCGTTCTACTCGATGCTCGGCGCGCCGATCGAGCTCATGACGAAGCACCTGACGACCGGCAAGATGCTCGAGATCGTCGGGATCCAGGCGGGCTGGACGGTCGTCTGCATCTTCGTCGCGCTTCGCGCGTGGTCCGCCGGCGTCCGGCGCTTCGAGGCGGTCGGCGGATGATCAAGTACCTCCGCCTCGTGTCGGTCCAGCTGCGGACGAGCGTCGCGCAGGCGATGGCCTATCGCGCGGACTTCCTGATCCAGGGCGTGATGTCGCTCGCGTGGCTCGGCGTCGCGCTGATCCCGCTCCTCATCGCATTCGACAAGCGGCCGTCGATCGCGGGCTGGGATCGCGCGTCCGCGATGGTGATGATGGCGTACTTCATGGCGGTCAAGGCGGTGATGGAGGGCATCATCTCGCCGTCGCTGACCGACCTCGTCGAGCGGATCCGGAGCGGCGCGTTCGATTACATCCTGCTCAAGCCCGTCGATGCGCAGCTGATGATCTCGGCGTCACGCTACGAGCCGTGGCGCGTATTCGATCTGCTCGGGGCGATCGGCCTGGCGACCTACGGGTTTGTCCAGCGCGGCGCCGCTCCGAGCCTCGCGCACGTCGCCGCCGGGCTCGGTCTGTTCGTCGCCGGCGTGATCGCGGTCTACGCGCTCTGGATCGTGTGCGCGGCCGCCTCGTTCTGGGTCGTCCGGCTCGACAACCTCGTCTATCTCCTGTCCGCCGTGTTCGACATCGCGCGCTGGCCGGTGCAGGTGTTCCGTGGCGGCTGGCGGTTCGTGTTCACGTTCATCATCCCGGTCGCGGTGATGACGACGTTCCCCGCCATGGCGCTGCTCGGCCGGCTCGATGCGCGTACCGCGCTCGCGACCGTCGGCGGTGCGTTGCTGATGCTCGCGATCAGCCGCCTGATCTGGCGCGCGGCGATCCGCAACTACACGAGCGCGTCGAGTTAGGGGCTACAGCGTCTCGAGGAACGCGACCAGGTCCGCGACCTGCGTATCATTCAGCTTCGCCGCCTCGGCCATGCCGTGAACGCGGCCGCGGTCGCGGAGCAGCGCCTCGAGGGTCGCCGCGCTGCCGTCGTGATAGTACGGCGCGCTCGCAGCGACACCGAGCAGGCTCGGCGTATCCGCCTCGGGCAGCGTCGCGCTCGTGAACTTGTGCTTGTCCTGATCGGTGTAGGCCGCACCGTCGTGGCACGAGCGGCAACCGAGCTCGGCCGAATCGAACAGCTTCTCGCCACGCGCCACGGCCTGCGCGTCGCGGGTCGGCCGCGCCGGCTCGGGCAGTGACTCGAGGTACGCGGCGAGCGCTTCCGTCTGGTCCTTTGCGAGACCGCGGCCGCCGAGGCGCTTCATCGTCGACGTCAGGCTCGCCGGCAGATCCTTGTCACCACCGTCCCACTTGTACGGGTGCGTACCGAGGATGCGGCCCGCGAGGAGCGGGGTCTGCAGCTCCTGCTTGTCGATGCGCCACGACAGACCGTCGGCGCGGCCATCCGGGTGACAGCTCGCGCAGGCGAGCGCACCTTGCTGCGACACGGCGGGCTGCGCCGCGTGGAACAGGATCATGCCGTCGTGCTGCTTGTCGGTCATCGACGACGCGACGAGCGTCGGGCCATCGGTGCTGACCTTCGCGACGGCCGCGAGCTGGCCCTTCGGATCGATGACATCGACGCGCTTCACGCTGCGCGTGAACGAGCACCAGACCATGAGGTTGCCGTCGCTTCCGACCGCGATGCCATCGGGGCCGCACCGCTCCTTCTCGGCGAGGTTCGCCGTCGTGCCCGCGACGATCGTCGACTGCGACGCGTTCTTGAGCTGGATGATCGAGTCGCTGCCGAGACCCGCGATGTAGAGCGCGTCGTGCGTGCTGTCCCACGCGAGCGCGCGCGGCTGATGCGGGCCGATCGTCGCGGTGATCTGCGCGGTGCGCTCTCCACTGGTCGCGAGGAACGCGAGCTGATGCTGGATCGGCGGCTCGAAGCCACCACCGTAGCTCCCCGTCCGCTCGCCGACACCGCTCTGCTGGACCGGCGTCTCGCGCTGGAACGGCACGACGGCCTCGTGCTCGCCCATGAACAGGGCGGTGAACGAGCCGCGCGCGAAGCTGTCGGGCGTGGACTGGTTGAAGCGGCCGCGGCGCGCGCCGTTCTGCGTCGACAGCGCGATGTGCTCCGCCCGGTGGCTCTCCAGCAGATCGATCTGATCGACCGTGCCGGTCGTCAGGTACGCGACGATCGCGCGCGTGCCATCCGGCGACACCGCGATGCCACGCGGCTCGTGCGACAGCGCCGTGCGCCACTTCTCCTTGCCGGAGTCGGCCTCGTACGCGACGAGCGTACGATCGGCGACCGTCGTCACCATCACCGTCTTGCGATCCGGCGACAGCGCGATGCCGAACGGCTCGACCGGCGTCGTCAGCGACTTCGCGACCTCGAGCTTCGCGCCGACCTTCACGACCGCGATGCGATTGCCGATGCGGTCCGCGACGTACGCCAGCTTGCCGACCGGGTCGTACGTCATGAGACCGGCGTTCTTGCCGATCGAGATCGCCGCGATCTGCTTGCCCGTCTTGTCCGTGCGGATCAGCTGACCGCTGTCGGCATCGACGACGAGCGCGCCGTCGTCGACCGCCGCGATGCGAGAGCCCGCGAGGTACGCCGCTGTTGCCGCAGCGGGTTTCGTGCCGCCGATGGGGCGGCCCTGCATCTGGAAGCTCGCGCCGCCGCCGACAAAGTCGGCTTCACGGAACATGGCCTTCGCAGCCGCTGGCTGCGTGAAGGCGGCGACGCTTGCGATTCCGATGGGGAGGACGACGGCAAAGCTCGTTCGGCGCATGTGGTTCCTGAAACGAACGACACGGCCGGACGGTTTATTTTGCACATCATCGAGACAACGCTTCGACCTCGATCGTTCCCTTCTCGACGCGATCGCCAATCTCCAGTGCGTCCGCGGACTTCTGGCCCGAGATCACGCTCCCGACCCACGTGTACCGACCATCGAGGTGGGGTGCGCGCGAGTGCATGATGAACCACTGGGAGCCGGCACTGTCGCGGCCGGCATCCGCCATACCTACACCACCCGCCACGAATCCAGGCCCGTCGAGCATGCTGCCGGGCTCGGCCGGCAGCGTGTAGCCGGGCCCACCCCAGCCCGACTCGGTCGGGTCGCCACCCTGGACGACGAAGTCGGGCACCACGCGATGAAACTCGAGGTGGTCGTAGAACCCGCGGTTCGTGAGCGCGACGATCGACGCGACCGCCCACGGCGCGACATCGGGACGGAGCTCGATCACGATCTCGCCGCGCGTGGTCGTCAGGTGCCAGCGCAGCTTCTTGCCGATCACGTCGGCGACGTTCGCCGGCGGAGGTGGCGGCAATGCGGGCGTCGCATCCCGCGCCTCGCCGAGCGCACGCAGGCACTCGGTGGCCGCCTTCGCGGCAGCAGGTGCGGCATCGAGCCCGGCTCGACAAGCTTCCGCGCCGACGGCGATCTTGCGCTTGCCGATCAGCGTGTAGAGCGAGGCGGCGAGCTCGACATCCGATTCCGTCGTCGCGCGCGCGACCAGCGCGTTGTCGAGTGTCGCCTGCAGCGAGTTGTCATCGCCCATCGCATCGTAGAGAGCCTCGGCCGCATCGACGGCGGTGCCGGCGACGATCGGGTTCTTCACCGCGAGCGCGGCGCTGATCGTTCCGACGATCGTGGCCTTCGCGCGGGCATCGCCGTCGTTCCAGGTCTTCGGCAGTGCGCCGATACCTGCAGCGCGCACACGGGGGTCATCATTCGACAGCAAGATCCGCAGCGCGGCGCGCCGATAGCCGGCATCGCT
>Ga0153915_10004751_pt1 | contig 12566 bp, 9 predicted proteins | sample Opewatmetagenome_2_FD_107003 | JGI IMG/M metagenome (GOLD analysis project Ga0153915, IMG submission 107003) | Freshwater wetland microbial communities from Ohio, USA - Open water 3 Core 3 Depth 3 metaG | ecosystem: Environmental > Aquatic > Freshwater > Wetlands | place: USA: Ohio, Lake Erie... | reverse complement strand
GAAATCGCGGAGGCCGCCAGGCCGTTGAAGGTGACCGAGTTCGAACCGCGAGTCGCACCGAAATTCGTTCCGTTGATGGTGACGCTCTGCCCTGCCGTGCCTGACCCTGGACTGACTGAGGTGATGACCGGAGGCGTGGGAATGACCGTAAACGGGACGCCGACGCTCGGTACGCCCCGTCTGGTGATGACGACCGGCCCTGACGTCGCGCCAGGCGGGACACTCACCACGATCTTCTCCGGCTTCCACGACGTGACCGACGCCAGCCGGCCACTAAAGGTGACCGTGGACGACTCCTGCCGCCTGCCGAACTTTTCGCCCAGGATCGTGACGGCGGCGCCGACGCGTCCGGCTGCCGGTGTCAATCGTCGGATCCGCGGCCGCCGGGCGCCGTGACCTTCCTTCGCGTTGATTCGAATCGTAGACGCCGGCGAGAGCGCCACGAGCGCGGTCAGCAGAACGAGCAGCAGTCGAAGGTAGATCTTCATGACGGCCATTCTGCAAAGCGACGTCGAGGCCGGCACGCCGAACGCTTATCGCGGATTCACATTGCTTGCTCGTGATGAACGGCACCCACGATTTCCTCGCAGCGGTACTGCGACGGCGATCTGCCGCAGTCGTCCCTGAATGCCCGCGTGAACTGACTCGGATGCCGGAATCCGACGCGAAACGCAATTTCCTTCATGCTGTACGAGGATTCGCGAAGAAGCCGTCGTGCTTCCCGTAAACGCACATCGCGAAGGAGATCGGCGAACGTCAACCCGAGTTCCCGCTTGAGGACGCGGCAGACATGTTGCGTGGAGATGCCGATGATTCGCGCCACGGCTCCCACGCTTAACGACGCGTCGGCGTGCTTCTTTTCGATCACATACTGCGCGCGCGCAGCGTGAATGCGATAAGCGGACATGCGCGGACGAGCCCGTGCATTCGACGTGCCTGCCGGTCGCGGGCCGCCCGTACAATGGCGGGTATGACGAAGGCTCTCGCATGCGCGCTCGCCCTCACCGGCTCGCTGTCGCTTGTCGCGGCCGGACCTCGCACATTCACCGTCGACCCCGAACGCAGCCGCGCCACGATCGACGTCGGCAAGGCCGGCGCGTTCAGCTTCGCCGGCCACACACACGAAGTCGAAGCGCCGCTCACAGGCGGCGTCGTGCACCTGGACCCGGACGCGCCGTCGCGGTCGGATGTGCGCCTGGAATTCAACGCGGCGGCCATGCGCGTCACCGGCAAGGGTGAACCGCCAGACGACGTGCCGAAGGTGACGCAGACGATGCTCGGCGAGCAGGTGCTCGACGTGAAGAAGTTCCCCACGATCACGTTCGAAAGCACGAGCGTGATCGCCAAAGGCGCTGCGCCCTCGCTTGACCTGACCGTTGCCGGCAAGCTGACGATCCACGGGACGACGAAGCCGGTCGCCTCCGTCGTCGCCGTCAGGATCGACGGCGCGGCGCTCACGGCTGCCGGCAGGTTCTCGATCAAACAGACCGAGTTCGGCATCAAGCCCATTTCGATCGGCGGCGTCGTCAAGGTGAAGGACGAACTGAACATCGCGTTCACCATCGCGGCCCGGGAGCGATAGAATCTTCCGTCATGCCAATGAAAGCTCTCCGGTTCTTCAGCGTCGGCCTCGCGCTCTATGTCCTCGCCGGCAACGCGCCGGCGCTCGCGCAGAACGGACGCGCGGATCACTGGGTCGGCACGTGGGCCACGGCCGTCGTCGCGCGGCCGCAGGCGGCCCCGGGCGCAGGCCGTGGACCCGCGCCGCTCAACTTCAACAACCAGACGCTCCGGCAGATTGTTCACACCAGCCTCGGCGGCGATCGCGTCCGGGTGGTGTTGAGCAACGCGTTCGGCACCGCCCCGCTGCCGGTCGGCGCGGCCAGCGTCGCGCTCCGCCAGAAAGACTCGTCGATCGTCGCCGCATCGAAACGACCGCTGACGTTCGGCGGCACGACGTCCACGACGATCGCCGCGGGCGCGATCGCGGTGAGCGATCCCGTCAGCCTCGCCGTTCCGGCGTTCGCCGATCTCGCGATCGACATCTTTCTCCCTGGCGACACCGCCGCCTCGCCGTCGCCGCTGACGACGCACAACGGCGCGCTGCAGACGAGCTACATCTCCGCCGCCGGCAACCACGCGGGCGCGACCGAGCTGCCGATGCCGGTGCCGATGCAGGCGTGGTTCTTCCTGTCGGCGGTCGAAGTGGCGGCGCCGGCCAACGTCGGGGCAGTCGTCGCGTTCGGCGATTCGATCACCGACGGCACGCTGTCCACGCCGGATACGAACAACCGCTGGCCCGATCAGCTCGCGCGTCGCCTGATGATGCAGGCCACCGCGAACCGGACGCCGATGATGGGCGTGCTCAATGAAGGCATCGCCGGCAATCGCGTCCTCAGCGACTTCGTCGGCCCGAGCGCGCTCGCGCGATTCGACCGCGACGTGCTGGCGCAGAGCGGCGTCACGCACGTCATCCTGCTCGAAGGGATCAACGATCTCGGGCTTGCGGGCAACGGCCAGCCGATGCCGACGGCCGCGGAGGTCATCGCCGGCCACCGGCAGATCATCGAGCGCGCGCACGCGCACGGCCTGAAAGTGATCGCGGGGACGTTCCTGCCGTTCGAGGGCGCGAATCTCGGCGCGATTGCGCCCGGCTACTACTCCACCGAGAAAGACGCGCGCCGGAAGGCCATCAACGAGTTCATCCGCACCGGCCGCGCGTACGACGGCGTCATCGATTTCGAGATGGCCCTCCGCGATCCGGGGCATCCGCTGCAGCTGCTGCAGCAGTTCAAAGGCGCCGACAACCTGCATCTCACCGACAGCGGCTATCAGGCGATGGCCAACGCCGTGAATCTGGCGCTGCTGCGGAGGTAGCGTCCGGCTCAGCCGGACGTCCGCCCGAAGGCGGACACTACGAAAAGGACCGATGAAAACATCTGCATTCGTCTTCGCCACGCTCCTCGCCACATCCGCGGCCGCACAGACCACTCCCGCCCGCTGCGAAGGCTCGCGCGATCTGCGCCTCGTCAACGGCAGGATCGCGACGATGGACAGGAAGAACTCGACCGTCTCTGAAGTAACGATTCAGAACGGCGTGTTCACGTCGGTCGGGAAAAGCACCGGAACGCGGCTCAGCCCGTGCACGAAGACGATCGATCTGAAAGGACAGACCGTCGTCCCTGGTCTCGTCGACAACCACAACCACATCGTGCTGCTCGGCCTCCGGCCCGGTTACGACACGCGGCTCGAGACGGCGGCGTCGATCGCAGACGTGCAGGCGATCATCAAGGCGCGCGCGAAGACGGTGCCGGCCGGCGGATTCATCACGGCGATGGGCGGCTGGAACTTCGTGCAGTTCGCCGAGAAGCGGATGCCGACGCTCGCGGAGCTCGACGCGGCCGACGCGGATCACCCGGTCATCGTCTATCAGTCGTTCACCGGCCCCGCCGCCGTCAACACGAAGGCGAAAGCGTTCTTTGCCGGACGCAACATCGCAGTCAGCGATGCAGGCGCGATTGCCGTCAACGCGCCGTCGCTTGCCGCGCTGAATGCCCTGCGCGCTGTTCAGACACTCGCCGATCAGAAGCGCGGCACGATGGACGCGCTCGCCTACTCCGCCAGCGTCGGGGTCACGACGAATGTCGATATGGGCGCGTTCATCCCGCCGGGCCTCGCTGACACGCAGGACTCATTCGCAGCGGACACGCTGGCGACGTTCGACCCGTTCAAGATGTACGACGCGATCTCGGCGGTGCATCGCGACGCGAAGATGCCCGTCCGCATCCGTCTCTACTTCCTGTCGATGGACACGCGGCCGGACGTGCCGATGCTCAGGCAGCGGCTGATGAACAACTTCAACAACTTCGGCGACGACATGCTGCGGATCTCCGGCGTCGGCGAGTTCGCGTCGAGCTGGCCACTGTTCGGCAACACGCCACCGGCCAACTACGAAACAGCGCTGCAGTTCGTCGCGAAGCAGGGCTGGGCGTTCCAGCAGCACTCGCTCTCGCCGGCCGAAGACAAGCTGACGATCGACACGTTCGAAGCCGTCAACAAGACGACGCCGATTGCAAACCTGCACTGGTCGATCGCGCATGTGCCGCGGATCGATCTGCCGACGATCAACCGCTTCAAGGCCATCGGCGCCGGCATCGCCATTCATCCGTACACGTATCTCGCGGGCCAACCCGGCGCGGGGCCGCCGGTCAAGACGATTGTCGACAGCGGCATCCACGTCGGTGCAGGGTCGGATTCCGCGCAGATCTCCACGCTCAACCCGTGGCTGATGATCTACTTCATGGTGACCGGCAAGAACTCGTCGGGGGCCGTCATCAACCCGGGCCAGACGATCACGCGCATGGAGGCGCTACGGCTCTACACAGTCGAGAACGGCTGGTTCTTCCACGAGGAAGACAAGGTCGGCTCGATCGAGCCCGGCAAACTCGGCGACCTTGTCGTCCTGAGCGGCGACTATTTCGACGCGGCGAAGGTCTCGGACGAAAACATCAAGAAGCTGCGGTCGGTATTGACGATCGTGGATGGCACAGTGGTCCGCGACGAGACTCGCGGCCGGTGATCGGTGGGCGGTCGTGGTTCGTGGTTCGTGGTTCGTGGTTCGTGGTTCGTGGGTCGTGGTTCGTGGTTCGTGGTTCGTGAACGCTAGCTCGTGTACGCGATCGTAGTGTCCGCCTTCAGGCGGACGATCAACTGATTATCTGCAAGAGTAGGCTCGTGGCCGACCTGAGCGTGCGACTCACCTGTCCTTCCTGCGGACACGTGTCATCGTCGACGATGCCGACGGACCAGTGCGTGTTCTTCTACGAATGCCCGCAGTGCCGGACCGTCCTCAAGCCGAAGCCCGGCGACTGCTGCGTCTTCTGCTCGTACGGCGACAAGCGCTGTCCATTCGTTCAGGACTCGATTCCCTGTCCCGACGAGCGAGCTGGTTGACCCACAATCCGTAGCAACCGATTCTCCGTCGCCCTTCGACGCGCGCAGGGCGGGCAAGCCAACCGTCAAGCGCAGCCGGACAAGGTCGCGTCAACTGCGCGTCGCAGGTTCTCATCGCGGCGATCACCGCCACCGCGATCCAATATCTTATGAGAACCCGGAGCGCTGATCACGTGGCACGGATGCCGATGGGGAAGGGGCCCAGCCACGTCCGGCTAAAGCCGGACGCTACGGCAGGCCTGAACGAGCCCGACCCGGCCGCGTCTGTTCTAGCCGGAATTTCCGGGACTCACGTTCCTCACCTTGATCAGCCACTTGCCGTTGACCTTCACGAGATCGTCAACGCCATGGCCAACTGCTGCCACTCGCGGCTGACCGCCGCGGCCGACGCCCGATTCGCACATATCGCATGGATGGCTCCTTGTCCGCCTGAAGGCGGACACCACGTACGAAAAAAGCGCCCGTAACGTCCGGCTAAAGCCGGACGCTACGAGCGCCAACGAACGTTGAACCAGGAACCTACGCAGTCGCCTTCGACGTCAGCATCTCCGGCCGGACCGGCAGCTTGTAGACGCGCTTGCCGGTCGCCGCGTAGATGGCGTTGACGAGCGAGCCGGCGGCCAGCGCCGTGCTCGGCTCGCCGATGCCGCCCGGCTCCTCGAGGCTCGGCACGATGTGGACCTCGATGACCGGCATCTCCGGATGCCGCACCACCTGGTAGTCGTTGAAGTGCCGCTGCGTGACGCGGCCCTTGTCGATCGTGATCTCGCCCTTGAGCGCCGCGCTCAGGCCGTAGATGATGCCGCCTTCCATCTGCTGCCTGATGGTGTCGGGATTGATCACCCAGCCGCAGTCCACGGTGCAGACGACGCGATGCACTTTTACCGCGCCCTTCGCATCGACGGAGACCTCCGTCACCTGCGAGAGGATGCTGCCGAACGCTTCCATCACCGCGATGCCGCGCGCGCGGCCCTGCGGCAGCGGCTTGCCCCAGCCGGCCTTCTCCGCCGCGAGATCGAGCGCCGCGCGATGACGCGGCGACTTCGCGAGCGCGTCGTGCCGGAACTGATAGGGATCCTTGCCGGCCGTTGACGCGAGCTCGTCGACAAACGCTTCGACGGCGAAGCCCTGGAACGACGCGCCGACCGACCGCCAGAATCCGAACGGAATGCCCGGATCCTGTTCGGTGTACTCGATCTTGATGTTCGGGATGTCATATGGCAGCGTCGCCGATCCGTCCATCGAGATGAAGTCGACGCCGTTCGGCGGCAGCGACCCGAGCCGCTTCATCAGCGACTGCTGGACAAGATGCTGCGTGAACACGGTCGCCTTGCCTGACGCGTCGACCGCGCCCGACATCCGCGCGTAGCTGATCGGCCGGTAGAAGTCGTGCTGCATGTCGTCTTCGCGCGACCAGATCACCTTCACGGGCGCCTTGACGGCCTTCGACAGCTCGACGGCTTCCGTGACGTAGTCCGCTTCGCCGCGGCGCCCGAATCCGCCGCCGAGGTAGGTCGTGTGAATCTTCACCTTGTCCATCGGCAGGCCCGACGCGGCAATCGCGGCCATGTGACACGCGGTCTGCCCCTGCGTCGGCGCGTAGACGTCGCAGCTTCCCGCCTTCACGTCCGCCGTGCAGTTCATCGGCTCCATCGTCGCGTGCGCGAGGAACGGCGCTTCGAACACGCGCTCGAACTTCTTCGCGCTGCTCGCGAGCGTCGCATCGGCGTTGCCCTGCGCGCGCGCGACCTTGCCCGGCTTCTGCGCGAGCTCGGCGTACTTCTTGAGGATGTCCGCGCTCGTCAGCGTCGCGAGCGGCCCCTCGTCCCACGTCACCTCGAGCGCCTGCAGGCCCTTGGTCGCCGAGTAGTAGTTGTCCGCGACGACGCCGACGCCGTTGCTGATCTGGACGACGTGCTTCACGCCGGGGACGGCTTTGGCTTTGGCGTCGTTGAAGCTCCTGACCTTGCCGCCGAAGACCGCGGAGCGCGCGACGCGCGCCGTGAGCAGGCCCGGCAGCTTGACGTCCATGCCGAACACGGCGGAGCCGTTCACTTTTTCCGGGATGTCGAGGCGCGGCACGTCCTTGCCCATCAGCGTGAAGTTCTTCGGGTCTTTCAGCTTCACGTCTTTCGGGACCGGCAGCGCCGCCGCTTTGTCGACGAGCGTGCCGTACTTCGCGCGGCGGTTGCTCGCCTTGTGAATGACTTCGCCCTTCGCCGTCGTCAGCGAATTCTCCGGGACGTTCCAGGTCTGCGCGGCGGCGGTCACGAGCATCGCGCGCGCGGTGGCGCCGGCGCCGCGGAGGATCTTCCACATGCCGCGGACGCTGTTGCTGCCGGCGGTGAGCTGCTGGCCGCCGAAGTTCGGGTTGCCGTACTTCGCGTCGGCCGGCGTCCACTCGGTCTTGATCTTGCTCCAGTCCATGTCGAGCTCTTCGGCCACGAGCATCGGCATCGACGTCATCACGCCCTGGCCCATTTCGAGCTGCGAGAGCATGATGCGGACCGTGTCGTCACTGTCGATCTTGAGCCAGATGTTCGGCTCAAACGTTCCGGCGGCGAGGAGATCGACCTCCGCGCCGTCCAGCGCGATGTAGCCGCCGATCATCAGGCCGCCGCCGGCGGCGACGGTCGTCTTCAGGAAGGTGCGTCGAGTGAGGTTCATGATGCTCTTCCCTTATGCCTGCACGCCGGCCGCGCGTTTAATCGCGCGGTGGATGCGTTGATAGGTGCCGCAGCGGCAGATGTTGCCGTTCATCGCGCTGTCGATCTGCGCGTCGGTCGGCTTCGGCGTCTTCGCGAGGAGCGCCGCCGCGGACATCAGCTGTCCCGACTGGCAGTAGCCGCACTGCGGCACCTGCTCGGCGATCCACGCAATCTGCAGCGCGTGGCTGGAGTTATTCGACAGCCCTTCGATCGTCGTCACCCTCTTGCCGGCGGCGAGCGACGCGGGCGTCGAGCACGAACGGACCGCATTGCCTTCGAGGTGCACCGTGCAGGCGCCGCACTGCGAGAGGCCGCAGCCGAATTTCGTGCCGGTCAGGCCGATGACGTCGCGGATGACCCATAGCAGGGGCATGTCCGGCGCGACGTCGACGTTGTAGGGCTTGCCGTTGACAGTTAGGGAAATCATTCGGAGAGTGTAGAGCAGCCCGAGGCCCATATCAACGGGGTATAGCTTCGTGAGGACTTCGTGTTTTCGTGGCTTCGTGGCTACGATAGGCGGCTCATGAGCGTGAAGGATCTGTTCGATCTCACGGGAAAAGTGGCTTTGGTGACCGGCGGATCCCGGGGGCTGGGGCTCGAGATGGCGACGGCGCTGGGTGAGGCCGGCGCGGGCGTCGCCATCACCGCGCGGCGAGACCAGTGGCTGACGCCTGCGGAAGAAGAGCTGAGGGCCAAGGGCATAAACGTCCTCGCCGTCACGTGCGACGTCTCGAACTCAGACCAGGTGACCGCCGCTGTTCGCGCGGCCGTCGATCGCTTCGGCCGCCTCGACGTCCTCATCAACAACGCCGGCATCACGTGGGGCCAGCCGATCGAGACGATGCCGCTCGAGAAGTGGCGGCAGGTGTTCGAGACGAACGTCACCGGCTGTTTTCTGATGTCGCAGGCCGCGGGCAACGAGATGCTCCGCCTCGGCAACGGCGGATCGATCATCAACATCGCCTCGGTCGCCGGCCTCGTCGGCCTGGAGCCGGACGTCCTCGACGCCGCCGGCTACTCCGCCAGCAAGGGCGCGATCGTCACGCTCACGCGCGACCTCGCGGTGAAATGGGCGAAGCGCGGCATCCGTGTGAACGCGATCGCACCCGGCTTCTTCGACACGCGCCTCTCACACGGGCTGCTCGAGAAGATCCAGCCGAACATCGAACGGCGAACGCCGATGGGGCGGATTGGAAAACCTGGAGAGCTTGGCGGAGTGGCGGTGTTTCTGGCGTCGGCCGCCGCCTCGTACGTGACCGGTCAGGTCCTCGCCGTCGACGGCGGCTTAACCGCATGATGACAATCATTACGCTCTTCAGCGTGCTCTGCCTTGCGACGGTGTTTGCCGTCGCAGGCGTCGCAAAGGTCTTCAATCGCGCCACGACACGCGAGACGATGACCGCGTTCGGCGTCCCGGCGCAGTTCGCCGGGATCCTCGCGACATTTCTGCCGCTCGTCGAACTCGTCGTCGCCGCGAGCCTCCTCGTCGCCACGACGGCGCGGGTTGGCGCGTACGGCGCGCTCGCGATGCTCGTGGCGTTCACGATCGCCATCGCCGCCAACCTGGCGCGCGGCCGAACGCCCGGATGTCCGTGCTTCGGTCAGGCTCAGCCTTCCCCCATCGGGTGGACGACGCTTGTCCGCAACGCCGTGCTGCTGGCTATGGCCGCCGCCATCGCGTGGGCCGGACCGCCGGCCCGAACGGGGAACGCGATCACGTGGACCGCGGAGGCCTTGCAGCTTCGCCCCGGCGTGGTCATCGTCGCCATCATCGCGCTCGCATTCGGCGCCGGCTGGACGTTCTTACTGTTTGAATTGTTCCGGCAGAACGGCCGGCTCCTGGTGCGGCTCGAACGAGTCGAAGAGTTGATGGGACTGACGCCCGGCGGGCCGCCAACAGGTGTACCGTTGATACAAGGACTTGCGCCGGGAACGCGAGCGCCCTCCTTCGAGGCGCTCACATTACGCGCCGGTGCTGTTCGCCTCGAAAATCTCCAGAGGCCCGGTCGTCCGCTCGTGTTACTCTTTGCCGACCCAAAATGTCAGTCGTGCGCTGAACTGATGCCTGAAGTCGTGAGATGGCAGGCCAGTATCACTGCCCTCAGTCTGGCAGTCGTCAGCCGTGAATCTGCCGACGAAGCTCAGCGCACTGCGGAACGCTACGGGTTACACGACCTGATATTGCAGCGAGACGGCGAAGTTGCACGGCTGTTCGAAATTTACTCGACGCCCGCAGCCGTCAAGATCCTGCCGGATGGAACAGTCGCCGGCCGCGCCGCGTTGGGGCGCGACGAGATCGCAAGGCTGATTGGAGAAGATGCATGGACAAGCTGATCGACAACCTTTCGCGCACGATGGCGACGACGACGTCGCGGCGAGGCGCGTTGCGAGCCGCGCTGGCCGCCATGGCCGGAGCGTTCGCGGCCGCGTGCAACCTTTCTCAGACAAGTCCGTCGAGCAGCAGCTCGTCGTCTTCGAGCTCCTCGTCGTGTCCGTGCAGCCGCGGCGACACCTACAACTTCTCGAGCCGCAAGTGCTGTCCGAGCGCGACGCCCGAGTACTACCCGGGCACGCACGGCATCTACCAGATCGGCTGCTACAAGACCTGCCCGTACGTCGGGGATTGCGGCACGCAGTTCCAGGCCTGCTGACGGACGTGCGTCAAAAGGCCGGGGCGGGCGCCCCGGCCTGAGAAATCAGTTTCCGCTGCGGCTCGGAGTGCTCCGAACCGCGTCACCCATCATCTTCGCGAAGGCGTAGTCGTAAAGCGCGATCTTGTCGGCGCTGAGTGCCTGGACCGGCTCGACGTTGTCGCCCAGCATCATCGCGTTGCCGTACGCGGGCAGGAACTGCGGCCATTCCGGCAGTCCCTTGCCGTTCGGATCGCCGGTGGCCGCGAAATTCACCCAGTAACCCGTCATCACCTCGGAAAGCTTCTTGTCGGCATCGATCCAGCTGCGGGCAGCGTTGCCGAGCGCGTACGGAATTTCCGCCGTGTGGATCGCGCCGCGGCTCGGCTGGTTGCCGTTTGCCGGCGGGATCTTCGTGAAGAAGTAGAGATACGCCCTGCCCTTGCCGCGCTTGCTCGCCGACATCGCCCACGAACGCATGTTCCACGCGACTTCGTCGTTGAAGCTCGCAACCTGCGCGGCGTTTGACTGCGCGTCGTTACTGGCGGGATAGATTTTCAGGAACTGATCCGCGCGATCCGCGAAACGATCCTTCACCTGCGCGGTGAACTCCGCCGCGCTGCCCTTCGGCACGCCGAAGAACGCGAAGCCGGCTTCGTTCTGATTCGATCCGACGAGGACGTCCACGTCGGTCTGCCGTCCGGCGGCGTAGGTCTTCGAGAGATCTTCGGTGACGTACCAGCCGTCAACGATCGGCCGGCCCGGCGCCATCTTCATGATGTCTTCAGCGGGTTTCGCGCGCAGCTCGGCGACCGAGTTCGCGCCGATCTTTTCCGCCGTCGCCTTGCCTGCGGCTTCCGCTTCCGCGAGCGTCTGCATCTTCTCCATGCGGACACCCGACCACGACGCGCTTTCCGCGATCACACGGTGATAGAGCCCCTTCGCTTCCTTCGATCCGACGAGGACCGATTCGAGCGCCGCGCCCGCCGACTCGCCGACGAGCGTCACGCGACCGGGATCGCCGCCGAACGCGGCGATGTTGTTGTGCACCCACTTGAGCGCCGCGTGGAGGTCCATCACGCCGTAGTTGCCCGACGCGTTGCGGCCGGACTCCTTCGTCAGCTCGGGATGCGCGAAGAAGCCGAACGGGCCGACTCGGTAGTTGTAGGTGACGAAGACGACGCCCTTTTTGGCCATCGCTTCGCCGTCATAGCCGGCGACCGATCCCGCGCCCTGCGTGAAGGCGCCGCCGTAGCTCCACACCATCACGGGGAGCTTCGCGCTCGAGGACGAGGCGGCCGTCCAGACATTTATATAGAGGCAGTCTTCGCTGGTCGGCGGAGGCGGAGGCGCGCCCGCGCGGCCGCCGCCGCCACCTCCCTGCATGCAGCGCGGGCCGAACGCGACGGCCGTCTTCACGCCCTCCCACTTCGCCGGCGGCTGCGGCGCTTTCCAGCGCAGCGGTCCAACGGGCGGCGCCGCGAACGGCATGCCTTTGAAGACGCGAACGGCCGCGTCGTTCCCCGCCGCGCCAGACACCAGGCCGCCGTCGGTTTTCACCGGCTCGGTGATTGCCGCCGAGGCGGTTGCCGCAGCGAACACAATCGCGGCCGTGATCATGAAACGTTTCATCGCGTTCTCCATTCGGCAGGCCTGAAGGCCTGCACTACTTCTTCGCGTCGTCTGCCCTCGACGCACTGAGCATGTTGCGCAGGCCGTAGTTGCCTTCATGGCATGCGTATTCGTAGATCTCATAGCCCGGCTTCATGTTCAGGTCGAGCGCCGCCGTCCACTTCGCGGTGAACGTCTCCGGATCGTCCACCGTGAACTCGTAGTGAATCGTATCGGGCGCCGTCCTGGTGAAGCGTTCGACCAGATGCAGGCTCGTGCTGGGCGCCGTGCCGCCGCCGACGCCGATCCTGTCCGTGAAGTTCGTGGAATCGACGACAAGCGTGTTGCCGTCCCAGCGGCCGCGTGGATCGCCCATATAAAGATGGATGTTCCTGCCGAGCCTGGGCGCCTTGCTGTCGATCGGTACGACGCGCGCCTCGTGAATCATCTCGTTGCGGATGACGACGACGCCGGGGCCCTGCTCGATACGGGTGCCGTTGCCGTAGATAGCCGGCAGGATCGAGCTGATGACGCCGCGGGTGATGCAGCGATCGTAGTAGCTGTGAAATTCGGCCGCGTCGTTCTGGCGCGCAAAACGCGCGCGGTTCTGCGCCTGGCGGCGCTGGCCGTCGGGCGTCAGCGGCGGAAGGCGGCCGTTCGGCGG
>Ga0153915_10004750_pt1 | contig 12566 bp, 12 predicted proteins | sample Opewatmetagenome_2_FD_107003 | JGI IMG/M metagenome (GOLD analysis project Ga0153915, IMG submission 107003) | Freshwater wetland microbial communities from Ohio, USA - Open water 3 Core 3 Depth 3 metaG | ecosystem: Environmental > Aquatic > Freshwater > Wetlands | place: USA: Ohio, Lake Erie... | reverse complement strand
GGGGCTTTTAGCTGGTTATTTTGTCCGTCCGGTGGTGTCGCCTCTGCTCAGCAAACCGACTCCCACCCCAACAGCTAGTCCCGAAACAGTTTCCGGGGATACTTCAGCCAGTCAGCCTGGCCTCAAAGATTACGTGGTGGCGCAGACTCTGCACTTCCTCGGTGACCCGAATGCCCCGGTGACGATCATCGAGTTTAGCGACTTTCAGTGACCCTACTGCGGCAAATTTGCCACTGACGCGGGTCGTCAGATCATCGAAGAATATGTGAACAGCGGGAAAGTTCGATTAGGCTATATTCACTTTGCATTTTTAGGGCAAGAATCTCAGTGGGCGGCTGAAGCCAGCGAATGCGCGGCCGACCAGGATAAGTTCTGGGAATATCACGATTTGCTTTTCGAACGGCAGTCAGGAGAAAACCAGGGCGCTTTCAGCAAAGACAACCTGAAGAAATTCGCCACTGAGCTGGGATTGGATCAAACGAAGTTTGCTGATTGCCTGGATTCTGGCAAGTACACCAGCACTGTAACGGGACAGACAACCTTTAGTCAACAATTAGGTGTGTCAAGCACACCCAGCTTTATCGTCAACGACCAGCCTTTGATTGGCGCTCAGCCCTTTGAAACCTTCCAAAAGCTAATCGAAGCCGGCGTAAATCAATAAGCAAATTCAGGCGTCCAGTCGGTACCCGACGCCCCGAATAGTTTTCAGGAATGCTGGTTGGCGTGGATTCTCTTCTAGAGCTTCCCTTAACCAACTGATATGCACATCCAGGGTGCGCGTGTCTCCGGTGTACTCAGTGTTCCACACCTCCCGGAAGAGCCGCCCGCGCTCGATCACTTCCCCAGGATGTTGCATAAATATCTGCAATAGGCGGGTCAGGCGTGGTGTGAGGCGCGCTTCCCGGCCCTGGCAGCGTACTTTCTTACGGTCAATTTCCAGCCGGATGTGACCGACGTGCAGCATACGTTCTTCATTGCCGGGCAGCAGCGGACCGATTCGATTGAGCAGTTTACGAGCTGTGAAAGGCAGCTTCAAAACAACATTCGCACAGGTTTCTTCAGGCAGGGGTTGGCTCTCATCGACAATGAGCACAATTGGGAAATTTACAGTTTTCTTGCGCAAGTCACGACAAATGCGCTTGCCGGTCGTGCGCAAGGATGGGGCATTGATAACAGCCAGGTCTGGATCGAATTCGATCAGATGCTCCAAAGCTGCGCTGCCAGTTGGAACTACTTCTACCTGGTAATCCTTTTTGCGTAGATCGGAGACGAAAGACGGGCTGTTGGCCCGTTTTCCTTCAATCCATAATATCCTGACTTTCATTCTCCCTGGTACCCTCACTTATAGATACGTATTTGGGAATTGATCCCCTGGCTTGATAAGTTCGGGTATTATACCGTAATCTTAACAAAAAACAATGGATTTTAGGGTGATTTTTTAACATTTTAACATTCCAGCTTAAGGTCCTCCGGTTTCTTTGGCGAGACGCCAGCTTCTGTAGCAAACCGCTAAAAGAATTTAGCACAAAGACACACATCGAAAGCGGTTTGCTTTGATGACTGGCTTTTGAAGTTTGCTTAAAGTTAAATTACTATCAGCCAATCACACCTCTTCTATGTTAAAATACGCAGTGCAGTGAGGTAATGGTAGACCTCGAAGTTTGGAGGATTTATGTTAGATATGGTTGAAGTTGTAATTGACAGCATCCGGGTCAGTTTAATGTCGCAACAGCGGATTGTGATCCTGCGTCAGCCAGCGGCAGATCGCTATCTGGCAATCTGGATCGGTATTTATGAGGCAGAAGCGATTACCTTAGCGCTCCAAGAAGTAGAGGTATCCCGCCCTTTGACCTGGGATTTGCTGCGAAACGTGTTCAATTCGTTGAATGCTCGCATTTTGCGGGTTGAAGTAGTAGCCTTAAAAGAAGAGACCTTCTTTGGAAATATCGTAGCCGAGGTGGATGGGCGTCTTTTGAATATCGATTCGCGCCCTTCGGATGCCTTAGCATTGGCAGTTCGAGCCCATGTGCCTATTTATGTGGCTCGTCCCGTGATGGACTCGGCAGGTATTACACCTGAAACAGACCTGCACGAGGAACCGCCCACCCAACCTGAAGAAAAGACCCCACCTGCTCCTGCTGAGGGTGAAGTGGACAGCTCTCGCTTGTCCATTTTTGAGGATTTCCTGGGAAAACTAGATCTGGATGATCTGGATAAAGAAGATCCAGAAGACGACGACAAGGATAAAAAATAAGAGGTGAGTGGGATCGGATTGGGGATTTGTTGGGGTCAGCCCTGCAAATCCCCGTTTTATGTGATTGGTTGAAAAATATAAAAATAAACGGCCCGCAAAACCGACCAATCCCTTAAGCAATTCGCCATTTTGAGTCACGAAGATCTAAGATACTTATGGCGAATTGCACAGTCTCTTAGAGGAAACCAGAATGAGCGATACTCCCATTTTTGAAGAGCCTGTTGCACCCTCGCCTCAAGTGGTGCCCCACAGCCGGGAGGCTGAGGAAGCCGTCATCGGCTCGGTATTGATCAATCCCGACGCCTACTATGATGTGGCGCAGTTCCTGAGGGCGGATGATTTCTATATTCACCGTCACCGCTGGATTTGGGAGGCATTTACCCGGTTGCATGAACGGCGTACTCCGATCGATTTCTTGACCGTAACCGAAGAGCTGGATCAGCTTGGTCAGATGTCTGAAGCAGGTGGACCAGCTTACATCACGGCTTTAATTAGCAACGTGCCGTCTTCTTTGCATGCAGAAGCTTACGGTCGTATCGTCGAGCAGACCAGCGTGCGTCGTAAAATGCTGGAAGCGGCAAACCAAATCGCCAAGCTGGCTTACCAGGAAGATATGACGGTTGACACCGTCATGGACGATGCCGAAAAAGCCATCTTCGGGGTCAGCGAGCGCCGGGTAACGCGGGACTTGCAGCCTATCCAGCAAGTCCTGAGCGAATATTACGACCGGATCGACCAGCTCTCACAGCGCGGAGAAGATTTCTTCGGCGTTCCGACGGGTTTCACGGATTTGGACCGTCTCCTGGGTGGCTTGCAGCCTTCCGACTTCATTATCATTGCCGGGCGTCCTGGCACCGGTAAAACAGCCTTTATGCTCTCCGCCGCGAAAAATGCCGCCCAGATTCATAAGAAGCATGTTGCCATATTCTCTTTGGAGATGTCGAATGAGCAGTTGGTGCAGCGCTTGATCTCGCAGGAGACCGGGATCGATTCTCACCGCTTGCGCACAGGTAAGTTGAACGAGGATGAATGGCCTATTTTTACCCATTCCATTGAAGTGCTCAGCGATACGCGCATCTTCCTGGATGATACTCCCAGCTTGACACCCCTGCAGTTGCGGGCTAAGTGTCGCCGCCTGCACCTGGAATACCAGCTTGACCTGATCCTGGTGGATTATTTGCAGCTCATGACCAGCGGGGCTCGCTCTGAGAACCGTGTCCAGGAAGTTTCCTATATCTCCCGCAATATGAAAGTCCTGGCGCGTGAGCTAAATGTCCCTGTTTTAGCGGCTGCCCAGCTATCGCGTGCCATTGAGCAGCGCGCCGATAAAGAACCCCAGCTCTCTGACCTGCGCGAATCGGGAAGCCTGGAGCAAGACGCTGATATTGTGATGTTCATCGACCGGCCCGAATTGTATGAAAAAAATACGACGAAGCAGCACCTGGCTCAGATCAAGATCGCCAAGCACCGCAATGGTCCGTTAGGAAATATCGATCTCGTTTTTCTCGAAAAACTGGCTAAATTTGAAAATGCAGCACGTGTCAACTTGTCTCAAGTCTGATCCCGGAGAGAGAGTGAATACAGAGTGAGCAAAGTTTTTAAAGGTTTTTCAGAAGGCAAGGGGCGCGGCACGCGCCTCCCAGCGCAGTTTTTCAGTGAGCTGCTGCCCGAAATCGATCACCTGGGTGAAATGAAGGTATTCCTGTATGTGGTTTGGCGCCTTGACCACATGGAGGGCAGTTTCCGTTACTTGCGCCGCCAGGATTTCGTAGAAGATGAGCGCTTCATGTCTGGTTTATCCGACCGGGTGGGGGAGGGCGAAGCCGCCTTGGATGATGCATTGGAGCGCCTGGTGGGGCGGGGGGTGCTTCTGCGGGTTTCGGTAACCCAGGAAGAACGGGCAGATCACTTTTATTTCCTGAATTCCCCCAAAGGACGCGCCGCCATAGAAGCCATCCAGCAGGGAAAGTGGCACCCGGTGGAAATGCCTCAAGCACCAGCCTTGTTAGATCAGGAACGCCCGAATATCTTTCGCTTGTATGAAGAGCATATCGGTCCGCTGACCCCGATGATCGCCGAAACGCTGCTGGATGCTGAGCAGACCTATCCCGCTGATTGGTTGGAAGATGCCCTCCGCATCGCCATGGAAAACAATGTGCGCCGCTGGCGATACGTGGATGCCATTTTACGTTCCTGGAAGGAAAAAGGACGCCATGAGCAAGATCGACAAGGAACTGAAAAAGATCGCCGCCGGTACGACGAAGGCGAGTTCGCCGACTACATCGAACACTAAACCCAGCCAGCCAGTCTCAAAGGAAGGGTTGTTGGGTGACCCGGCTTGTCCCGTGTGTGGCGGGATCGGCTATGTGAGCCTGGAAGTACCGGTGGGTCACCCGGATTTTGGCCGTCTGCAGGTCTGCACCTGCCGGCAGAGCCAGGTCAGCCGTCAGATCCGCCAGCGCCTGTTTGCCCTGAGCAATTTGGATGAATTGAGTCACCTGTCCTTCGAGAATTTCCAGCCGCGCGGCTTGATCGGTCTCAGCCCGCGCCAGGCCGACTCGCTGGAACTGGCTTTCAACCACACCCGCCAGTTTGCTCAGTCCCTGAAAGGTTGGCTGCTGCTGCAAGGCGGTTTTGGCTGTGGAAAGACCCATCTGGCTGCCGCCATTGCCAATTTCGCTGTCGGTTTGGGTGTGCCCACGCTTTTTATCACCGTTCCTGACCTGCTCGACACCTTGCGCTTTGCCTACGATGATCCCGAAGCTACCTTCGAAGGGCGTTTCGATGAAATTCGCCAGGCTCCCTTGCTGGTGATGGATGATTTTGGCACACAGAACGCCACCAACTGGGCGCAGGAGAAGCTTTTTCAGATCTTGAACTACCGCTATATCAATCGCCTGCCCCTGGTGATCACCACCAACCTGCCGTTGGACGATATCGAGCCGCGCATTCGTTCGCGCCTGATGGACCCTCAGCTCGTTACCCGCGTCAATATCCTGGCACCTGATTTTCGTAATCCCACAGAGGATACCGGCCTGGGCGTTTTTAACGAATGCACCTTTGCGACCTTTGACCTACGCAAGAATGAAGGCCTGCCTGTTGATGATGTTCAAGACCTTGAAAAAATCCTCAAGGCCGCCCGCACATTTGCGGAGCAGCCGGAAGGCTGGCTGGTGCTGCTCGGTGGTTATGGGTGCGGCAAGACCCACCTGGCTGCAGCCATTGCCAATTTCCGGACCGAGCTGGGTTTTGATGTGCGCTTTGACGTTGTCCCCGATCTGCTCGATCATCTGCGGGCAACCTTCAGCCCTGGCAGCACCGTCAGCTTGGACCGGCGTTTCGAGCAGGTGCGCACCTGCCGTCTTCTCATCCTGGATGATTTAGGCACCCAATCGATGACCCCCTGGGTGCGGGAAAAGCTCTATCAATTGTTCAATTACCGCTACAGTCACAAGCTGCCCACCGTGATCACCACTGCTGATCATCTAGAGGATATCGACCCTCGTATTCGCAGCCGGATGATGGACGCGCGGCTGTGCAAAATTTTTTCGATAAATGTTCCAACCTATGCTGGTGCCTCTCGTCGTTCAGCTTTGGTGGCTTCTCGGAAACGGAAAGCAAGCTAAAAAAAAGAAACTGTGAAAGTAATATAAAATGACCCTGGGAAAACTTACTTGTATTTACTGTGAACGCACCTCAGAAGAGGTACCATTGATCCCTTTCGAGTACCGGGGAAAACAATATTGCATTTGCCCTCAGCACCTGCCTGTCTTGATCCATAAGCCCGCTGAATTGGCAGATAAGCTGCCCGGATTGGAGAAGCTGAGCGGGTCAGAAAGCAATCATCATTAAGCCTTGTGCCCTCAATATTTCACCATCGGCATTTTGATCCCGTTCCTGCGGGCAGCCTCAATTGCCTCCGGATATCCCGCGTCCGCGTGACGTACAATGCCCATCCCAGGGTCCGTAGTTAGCACGCGCTCCAGCTTCCGGGCTGCCTCGGGCGTTCCATCTGCCACGATCACCTGTCCAGCATGCTGGGAGAAGCCAATTCCGACACCGCCGCCGTGGTGGAAGGAGACCCAGGTTGCCCCACCCACCGCGTTGATCAGCGCATTCAAGATTGCCCAGTCGCTGACCGCATCGGTGCCGTCCAGCATCGCTTCTGTTTCACGGTTGGGCGAAGCTACCGAACCCGCGTCCAGGTGATCACGCCCGATCACGATCGGCGCCCGCACGATGCCCTCTGCCACCAGATCATTGAAAACCAACCCTGCCGCTGCTCGTTCACCATAGCCTAGCCAGCAAATGCGCGCCGGCAGGCCTTGAAAATGAACCTTCTCGCGCGCCATCTTCAACCAGCGCTGCAGGTGTTCATCTTCGGGGAAAAGCTCCATAATGGCTTCATCCGTCCGGTAGATGTCCTCCGGGTCCCCCGAAAGTGCTACCCAACGGAAAGGTCCCTTACCCTCGCAGAATAAGGGGCGAATATAAGCCGGGACAAAGCCAGGGAACTCAAAAGCGTCTTTCACACCGTAATCGAAAGCGCGCTGGCGCAGGTTGTTACCATAATCAAAAACCTCTGCTCCATGCTGCTTAAATTCCAACATCGCTTCAACATGCCGCGCCATAGAAGCCATCGAACGTCGCTGGTATTCATCGGGATTCGTCTGGCGCAGCGCCTCGGCCTCCCCCACGCTCAGCTTGCTCGGGATATACATCAGGATATCGTGTGCGGGAGTCTGGTCGGTCACCACATCAGGCACTACCCCTCGCAGAGCCAGCTCAGGATAAATTTCCGCTGCGTTTCCGATCAGCCCGATAGAGCGAGGCTTTTCCTGATCTTGTGCTTCCTGTACCATGCTCATTGCTTCTTCGAGCGTATCGACCACCACATCCACGTAACCTGTCTCCAGGCGTCTTTGGGCTCGCTTCGGGTCGACCTCAACGATCAAGCCGACGCCTTCATTCATCGTGATTGCCAGCGGTTGAGCGCCGCCCATGCCTCCCAACCCAGCCGTGAGCACAAACTTTCCTTTCAGGGAGGTCCAGCCCCGCAGGCGCGCCAGAGCTCCCAGTGTCTCATAAGTCCCTTGCAGGATCCCCTGTGTGCCGATGTAGATCCAGGATCCAGCTGTCATCTGCCCAAACATCATCAATCCCTGGGCTGCTAATTTGTCAAAGTGTTCTTGGGTTGCCCAGTGCGGCACCAGGTTCGAGTTAGCGATCAGCACACGCGGCGCATCAGTGTGCGTTTTAAAAACGACGACTGGCTTGCCAGACTGGACAAGTAGCGTTTCATCGTCATCTAATTCCTTCAACGTTTCCAGAATGGCATCGAAAGCCTCCCACGAACGTGCCGCCTGGCCTCTTCCTCCATACACTACCAGGTCAGCCGGTCGTTCGGCAACCTCAGGGTCCAGGTTGTTCTGGATCATACGGTAGGGTGCTTCCGTCTGCCAGGATTTACAGTTAAGTTGCGTGCCGCGGGGGGCGCGCACGACACGTGCTGAAGACATACTCACCTCCGGAGATGATTAAAAAAATCCCTTCCCGTCTGATTATACGCCGGGAAGGGATGGGATGCAAATTTGAGAAGCTGCTCAAGATATGGCTTGAGGGGGTTCGGGCATGTATGTGAAATAGACCTGGGTCTGGTTATATTCACTTACCAGCCCCATCCTCTTTAAGGACTCCAATTCATCATCTTGCACTGCGTGGCTTAAATCTTGTTCCTTGAACTGGATGAATTCGCCTCGTTCCAAATCGGCACCCCAACCATTTCCCCAATCCACCACAACAGCACCGTCTTTGAGGACAAAGACCAATTGTCGGTTGATTGCTAAGCCTGCCGGCATGAACTTCTCCGTAGAGTTATGTTTTATGCCTGAGGATTTATTCCCACCCTAGGCAGTCAATACAGCCCTTAATTGTTTAGAAACTGAGCAAAATTTGTGTTATCCAGCCGGGTAACAAGTTCCTTTTGAGCATCGCACCACACGGGCTTCATCGGGCAAGAATCACCGTATGCGCAATTCCCATTCACTACACAATCGTTCAAAAGAATTGGTCCGTCAATCGCCTCTACAACATCCAATAAAGAAATATCTGCAGCCGATCGAGCTAAAGAGACCCCTCCGCGTGCTCCGCGTGAAGTTTGCAGCAGTCCCGCCACAGATAGCTGCGACACAATCTTGGCCAAGAACGACGGTGGAATCGACTTTTCCTGGGCAATCTGGCTGGTTGAAGCTCTCTGCTCGGGCCCTATCTGCGCCAGGTAAACCATTGCACGTACAGCGTAATCAGCTTGTCTTGTAATTTGCATAAAAAACTCCCTTAAAAATATATTAGGATAAACTTTATCTTCTCTATTTTAGACTATATTTACCCAATTTGCAAGTGACAGGTGTCATTCCTCATATATGACTGTCGTCTTGAATTTATGACAAATTTCCTCTTTTTATATGATATTGGTGTAAGGTTTCAACATTGTCAGGCACGGATTGCGGGTTGATAGGGTTACAATAAGTGTGATAAGATTAGTCCGTTTTACGAAAAGACTCCATGGGAGGATAGGTTCTATGCGACAAATTTGTGTAGTTGGCGTTGGGTATGTTGGGCTGGTAACCGCAGCCTGTTTTGCTGATCTGGGCAATCGGGTGATCGCATTAGATATCAATCAGGAAAGAGTTGAGAATCTGCGCCGCGGGATTATGCCCATTTATGAACCTGGGCTTCAGGAAGTGGTCAAACGGAATGCTCAATCGGGACGGCTTTCATTTACTACCTCTTATCAAGAGGGTTTGGACGGCACTGAATTTGCATTTATTGCGGTAGGTACACCTTCTGGCGTGGATGGCGAGGCCGACTTGCAGTATGTTGAGGTCTCTGCCCGGTCGATTGCAGAAAACATGAGCGCGCCTTTGATCATTATCAATAAATCTACTGTTCCCGTAGGCACTGGCGACTGGGTTGCAGATATCATCCGCCTGCACCAACCCGCTCCGATCCCTTTTTCAGTGGTTTCTTGTCCCGAATTTCTGCGCGAAGGTTCGGCGATTGCTGACTTTATGCAGCCGCATCGCACAGTGTTGGGTTCACTCGATCATGACGCCGCTGAAAAGGTTGCCCAGCTCCACCTGGCCTTGCGCGCCCCGATCGTCATCACAGACCTGCGCACAGCTGAGATGATCAAGTACGCCTCCAACGCTTTCCTGGCTACCAAAATTTCATTTATTAACGAGATTGCCAATATCTGCGAAGCTTTGGGGGCAGATGTAAAAGAAGTAGCTGTGGGCATGGGCTATGATTCCCGCATCGGGCGTCATTTCTTGGATGCTGGCATTGGCTACGGGGGGTCTTGTTTTCCCAAGGATGTTAAAGCTTTAGCATACATGGCTGCTGAAAAAGGCCGTCACCCGCAGCTATTACACGCTGTCATGGAGATCAACGACGACCGCCGGGGTATGGCTGTTAGACGCTTGAAAGAGATGTTGGGTGGTTTGCAAGGAAAAACAGTCGGTTTAATGGGCTTGTCTTTCAAGCCGAATACAGATGATATGCGCGATGCGCCGTCCATCATGATTGCTCAGAGACTGCTGACCGCGGGAGCCAAAGTGAAAGCTTATGACCCGGTTGCCATGGATTTAGCTCATCCCCAGATGCCCGGGGTGGAGATGTCTCCGGATCCTTATCACCTGGCAGAAGGCTGTGATGCGTTGATGATCGTAACAGAATGGAATGAATTCAAGCAGCTTGATCTGGAGCGCGTCCGCCAAAGCATGCGCCAGCCGTACATTTTCGATGGTCGCAATATTTATGACCCTGATGAAATGAAAGAGCTGGGCTTCCACTACCGAGGCATGGGGCGCGGCTACTAATCCGCTGACACATGTCTGATCGAACTCCCAAAATTTGTAGTTACGAAGGGTCCGATTACCAAAGCTCGTTCTGGGACCAGGGTGGGCGTCTCTATGAAGACCAGGTGGAAGCCATCGCTCTCAGGCGGCTTCTTCCATCTGGAGGGAATCTTCTCTTGGAATTAGGGGCTGGAGCGGGGCGCAACACACCGCGCTACCGGGGCTTTGAACGGGTGGTTTTGCTGGATTATTCGCTTTCTCAGCTCGAGCAGGCACAGGCACGCCTGGGTGATAATTCTCGCTATATCTATGTGGCTGCTGACGTTTACCGTTTGCCTTTTATTTCTGGGTTGTTTGATGCTGCTACCATGATACGGGTGCTCCACCACATGGCAGACGCTCCCCAGGCTTTAGAACAAGTCCGCAATGTTCTCCAGCCAGGAGCGGTTTTCATCCTGGAATATGCCAATAAGCACAACTTGAAAGCCATTCTTCGTTATTGGCTCAAACAGCAATCCTGGAATCCCTTTACGCTCGAGCCAGTTGAATTTGCTGCTTTGAACTTCGACTTTCATCCTGGGGCCGTCCGCAGGTGGCTTTCTCAAGCTGATTTTCTGGTAGAGCGTTGCCTCACCGTGTCTTATTTCCGGGTTGGCTTGTTCAAGCGCCTGCTGCCCCTTAAACTGCTTATCACCCTGGACAGCCTGCTGCAGTGGACCGGTGCCTGGGCTCAGTTATCACCCAGTGTGTTCTTGCGCTGCAAAGCGCAGGACAGGGCGGCTTCCGCCGAAGCAGGTGCCTTCTTCAGATGCCTTAAGTGTGGCAGCTCACGCTTGAGTGAGACATCTGTATTCCTGGAATGCCAGGCTTGTGGAACACGCTGGCCCGTCCATGGCGGAATTTATGATTTTCGGGCAACTGACGATCAGTAGCTTGCGATAATGATCTCATCTATCGAGCGTTTTGGAACGTGGTGAGTGCCTTGCTCATCTCGCCAATATTTGATATCCCCGTCCTCCCCTACGGGTTCCATTACCACCTGCTCCTTGGGCTTTCCTAGCGCAATTACGAACAGAATCTCATACTGGTCAGGGATATTCAGCTCCTGGCTGAGCTCATTCTTGCGCACGGAGCCGATAATACAGCCCCCCAGTCCTTTTTCCGTGGCACCCAACAAGATACTCTGCGCAGCAATTCCATGGTCACAGCCAAAGATCTGGGTGATCGTTTTATCTCCCAGCACGATGATGTAAGCAGAGGGTTTCTCGCCCTCTTTAGGCCCTCCCCAGTCCTTCAAATAACCTGCCCAGCTCAACTTTGGGAAGATGCGGGCATTTATATCGGGCTTGCACGACAGGATGTATTTCAGCGGTTGCCGGTTTGAAGCCGATGCCGATTGGCGCGCCAGATCGACTAGCTCTTTCAAGCTCTCCAGGCTGACTGGAACTTCCTGGTAAAAACGACGGTAGCTGCGGTTGCGGAGAATGAGTTCTTTGAGCATTTTATCCTCTCATCTTATCCAAAGAGATCACTTCCCCTCTACGCAAGTATCTTCCCGGTAGAGGGGTGATTGTGTTTTCAGAGGCTTTGCCTTGCTTCAGGATTTTTACACCATCCACCCACACATCCACGATGCCCGTGGAAAGTTGCCTGGGGTTTTCAAACGTGGCGTTGTCCTGGATCGCGTTGGCCTCAAAGCTGACCAGGTCAGCAAAATACCCTTCTTGAATGCACCCTCTTTTGGGTAATCCAAAGCGTTCAGCCGGGTAGCCGCTCAGCTTATAAACCGCTTCTTCGAGAGTGAATAGCCGCCAATCCCGCACACAGCCTCCCAGCACGCGTCCCGCTGTTCCATAGAGGCGCGGATGGAGCCTGCCATTTTCCTGGTAGATCCCATCGCTGCCGATCATGCCGTGCGAGTGGGTAAGGAAAGAAGCCACCAGCGCGTCTTCTCCTTGCAGAAAGACCAGTAAGACAGCCAGATTCTCTTCTATTAAAAGATCAGTTAGCGCCTTTGCGGGGGATTCCCCCGTGGAAGTAATATAGTCCTCTAGCGTTTTACCTGCCAGACTCTGGTTGTTGTGCGTGCCTGTCCAGGCCAGGACAACTCGGTCCAGCGGCGTCCTGGCGAGTCTCCTGGCAAAGAGATCTTGAACCCTGGGTTCTTTCAATTTACCCAGTACGGCCAGGCTGCCTTCCGTCCAAACTTCGTGGGGGAGGAGTGTGCTGAGCATCGTGGATGAGGCGGAATAAGGATATACATCAAAAGAAAAGTCCACTTCGTGTATGGCTGTAGTGTCGATATAAGCCAGGATCGCTTCCGCTTCTGCCTGGGTGCTTCCCTTCAGGTGAGAGATATGCACCGGGACACCCGACTTTTGACCGATTGCGATTGCTTCCTTCAACCCATCCAGGATCCCCATCTGGTAGCGTATGTGCGTGACATAAACGCC
>Ga0153915_10004749_pt1 | contig 12566 bp, 10 predicted proteins | sample Opewatmetagenome_2_FD_107003 | JGI IMG/M metagenome (GOLD analysis project Ga0153915, IMG submission 107003) | Freshwater wetland microbial communities from Ohio, USA - Open water 3 Core 3 Depth 3 metaG | ecosystem: Environmental > Aquatic > Freshwater > Wetlands | place: USA: Ohio, Lake Erie... | reverse complement strand
CGGGCGGTGCTTCCAATATCTTCAAGCCGCGTTCCGTGGGCGAAGGTTCCGGCCGCACCTGGTACGCGCCGTGGTCGTCCGCGTCCGCCTATGGTCTCTTGATCAACGCCGGCGCCAAGATGACGCAGATGGAAAATCGCATCGTGCTGGCGCGGTTCAAGGATGGCTATGGCCCGGTCGGCGCCTATTTCCTGCACCTGAAGACCTATACGCAAAATTGTCTGGGCGAGGAGTATGAATCCAAGTGGTTCCCCGAGCTGCAGAAGATGGTCGGCAAGGAATATCTCGATCCCGAAGCCTCGCACCTGACCCACAGGCCGATCCCGACCTGTCTGCGCAACCATTGCATCATCAGCGAAGTCAATGCCGGTCGCGGACCCATTCATATGGTGACCATGAAGGCGTTCCAGGATCCCCATCTGGAAGAGGTAGGCTGGGAGAATTTCCTGGGCATGACCGTCGGGCAGGCGGTGCTCTGGGCCTCCACCGACGTGGATCCCAAGAACGAGAACCCCGAGTTGACCACCTCCGAGCCCTACGTCATGGGCTCCCACGCCACCGGTTCGGGCGCCTGGTGCTCGGGCCCCGAGGATGTCTCGCCGCCCGAGTATTTCTGGGGCTACAACCGCATGACGACGATCGAAGGTCTGTTCGGCGCCGGTGACGCGGTCGGCGGCACGCCGCATGCGTTCTCGTCCGGCTCGTTCACCGAAGGTCGTCTCGCCGCGAAGGCTGCCTGCAAATACATCGACGACGGCAAGGCCGAAGGCATCGTCGTCTCCGATGCGCAGATCAACGGCCGCAAGGCGGAGATCTACAAGCCCATGGAGCACTACAAGACCTACCGCAACGCCATCGTCGCGGGGTCCGTCAATCCGCACTACATCAATCCCAAGCAGGGTCTGGACCGTCTGCAGAAACTGATGGACGAGTATTGCGGCGGCGTCAGTGTGAACTACATGACCAACGAGAAGCTGCTGAATATCGGCCTCAAGAAGCTGGCAATCATGGAAGAAGACCTGGAGAAGCTGGCCGCCGAGGATATTCACGAGTTGCTGCGCGCGTGGGAATTGAAGCACCGTCATCGCGCTGCGGAGTGCGTTACGCATCACACGCTGTTCCGCAAGGAGACCCGTTGGCCGGGCTACTACTACCGGGGCGACGCCATGAAGGTCGACGATGAAAACTGGCACGTGCTGACTGTTTCGCGTCGCGACCCGAAAACCGGCGAGTACACCATGGAGAAGGCGCCCTGCTATCACCTGGTCTCGGATGATCAATAGTCGTGTGCGCAGGCTGAAGCTCGCGTATCCTGTCTGCTTGGCTTAAAAGGAGACGGAATGTCGTCTGTTGTCAGTCCCATTGAGCTGATTTCTTCCGGCCGTAGCGAGCCGAGTGTGAATATCATTGAAAAGTCGGATGAGGAGATCCGGGCCATTGCCGATCCCTTGTGGCGTGACCTGGTCCGAAATTCAAACGAAGGCAAATACGGCGAGTTCGTGAAGAACTTCTCCACGTCCTTCGCGCTGGCCATGGATCAAGTCGCGGCCGGCCACCAGTTCGCCAACAGTGAACTGGCGCGTAGCCTGTCTGAGGACGTCGACTGGCTCGGCATCATCCGCCGGGGCGAGCATGTGACGGTTCTGTACCGGCAGCGAAGCACCAAGAAGCCAGGCGAATGGCTCGGCCGACTGGTCCTGGGCTATGAAAACGCCCAGGTCAAGATCTTCGGGGCATCCTTCTTCTGACCGGTTCGTTCGGATTCGACATGAGTGAGACCATCCAAGACGGGAAGTACGTCGAGCTGACCTACAAGGTGACCGACAAGAAGACCAGGCACGTCCTCACGACGGTCGAGTTTCCCCTGGGCTATGTGCACGGCCACAATGAAATTCTGTCCCCGGCGGTCCACGAGGTGCTGGCAGGCAAGTCCGTGGGCGACGTGATCGAAGTGCCGATCGATGGCAACCAGATCTTTGGCCCCCGAGACGAATCGCTGGTCGTGACCGATCACATCGAGAACGTGCCCGAGGAATATCGAAAGATCGGCTGCTCCATCCTCATGGAAAACGACCACGGTCAGACCCGCAGCTTTGTCGTGACGTGGCTGGACGACGAGAAATTGACCGTCGACGGCAACAATCCGCTGTGCGGCAGAGAGGTCATCTTCACGCTCGAGATACTTGCCGTGCGTGACGCAACGGACGAAGAGACCCGGGTGGGGCATACGGTCGTTGCGAATGCGGATGTCGACCCGTCACTCATGCGAGCGGTGTAAAGAGCGGTGTCGACAAACATCGCGCAAATACGGCTTTAGTTATTTGTAATTGGAGTCCTTACTTTAAGGAAAGCGAGGGGAACGATGAGCGCTGAACAGAAACCCAACGTCAAAGTGCCTGACGGTCAAACGCCTTATTACACGACGCGTCAGATGCAGCCCAATGCCAAGGGCTTTGTCGGTTACGAGACCATCTGGAAGCCGATGCAGAAGGAAGTCCCCTACCAGACGCCGAAAAAGCCGTAAGCGCACGGCTGGCTTGCCCCCTCATGGGGCACGTATCCGAAGCCATACTCGTCCTAGAGGTGGGCGGCCACGGCCCATTCCTGGCGCATAGCTGACTTGTGCTCCAATGGGGGCTCAGTCGGCTATTTTTTTGGGTAGATTCATGGCAGATCGCCGCCTCCAGGTATTCCACGCGGTCGCAAAGCACCTCTCGTTCACCAAGGCGGCCGAGGCGCTTTTCATGACGCAGCCGGCCGTCACTTCCCAGATCCGGCAGCTTGAGGAGCACTTCAACACGCGCCTGTTCGATCGCGCGCGAGGGGGCATATCGCTCACTGCCGCCGGTATCTTGGCCCTGGAATACGCTGAGCGTATCCTTGAGGTCTCGGCAGAACTCGACACGCGACTGCAGGAGATGGGCGGAAAGCTCAGTGGGTCCCTGCTGATCGGCGCCAGCACCACCATTGCGGATTACCTGTTACCGACAGTATTGGGCACCTACAAGGCCAGCTTTCCTGCCGTCGTGCCGCAGCTCTTCGTCGCCAACTCGGAGATGGTGCAGTCTCGTGTCGCCGAGCGCAGCCTCGACATCGGCTTCATCGAAAGCGGCTCGCATCTGCCAGCGCTTGCGGTCGACGTCTGCTGCGAGGACGAACTGCAAGTCACCTGCGCGCCCACGCATCCCCTGGCGGGGCTCGAATGCGTGGCCCCTGAATCGCTGACGCACCATGCCTATATCAGCCGCGAGCCCGGGTCGGGCACGCGCAATGTCATCGATAACTACCTCCGAATGGCGGGTGTCGCGCCCGACGCAATGCAGCGCGTCATGGAGCTCGGCAGCCCGGAGGCGCTGAAGGGACTGGTTGCGACGGGGCTGGGATTTTCGATCATGTCGCGCGCGACCCTCGTCAACGAAGTCCGCCTCGGGCAGCTGGTGCAGATTCCGCTCGCGCCGCGCTTGATCCGCAACCTGTATGTCGTCTATCCCAAGGAGCGGATCCACTCGCAACTGGTGTGCAGCTTCCTCGAGTTCGCGAAGCAGAGTCTGGGCGCCGTGCCGCACGTCGAGGTCGAAGTCGTGCGCGCCCGGGCGTAACGCTTCCCTTCGTCGCTTTTCGCCCGGTCAGCGCGGGAAGTGCTCAGCTACCTTTGTTCGCCAAGGCGGCTACTTGTCCAACTGTCTGTAGTAGTCGCGAAGAATGGCGAGCACCTCCGGGCGACTGAATTCGGGTGGGACTTCGGCGCCTTCGGATAGCGACTTGCGCAGCTGCGTGCCGGAAACCTGAAGCCGGTCGGCGTCGGTGTGGGGGCAGGTGCGGCCGGAAGCCATGCCGCCGCACTTGTAGCACCAGAAGGACACGTCGATCTTCATGGGCTGGGTCTGCAGCGCGTCGTGCGGGATCTTGTCGAAGATGTGGTGGGCGTCGAAGGGGCCGTAGTAGCTGCCCACGCCGGCATGGTCGCGCCCGACGATCTGGTGCGAGCAGCCGTAGTTCTGGCGGAACAGGGCATGCAGCAGCGCCTCGCGCGGGCCGGCGTAGCGCATGTCCAGCGGGTAGCCGGCCTGCACCACGGTGTTCTTCACGAAGTATTTGTCCACCAGCGTGCCGATGGCCTTGGCGCGCACCTCGGCCGGGATGTCGCCGGGCTTGAGGTTGCCCAGCAGCGAATGGATCAACACGCCGTCGCAGGTCTCGATGGCCACCTTGGCCAGATACTCGTGCGAGCGGTGCATGGGGTTGCGCGTCTGGAAGGCGGCCACCTTGGACCAGCCCATGGCGGTGAACAGTTCGCGCGTCTGCTTCGGGGTCTTGAACAACTCGCCGAACTGCTCCGGAAAGCCGCCGGTGGACAGCACCTTGACCGGGCCGGCCAGGTTGACGTCGCCCTGCTGCATGACCTGCTTGACGCCGGGGTGGGCGGGGTCGGTGGTCAGGAAGACGGTGGCGCATTCGTGCGCCTTGTCGATGGCGTATTTCTCGGTGACCCGCATGGTCGCCAGGATGGTGCCGTCGTCGGGATCGGTCAGCGCGATCTCGCCGCCGACCGCGATGCCGGCGGCCTGCTGCGTGTCGGCCGACAGGGTGATGGGGATGGGCCAGAACAGGCCGTTGGCCATGCGCATGCCGTCGCATACGCCCTGCCAGTCGGCCTTGCTCATGAAGCCGGAGAGCGGCGTGAAGCCGCCGATGCCCAGCATGATGAGGTCGCCTTTTTCGCGTGAACTCACGCGCAGCGCGGGCAGCGTGGCTGCACGCTTGCGTTCCTGCTCCAGTTCCTTGCCTTCCAGCAGCAAAGGCAGCAGATCGCCGCCTCCGTGGGGACTCACCAGGGCCATGGCCATTGTCTCCTCATCGTTGGATCGCTCAGCCGGCCCCGAGGCTGCCTAAGCGAGTCCCTATTCAATATGGGAATAAGCTGAACCATCCTACATAAAACAGACCGGGGCGCAATAAGGGTTTATCGAGGCATCGCAAAAGTGCGACGGATTTGCGTGGCGCAATGTCCGTGCACCGCACTCGGTTCATGAGATGGCCTGGTAGTAGAGGTTCTGCGGGTGGTTGGCCTGGGCGAAGAAAAACCAGCGTTCGGCCAGCAGGCCCAGGTATTGCACGCCAAAGGCCAGCACCAGCGTCTGCGCCGCCCCCGATCCCGCGGCCAGCGTGGCGGCCAGGGCCCAGGCCGGCAGCACGAAGACGGTCAGCAGAAAGAACCATTTGACGCCGCGCAGCACGGTGGCGCTCTGGCCGTGGAAGAACTCGCGCGTGTTGAAGGAACCGCCCAGAAAACCGGCCGCGCTCTGCACGATGCGCGGGTGCTTGATGCCGATGGCCGTCTGCAGGGTGGACTTGGGCTTGAGCCGGCTGTTGCGCAGCAGCGAGGCCGCGCGGCTCACCAGGGCCAGCGCGGTCAGCACCAGCGCCCAGCTGGCGAAAAAGCGTACGAGATCCGGCGCGCGGGCGGCGGCAAAGGCCGTGGCCAGGGTGAAGCCCGAGGCGCCGCCCAGCAAGGTGTAGTTGAGCACCGTCAGGGGGCTGTGCCATTCGCGCAGGAAGGGCAGGCAGGCGTAGATCATGCCGGTGCAGACGAACAGCGCCAGCGCCAGCACGCTGCCCGCGCCGCCCAGCAACAGGGAGGCGTCGACCGCCCGGCCGTAGGGCAGGGTCAGCAAGGCCGGTTTCCAGTCGAAGAAGTGGAACACGCCGTACAGAAAGGCCGCGCCCAGGAAGGCGGGCAGCACGATCACCTCGCGCGACAGCCAGGAGGTGCGCCACTGCGCGGCCGAGCGCCAGGCGCGCTCGGGCCGGCCCAGGTGGAAGAAGGAGGCGAACAGGCCCAGGCTGCCGAGCACCAGCACCAGCAGGGTGCCGCTGACGTAGAAGGCGCCGCTGTCCTGTGCCGGCAGCAGGCCGAACAGGGCCAGCAGCTGGGCCGTGAACAGCGCCAGGAACAGGCCCTGGGCGGCGCCGATCAGGGTGGTGAGGAAGATGACGGAAAAAGCGGGTTTCATAACGGTGGCTGCGGTTCCTGTTACCAGGAAGTCGTATCGTCGAGCGAGGGGTCGGTCTTTTTCGGCTTGGGCAGCAGGCCGTCGACCTTGAGCGGGTTGTCGACGCGGACCAGTTCATCCTCGTGGATGTGCATGGCCGTCTTGCGCCGCGGCAGGTAATGGTTGGACGGGTGCGTGCCCCACTCGGGCATGAGCTGGTAGCCGGCGTTCTCGCGGATGGCCACCGAGACCACCGAGTCCGGATCGTGGATGTCGCCGAACAGGCGCGCGCTGGTCGGGCAGGCGATCACGCAGGCCGGCTTGCGCTGCGGCTCGGGGATGGCCTGGTCGTAGATGCGGTCCACGCACAGCGTGCACTTGGTCATGATCTTGCGCTGCTCGTCGAACTCGCGTACGCCGTAGGGGCAGGCCCAGGAGCAGTATTTGCAGCCGATGCATTTGTCGGAGTCCACCAGCACGATGCCGTCGCTCTCGCGCTTGTAGCTCGCGCCCGTGGGGCAGACCGGCACGCAGGGCGGGTCTTCGCAGTGCAGGCAGCTCTTGGGGAAATGCACGGTCTGCGTGTTCGGGTATTCGCCGACCTCGAAGGTCTGCACCCGGTTGAAGAAGGTGCCGTTGGGCTCGGCTTCGTAGGGGTTGAGGTCCACCAGCGAGCCGGCCGTGCCCGAGGTGTTCCACTGCTTGCAGTTGGTCACGCAGGCGTGGCAGCCGACGCACACATTCAGGTCGATGACCAGGGCCAGCTGTGTCATTTCCATTCCCCCTTGCCGGCGAAGTAGGCCTGACGCTGCGGCGTATCGCCGGTGCCCGGCGCTGCCGGCACGGCGTCGAATCTGGGCCAGCTCTCCTTGGGTTCCCCCGGCCCGGCCTTGTAGATGCGCACGCGCACGTCGTACCAGGCGGCCTGGCCGGTGATCGGGTCGGAGTTGGAGACGGTGCCCGCGCTGCCGATGGCCGGCAGTTCCTCGCTGATCAGGTGGTTGAGCAGGAAGCCGCGCTGCGACTCGTTGGCGTCGGGCGAGAGGCGCCAGGCGCCCGGGGCCTTGCCGATGGCGTTCCAGGTCCAGACGGTGCCGGGCTCGACGGCCTCCGAATACTTGGCCATGCATCGCACTTTGCCCCACTGCGATTCGACCCACATCCAGCCCCCGTCCTCGACGCCCGCGGCGCGCGCCGTCTTCGGGTTGACGTACAGATGGTTGTGCGCGTGGATCTGGCGCAGCCAGGCGTTTTGCGAATCCCAGGAGTGGTACATGGCCATGGGGCGCTGCGTCACGGCGTTGAGCGGGTACTTCGCCAGGTCGGACTGCTGGGCTTCCAGCGGTTCGTAATAGAAGGGCAGCGGGTCGAAGAAGGTCTCGATGCGCTTCTTCAGGTGCTCGGGCGGCTTGCGCGACATGCCCTTGCCCTGCGCGGCGGTGCGGAATTTCTGCAGCACTTCCGAGTAGAGGTGGATCATGATGGGTTCGGCATAGCGCTGGATGCGGTTGCGCTGCGACCACTCCAGGTAGCCCTGGTTCCAGTTGCGCATGTACTGGTAGGACGCCGGCATCTTGTGGTGGAACACGCAGTTGTTCTGCGCGTACATCTCCCACTGGCGCGGGTTGGGCTCGCCGCGCATGAACTTCTCGCCGCCCTTGCCGCGCCAGCCGGCCAGAAAGCCGATGCCCGAGCCGGGCTCGGTCTCGTAGTTGACGATGAAGTCGGGATAGTCGCGGTACTTGCGCGTGCCGTCGGGGCGTACGAAGGCCGGGAACTTCAGGCGCGAGCCGAGTTCGATCAGCACTTCCTGGAACGGTTTGCATTCGCCTTTGGGCGGCACCACCGGGATGCGCACGGCGTCCACCGGACCGTCGAACTCGGAGATCGGGCGGTCCAGCATGGACATCACGTCGTGCCGTTCCAGATAGGTGGTGTCGGGCAGCACGAGGTCGGCGAAGGCCGTGGTCTCGGACTGGAAGGCGTCGCAGACCACGAGGAAGGGGATCTTGTACTCGCCATCCTCGCGCTTGTCGTTGAGCATCTTGCGCACCTGCTCGGTGTTCATGGTCGAGTTCCAGGCCATGTTGGCCATGAACAGCATGAGCGTGTCGATGGGGTAGGGGTCGCCGCGCCAGGCGTTGGTGATGACGTTGTGCATCATGCCGTGCACCGACAGCGGGTACTCCCAGGAGAAGGCCTTGTCGATGCGCACCGGGCTGCCGTCGTCGTTGACGAACAGGTCGTCCGGCTCGGCCGGCCAGCCCAGGCCCAGGCCGTCCAGCGGGCTGTCGGGCTTGACGGCCAGCGGCGTGTTGGGCGTCTTGGCGCAGGGCGGAATGGGGCGCGGGAAGGGCGCCTTATGGCGGAAGCCCCCGGGGCGGTCGATGGTGCCCAGCAGCGTCATCAGGATGGCCAGCGCGCGGATGGTCTGGAAACCGTTGGAGTGCGCGGCCAGGCCGCGCATGGCGTGAAAGGCCACCGGGTTGCCGGTCACGGTGTCGTGTTCCTTGCCCCAGACGTCGGTCCAGGCGATGGGCAGCTCGATCTTCTGGTCGCGCGCGGTCACGCCCATCTCGTGCGCCAGGCGGTGGATGGTCTCGGCCGGGATGCCGGTGATGCCGGCGGCCCACTCGGGCGTGTAGCTCTCCACGCGCTCCTTGAGCAACTGGAAGGCCGGCTTGACCGGGGTACCGTCGGAGAGCTTGAAGTCGCCGAACAGGAAGGGGTCGCAGCCCTCGGTGTGCGTGACCACCGGCTTGTTGCTCACGCGGTCCCACCAAAGCTTGTTCTGCGGGTCGAAGCAGCCCTCTTCCTCGGGCACCTCGGCGCGCACGAACATGCCCAGTTCGTCGTGTTTGTCGTCCAGATTCACCAGCTGGCCGGCGTTGGTGTAGCGCACCAGGAAGTCGCGGTCGTACAGGCCCATGGCGATCAGCTCGTGGATCAGCGCCAGCAGCAGCGCGCCGTCGGTGCCGGGCTTGATGGGCACCCACTCGTCGGCCACGGCGGAGTAGCCGGTGCGGATCGGGTTGATCGAGATGAAGCGGCCGCCGTCGCGCTTGAACTTGGATAGCGCCATCTTCATCGGGTTGGAGTGGTGGTCCTCCGCCGTGCCCAGCATGATGAAGAGCCGCGCGCGCTCCAGGTCCGGGCCGCCGAACTCCCAGAAGGAGCCGCCGATGGTGTAGATCATGCCGGCGGCCATGTTGACCGAGCAGAAGCCGCCGTGCGCCGCGTAGTTGGGCGTGCCGAACTGGCGCGCGAACAGGCCGGTCAGCGCCTGCATCTGGTCGCGGCCGGTGAAGAGGGCGAACTTCTTCGGGTCGGTGGCGCGCAGGTGCTTGAGGCGTGCCTCCAGCGTGCTGAAGGCTTCTTCCCAGGAAATCTCCTCGAACTCGCCGTCGCCGCGCTCGGCGCCGGCCTTGCGCCGCAGCGGCTTGGTCAGGCGCGCCGGCGAATATTGCTTCATGATGCCGGAGGAACCCTTGGCGCAGATCACGCCCTTGTTCAGGGGGTGCTCCGGGTTGCCTTCGATGTAACGGACCTCGCCATTGCGCAGGTGCACCTTGATACCGCAGCGGCAGGCACACATATAGCACGTGGTGTTGCGCGTCTCGTTGGTGGCCCCAGCCAGGGGCGGGGCTTCTGGATTGTGCAGAGGGATGGATGCCATCCTCTGATTACCTCAAGACTGGAGAAATACGTCTATTACCGACAAGGGTAATTGCTACCTCACCCAAACGGGTAATGGGGTATATCCGGGGTTGCGGAGCGTCGCGCGGCCGGTAGGAGTACGCTGGCAACGGCGTCAGTCAGGGAAAACCTGTGGTCCGCAGGCCCTGATTTCCCTTCCCCCATGGGGTATTCGTCCATATACTGATAACTGAATATATAACCATAGACCGTGTACTGATTCGGTCCAGAGCGAGACGAGATGATCAGTTCGTGCTGTCGTCCTGTTGGGAGGTTGCCAAGATGAGGCCCCCACCCTTCGCGGCCCTGGTCGCTGCGAATGCCGTGCCGGCGCAAGCGCCGCCGGTGACCAGCCTGTTGGCGGAAATCACCGCCGGGCTGAGCAATGGGCGCGAACTGGAGACCCTGCTCGGCCAGTTCCTCGGCCCCATCGTGCGCCTGGCCGGCGCGCAGGCCGGCGTGGTGCGCATCCTGTCGGAAGACGGCGCCCACATGCGCATGGTGGGCGATGTGGGTCTGCCGCCGGAGGTCCGTCTGGTCGAACTCTCGGTCGACCGCAATTGCGGCACCTGCGGCGAGGCGGTCGACAGCGACGCCCCGGCCTGGAGCGCCGACATGAGCGGCTGCGCGCGCCACCAGACGGGCGATGCGCGCTTCTACCAGGATTGCCGGCGCATGCTGGCCGTGCCGCTGCGCCATCGCGGCCGCCTGCTGGGGCTGTACAACCTCTTCTTCGACAGCGAGGCCGAGCTCGGCGCCGACGTGCAGATCGTGCTGCGCTCCATCGGCGAACTGCTGGGCCTGGCCCTGCACAACGCGCGGCTGGAGCGCGAAACCCTGTGCAGCACCGTGATGAGCGAGCGCCGTTTCCTGGCCAGCGAGGTGCACGACAGCATCGCCCAGAGCCTGGCCTTCGTGAACATGCGCCTGCCCCTGCTGCAGGACGCCATGCGGCAGCACGACGACAGTCTGTCGCAGAAGTACTTTGCCGACGTCGAGCAGGCCATGGACTGCATCCAGTCCAACCTGCGCGAGATCATGACCAACTTCCGCGCCACCATGGACCCGCAGGGTCTGCTGCACGCCGTGCAGCGACTGGCGGCCGACTTCACCCAGCGCGCCGGCTTTCCCCTGCACCTGCACTGCGAGGCGGCCGACCTCGGCCTCACGGTGGAGCAGGAGGTGCAGGACTTTCACATCACCCCGGAGGCGCTGGCCAACGTCTGCCGCCAAGCCCATGCCCGCCAGGCCTGGCTGACGCTGAGCCACCGTGGCAGCCATCTGGACGTGCGGGTGGAAGACGACGGCCGCGGCCTGGGCAATATGCCCGCCGACGGCAGTGCCCACTTCGGCCTGGGCATCATGAACGAGCGCGCCCAGCGCCTGGGCGGCGTGGTCGAGATCGGCTTGCGCAGCGGCGGCGGTACCCGGGTGCGCCTGACGGTGCCGTTCACGGCCGCCCGCGCGGGAGACCTATGACGGGTGCGCCGGTGCGTCTGGTCCTGGTGGACGACCATGCCGTGCTGCGCAGCGGCCTGGCCGATCTGTTGCGCGGCCGCGGCGGCATGCAGGTGCTGGGCGACACCGGCAAGCCGGACGAAGCCGTGGCGCTGGTGCGCCAGCACCAGCCCGATCTGGTGCTGCTGGACTTGCGCCTGGGCCAGGTCGACGGCCTGAGCGTGCTGCGCGCCCTGCGCGCCGAGGGCATCGAGACCCCGGTGGTCATCCTCACCATGTGCACCGCCGAGGACGACCTGGCCGCCGCGCTGCGCGCCGGCGTGCGCGGCTACCTGCTGAAAGACATGGAGCCCGACGAGGTGATCGAATCCATCCAGCGCGCCGCCCGCGGCGAACTGGTGGTGGCCCCCAGCATGGCCATCAAGCTGGCGCAGATGTGGCAAAGCGGCCAGAAGGGCAGCGTCAAGCGCGACCTGGTCGACAGCCTGACCGAGCGCGAGCGCGAGGTGCTGGAACACGTGGCCCGCGGCAAGAGCAACAAGGTCATCGCCCAGGCGCTGGACATCAGCCACAACACCGTCAAGCTGCACGTGCGCCACATCATGGCCAAGCTGGACCTCGGTTCACGGGTGGAGGCGGCGGTGTTTGCGTTTGAGCACCGGACGGCGGGTGAGGGTGGGGCATCGGCTACGAGCGAGACGCGCAAGTAGTCCTCCCCGCGGGCGGCCCGCAGCTATTGCCGTTCCGGGGCGTCGCGAAGAACAGCCGGTCGACTTGCCCATTTCCCGTTTGGAAGCGATGCCCCAAACGGACTCGTGTCTCTGGACATGCGGGGTTTGTCGATCTTGTTCATGCTGTCCATAAACAACAGGTCACCCGAAAACCTTTGAGAATCAACACGTTGGACGGGCGGGACTGACCTTGTTCATAAGCAGCGGACTTTGTTCATAGGACAGGTTTGCAGGGTTTGTCGATTCTGTTCATGGTGTGCCTGCGCCAACATGGCCGACATTGCTGATATAAATCAGCCACTTAGATCAAGAAACGGGAGGAATACTTGATGGACGTGAACCTTGTTCATATGACAGATTTGCCGTCTATATCAAGTTAGCCTTCATGTCAGCGTCACGTCTCATGCTGAAACTGGGCTTTGGTGCCGTTATCGTGCCTGCTGCGGCTTTTGCAGTAGGCATGCTTCTCCAGCTATGCATCCCTGGCTGCAAATGCGACAGCGGAGCGGGCTGCAGTTCTTGCTACGGCCTGGGAAGCATCATTGCTTTTCTCACGTTCGGAGGGTTCGTCGCGGCGCTATGCGCATTGATCTTCGTACTGCCAGCAGCGGGTTTGGTCTCGATGATCTTGGCGCGAGGTGATCCCAAGGCCCTGGGGCCCAAAAAGCAATCAGCCTTTTACGGTGGG
>Ga0153915_10004748_pt1 | contig 12567 bp, 8 predicted proteins | sample Opewatmetagenome_2_FD_107003 | JGI IMG/M metagenome (GOLD analysis project Ga0153915, IMG submission 107003) | Freshwater wetland microbial communities from Ohio, USA - Open water 3 Core 3 Depth 3 metaG | ecosystem: Environmental > Aquatic > Freshwater > Wetlands | place: USA: Ohio, Lake Erie... | reverse complement strand
TCCAGGTGATATGGTTATCCAGTATCTTGAGGTTGATAAGAACAAAGTGATTGAAATAAATACTGCCATAGTCATAGCCCTTTCAAGAAAATTCATACAAATAATCAAGAATTTCTGCGACAGAAACAGGCTCAAATTAAAATTCATTGATAATATTCATCTGGCATCTGAGAGAGCTCTATCCGTAATGAATCCTGTTTATGAAAAAGGATTAGCACTCAGTATGTTTCTTTCCGGGAGAAATATATCCCTGATTTTTTCACTGCACGGTAAACCGATTTATTTTAAGGTTCTCAGTTTAAATGATGCTACGGATATAATTAAATTTGTAACGGACGAACTTAATTCAAACCAATATCCTAATATCAGGAGAGACCTACTGGAATCGGCATTTATTTGCGGCGAGGAACTTTCCTCATCAATGATCAATACACTGAGAGAAAAGCTTGATCTTCCATTTATACAATTTAACCCCTTCGCAAAGATAAAACCCAATCCCCGACTGTTTGAAAACCATTATTTTTCAGAAAAGTTCAATTCATTCTCCCCCGCTGCAGGAATCGCACTGAGATTGGCCTGACCGTAATATTTCCCATAAAAATTTTTAAGTTTGTTTTATGCGAATGAGAATTATATCCGGTGAACTAAAAGGAAGATTAATCAAGGTCCCAGATTCTAAATTAATCAGACCCACTACTGACCGGGTAAGAGAAACATTATTTAATTTGTTAAATAACCGGATATCATTTGAAGGAATAAAAGTACTAGATCTTTACGCAGGTTCAGGAGCGCTTGGATTTGAATGTATCAGCCGGGGGGTTTCACACGTGGATTTTGTTGAAAAGAATTTTGTAATATATAAAAATCTTTCTGAGAATATAGAATCACTTAATCTCGCCGACCGATGTGCAATACATAAAATGGAAGTTGTCAGATTTACATCACTCAGCAAACATTCCTCTTATGATTTAATACTTGCAGATCCCCCTTTTTTTAAAGATGATATATACCCTGCGATAGAGAATATATTAAACAGAAATTATCTTACTGCAGAAGGTATTATAATCATCGAACGCTCAATACAAACAAAAAAGAAAGATACGATATATTTAAAGTCTGAACCCTTTAGGATTATCGGAGACGCATGCCTATACGAGATCGGAGGTTGATCCAATCTCAGAATCAATTATTATCTTATAAACTTATAACCTGCAGTATGAATTGTAACGATATGCTCCGGTGAAGAGGGATCATCTTCTATCTTTTTTCTGATAGAAAGAATATAGTTGTCAACTGTCCTGGTTGTGGGAAATGCATCATATCCCCATACATCGTCAAGAAATTTATCCCGCGTAATAACCTCTCCTTCGTGTTCAACAAAATATTTAAGAATTTTATATTCTGTTGCCGACAGCCGGATAAGTTTTCCTGTTTTCTCAACCTCCATCTTCTTTAAATTCATCTTTATATTTCCGAATGAATACTCTTCGACACCGGGAAGTGCAGGTTCGGCTCTTCTGAGTAAGGCTTTTATTCTTGCAAGAAGTTCCTTCAGACTGAAAGGTTTTGTAATATAATCATCAGCACCTATTTCAAGACCTACAATTTTATCGACCTCATCTGTCTTACTAGTTAACATAATAATGGGGGTATTTATACCTTCTTTCCTTAGATCCCTGCATATATCAAAACCGTCTTTCAATGGGAGGATTATGTCAAGGAGTACCAGATCAAAACCACCTGCTGACGCAAGGGAATATCCCTTCTCCCCTTCTTCTGCTTTGGTAACAGCATACTGTTCTTTAGAAAGACTTTCAGTTAATCCTGTTAATAATGCCGGATCATCTTCAATTATTAATATTTTTTTCATTTGATCCTCTATTCATTCAATGAATTACTGATTAAATCCTGATTAGTGTAATTTGTTTCGCTATCCTGTTCAACCGGGAATTTAAGGATGAAAGCGGTACCTTCATCAGGAATACTCTCCACTTCAATTTTCCCTTTGTGAGCATCCATAACGTGCTTTAAAATAGATAATCCCAGACCGGTACCGCTTATCTTTTTATCAGCCGAAATTCCGGAACGGAAAAACGGTTTAAAGATATTTTTCAGATCTTCCTGTTTGATTCCAATCCCCCTGTCCCTGATTTCAATGCAGGAAAATTTATCCGACTGAAACGTCGATATATAAATTACCTTATGTTTAATTGAAAACTTCATAGAATTGGCAATTACATTAATCAGTGCTTCCACAATCGCATCATCATCAGCCAATATCTTCCGGTCGTTTGAACATAACTGTTCTTCAATTCTAAATCCCTCCATTTTCAGCTGGTAATTCAAGAATTCAATGGTTTTTTTAACGATTGTATTGAGTAAAACAATTCCGAAAGTATATTTTCTTGTGCCGCCCTCTATCCGGGCAAATCCCAGCACATTATTAATTAATCTTGTTAAACGGTCTGACTCACCCTCAATAATGTCAAGATATTGTTTCTCCTTTTCCGGAAATCGTTCGTCGTTTTTCATAATTTCAGTGAATATTTTTATCGATGCCAGAGGAGTTTTCAGGTCGTGCGAAACAGTTGAAACAAATAATGTTTTTTGCTTATTTAGTTCATCAAGCCTTTCCGCTTCCATACTTTTTCTGATTAGTTCCTGCTGTACATTTATTCTTTGGATTGTTGAAGCTGCCGCCGAAGCCACATTATTTAAGAGATCAATATCTTCAACCATATACCTGTGACCTGATTTTTTCTCACCAAGTACAATAAATGCTAAAACTTCATTTACGGTAGATTTAACCGGAATTACCAGATTCATACCCCACCTGTGGAAAGTATCCTTATCTGCAGCCTCAAAAGCTACCCCGGGTTCAATTTTGGCAGGATTTGCTACGGGATATGATAGATCCGTTTTTAGTTTTTCTTTACTGAACATAAGACTCCGGTTCACAAGAAGGTCAAAATTCTGATGCGCTGCAACTTTGATGCGGTTATCTTTCAGTAAAAAGAAACCAATCTTATCGACCGGGATTAATTCCCGGGTATCTTTTACAACAATTTCAGCTAACTGCTGTGCAGTATTTGTTTCGGAAATATTTTTCAGAAACTTTCTGAGTGCTTCCCTGAAATTATACTGGACACGGAAAAATTTCCTATCAACATAAGTCTGAACTCTTCTCCTCACAGGTTCAAACATTAATGCTATGATGATTGCAGCAATAACAGACGGAATCCGTGTATCGATTCTTAAAATATAGCTGCTGATTAAGGAAATTATTATTATGTATAATAAAATCAGGGAAAAAATTACTATCGAATAAACCACGCTCCTTCTGATAAGCAGATCGATATCCATCAGGTGATATTTTACAATCGCAATCGTAAATGTAATTGGTATTGCAATCATCAGAATGGGGATAGAGATTTCAGGAATTAATGGTTGTATAGAAAAGAGCTCCGGAACTGCCCAGAGAAGGATAAAAATGGAAGGTCCAATAATAAAACCTGTAAGCAGCCATTTAAGTTTTTTTCTATCTACTACATTGGTTGCCTTTTTATACGATACTCCGAATATTCCTATTGCAGAGGCTATATTCAGTACGGCAAAAATTCTATTAATATTGAATACATACAGATAGTCACTTATTTCTTTAACCGACATTTCAGGAATAAGCTTCAGAAAATAATATACGTTCAACAGTGCAATAGCAATCCCTGCAAGAAAATCCATTGATATGAGGATTCGAAATCGTTTGGATCTGTCAACCGGGAACACGAGTGAAAACCATACGAATACTGCCGGAGTTAAGGTATATGCGAATTGAAATATTAATCTGAGTGCAATCCCAAGACCATACGGAGAGATAGTATAGTTGCCCCAGGTAAAAAGAAGCATCATGGTAATACCCAGACTTCCCCAATGAAATATTCTTGCTGCTTTATTCCCGGGACATTTTACCAACACGAATATACCACACAGAATAAAAAAGAATCCCGAAATAACGTTGATAATAATAAATGCAAATGAATAAAATCTTGTTAAGACTACATTGGTTTCTGAAATTATTCCCTTATGCAGATATTCAATGAGGACAGTATCCCCTATCAATTTACTATCGAGATATATCTCGATTTCTTCCCGCTGGTTCAGCTTCATTCCGTCTACTGTAAGGAGAGTGTCACCGGAATTAATATTATTCACCCGTACACCGGTATTTTTTATAAGAAAGAAATTCACTTTTTTATTGACGGAGAATGGTAAATCAGTCTTTTGATTTATATGATAAACCCCAAGAATGCATAACAATATTATTACTGCATCGAGCAGTAAAAATAAACGAACCTGTCTGTCCAATTTATTCAAATTGATCCCCTGGAACAGCTTCTTAATATTATTTGATGTCAATTTACTTCTAACTAAAGTCATTAGCAATAAAATAATCGGGCAGACAGGTGAAATTCCTATCTTAACAAAATCATCTTTTTTGTTATTTTTCGCCCACCTGATTGCAAAGTGTAAAAATATACTCCGCTTGCAGCCGTTGATGCATTCCATTTAACAGAATAACTGCCCGAAGCTTTGTACTCATTTACCAGGGATTTTATTTCCCTTCCGAGCGTATCATAAATTTTTAATGTAACAAATCCGGGTTCCGGGATTTGATATCTTATTTCCGTACTAGGATTGAAGGGATTAGGGAAATTTTGTATTAACTGAAATTCCTTCGGGGCATTAAAAGTTGTTTCCTTAACTCTTGTATAAATCCTTCCTCCTGTTTCGGGAGTAATAGAACCAAGAGCCGAGACATATGAGGATAAAACCTGGAACTCAGTGCTGTCCGGGTATTCCTGATAATTCTGTAGAATAAATCCAAACTGTTGCTGCATGATAGCTGCCATGAACTGGTTTGCTGTGATCGAATAAGTGGCATAAGGATCGATTGGGATTCCATTTACCAGCACTTCATAAACTCTGCTGAATTCAGGAAGACTCAGGTTATATTTATACGACATACCGGAGACCTGGGGCAGAAACTCATCCTTTGAGTCGAGCATTGTCATGCAGATTTCAAGTCCCATCCATATTTCTGCACCGGTCAGTTCAAAAGTTGCCAAAGGGTAACCCAATCCATTATGCAAATTAAAACCATACCCGACAGTTCTGAAAAGATCAATAGCAGTTAAAGGTCCCTGATAAATCGGCTGAGCAATAGAGCCTCCTGCTTCCAGTGCTATATCTGTTCCCATAGTAATTCTGAACGCATCTGTAATTAAATTGCCTGCGGGTGTATCATGATTTCCCGGCACTGTAAGAGAATCAGCGACTTCCTCAAAATATCCCGTAGCCTCAGCAATTTGCTGAGTATATATTGGCCCATAGTCAGATTCTATATCATCAACCATATCATTTACAGCCTGAAGAAATGCCGGGTCTTCCGGAATATTATTATCCATTGGAACAAGCTGATAATCCAGCATTGCAACATTCCCCTGATTGATCTCCAGAACCATCTTTCCAATATACCGGTAGAAGGAACCAGCCTGAACTATATACGTTATCGTTCCTCCCGGATTGGTAATCTCTAAAGGTTGATTAAATATATAGTGGTCATGCCCTCCGACAATTATATCTATGCCCGGCACATTGCCGGCAACTAATGAATCATATTCAACGCCGAGATGAGACAAAAGTATAATCACGCTGCAGCCCGCTGCCTGCAGCTCTGCAACTACATTTGCCGCAATCCCGACAAAATCCACATCGATACTGTCCGGTTTGATTAAGGAAAGTAAATTAGTCTCCGGTGTAGTCAAACCAAATATTCCCACTTTATATGATCCATAATCTTTTATAATGTATGACTGCACGGTATCGCCAAACTCCTCCAGAGATGGACTATTCAGAATAAAATTTGCTGAAAGAAGCGGGATAGGTGTTCCGGTGGACATTGCTGTATCATAGGCATTCGCCAGAGTCGGAGTTCCGAGGTCAAACTCATGATTGCCCAGTGTAAAAGCATCAACTCCAAGTTCTTTCAAAAGGGTAAATTCGCCGATTCCATATGTAGCATTAAAGAACATATCCCCGATAAAGGAATCCCCTGCATGGAGAACCATTGTGTGCGATGCGGACTGTCTTATTGAATTTATATAAGCTGCAGCCCGTGCTATTCCACCTTGTGTTCCCTCAAGTGAAACAGGGTCTCTCGGACCAAGGGATGATAAATTGGAGTGTGTATCATTCAGATGAAGAATTGTAAGTGTGTCCTGACAGTAACCGAATGTAATATTGAGGACTATAACAGAAACTACGGTGAAAATATATTTTTTCATTTTAGTCTCCCTGCTTATTATCTAATGAATTATTTATTCACCCGTAATGTGATATCAGCGGAAAAGAAAATTGTCAAAATAATGTCAAAGAATTGTATAAGATTTGCAAAAACCGGGTCGAATGATGATTTAATATCCTTTTAATATATAAAATTAGTTATGCATAAGCCAGTTGCAACATATTTATCCAAAATATTCGGATTTATGAATGCCACTAAAACATTAAGGGGAGAAATTTGTCGAATACTGACAATTACCTGATCATTTTATTTATTAATAATTTATTTTAGACAGCAATGATTGTAATTACTTTTTGCTTTTATCAAGATAACACCTCTCAAATAATATTTCAGAAAATATTAATTTTGAAGATATATTTATTCAATGCATAAAAACTCATTTGAAATACCTCTCCAGCAGGCGTCCTTTTCAATCATAGATGTTGAAACGACGGGCATATCCGCACGATATAATAATATCATCGAAATTGGTATCGTAAAGATTGCCAATCTCAAAATCGTAGATACATTTCATACAATGATTAATCCCGGCCGGGCAATCCCCTATTTCATTTCTCAGTTCACGGGAATAACAGATGATGATGTTTATGAAGCCCCGTTTTTTGAAGATGCTGCAGATGATATTCTGAATTTCATATCGGATGATATACTCGGAGGACATAATTTTTCATTCGATAAAAGTTTTTTGAAGCGTGAACTTCTTTACGCCGGAAAAGGATTATTATATAACGAGGATGTATGTACATTAAAGCTATCACGGAGAATGTATCCTAACCTGAGGAGCAGATCTTTATCCAATATGTGCAGACACTTTAAACTACATAACGAGAATTCCCACCGGGCTCTTTCCGATGCAAAAGTTACGGCTCAACTATTTCTGAGAATGATAGAAGAATTGAGAGATAGACATGGAATAAACACCGTGAAAGATCTCCTGGAATTCTATAAAAAACCTGCAAGAAAGGAAAAGCCTGTCCGCATAAAGGCATCCCTCCGGGATGATGTTATATCTTTACCCAAAGCTCCGGGAGTATATTACTTCCTTAATTCCAGGGATGATATTATTTATATCGGCAAAGCAAAATCACTGCGGGACAGAATTAATTCCTATTTTTCACCTGCAGCACCCCGGAAAGCAAAAAAGATCGTGAATCAGGCTGCAAAACTGAAAATTGAAATTACAAACACAGAACTCACTGCCCTGCTTACAGAAGCTGAATCTATAAAGCTTGTTAATCCAAAACATAACACCCAGCTTAAAGAATACGGCAATAAATATTTTTTAAGGATTGACTGCACTCATAATTATCCTTCAATCGATATATGTAATTATTTTGATTTCGACGGCAGAGATTATTTCGGACTGTTTATTTCAAAAAAGAAAGCTGCTGCCCTTCTTGAGATGATTAATAAAACCTTTGCCCTACGGGAATGCAACGATGCAGAATTCGATAAAGGGAAGATTTGTTTCCTCGCAGATATAGAAAGATGTCTTGCTCCTTGCGTAGTAGAAGATAATTCTCCCTATTTTGAAGAAGTGGAAAGGGTATATGATTTTCTCTACGGGAAGAATCAGTTCGCCCTTACAAGATTGTTGAATAAAATGAAAGAGTATTCGGTAAAACAGAAATTTGAGAAGGCTGCCGAGGTCAAAGAAGTGATCGATATGATCCTGAACCAGACTTATAAATCATCTGTACTTGCCGAACCCGTAAATAAAGCAAACGTTTTATTTGAAATACGGGGGGATTTTGAAAATGATTATATGCTGCTCCTCTCCGGGAAAATATATATTAAAAAATATAAAGTGAATGGAGGGGATAATTTTGAAGAGGCTCTTAATGATTATTTCAGCGGGACAATAAACCTGTCGATGCTGCCGTGTGAGGAGGACCTTGAAAAGATGAAAATCACATTGAACTGGCTCATTAAAAACAGGAATAACATCCGGGTGTATTACTTAAAAGAATACCGGGACCAGGAGGAACTCTATAAAAAGATAACAACGGGTAATTTCAATCCATACCCCTCCCCTGAAGTGTATTTTGATATAAGAGAATTTATTAAACAGCAGACACCCGAAGAATCAGGCTGATTAACCATTATTCATAGAAACAACAGAACAACCATACGCCGGAGATTATAAATGAGATTATTACATAAGATAGTTTTCTTCGTATTTCTGGGTTCAATGCTCATCTTTGGACAAGGAAAAAATTTAGATCTTAAACAGATAATGCTTAATGGTTATTCACTTATTCCTAAAAATCTATTACAGCTTAACTGGATCCCGGCGAGCGACAGGTTCGCCTTCATCGATACTCTTCAGGGTGAACAGAAACTTTTTAGTCAAAGTTATGATTCGAATGACAAAACAGAACTTATCGGGTTAAGACTTCTCACACAAAAGTTAATGTCGATGGGAGAGAAAGAGCTCAATAACTTTCCGCAGGTAGAATGGATAGATAAGAACAGCTTCAAATTTGAAAATAGGAACAAACTATTCCGTTATAATTTAAGATTGGGAGACCTTGGAATACTGAATTCCGTTGATACCTCCGCAGAGAATGTAGATTACGCAAATAACAATGATGCCGCATACACTATCAGTAACAATTTGTTCATTTCTGTAAACCGGAAGCAAATCCAGGTAACAAATGACAGTATTAAAGATATTGTAAACGGTCAGGCGGTGCACAGAAATGAATTTGGAATTGTGAAAGGAACATTCTGGTCCCCTTCAGGTAATTATCTTGCATTTTACAGAATGGACCAGACGATGGTTACGGATTATCCGATTGTAGACCTTACCACACATCCTGCGACGGAAGTCCCGATTAAATATCCGATGGCCGGTATGATAAGCCATGAAGTTACTATCGGAGTTTATGATATAAAGACTAATACAACAACCTGGTTGAAAACCGGAACACCTAAAGATCATTATTTAACGGGGGTTACGTGGAGTCCTGATGAAAAGCTGATTTATACGGGTATTCTTAACCGAGACCAGAATCATCTTGAGCTTAAGGCTTATGATATTAAGACCGGAGATGAGATTAAAACTCTATTTGAAGAGAGTAACAAAAAGTATGTCGAACCTGAACACGGACCTGTCTTTGTAAAAAATCATAATGATGAATTTATATGGTTTTCAAAAAGGGATGGATGGAATCATCTATATCTTTATAAAACTGACGGGACTCTGATTAAAAAATTAACTGAAGGAAACTGGGATGTAATTAATTTAGACGGATTCGACGATGCCGGTGAAAATATTTATTTTACTTCGACAAAAGATTCTCCGATAGAAAAGCAGTACTACACTATCAATCTTAAATCCGGTGAAATGGAAAAGATCACTAATACTGAAGGAGTGCATAAAGTTATCAGGAATGAAGAAGGAAAATTATTCATTGATTCATATAGTAGTCTGAGTGTCCCGGGTAAATGTGATATAATCAATAAAAAAGGCAAGGTAATAAACGAAGTTCTGTCTCCGTCAAATCCGCTGGCGGATTATCGCATCGGGCGAACAAAGATCTTTACCCTCCGGGATGATGCCGGATATGATATTTACTGCAGATTAATTACTCCTCCCGGTTTTGATTCGACCAAATCCTACCCCGTTATAGATTATGTTTATGGAGGTCCGCACGAACAGCTGATTAAGGATAACTGGCTTGGAGGCGGAAACTTATGGTTCAACTATATGGCTGAGAAAGGTTACATAATCTTCACACTTGATAACCGTGGTTCTGCAAACAGAGGATTAAAATTTGAGCAGGAAATTTTCAGACACCTCGGTACAAAAGAAATTGAAGATCAGGTAATGGGAGTGAACTACTTAAAATCTCTCCCTTATGTGGACAGCACCCGGATGGGAGTTTACGGCTGGAGCTACGGCGGTTTCATAACCACTTCACTCATGACACGCACACCCGGCTTATTCAAAGTTGGTGTGGCAGGAGGAGCAGTAATAGACTGGAGTTATTATGAAGTAATGTATACGGAAAGATATATGGATACACCACAGACAAATCCGGAAGGATATAATGAATCGAGCCTTTTAAATTATATCGGAAATCTCAGGGGAAAACTTTTAATGATTCATGGGACATCCGATCCTGTCGTGGTCTGGCAGCATGATCTGATGTTCGTTAAAAAAGCCGCTGACCTGAATATCCCGCTTGATTATTTTCCTTACCCGGGACAGGAGCATGTCATCCATGGTAAGGATGCACTCCATCTCTATAGTAAAATTACGGATTATTTAGATGCTGCTTTAGTAAAATAGATTAGCGATGCAAAGTGCAGAGCGAAGAAAGAGGGAGGGAGGGAGAGACTGAGAGACGGAGGGAAAGAGGGCAATTGGATAACCTGCCTGCTTAATATTTCTATTTAAAAATTACAGTCATTGCGAACGAACTCGGCATATAAATTACAGGTGAGTGAAGCAATCTCTAAAATCTATGGAGATTGTTTCGTTCCGACTGGTGTAAAGACATAAGGCGGAACTCGCAATGACAGGTGCTTTCGTTATTTTCTTTATCGCCAGCATCTCGGTACTCGAAAATACCAGGGAACTGGGCTGTCACGGTCTTACACTTCGGATTAAGTTTTGTACCGTGACAGCACACGTAAAGTAATATCTTAGGATACCCGGAGATTGCTTCATTCCGCCAGGTGAGAAAACCGGGAGCGGAATTCGCAATGACAGGTGTCATTAATGTAAACTCAAATTAATTACAGTCATTGCGAACGAACTCGTCTTTAAATTACAGGTGAGTGAAGCAATCCCGTGGTGGAGAAGGAGGGACAGAGAGACTGAGAGATGGAGAGATCGCATAGCGAAAAGAAATAGTTCCCTTTTTTTAAAAAGATGCAAAGGCGAGGAAAATTTCTAATTAGCGAATTGGCGAATTTTCGAAATGAATTTGAGAATTAACTGATTCGTTAATTCGTTAATCCGCAAATTCGCTAATTCTATCCGTGGTTTCTTTCTCTTCATCTTACCGTCTCTGCGGTGAGACGAATTTTACAACCCGAACATCACATCCAATTTAAATTCAACCGCACTGATTCCGCGGTCATTGGCGATAAAATGATCGGTGCTGCTCACATTATACAGGGGATCCTTGCTATCATTCAATGAGGTATAATTATCCAGCCGTTCATGAGATGTCGCATTTTCGATCTTATACTCTTTCCCGCCAATATTTATGAAATGATATTGAATATTGGCATCCAGCTTAATTCCCACCAGATCAATTATTGCTCCGACACCGACACCCAATCCAATTCTGGATGCACTTGCAATATCGTATTTACCGCTGGGAACATCCGAAACACCCTTGAATTCAGCGGTACCCGTAATATTATTATAGGACACAAATCCCTGAATATAAGGAGTAACCGGCGACATGGGGATGCTGAAAGGTAATTCGGGTCCTACTTTTACCGATATTACTTTATTGGAAAGATCAATTGAGCCCTGTCCCGGTTCCGACTCTCCGCTGCCGCTGAAAGCATTATAGTCAATTTCGCCGAAAGCATTTAAAACCCGAATCCCGACTCTGACTTTACCGTTTAAATTGAATCCGGATTTCATCCCGAATTTAGCGCCGTTATAGAAATCTACAGTCGTTCCTGCATAATCACCTGCAGGTAGTGAGTAACCCAGTCCGGCACCAACCTGAAGAGTTATCTGGGCTTTCGTTTGAATTGAACATAATGCGACTAAAAGTAAAACTGTTAAAATATAAAGTAGAGATTTTTTCATTGCTTCCTCCTGCTGATAAAAAATGAATTCCTTTTAAAATAACATAAATTCTGGTCAAATCCCTAAGTCTCTCCGTCCACTACTTCAGCACTACCATCTTTTTCGTCTGTACAAAATTCCCTGATGTTAATCTATAATAATATATTCCATCACTAAGTCTTCTCCCATCAAAGCTTACTTTATATTTGCCTGCCGACTTATTTTCATCTACAAGTGTCTTTACTTCCCTGCCAAGGACATCAAACACTTTTAAGGTTACACGGGAATTTACTGGTATCTGATATTCAATTACTGTAGCCGGGTTAAAAGGATTAGGATAATTTTGCTCAAGTGTATACTTAACCGGTCCGTTTACCTTCATTTCAACTACATTTGAATATTTAAAGCTTCCGTCAAAATCAATCTGCTTCAGCCTGTAATTATA
>Ga0153915_10004747_pt1 | contig 12567 bp, 10 predicted proteins | sample Opewatmetagenome_2_FD_107003 | JGI IMG/M metagenome (GOLD analysis project Ga0153915, IMG submission 107003) | Freshwater wetland microbial communities from Ohio, USA - Open water 3 Core 3 Depth 3 metaG | ecosystem: Environmental > Aquatic > Freshwater > Wetlands | place: USA: Ohio, Lake Erie... | reverse complement strand
AGGATTTGGGTTTAAGCTTTACTCAAGCCGGCAGCCTGGCAGCGGCGACGACTCTGGTCTACGCTTTGATGCAAATTCCGGCCGGCTACCTTTCCGACCGGTTCAGCCCGAAAAGGTTATTCGTCATCGGTGTTCTGGGTTCTACTATTCTATCTCTCACCTTCGGACTGGCTGCCGGATATTGGCAGGCCATGATCAATCAGTTGCTTTCAGGGTTTTTCCGGGCTCTTCTGTTTGTCCCCGGCATGATCCTGTTGACCGGCTGGTTTTCCTCCAGCCGGCGGGCTACCGCCACCGGTCTTTATCTAGTGGGCGGTTTGACCGGCAGTGTTATCTTTAACATCATCGGACCTCTGATCGTGGCAGTTTCCAGCTGGCGTGTGGCCTTTATCAGTGTCTCCGCCCTGGGCATATTGGTTTCTCTCCTCTTATTGAGGTTCGGTAAAGAATCCCCTGATCAGCCTCCCCGGCGTAAAAGCAGCCTCTTGGAAGCCCTGGAGATATTTCGCTACCGGATTATGTGGATTTGCGGCGGCCTTCAATTTATCCGGCTGGCTGTGATGATGGGTATTACTTATTGGCTGCCCAGCCTGCTGAGTGTTGAAAACGGAGTGCCTCTTCAATCGATCGGTTTTATCCTGGCTGTCCAATCGGTTATGATGGCCCCTTCCAATGTCATCGGTGGTTATGTCTCCGACCGGCTCAAAAACCCTTCCCTGGTGATCGCGGCCTCTTTAATTGTCCTGGGAATTACAACGATGTTAATGGTTTCTGTCCACAATATGGCCTTATTGATTATCGTCATCTTCCTCAACGCCGTCTTTTTACAGATGTATTTTGGCCCCTTGTTTACCATTCCGGTAGAGGTTTTAGGAGTGCGCAAGGCCGGTATTTCCACCGGGTTTAGTAATTTCTTTGCCAACCTGGGTGGGTTCGCCGCTACTTATCTGCTGGGCTGGCTTAAAGACAATACCGGTATGTTCAAATACGGTTTTTATGTTATTGCCGGTTTATGTTTATTAGGCCTGGTCCTTATTGCCGCTCTCTATGGAATGAGACGCGGCTCTTCCCTCTCGACCGGACCGGCGGTGAACTGAGCAGCTATTCGGATTTAGACATTGCCTGGCTCAACCGGTAGTTGCGAACAGTCGGGGATGCCAGCCAGATCACTATCACAATTAACCCGGCTGCGCCGGCCATCAAAAGGGTGATTGTGGTTGGGTTCCCGAACAGGTCAGCCCCGGCTCCGGCCAGTAGACTGCCCAACGGCGATATTATCCAGGTCAAGCTGATCACGGCGGTCACCCGCGATCTCAAATTATCCGGTATAGTCAGTTGAATCAGTGTCATATTGATAGTCAGGAAAATAATTTCAAAAAATCCCGAAAGGACCATCAGTATTAAAGCTATCCAGAGTGTTGAAGTTAGCGCGAAAGCTATAAACGTCAAACTCACCAAAAAGATCGCGGCCAGTTGTATCAGTCCCCAGCGTTCCATCCTCCGTAAATAGGTGATGGCGATTCCGCCGATCACCCCGCCCACGCCTACGGACGCCATCAGAAAGCCCAATACCCGGCCGCTCCCATCGCCAAAAACCTGCACGGCATAAATGGCGGGTAAAGTGGCGAATACCGGGACCACCAGTATCGGCATCACTATTCCGATCAGCGTAAAGGTCCTGGTCACCGGTTCTCTGGCCAGGTAACTCAGACCGTCTTTGATATTTTGCATAGGAGAGTTCTGGATCGGCGCCCGTTTTCGCTCTGGCACCTTCATCCTTAAAACAGTGAGGCTGATCAGTAAAAAGATGGCTGCCTGGACTAGAAAGCTGCCTCCCGCCCCGCACCAGATCAGTAGAAAGCCTCCCATGGACGGGCCCAGCACGCGCATCACACTCCAGCCCGTTTGGTTAAGCGCCATGGCTCCGGGTGTTTGATTCCGGGGCACCAGGTCGAAAACCAGTACCTGGCGCAGGTTCTGGTCGATTGCCCCGGTCAGACCGCACAGGAAGGCAAAGGTAAATAGATAAACCACATTGGAGTGGCCGGTTACTAGTACCAGGCCCAGTGCCAGGGTCAGTACCAGCATGCAGCCGATCTCAAACTGTAAAAGTTTACGGCGGTCGAAGTAATCTACCAGCAGTCCTACCATTGGCAGCATGCACAGGGAGGCTGCTGACATGATTAGAACAATCGCCCCCAATATGGTGCCTGAGCCTGTCAGATCATAAATCAGCCAGCTTAAAATTACCTGCGTAATCCATTGAGTTGAGTACGCCAATACGCTGCCTGTCCACAACAATCGGAAGTTAGGCAGCCGCAGTGACTCAAAGGCGCCGGTCTTTTCCGGTGTAGCCGTAGCAGGTTCCGGCCTTTCAGAAGTAGTCGTCTCCGGTGTTATATCCAGTTTGGTTTTTATCTCTTCGGTCATATTGATTCCTGATTAATAAATATCAAATGGTTACAATGAACTTAATTATCTAGCTATTCTAATCTAATTCCGCGATGAATGCAAATAATAAAGTTGGGATAAACTATTTAGCTCATGCTGAATATCCTTTGGCCGCGGGTTGTCCTCTGGAAAGCGGGTTTATACTCTGGAGTTTTGCTCCTGGATCAGCTTCTGCCCCTCGGCGAAGAGCGTTTCTGCTCTCTCCGCTGAGTATTTGCTTTCCAGGAAGGCCTTCAGGGCTTCCGCCGGTGTGATGCCCTCGATGGCGCTGTGGCCCAGGCGCAGGCGCGTCTCTTGCCGGACTTCCCGGCTGATATTCAGATAATAAGCGGTTTTGGTCAGGCTGCGGATTTCGTTATCCCGCAATTTGCTGGAGAGTGCGGCCGGCAGACTGATTTCCAGCCGCAGTATGGCGTCTTTGATATTAGCCAGATTGTCCATGATCTTTACAAAAACCACGGCATTGGGGTCCAGGTCCGTTTCCTGGATATCCACATGCAGGGTGAAAAAGCGCCGGGCCTCGATTGAATGGAACCGGTAGGTGGTTTTCCGTTGGCCGGTGACCGGGTCGGTCACGATTTCTATCAGGTAGAAGCCTTTCTCATCATTTTCGTCGCCGAAATCCAGTCTCTCCAGGCTGCCGGAATAGACTGTGGGAGGATCTTCTTTCAATACCTGGCTCTTGTGAATATGTCCGAGCGCCACATAATCAAAAGCCGGATTGGCCATACTGCTGAGTAAGAGCATGTGTTCCTGGCCGATAGACATGGACTTCTCCGTGCCCAGTTTGGCGTTGAGCACCCAGACATGGGCTGCCAGGATAGCGGGGAGCGCTGGATCCAGGCGGGCTGCCTGCTGAGAGATGACATCGGTCAAGATTTGCTGCAAACGCTCGTTGATTTTTGTAAAATCCAGGTTTCTGGTATCTTCACGGGCCAGCAAGGCGCTGCGCCGCACCCATGGCAGGGCGGCGATCTGGATTTCACCGGAAGCTGTCTTAACCCGGTGTATGCCCGGTTTGTTGACCACGTTCACGTTGGGTACGGATAGTGTCTCGAAAATCTCCGTGGCGGTGGCTCGGCCCATGGCATTCGGCAAATCGTGGTTGCCGGTCACCATAAAAAGCGGAATGCCGGCCTCGGAGAGCCGTTTAATGCGTTTAGCGAACTCGCGCTGCTGGGTTTGGGAAGGCTCGCGTGTCTTGTAAGCGTCGCCGCAGAAAAGCACCAAGTCGACCTTTTCTGCCAGGGCAAAATCCACCAGCCGGTCCAGCGCCCGCAGGAAGTCCTCCAGGCGGGAGGACAGTCCGCTTTCCGGATTGATATGTCCGTAAGCCTCCACGCCCAGGTGCAGATCGGCAAAGTGGATTATTTTCATGGATTATTCTTTTACGGCTTCTCCGGATTTCCAGGCCACCGTCCCCTGCGTCATGGGCTCACCGGCCAGTTTAGCCGCCAGTGTGGACTTAAGGGACGCGATCGGGATGCGGATTTGGGTCATGCTGTCTCGCTCGCGTACTGTCACCTGCTGGTCTTCCAGCGTCTGGAAATCTACGGTTACGCAGAAAGGCGTGCCGTTCTCATCCTGGCGGCGGTAGCGGCGGCCGATGCTTTGCGTATCGTCATACTGCACTACCCAATCGGAGCGCAGGCTGTTGAATATCTCACGGGCCTTGGCAGCCAGCGGCTCTTTTTTGCTTAAAGGCAGAATAGCCGCTTTAATGGGAGCGATGCGCGGATGAAAACGTAAAACCACCCGCTCCTCACCCTCTACCACTTCCTCATCATAGGCATCGCACATCAAAGCCAGGACCGCCCGGTCTAACCCGGCGGAGGGTTCTACCACATACGGCAGATATTGTTCTTTAGCTTCTTCATCGATGTATTTCAGGTTCTTGCCGCTGGAATTGGCATGCTGGGTCAGATCATAATCGCCCCGGCTGGCAATGCCTTCCAGCTCACCCCAGCCCATCGGGAATAAAAATTCGATATCAGCGCAGGCCAGCGCATAGTGCGCCAGCTCTTCTTTTTTCTTGTGATGCAATTTCAAATGGTCCTTTTTAATGCCCAGTTTCTGGTACCATTCGTAACGCTCGTTGACCCAGTATTCAAACCATTTCTCCTGGGTCCCCGGCTTGATGAAGTATTCTATCTCCATTTGTTCGAATTCCCGGTCACGGAAGATAAAGTTGCCTGTAGTGATCTCATTACGGAAAGAACGACCGGTCTGGGCGATGCCGAATGGCAGCTTCTTGCGGGTGGTTGTAACTACATTCGGGAAGTTGACGAACATGCCCTGGGCAGTCTCCGGACGCAGATAAACTTCTGAGGCAGAGTCCTCGATCGGTCCCATATGGGTCTTGAACATGGTATTGAACGCCCTCGGTTCGGACAACTCGCCGCCGCAGGACGGACAGACCTTGCCTTCGACTTCATCGCCTTTAAATCTCTTCTGGCAGCCCTTGCATTCGATCAGCGGATCGGTAAAGTTTTTAAGATGCCCGCTGGCTGTCCAGACCTGGGTATGCATCAATATTGATGTCTCGATGCCTACCATGTCGTCCCGGCTCTGTACCATATCTTTCCACCAGGCGTCCTTAACGTTTCGTTTGAGCTCTACGCCCAGCGGACCAAAATCCCAGCAGCTCGCCAGACTGCCGTATATCTCACTGCTTTGAAATACAAAGCCCTTCCGGCGGCACAGGGACACTATTTTTTCCATGGTTACTTTCTGGGTATTCTGGGTAGTTTCTTCTGCCATTAAAAATATCTCCTCACCGATAGATATACCTCAAAATTCTAGCTGAAATAGCCTGCCAATGCAAAACTGGAGACTCCTTGGAGACTATAACTAGACTTTTGTGAATTGGCTCTTATCCGCTCCGCAGACCGGGCAGACCCAATCGGATGGAAGTGCCTCGAAAGGCGTCCCCGGCTTGATGCCGCTGTCCGGATCGCCCACCATCGGATCATAGATGTAGCCGCAAACCTGGCATTTGTATTTTGGGGCGGACGGAGGCGCTGCTGCCGCTTTGGCCTCTTGATAGCTGGGAGCGGACTTGGGCGTGGTGCCGCGTTTGACCTGCTGGTAGTATTCATAAGTCATGGAAGACGTCTCATTCAGTACCTCGGCCTCTACCAATTGACCGATGAAAATGGTGTGCGTGCCGGCATCGATCGCCTGCAGGACTTTAGCCTCCAGGTAAGCATTGCAGTTTTCCAGCACGACCGGAGCCCCGGTAGCGCCCTTCTTATACTTTACCCCGGCGAATTTATCGCTGTCGCGGCCGGACTTGAAGCCGAATTGCCCGATGAATCCTAATGGGGCCTCGTTGGTCAAAATGGAAGCTGAGAAAACCCCGCTGGCCTGGATATACTCATGGGTCAGGTTCTTTTTATTGATGCTGACTGCTACCGTGGCTGGTTCAGAGGTGATCTGAATGACGGTGTTGGCTATCTGGGCATTGATCTTATCGCCCTTAAATGATCCTACCAGGTGCAAACCATAGGTGAGTTTGTATAGAGCCTTGGAATTCATATATGCCTCCTCGCGATGCTTAATTTTATTGGGGTTGTTCTTACAGTATATTACAGAAATCGGTTCAGGGAACACTAAGATTGAGGTGACTTGATTAAAGCAATAATGCTAAGATTGAGTGGCCGGCTCGCTTGGGAGGCAGCTTTGATAGTAAAAAGGTTGGTAGTTGGCGATTGGAAAGCCAACTGTTATATCGTCGGTTCGGAAACCGCTCAACAGGGTTTGATCATCGACCCGGGTGATGAAGAACAATCCATTCTTTCCGCGGTTAGAGAGACTGGATTGGAGATTCTGGTCCTCGTGGCTACACACGGGCATATTGACCACATCGGGGCTATCGGTTGCCTCAAGAAAGCCCTTGACGCCCCGGTAGCTATTCATCGCAGTGATTCTGCTGCTTTGCAGGGCGACAGCCGCTTTTTCTGGGGTCGCACCTTCGGTCCGCCTATGCAGGCCGACCGCTTGCTGGCAGAGGGCGACATTATCAGCGTAGCCGATTTGGAGTTTACGGTTATCAACACCCCCGGCCATACCTATGGAGGCATCTGCCTGTTCGGTGAGGGCGCGCTTTTTACCGGCGATACACTCTTTCGCCACAGCATCGGCTCGTCGGGAATAGGCACAGGGACCCGCGCCCAGCTAATGAGTTCCATCTACGAAAAACTTCTGGTGCTGCCGCCTGAAACCCTCATTTACCCGGGACACGGCTCGCCCACCACCGTCGGTGAAGAGAAGGCCAATAATCCCTATTTGAATAGAAGATACTGATGTTAACTCAAAATCCAGTTGTTTGACCATCGTCGGCGTCATTCTAGAGCGTAACTAAGCATCAGGGTGGCAGGGTTGTCATTCTGGAGTCCTTCCGAAGAAGGACGAAGAATCTCAGGGTGGGGTGAATTTTGATCCTCACACCTTTTTGCACTTTGGCCAGGTACTGAAAAATTCGAAATTCCAATACTGGCGTTTTAACAATCAGAAATTAAAGGCAGCTTACTTCGCCTGGTGTTCAGATAGCTTCTCCGTCAGCTCTCTTTCACGCACCGCCAGGGTGATGTCCCCGCGGGTCTTTTCCAGTATGCCGCGCACCTGGTCGGTAGTATGCCGCAGACCGCCGGTGATCGCGTCCGGAAAATCCATGGTTACCAGGGTGGTGTAGATATCGTCCATGGCGGAAAGGGTCTCCTCGCAGTGGCTGAGATCTCCCCGCCGCATGTTGTCGAGTATATAGCGTCTTAGCTCGCCTACCGTATCGCCCAGTCCGTTCAGATAAGCCCCGTAATCTACCTTTAAATCATCCGGGTCGGGCAGGGGCTGCCCTGTCACCAGGGCAAAAACCGCGTTGGCCTCGGTATACTCTTTTTGGGCGTCCTTCACGAAGCCGTGGGAGCTGAGTTCTGGCCATTCCAGTACTGCCAGTGCCAGATTTTCCCTCACCTTGCGTCCTTCTTCCAGCAAACCTTTAGCTTCCTCGAATTCCTGACGGTGAATGGCGCGTATGGTTACACTAGCATAACGGATCAACTCCCGGCATAGCGGCAGGACCTTCTCACGGGCGGCGTCTTTCTTTTCCAGGTCAGCCCGGATGTGGTCGGCATAGTTGTCCAGATTTTCAGTTAAATTCTTCATTTTTATCCTCAGTTATTCTAAGTTTTAATAATTTCAATTAATTGCCGTGCCTCTAGTGTCATGTCCGGCGCGTTCAGTACGGCGCTGATCACGCACACAGAATCGGCTCCGGCCTCGATTACTTCACGAGCGTTGTTTTTGTTTATGCCGCCGATCGCCACCAGCGGGATATGAATGGCTGGCTTGACCAGTTTCAGCCTCTGCGGTCCTACCACCCCCGCGTCATTCTTGCTGCCGGTTGGGTAAATGGCGCCCACGGCTATATAATCGGCCCCGGCTTTCTCTGCGGCCAGGGCTTCCGCAATGCTGTCAGCTGAGCAGCCCAGTATTTTATCGGGTGGCAGCAGCCGGCGGGCCTCGTCCACCGGAAAGTCTTCCTGTCCGATGTGCAGCCCGTCCGCGTCGGCAGCCAGTGCTATGTCCAGGTAGTCATTGATAATAAATAAAACGTCGCGCTGGCGGCACAGCGCCTCAAGTTCATGGGCCAGCGGTATGAGGTCCTTTTTAGGTGTGGTTTTATCGCGCAGCTGCAGGACTTTCACCCCGGCCTGGATCACCTTTTCAGCGGCTGCCAGGTGGTTGTGTCCCCTTAAAACACCCGTGTCCAGGATGACGTAGAGCCCGCTGATCATTTTTTGACGTGCCTGCCGCGTCAGTCTCTGTACTAGTTGCTGCTCCAGGGTATACAGCTCAAAACGGGCTTGCTTGAAGCGGTCGGAATCCAGGTTGACCTCCGGTAGTTTGGCCAGGTCTTCCAGCACCCGCAGCGACTCCTGGGCGCGGCGTGCGTTGGCGATGATTATCGTCGGCAGGTCTTTTTCGGGGCTTTCCCCGGCCACCTTAAGCCCCGCGCCCACGTCTTCAGTAGAATCTCGGGCATTCAGCAGCTCCAGATTGAAAGCCGCCTCACCCCTTATTAGATCGTGGCGCAGGCTTTTTAAACGGGTAGTCAGATCGGCGTCGTCCAGTATCATGCGGGCGGCTTCTTCCAGGACGCGCAGTCCCTCCGCCATGCGGTTGAAATTAGCATCGATTATGCGTAAAACCGGTATTGTGCTCATCTGTTTCCTCAGTGGTTTAATTCTACCATAATTGCGGAGAGCAATCAGCTAAATCACCCGGTCTGGGCTCTGGCCGCTCATCTTGCCTCCATCTTTCGGTAACAGTATTTATGAGTCAATGCCCTGGCCTTGACTTAGTTTTTATTTTTATTTAGAATATTTAGACTTAGAGCAGACCCCAGGTGAGTCGGGCCCTTAAGCAGTGGATGCCTAATCCGCAGGACTAAGTAATTAGCCTGCGGGTTTTTTTATATAAAATTCCGGCAGGTATTGAAGTATCGTTAGAGGAATATTATCATGAAAAATTCGACACCCACCCCCGGTTTGAATTACGACATCAACACACTGCAGGGTCTCACCGAAGCTGAGGCCTCCCGGCGTTTACAGTCGGACGGCTATAATGAACTGCCTTCTGCCAAACGAAAAAGCATTTTTAACATTGCCTTTGAGGTCATCCGTGAACCCATGTTCCTTCTGCTGATCGCCTGCGGCGTCATCTATCTTTTCCTGGGCGATGTACAGGAGGCTCTGATCCTGTTGGCCTTTGTCTTTGTCATCATCGGCATCACTTTCACCCAGGAGGCCAAGACCGAGCGTACCCTGGAAGCCCTGCGCGACCTTTCCAGTCCCCGCGCCCTGGTAGTGCGGGGTGGAGAGCAAAGAAGGATCGTAGGCCGGGAAGTAGTGCGCGGAGATATCTTGATTCTTAACGAGGGCGACCGGGTTCCGGCAGATGCCGTCATTACAGCCTGTACCGATCTGGCCGCTGATGAGTCCCTTTTAACGGGCGAATCCGTGGCGGTCGCTAAATGTCCGGGTGATCCGGCTGTTGAGATGGGTCGTCCGGGCGGAGACGACCTGCCCTTCGTTTTCTCAGGTACATTGATTGTGCGCGGACAGGGTATTGCCGAGGTTAAAAACATCGGTTTAAACACCGAAATGGGCAAGATCGGCAAGTCTTTACAAAAAGTTGATACGGAAAAAACCCTGCTGCAAAAAGAGACCGGCCGTCTGGTCCGCAACATCGCCATCGTGGGCGCGATCATCAGCCTGCTGATCGTGGTGATCTACGGTTTGACCCGCCAGGACTGGCTGAATGGATTATTGGCTGGTCTGACCCTGGGTATGGCTATTCTCCCGGAGGAATTTCCGGTCGTGTTGACCATCTTTATGGCTCTGGGCGCCTGGCGTATCTCACAGCACCAGGTGCTGACCCGCCGTTCTCCGGCTATTGAGACTCTGGGCGCTGCTAGCGTTTTGTGTGTAGATAAGACCGGGACTTTAACCCTCAACCGCATGTCCGTGGCTAAAATGTACGCCGGAGGCCAATATTTAGACCTGGGCCAAAAGAAGATTGCCCATATACCGGAAAATTTTCATCAATTGATCGAATACAGCATCCTGGCCAGTGAAATCAATCCCACCGACCCCATGGAAAAAGCCTTTAAAGAGTTTGGCAATACCTATCTAAGTCAGACTGAACACCTGCATAGCGATTGGGAACTGGTGGGGGACTATAATCTGACCCGGCAGCTTCTGGCCCTTTCACATGTCTGGAAATCCCCTACCGGTCAAGAGTTCGTTATCGCCTCCAAAGGCGCGCCTGAAGCCGTGGCCGATCTCTGTCACTTCAATGAGAAGGAGTTAAAGACACTGGCTGAGCAAGTGTCCGTTATGGCCGCTGATGGCCTGCGAGTTCTGGGTGTAGCCAAAGGCCGTCTTAAACAGGGAGCCTTGCCTGAAACACAGCATGATTTTGATTACGAGTTCGTTGGCCTGGTCGGCCTGGCCGATCCCATCCGGCCCTCGGTGCCTGAGGCTATTAAGGAATGTTATGCTGCCGGTATCCGCGTGGCTATGATAACCGGTGACTACCCTGTTACTGCCCAGTCCATCGCCAGACAGGTCGGCTTGACCCCCCGGGACCAGGTCTTAACCGGACCGGAAATCGCCAAAATGACTGACGCTGAACTTCAGGCCCGCATAAAATCGGTCAATATTTTTGCCCGTGTGATGCCTGAACATAAATTGCGTATCGTCAACGTCCTTAAAGCCAATGGAGAAATTGTGGCGATGACCGGTGATGGCGTTAATGACGCGCCCGCCCTGAAATCCGCTAACATCGGTATTGCTATGGGCGGCCGCGGCACTGATGTCGCCCGTGAGGCCGCCGCCCTGGTTTTGCTGGATGATGACTTTTCTTCCATTGTGCGGGCAGTGCGCCTGGGCCGCCGTATCTTCGATAACCTTAAAAAGGCCATGTCTTATATCTTCGCCGTGCACATGCCCATCATCGGACTCTCCTTTTTGCCTGTCCTTTTTCAGTGGCCGCTCCTGCTCTACCCTGTGCATATCGTTTTCCTGGAGTTGATTATTGATCCGGCCTGCACCCTGGTTTTCGAGGCTGAGAAAGAAGAGAAAGATGTTATGCAGCGAAAACCTCGCAATATCCGCCAGGGCGTCTTTGGCAAACGTACGCTGAGCATCAGTTTGATGCAAGGCTTATTAGTTATGATTGTAACGGTTGGATTATATGCCCTTTCCCGCGTCTGGGGCATGGCGGTCGAGGAGTCCAGGGCTTTGACCTATACTACCCTGATATTGGCTAACCTGGGATTGATTTTTTCCAACCGTTCCTGGAGCGGTACTATTTGGTCTACTTTACGCACTAGAAATACGGCGCTCGTGTGGGTCACCAGCGGCGCTCTGGTTTTCCTGGCGTTGGCGCTTTACGTACCCCTTTTAAGGGACCTGTTTAAATTTGGATCGTTAAGCGTAGTGGATATCCTGATCGCTTTAGGCGCCGCTCTTTTAAGCCTTGTCTGGTTTGAAATCTTTAAACTGGTGAGAGGGAAAAAGGCCGGTGGAATCTAGATCAGGCTTGTATGCCCAGTAAAAGTAGCCGTAGATTCCAGATTACAATGCAGACATAGACTAGCAGAAAAACCGAGGATGTCCAGAAGGCCAGTAGCGGGTTGCGGCGGGAAATATCCCATAGAATCAGCACGCATAGAAGAACGCCTACCACTTTCAGTATGATGAGGGCATGTTCTCCGGCAATGTCTACTAAAAGGGGATTGGCTTCCCGGGCAATACCGTTGCGGATAAGCAAATTAGTCAGCGCGCCGTCTGCCACTACCATGATAGCCAGCGCGATCAGGATGTATTTAAGGCCTTTTTTACATAATGAAAGAGAGGGTTTGCTTATTTGATTACCTTCAATATCTCTTTAAACAACGGGCTGTCGGCGCTGCCCAATAGTTCGTAAATAGCCATTTCCGTTACCGTCAGTTTGACGCCTTCACTTTGCATTCTGGCCAGCGCGGCTTCCTTGTTGGCTTGAACTCGGGAGGCTACTACATCAGCGACTACCTGTACCTCATAACCGCGGTTGACCAGGTCCAGAGCGGTCTGATAGACGCAGATATGAGATTCGATTCCGCAGAGAAGGACCTGTTTGCGATTTAGACGGACCAGCTCCTGCTCAAAACCGCTGTTCTGGTAACAATCGAAGCAGAATTTAGGCAGGGCTTTGACTTCCGGCATGCATTGCGTTAACTCTGGCACAGTGGAGCCCAGTCCCTGGGGATTTTGTTCAGTCAGAATAATTGGCACACTCAGTACCCGCAGTGCCTTGACCAGCTTTTGCGCGTTTTCCAGCAAGGCAGCTTTCTCATGCATCACATTCCACAGTTTTCCCTGGATATCTATTATTACCAATACAGTGCGTCCTGCCACCAGTTTCATCGGTCTGCTCCTCAGTTTTCTCTAGCTTCTAGTTTTTGATTTTTAATTTACAAGTTGTGACTTATTAATTGGTATTAGTATTCTCCGGAGTTGGCGTGGTATCAGGTTGGTGAGACATTGAAGACCCGCCGGAAACCACTGTATT
>Ga0153915_10004746_pt1 | contig 12569 bp, 8 predicted proteins | sample Opewatmetagenome_2_FD_107003 | JGI IMG/M metagenome (GOLD analysis project Ga0153915, IMG submission 107003) | Freshwater wetland microbial communities from Ohio, USA - Open water 3 Core 3 Depth 3 metaG | ecosystem: Environmental > Aquatic > Freshwater > Wetlands | place: USA: Ohio, Lake Erie... | reverse complement strand
GGGGGGATTTCCTTAACCTGATTAACAGGGGTCGGGAAAAGGTATCTGACGACTATCACAACAGCGATTAATACAAGTAGAATGAATGTTGATCTCCTCTCTCTTCTGCTATAACCGAACCAGTTCCTTAAGGATTCCCTGAATGAATTCATAATAATGAAATAACGATAGCGAGACTGAATGCAATTTAGGAATTTTCACAGGCAGTTTATAGCAACCAGGGAAATATTTTAGTTCTAATGACCAATTTTCTCAGAAAGGATATCCAATACCCAGAACAATAGCAAAATCGTCTCTGAAAGTATACTGCTCGCTCATAAAGATCCATTTTGATCCTGAAGATATTGCCGGATCACGCAGTTTCATCCCGAGATCAACCCGTCCTATTACGAACTTGAAATCAAACCTGAGACCTGCCCCCGTACCTACGGCAATGTCACGGTAAAAGGTATTGAATCTGAATTCCGAACCGGGTCGGGAATTGTCCTTATTAAAGGTCCAGATATTTCCGGCATCAAGAAATATTGCTCCCTCAAGGATCCAGAACAATTTGAACCTGTACTCGGCATTAGCCTCTAATTTAATATCCGCTGTCTGGTTAATGAAAGTAGTGTCCTTGTTGGGAAAAGAATAGGAACCCGGACCCAGGGTTCTAACCTGCCAGGCTCTGATACCATTGGCACCGCCTCCGAAATACTGTTTTTCAAAAGGAATTACTTTTGAATTCCCGTATGGGATCCCCAGCCCGATGAATCCCCTGTAAACGGCAGAGCTGACATCGTTGAGAATTATATTATATCGCAGATCCAGGTCAGTACGCATGTATTGTGCAAAAGGTTGTCCGAATATGTTATAGCTGCCTTGGCTTTTTTTCAGTCCTGCTATTTTACTGACAACGGACAGCATATTTCCTGAAACTTCGGCGTTTAAGCGTAAGAACCAATAGTCTCTTGATTTCTGAATTTTTTGATTATTAAAAATAAAAGAATAGTTGCCACCCAGGATCATCACGTCCCTGTAACTGTATGCCAGGTAAGAGGAAGAATCAATCCATGCTTTAAAGGCCGGATCAATCCTGTCCAGTTTGATAAGGTTGAGCTGAACCGGATTCACGATATGCGTCTGATAGTTACGCGCCATCCAGGTATAGCCGAAAGTGGCATTGGCCATGCTTCTCCTGTAAAATACCATGTTCTGGTAGTTATATGCGGCCAGCAGTGTGGTTGAAGGATTATAATTCTTTACAAATCCCTCTTTTTTCAAAAAGGGGACCAGAAATTTAGGCAGCCTGAGGCTCGTTTCAAATCCATATTCCTGCGTTCCCCGAATTTTTGTATTCTTTTGAGTAATAGCTTCAAAAGCTCCTTTAAGCGCAATGCTAAACTGCTCTGCACCATGAAACAGGTTCCTGTGTTGATAAACAAGGTTCAGGGCACCTCCGAGATTCCCTGCGGTATTGGTGCCCTCAATTTCAACATTGAAAGATTGCTGACTTAACAATGTGAGCTGAATGTAGCAATTAAGGTACATTTCCGAACCTGGATTTTCGTCAGGAGGTTGGGTATCATCAAAGAAGATGTTTACCAGCCGGTATGCCTTCAATGTCATAAGGTGACTCTGGGTCTGTTCAGTGTTTGTAACATTGTATATTGAACCTGGCTTAAGGTAAAGAGACTGGAGGATAAGATCATATTTCAGCTGAGGCTTCTCCCTTCGTGAAACAAAATAATAACCATTATAATTCACTGTGTCAAGACTTTTCAGATATTCTTCACCGCCCTCAAGGACATCCTTCTGAATAAAATCGGGATAAATGAAGACATTTTTTATCCTGTAGATGGAATGAGGGGCATAAGCAATTCTGTTATACTGGTCAATCCTGGTTGCCTGTTTTATTTCATAAATGATATTTACCTGCCGGTGATCAATGGTACTGTCGACATTGAATGAAATGTAGTCTCCTGAAAAACCGTAGAATCCACGGTCTTTGATGTACCGTTCAAAACGCGTCCTCTCTGCCTGAAGGACATCGACATCGTAAGGTTTTCCCCTTACAATCAGACAATTGACGGAATCAAAATAAAAAAGCTTTTCAATTGAGGTATCAGCAATATGATAATAAAGATTGCGGATTGTGTAAGGCGATTTCAGATTTACATTGTAAAAAACATCTGTTTTCCGTTTTACAGTTTTCGTGGAATCTGATACGCTGCTGTCAAAGTACCCTTTCGAAGCCACATATGATTGTAGCTCCGACCTGCTTTTTTCTGTAGAGTAAGGATCATAGATCACAGGTTCTTCACCGATATTCCTGAGCCATGAATGCGGCCATTTTTCCTTATTGATGTTTGAGAGATTATACAATCCAAGGTAAAATCTTGTACCAAAAATCTTTTTATTTGGTTTTTGCTTAATGTATGGGGCAAGCTGAGTCTTAGTGATACCTTCCCTGTTGACCTCAATATAGTTTTTGTTGAGTAGGGTTTTTCCTTCGGGAACGTATTTGGTTGGATTGCAGGAATAAATAATCGGAATTAAACATAGCAGAACAAGGTATATCCCCTGGAAAATATTTTTTTTATTTGAGCTGCTTTTTTTCAAAATTTGTAACTGAGAGCATGAAGCAAATATATCAATAATAAAAAACAACTTCTGCCCGACATACTCTTAATTAACCTAAATTATTATATTTTTAAAGTACTTTGTCCTCCCTAAATAAAAGCAAATGATCAGTAAAAACAAGATAAAATACATTCTCTCGCTTCAGAAAAAGAAAATCAGGGATGAACATCGTCTCTATGTGATTGAAGGTGATAAGTTAGTAAGGGAGTATCTTAAGGCAGGAATAAAATTGCATACTCTTGCAGCCAAGCCTGAATTCATAACTAGCCTGCCATCATATCAAAAAGATTATATAGAAGAAACCGAAACCGCAAGTTATGACGACCTTAAACATATGAGCATTCTTAAAACGCCTCATAACGCCCTTGCAGTTGTCGGGATGCCTGATCCTGATTTCAATTTGCAGGAAGTTTATAAGGGGCTGGCAGTTGCCCTCGACTTTGTTCAGGATCCCGGGAACTTTGGCACAATAATCAGATCGGCTGCCTGGTTCGGGATCAGATATATTTTCTGCTCTGAGAACTGCGTCGATGTATACAATCCAAAGGTTATCCAGGCATCAATGGGAGCAATCCTTCATGTGAGAGTGCATTACTGTGATCTTAAGAAGTTTCTTGGTGATGCCCGTAAGAAAAAGGTTCCGGTCTATGGTGCTTTGCTGGAAGGAGAATCCATATATTCCAGCAGACCCGGCAAAAAAGGAATTATCCTTCTTGGAAATGAATCTAAAGGTATTTCGTATGATCTGATGCCGTTTGTAACTAAAAAACTCGTAATCCCAAAATTCACATCTGCGACTATTGGCATCGAGTCGCTCAATGTCGGAATGGCAGCATCAATATTATTTTCGGAGTTTGCCAGAAAGACCAGGCGGGACAGAAATTATTCAGATTTTACTTTTCGGGCAATTGCTTCAGCAACATTTATACCATCTACCGCTGAAGATACGATACCGCCAGCATATCCTGAACCCTCCCCCGACGGGTAAAGTCCTGCAACACTGACATGCTCGAGAGTATCCGGATTCCTAGGTATCCTTACCGGTGATGATGTCCTGGATTCGACTCCCAGTATAACGGCTTCATTGGTTAAAAATCCTTTCATTACTGAACCAAACTGATTGAATCCCTCCTGCAACCTTTTGCCAATCATTTCGGGCAGCCATTCATGAAGTGATGCGGGAGTAATTCCGGGGAAATAGGATGATTTTGGCAGGGATGAAGAACTTTTCCCATAAACAAAATCTGCAAGCCTTTGGGCAGGAGCACTCTGGGTTCTTCCCCCCTTTTGCCAGGCCTCATTTTCCAATGCTTTCTGGAATTCCAGTCCGGCAAACTCATTAAAATCTGAATAGTCAATAAGATCCTCCGGTCTTATTTCAACCACGATACCTGAATTGGCAAAAGGGGAATTTCTTCCCGAGGGTGACATTCCGTTTACAACAATCTCTTCCTGTGTAGTTGCTGACGGAATAATAAATCCGCCAGGACACATGCAAAATGAATAAACTCCTCTCCCATCTACCTGTTTCACAAGATTATAGGAGGCAGCGGGTAGAAACTGACCTCTGGAATTCCCATGATATTGTATCCTGTCAATCAGGTCCTGCGGATGTTCAACTCTTACACCGGCAGCAAAGGATTTGATCCGGAGACTGATGTTTCTTCTTTTGCAAATCTCATAAATGTCACGCGCTGAATGGCCTGTTGCAAGCACCACAAAAGGTGAAAGGAACTTTTCTTTTCCGGCCGTGATAATGCCTTTTACTGTATTATTCCCGACAATTATGTCAGTGACTTTTTTCTCCAGCAGAAAAAGTCCACCGGCATCAAGAATCGACTTTTTGATCCTGGATATTATCCCAGGCAGCTTATCCGTACCTAGATGGGGATGTGCTTCATAAAGGATATTCTCATTTGCGCCATGAAGGCGAAGAAGCTCAAGCACTCTGTGATTTTCACCTCTCTTTTTTGAACGGGTATATAGCTTGCCATCAGAGAAAGTACCTGCCCCACCCTCGCCGAAACAGTAGTTGCTGTCGGGATCAATAAGATGCTCACGGCTTATGCGGGCAATATCCCTTTTCCGGGAAGAGACATCTTTACCTCGCTCAAATATTACAGGCCTCAGGCCAAGTTCGGCAAGCCTGAGAGCAGCAAACAATCCTGCGGGTCCTGCTCCAACTATTATTACCTCTTTCCTCCCGGTGACATTTTCAGGAATGAACGGGCTAAGTGCGGGAGTAAAAGGTTCTTCTCCCGTCAGTATCTCAATTACCAGATTGATACGAATATTTTGCTTCCGGGCATCGACCGATCTCCTTATTATCCTGAAATCTTTTATATCTGATGCAGTGATTCCCGACTGATGACCGGCAATTTTGCGGATCAGGTAATCATCGGAAGCTTCTGCAGGATCAAGGCTAAGCTTAACCTGTTTTACCATTCTTATTCAAAATGAAATGCAAGGATCCAGATTTGAGAATGCATTCTCTTAATGGCATCAACATACTCCTCATGCCCCCCATTATTCCGATCATGAACGAGGATATCACGGATCCCATTCGACATTTTAAGTTCGACCGAGAGTTTGAAGTAGGGCAGATAGAAATCAAATCCGGCTCCAAATTCATAGTAAAGATCTGATCTTCTAAGTCTTAAATAGACCTGCTTTTCAACATCATAATCCTTCTTCCCTGCCAGGTCGTACCGGTAGTTAATGCCCCCTACTATGTAGGGTCTCACGTTATTCAGTCTGGCACCCTTATACTTCAGCAATAAAGGGAATTCAAGAAATGAGGATTCGAGCCTTTGCCTCTCATTATAAATGGAACCATCCAGGTAATACCTTACATTCCTCTGTCCGAAAGAGACACCCGGGAGAAATCTCAGATCAAAATACTTATGCAGGTGCAAATTTGAGATAATCTGAATATTGATTCCGGGATTTAAAAGGCTTACTTCGGGAAGAAGACGTGCTGTGTCTGTACGGTTTATATTAAAGTCCATCAAATTGCCGCCGAGACTAAATCCAAAATGAAGCGGCTTATCGTCGTACCATGAGTCATTCTTCGGTTTCTGCTTCTGACCAAAGGAATTAACATGCATCAAAAGCAATAAACCAGCAACAATGGTATATTTAAATCTTCTTCTCAAATTTCAGCGGGCGGGGGTGAATTGTTTCCAAATAATAAACTGCTTTAAAATCCAAATATTGTATTCAGTCTTTAATACCTGTATAAATACTTGCAATACCTTTTGTAAGCCTTGTCAGCCTGATTCCTGAAAAGCCGGTTTCCCTCATCATTTCAATGAATTCTTCATTAGATGGAAATCCCATAACAGATTCATTCAGATACCGGTAAGCTTTCCGGTTTTTAGAAAAAAAGCCACCAATTGAGGGAAGAAAATTCCTGAAATAGATATCATATGCATGTCTGAAAAGATGGCCATCGGGTTTTGAAAATTCGAGAACCATTGCCAGTCCGCCTTTGCGTAAAACTCTTCTCATTTCACCAAGACCTTTCAGCGGATCCTTAAAATTCCTGACACCAAATGCAACCATCGCCACATCGAATATATTATCTTCAAAACAGATGTTCTCAGAATCACACTTAATAAATTTTATCAGGTCGGACAATCCTTTTAACTGTGCTTTTTTTCTTCCGAGGTCCAGCATTTTTTCAGAGATATCTATGCCTGTTATCCTTATCGGATCCAGCCTTACAGCTTCAAAGGCAAGATCACCGGTACCGGTTGCTATATCAATGATATTCGGATTTTTGTGAGTTTCAGAAATAATACTGATAGCTTTTTTTCTCCACGAACGGTCAATTCCGAATGAAAGAAGATGGTTCAGGAAATCGTATCGCCAGGCAATTGAATCAAACATTGATCCGACCGAGGCTTTATCTTTGCTATGATCTGTTCCCTCCAATTTAGTACCAAATAAATAAAAGGGTAAAGATAGGTTTTTAAGGGAATAGCCGATATCGGCTCTCCGGATACCGCAACATCAATTAAAATATCTAATTTTGGAAAAACGCCGACACATTTGAAATTTATGAAAAAAACAATAATGATCACCGGTGCAACAGCCGGGTTTGGATGGGCTACAGCAGTAAAATTTGCAGAAAACGGGTATAATGTAATAATCACAGGAAGAAGGAAAGACCGGCTGGAAAAGCTTGAAAATGAACTTACCAGGCAGAATGTCAGTGTATTGTCAATGAATTTCGACGTCAGGAATAAATCTGAGGTTGAATCAGCAATCGGGGATCTCCCTGATGAATGGAAGAACATTGATATCCTGGTCAACAATGCTGGTCTGGCAGTCGGGCTTGCTCATATTGATAAGGGAGATACCGAAGACTGGGACAGGATGATCGATACGAATGTGAAAGGATTGCTTTACATAACAAGGGCAGTTGCGCCGTTTATGGTAGCAAGAAATTCTGGTCACATTTTCAACATCTCGTCAATTGCAGGCAAGGAAGTGTACGAAAACGGAAACGTATACTGCGCATCAAAGTATGCTGTGGATGCGCTGTCAAAAGCAATGAGGATTGACCTTCTCAAACATAATATCAGGGTTACAAATATTGCACCCGGCATGGCTTTAACTGAGTTCTCAATTGTCAGGTTTAAAGGCGACAGGGAAAAAGCGGATGAGGTTTATAAAGGCATCGAAGCTCTCACAGCCGGTGATATTGCCGATGTTATTTATTTCTGTGCAACCCTCCCTGCACGTGTTTGCATAAATGACCTCGCAATTACTCCAACACAGCAGGCAGCAGTTGGGAAGGTTTATTTAAAGATGTAATCAGGCGCAATCGTACTTCCTTAAAGCTGCTTGAGACAAAGAGCGTAAGGGCTCAACAGACCAAAGGCCAAAAAAAATCAATGACTTTAATTTGAAAATAAAACAAAATTAACTATGAAAAAAAATTCAGTTTGTTTGCTCGTAACTTTTGTCCTGGTATTGTTTTGTCAATTCAATGCTTCCGCAATTGATACAAATAATACAAGGATGCTGGCTCAGCCGGCCATCACCAACAATCATATAGCATTTATCTATGCTGAGGATCTGTGGGTAGCCAATATCGATGGCTCAAATCCGAAAAGGCTCACCGTTGATGAGGGGATTGAATCAAATCCATATTTTTCTCCCGACGGCAGATTTATTGCATTCAATGCCCAGTATGACGGGAATACTGATGTTTTTATAATCCCGGTAGAGGGAGGAGTTCCTGTCAGACTTACCTGGCATCCTTCCGCCGATCAGGTAAGAGGATTTACGCCTGACGGCAAAAGTATTCTTTTTCTTTCACAGCGTTATGCCTTCACCAACAGGTATGCTCAGCTCTTCACAGTAAAAACAGCCGGAGGATATCCTGAAAAACTTCAGATACCAAATGCTTATAAAGCATGTTACTCACCCGATGGCAAATCGATGGCTTATACTCCGCTTTCCCCTGCCTACCAACAGTGGAAAAATTACAGGGGGGGCAGAATATCGACCATCTGGGTCTACTCGTTCGCCGACAATTCTGTTATTAAAATTCCTCAACCGAAAGAAGGGTGCAATGATGACGAACCGATGTGGATCGGTAATACGGTTTATTTTATTAGTGACAGGAACGGGGAATTCAATTTATTCTCATACGAAACAACAAACAAGGAAATTAAACAGCTTACATCATTCACCGATTTCCCGATTATCAGAGCATCTCAGGGCAACAATCAGATCATTTTTGAACAGGAAGTATATCTTCATATTTTCGACATCAAATCCAATAACGAGAAAAAGCTGACTGTAGGTGTTGCCGCTGATCTGCTTGAACTGAGACCGAGATTTGTTCAGGGAACCAATAATATCCGAAGTGCTGATCTGTCACCTGCAGGTTCGAGGGCCGTATTTGACTTCAGGGGTGATATTATCTCCCTTCCTGCGGAGAAGGGAGACCCTAGAAACCTTACACTTACCACAAATGCTCATGAAAATTATCCGTCATGGTCACCTGACGGGAAAACTATTGCTTATCTGTCAGATGCATCAGGAGAATATATGCTGCATTTGAAATCCCAGGATGGAAAGGGAGAACCAAAAGTAATAAAGCTGACGGGTTCTGGCTTCTACGCATACCCGAAATGGTCGCCCGACAGTAAAAAGATATCATATGTGGACAATGCAAGGAATTTGTATATTCTGGATATTCCTTCAAATACAATAAAGAAAATAGACTCTGATGAGATTTATTTTCCCGGAGCTTTCAGGAATTTATTCAGCGACTGGTCTTCGGATTCAAAATGGATAGTTTATACCAAGATCCTGGAGACCAATTTCAGGGTCGTTTATCTTTACTCAATTGATCAGCAGAAGTCCTTTCCTGTCACCGATGGTTTAAGCGATGCAACCGAACCAAAATTTGACAGGAACGGGAAATACATTTTCTTCTTTTCCTCAACTGATGCAGGCCCAGTGCTCAGTTGGTTTGATCTCTCAAGTCAGGATATGAGAATGACCAATTCAATATATCTTGTCACACTGAGAAAAGATATCATATCTCCTTTCGCAAAAGAGAGTGATGAAGAGAAACCAAAGTCTGAGAAAAAAGAAGCTGAAAAGCCAGCTGAAAAGTCAAAGAAACCATCTAAGGCCGCAGCCCCCGCGACACCTGAGCCTAACCTCCTGAAGATCGATACCGACGGCTTACAGGACAGGATAATTAATCTCCCGGTAAAGGCAGGCAATTACACCGATCTTGCAGTTGGCGATACGGGAGAAGTTTTCTACGTAATAAGGCCGGTAATCCCATCAGAATCGTCAAAGCTTCACAAATACAATCTTAAGGACCGTAAGGATGAGGAAGTCATGGAGCTCGACAATTATTTAATCTCGGCCGACAGGAAGAAAATGTTATATAACAAGGATGAGACTTTTGGAATTACGGCAACAGGCAAAAAGCCGGAGCCGGGCAAAGGGATTATAAATATCGGAGCTATATCTGTTAAAATCGATCCTCTTTCCGAATGGCAGCAGATACTGGATGAAGCATGGAGGGTAAACCGTGATTATTTTTATGACCCCGGGATGCAGGGAGCAGACTGGAATGCAATACGGATAAAATACCAAAAGTTCCTTCCTGACCTGGCCTGCAGAAGTGATCTTGACAGGGTAATTCAATGGATGCTGAGCGAGTTAAGCGTCGGGCATAGCTATTTGTTTTCGGGTGAAAGGCGATATAATCCCAAAAGAATAGGAGGCGGATTGCTTGGAGCTGATTACTCTATTGCTTTCAACAGGTATAAAATAGAAAAAATTTACGGGGGCCTTAACTGGAATCCTGACCTGAGATCTCCCCTTACAGAGCCTGGCCTTAATATCATGCAAGGAGAATATATACTTGCGGTAAACGGTAAAGATGTGACAGCCGATAAGAATTTCTACAGTTTTTTCGAAAATACTGATGGAAAGATCGTTGAACTGACAATCAATGACAAACCTGACTATACAGGATCAAGGGTTATAAAGGTAGTACCTGTGGCGGATGAGTACTCTCTCAGGAACCGCGACTGGGTGGAAGGGAATCTCAGGAAGGTCACTGAAGCCACAAAGGGACAGGTTGCTTATGTCTACGTGCCAAATACATCTACGGCAGGACATGAATATTTTAAAAGGTACTTTTTCCCGCAGGTTAACAGGAAAGCCATAATAATTGACGAAAGGTTTAATGGCGGAGGCTCCCTGGCTGATTATTACATCGATCTGCTTCAGCGTCCGGTACAGGCATACTGGAATACACGTTACGGAAAAGACCTTAAAAGCCCCACAGCCTCAATACAGGGACCCAAGGTAATGATCATTGATGAAACGGCAGGCTCGGGGGGCGATATGCTGCCATGGATGTTCAGGAAGTTTAAGGTGGGGACGCTTGTGGGCAAGCGGACCTGGGGAGGACTTGTCGGGATATTGGGGTTCCCGGAGTTTATTGATGGTGGACAGGTTACAGCACCGAATCTTGCAATCTGGACTAAAGATGGATTTGTGGTTGAGAATACTGGTGTCGCCCCTGATATTGAGGTTGAGCAATGGCCGGCAGAAGTGATAAATGGCAGGGATCCGCAGCTCGAAAAAGCCATCGAGGTAGCTCTTAAGGAACTTGAAAGAAATCCTCCGGAAACACCTTTGAGGCCTCCATACCCGGTAAGAGTGAGAAAATAATGAATGATTTATGTATAAATACGATTATCTGTTCGAATTTACAAAAAACGTATTCCTGAAGATGGGATGCAGTCAGGAGGATGCCGGTATAATCGGCGAGGTGTTTCTTGCTGCGGAATTAAGGAATCATGCATCCCATGGAATGATCAGGATAAAAGACTATTATGAGCTCTGGAAAGCCGGAAGGATAAATGTAAAACCAAATGTAAAAGTAATGCATGAATCGCCAAGCACAGCTGTAATAGATGGTGATAACGCTATTGGAATGGTGGCAGCCCGGAAATCGATGCTTCTGGCTATTGAAAAAGCAAAAACAGCGGGAACAGGCTGGGTAGCAACACGCAACTCCAACCACTTCGGAATTGCCGGGTTTTACGCGATGATGGCATTAAAACATGATATGATCGGGATATGCCTCACAAATGCCAATCCGCTTGTAGCGCCTACCTTTTCTGTAAGCCGTATGATGGGAACCAATCCGATTGCAGTGGCGATCCCCGCGTTAAATCAGCCTCCGTTCGTTGCCGACTTTGCAACTACTCCAATTGCAAGGGGAAAGCTTGCGATTGCTGAAAAGAAAGGTGAAAAGGTAGCCATAGGGCTCGTCCAGGATAAAGAGGGGAATTCAACTGATGATCCCGCGATACTTAAAGCAGGCGGATCGATGCTGACTCTTGGAGGCGACAGGGTGCATGGCAGTCATAAGGGATATTGTCTTTCAGCTATTGTCGATATATTTTCCGCTGTTTTCAGTGGAGCCAATTTCGGGCCATTTGTTCCGCCAAGTGTAGCTTACCTGCCGGTTCTTGAAACCAAAGTTGGTGATGGTACGGGTCATTTTTTCGGTGCCATCAGGATAGATGCCTTTCAGGCTCCTGAAGAGTTCAAATCAAGGATGGACCAGTGGATACTCACGTTCAGATCTGCAAAGCCTGCAAAAGGACAAGAACATGTTCTCATACCGGGCGATCCTGAAAGGGAAGCAGAAGCGAGGATCATGAATAAGGGGATCTGCCTCGTTCCGGCAATTGAGAATGATCTGGTGGTAATAGCAAAGGAGATTGGGGTTGGTTTTGAGGTGAAATAATTTTCGGCATTAATGTATTCCAAAAGTAGAATATTATGATTATATAATATTCTAATTATTTATTATATAAGTCAATTATATATATGAGTATATTATATATTTCAGTATTATATTTATCCTACTATTGATTCATAAAACCCTGATCCCCGAGAACCTGCAGAAAGATCCTCGAAAATGTGATATTGTCATCCTTTTTATACCTGATATCGGTAAATACTTGTGCCAATGAATCTTTATTATTCTCCTTTACGAACTGAACAGAATCGTCCCTTAGTTCCTTCTCACTGTAAAGCTCTGCAATTCTCTCGTCAGTGTAGTCCCGGTAAACTTCATTATGAACTATAGCCTCAAGAGGCAGTCTGTCAACCTGTTCGGGAATTTCAGCAGGCCAGCCCAAAGAAATGGTTGTTATGGGTATCACGCCTTTTGGTAGCTCCAATACCTTTATTATTTTATGTGCCATATAGGTTGTTGTTCCGAGATAGCAAATTCCAAGTCCTTTTGCTTCAGCGGCTATGCAAACTGTCTGAGCAACGATTACAGCATCAATGGCTGCGGTTATGAAAGAAAGAAAATTATCATAACCAGGGATGGCATTCCTCAGGATGCACCACTTTGTGAACCTGTTAAAATCCGC
>Ga0153915_10004745_pt1 | contig 12569 bp, 18 predicted proteins | sample Opewatmetagenome_2_FD_107003 | JGI IMG/M metagenome (GOLD analysis project Ga0153915, IMG submission 107003) | Freshwater wetland microbial communities from Ohio, USA - Open water 3 Core 3 Depth 3 metaG | ecosystem: Environmental > Aquatic > Freshwater > Wetlands | place: USA: Ohio, Lake Erie... | reverse complement strand
GTATCTCCGAAAGATTCGGGCTCATTATGACGCGCCTTTCGATATTGGGAATCATCCTCTCACAACTTAGAAAAAGGCAGTAAACGTTTTAAGGCTTTATTTCACCGCTTCGAACCAAACCCTTATTTTAGCTCCCTCAAACTCCAGGCTCCCTCTTTGCTCGGCCAAAGGCTGGAACGTGAGCGAGCCTGCTCCCACTCCCTCGAGAATCTCCTTCTCATTCTCCTTCAGCGTTTTCTCTGTCTCCTTATCCGTTTCGAGTGTGAGCAAAATCTTCTCTGTGACTTTGAGTCCTGCTTCCTTCCTGAGCATCTGGATTTTGCGGATGAGCTCACGGAGCAGGGCGTCGCTCTTGAGCACCTCTCCCAGCACGATCTCCCCGTGCTCGAACTTCTTCCCAGGCTTTATGGATTTGTCAGAGACCCTCACATCCCGCACGTTTGCCATGTTCTTGATTATCTCTTTCATTCCAGAGACAGCGTCCCTGTAGGTGTTTTCCTTGGCTATCACATGGATTTCTGAGAGGGGCCACTTGAGCTTGATGTTCGCTTCCTGCCTTGCGAAGTTTATAGCCTCTACTACGGATTTCGCAATCTCCATGTGGCCCTCAAGTCTCCTGTCGATTCGCTCCTTCTCAGGCGAGGGCCATTCTGCAAGATGGACTGATTCCTGTTTAGGGAAAAGTTCTGTGAAAATCTTCTCGGAAATGAACGGGGTGAAGGGAGCCATGAGCTTTGTGAATTTTTCAAGAACGTAATGAGAGACTGCCTGCGCCGCCCTCTTGTCCTCTCCCTCATACCATGGGGAAACCCTGTTCCGGATGAGCTTGATATAGAATCTTGAGAAGTCATTCAGGATGAAATCTGTGAGGGAGCGGGTGGCTGAATGCAAACGGAAGTTCTCTGTGTCCTCCGTGACCTTCTCTATTAATGAGTTCACCCTGGAGAGAATCCACCTGTCCTCCAGCTCCAGGTCCTTTGGCAGCTCGTATTCCCTTCGACTGCAGTAAGTTTCAGCAAATATCCAGCTGTTCCAGAAAATGTTCATCACCCTCCGCAGGTCTTTCGCGTTGGCCATGCTGAACTTCTGCGTGTCCCACGGGTTGGTGTCGTAACAATAATAAAGCCTGAGCAGGTCGGAGCCAAGTTCTTTTCGCGCATCATCCGCATCTATCACATTCCCGAGGGACTTGCTCATCTTCTCCCCCTTTTCATCAAGGGTCCACCCGTTCAGGCATACAGTATGATAGGGAGCCCTGTCAAACACAGAGTGCCCGCAGAGCATGAGGGTGTAGAACCATCCCCTTATCTGATCCTGGCTCTCGTCCACAAGATCCACCGGCCAGAGCCGCTCGAACAGCTCCTTGTTCATGAACGGATAACCTAGCGAAGCCCAGGGGGAAATCCCGGAATCAAACCATACGTCCATTATATCTTTCGCTCTGGTCGCCTTCCCTCCGCATCCGCATTCCAGAAATATTTTATCCACCACATCCTTGTGCATATCCCCTATCTGCATTCCTGAGAGGTTTGCAAGCTCCTTCCTCGAGCCCACGACAATCTTTTTCCCGCATTTCTGGCACACCCAAATTGGTATGGGAATCCCCCAGTACCTCTGCCTGGTTATCGCCCAGTCAGGCGCCTCTGCAAGCAGGTTCTCGAATCTTTCTCCCCCGAATTCGGGGAGCCATTTGACCTTCCTGCTCTCGCTTATGAGACGGTCCCTTATGGAATCCAGCTTCAGGAACCACTGGCTGCTCATCCTGTATATGAGAGGTGACTTGCACCTCCAGCACAGGGGGTAGGAATGGGTTATCTTCTCTGCCTTCAGGAGCCTTCCCGTATCCTCAAGCTTCTGGATTATCATGGGGTCTGCCTTCTTCACAAAGAGGCCTGCGAACTCACCCGCCTCGCTTGTGAGACGACCTTCATCATTCACAGGAGACGGCTCAGGAAGATTGTAATGCTTTCCAAGGCGATTGTCCACATCCCCGTGGCCCGGGGCTATGTGCACGAGCCCTGAGCCTGTCTCCATGTCCACTATATGGCCGAACTCCTCCTCCGCCTGTGTGACTCTTTTGGCCCGGGTCTTGGAGGCCACCCTCTTCTTCATTATGGATATCGAGAGAACCACCTGGTGCGCATAGGGATTCTTGTCCAGCTCCCTCTGGAGCGGGACGTCAAGAAGCCCTTCATATCTTATTCCCTCCAGTTCTTTCCCAGGGAATTTCTCCAGCACATGATAGCCTATCTCAAAACGGTGCAGCTCCTCAAGCCTCTTCTCAGCAAGAATGAGCTTCTCTCCTGTGCCAGTCCGGACTTTCACATAAGTCTCGTCTGGATGAACGGCTATGGCCACGTTTGCAGGAAGAGTCCAGGGAGTGGTGGTCCACACGAGAAGAGATTCGTCTCCGTGGAAAGAAGGCGTTTTAGCGCCTTCTGTCTTTCCTGTTCCTTTCACTTTAAATTTGATGAATATGGAAGGGTCTTCCAGATTCTTGTATGAATCCGTGACCTCATAACCAGAGAGCACGGTCTCGCAGTGCGGGCACCAGAAGCTGGGCTTTGTCCCTTCCACGAGCAGCCCTTTCTCATGCATCCTCTTTATCGTCCACCAGCCGCTCTCCAGATAGTAATCCTTGTAAGTCAGGTAAGGGTCCTGCCATCCCCTCCATGCCCCAAGGTTCTTGTAGAGGTTCATCCATACGTGCAGGTTCTCCTCCGCAAGCTCCCTGCATGCGTTTATGAACTTGTCAACTCCAATCCTCTCTATGTCCTTCTTGGACTTTATCCCGAGCTTCTTCTCAACAGCATTCTCTATCGGAAGGCCTGAGCAGTCAAAGCCCGGCTGGAACCACACTGAATAGCCCTGCATCTTCTTGAACTTGCCCCATATGTCCTTGAAAGTAGTGGTCTTCACATGCCCCACATGGGGGATGCCGTTCACGTAAGGGGGGCCGTCCAGCAGGTAGAATTTCTTTCCAGGCCGGAAATCCACAATCCTCTCAGGGATTCCCTTCCTTTTCCAGTAGCCAAGAATCTCTTCCTCTATCCTTTTCGGGTCGTAAACCGTATCCATAATGAGCACTCTATGCTTTGTAAATAAGAATATAGAGGAGAGGGAATTAAAAGCCTTTTATTCAGGCTGTTCTATATTCTTAATTTATAGCTGATATTCATGGAAAGAATTCCTTTGGTCATGCATTCCGGGAGCAAATCCCTGAAAGCAGGAAGGATAATCCTTGGAGCCGGGGAGGAAGTAGGGGAGCATGTTACTGAGAACAGGGAGGAGGTAATAGTTGTACTAAAGGGAGAAGGTATCCTCCTGAAGGAAAAAGAAAATCTCCCGATAAAGGAAGGGGACACATATTACATAAAGGAAGATACTAGACACAATGTCAGGAACACGTCAAACAGGGAACTGGAATATGTTTATATCGTGAATTCCACCAGGTGAGTAAATGATTTGCCTAGGAATAGAATCCACAGCCCACACATTCGGGATTGGTATAGTTTCAGAGAAAGGCAAAATACTGAGCAATGTCTGGGACATGTACAGGCCTCCAGAAGGATGGGGAATAAAGCCTGTGGAAGCGGCGCAGCACCACAAGGCAGTCTCAAAATCAGTCCTTGAGAAGTCTCTTTCTGATGCAAAACTCTCACTCAAAGACATAGACTTTATATCTTTCTCCCAGGGTCCTGGCCTGCCTCCCTGTTTGAGGGAGGGGCTAGAATTCGCGAAAGGAGTCTCCAAAAGCAAACCTCTTGCGGGCGTGAACCACTGCATAGCCCATGTGGAGATAGGCAAGCTCTGCACAGGAGTGAAGGACCCTGTTACACTTTATGTGTCAGGAGCGAACACCCAGGTCCTGGCTTTTGCAGAAGGTCGCTACAGGTGCTTCGGGGAGACTATGGATGTGGGGATTGGGAACGCCCTGGACAAGTTCGGCCGCGAGATCAAGATGGAATTCCCGGCAGGCCCGAAAATTGAAACCCTCGCGGCCAAAGGACATTACCTAGAACTGCCTTATGTTGTCAAGGGAATGGACCTCTCCTTCTCAGGAATAATAACAGAGGCCCTCACAAGGTTCAGAAAAGGAGAGAGCCTAGAGAACCTGTGCTTTTCCCTGCAGGAAACCATGTTCGCAATGCTGACAGAGGTCACGGAGCGCGCGATGGCACACACAGGAAAGACAGAGCTCCTGCTCACAGGAGGTGTGGCTGCAAACTCCCGTTTACAGGAAATGCTCGGGATAATGTGCAGGGAGCGCGGAGCGCAATTCCACACAGTCCCAAGAGAATTCGCAGGCGACTGCGGGGCGAATATAGCATGGCTGGGGATTCTTGCGCACAAGTCGGGAATGAAGACAAAATCAGGAATTCTCCCACGACAAAGGACTGATGAAGTGGATGTGAAGTGGCTCTAATCAATCCTTTCAGTTAACCGCCTCATGCTTCTTTTGAAGTAATCCCTTCTTATGTCCGAAATGAGGAAAGCTGTTCCTATGGTTGTGATGAAAAGCGCTGCCATAAGCATGAGCAGTTCTGTGTTCGCCTCATTATAGTTGTTTACTACCACCCTGACTGCCTTTTGGGGGCTCTGGTAGGCTACAATAAATGTTATCATAAGGGTTAGGTACATCCCCATGAGCCACAGCACTGTGAATATCTTTAATATAGCGACTTTCATGTTATCACTGATAAATAGATAAAATATGCTTTTAAGGCTTTCGGTCAAGAGAATAGACATGCACAATCAGATTCCCACGTTCACGGAATTTTTGGGAACAATGCCCAAATTTAGCGACCCCGCTGATTCGGAGAGGTATCTCGTTGAGAAGGAGATTGAGTATTATAAACTGCGCATGCCTGGGATTATAGCCCGAATAAAAGCAGGCCTTGCTTATCTGGGCGGGGAGAAATTAGATCGGTTGAACGCCCGCTCTTATAGAAAACTGAGCGATCAGCAGAAGCGCGAATACAAAACCGCTCTCCTGGATCTAAATATATCGTTGTGTGAAAAAAGCCTGAAAAAAGGCGATTTTTATGGCAGGATTCTGGATTTTGGCTGCGGCACAGGAGGTTCCAGCATTCTCCTTGGATTGCAGTCTGATGACGTGACTGCCATTGATAAGGACCCCTCTAAAATTGAGGCGCTGAAAAAGACAGGAATGTTTCCGGCAGAAAGAGCAATTGCAGGCGACGGTTTTGACTACATGCTCCAGCAGCCAGAATCAAGCTATGATATGATTACAGCATTCGGATTGGGATGCCAAGGCACACCTGATGAATTTGTAGAGGAATTTCATGCATGTTGCAAAAGGGCAATAAAGCCTCAGGGAAAGATAGTAATTGTGTCCGACCTTCTCACAATGGACAAAGCCAGGAAGGTTTTTGGGGCTTCCCAGCTAAAATACAGCCGTTACATTATGGTGGATTGAATGCCCCGCTTGAAACGGTTTCCGCTTCGAGACTATTCTTCAATCCTGAAAACCTTGTCCCCTTCCCTGACCCTCTGCTCGACCTTTATTCCTATGGACTGGCCTTTGTGCGCTGACTCAACAGGCTTCCTGTCTATCTGTATGGACGAGGCGGCCTGCTGCAGATTAGTAACGGAGCCTTCTATAGAAATCTCATCCCCTGCTTTCAGGGTGTCTGACAGCTCTATCACAGCGACGCTGATCTTGTCGAAATAGTGCGTTATCTTGCCCACGAGTTTCTTGCCCATTCGCTTCACCCCATGACTTTCAATTAACATGACAGTTATTTCAATAACAGTTGTTGAAATTTTGGATTTAAGGTATATAAACTTCGCTGCCTCACTTAAATTATGGGCGTGAGTCTTTCTGGTCTTGTTTCTGCAAGGGAGCTTTCCCTAGAGGATTTGAGCGGGAAAAGGATAGCCATAGATGCAAACAATACCCTGTATCAGTTCCTCTCCACAATAAGGGACAAGCTCACGGGCGAGCCGCTCAGGGATTCGAACGGGGAGATTACATCCCATCTTTCCGGATTGTTCTACAGGACAGCAAAGCTCATGGAGAATGATATAGAGCCTGTTTTTGTGTTTGACGGGGAGCCTCCGGAGTTCAAGCGGCAGACTCTGGAAAACAGGATACAGATACGCACAGAAGCAAAGGAGAAGTGGGAGAAAGCCGTCAAGGAAGGCGATTACGAGAAGGTCAAGATGTACTCGCAGGGGGCTGCACGGCTAACCAAGGAAATGGCCGAGGAGTCTAAAAGACTACTTGACTACATGGGCGTTCCCTGGATACAGGCGCCTTCAGAGGGAGAGGCTGAGGCCTCTTGCCTCGCGAAAAGAGGCCGTGTCTGGGCTGCAGGCTCGCAGGACTGGGATTCCCTGCTTTTCGGCGCCCCCAAGCTTGTCAGAAACCTCACGATAACAGGCAGGCGAAAGGTCGCGAGGAAGGAGAAATACATAGTTGTTAACCCTGAGCTTGTGGAGCTCGAGAACGTGCTTTCGCAGCTCGGGATAACACATGAGCAGCTCATCCTCGTGGGGATTCTGGTCGGCACGGACTACAACATGGGAGGGGTGAAGGGTTTCGGCCCCAAGAAAGCGCTGGCCCTTGTAAAGGAGAAGAAAACCCTGGAGCGCATCCTTAAAGAGATATCATGGGACTTCAAGACCGGACCTGAGACCATACTGGACTTCTTCAGGAACCCGCCCTCCTGCGGCCATGAAATCCCCAAAGCAAAATTCCAGCCGGAGAATGTGATGGACCTTCTCACTGGTCATGGCTTCTCCCAGGAGAGGATAAATTCTGTCCTAGACAAGATGAAAGAATCTCAGAGCAAGAAGAAGCAGGCAGGACTTGGGAGCTTTTTCAGGAAGTGATGATAATATGGCAGATTCCCCTGTTGGCGTGGTTGCTGAGATGGTTTTTGCGATTGTGCAGGGTTTTGTGGACACGGCAAAGCAGGTTGCATCCCTGTTCGTGAAGTTCCTCAGCTCCCTGGGAATTGTTCTCGGTTCCGGGAATCTCGCGGCCTTCCTTCTTGGATTTGCCCTGCTGGTTTTCGTGCTTTTCCTCATCTGGAAGTTCGTGCTCAAGTCCTGGAAGGAGATTCTGATTCTGCTTTTTGTGGGTGCAGCCCTGCTGGCGGTTCTGTTTCTGGCTTAAAAAGTTTTCTTCCAATCTGAAAGTATGAAATTCAGAAAAGAAAGGTACATGAAAGTGCGGAGGAAAGACGGGAAAATGCAGGCTGACCATGAAAAGTTAGTCCAGAGGATAATTGATGACCCAACATTAATAAAAATAGACAATATTCCGGTAGATGTGCAAAGCATAAGGAAAATTGAGAAGGAATTCTGGTGCGGATACAGAGTAGATTTAGCAATTATTAGGGAGATAGAACCTAGTATAGCTGAGATTGACTTGCTTGATGTATGCAATGTGGATTATGGTAAAAGTATAGTTAGACATTATGAGCATTCAAGAAAAAAGCTGCTGCCTTTTGTTAAATATAACCCGAAGGATTTTAACAAAAGAATCAGGGAGAAACTTGGATTTAATCCGGATTACTACAAAGATCTCTGGCTGGATGTTCTGATAAGTTATCTGGGTCCTCTCGGTCTAATAGAAACCGAAAGAGTGCCACACTTAGAAAGGATGAGTATTCCTATCTATCGGGAAAATGAAAGGCCTGGTGGGAAACTGCCTAATTCCAGTTACCCCACATAGCCCGCTTCCTTCTGCTTTGGCGCCACCCTTGGGATTGCCAGTGGAGGCGGAAGCTGCAGGTCATCTGCTATGTTCGCGACCTTCAGGAGGCACTGCCTGAACAAGTGGTTGAGGACCTCTATGTTCACGTTCTCCGGCAGCGTCTTCTTTGAGGCCCACTGCTTGAGAATCTTCGGGTTCTCCTCGCTCATGTAAAGGAGCTCCCCGCTTATCTTCACTTCCCCTATCTCTGGGCTGTAAGTGGTGACAAAATCAAAATTGAGCGCAAGGGCCTTCTTGTTTATTGAAGGAAGGCTTATGAGCTTGGCAGAAGTTATCCTCGGGGTCGAGTTGACCTTTATCTCGCCCTTGTCAACCATTCTCTCCCTCTTTGCCTCCATGGAATCGAATTTCATACCTATAATTGGCATACTAGCACCTCCGGATTAAAGAAAGAAGGCGGCTTCGCCGCCTTCAAACTAGCATATACCCAAGATATTATCAGCCCGCTATTTAAAGTTATGGTTTTCTTCCGGGCGGAAGGCTTAAATGAAACGGCACCCATAATATAATATAACAGTTAATTGAATTGCTCGCGGTAGAGGGTGGCTGCTGCTTGTAAAGGGGTCGCGAATGCATGAGCATCGCGGCTTCGAGCTGAAAAATCGGGGAGCGTGGGTGATATGGTCGAATTTTTGATGCCGCTTGCTGACGGGTTTGAGGAGATAGAGGCTACCACAACCATAGATGTGCTCAGGAGAGGGGGCATAAACGTGACCACCGCAGGCCTTCAGGGCACCATAGTCAGGGGCGCGAGAGGGGTCAAGCTGATAACGGACATGAAGATGGATGACGTGAATTTTGACAAGTATGATGGCATGATTCTCGTGGGCGGGGACCCGGGCTGGAAGAACCTTTCCATGTCCAAGAGGATAATGGATGCGGTCCAGAAGTACCATGGAAGCAGGAAGACCCTTGCAGCCATATGCGCCGCCCCCTGCATTCTCGCGAAGGCTGGGGTGCTTGCGGACAAGCGCGCCACTGTTTACCCGGGCATGGAGAGGGACATCCCCAGGCCAAGGAGCGACAAGGTGATAGCAGACGGCCACATAATAACCTCCCAAGGGCCAGGGACTGCGGTGGATTTCGCCCTCAAGATAGTGGAAATGGTGGAAGGGAAGGAGAGGGTCGCGAAGGTCAAGAAGGACATAGTTTATTGATTTGCGAAAGAACGCGGGTGAGCCGCCTTCAACAAGAATATAAGGGTGTACTGACCAAATATAAACTCACGAGGGGATGTGATAATATGCTTACAGAGCAAGAAAAGCGGGTTCTTGAGATCGTTTCAAAGCAGCTTCTGATAACAAAAGGGGAGATCATGAGCCTCCTGAACAAGGAGAAGGTGAACGGGACGGATATAATGCTGCAGAGGCTCAGGGATGGAGGATATATAGACAAGGTGGAGTCCTTGGGGACTTGTTTTGTTATTACACAGCGCGGCATAAGGGCTGTGCAGGGGCAGGATTGATTTCTGGAAGGAAGCCAGTTTCCGACTTATTATAGCCCGGAGCGGATTCGAACCGCTGTCGCCGGGTTTCTTCTTTCACTGAACCCTTGCGGGGTTCTCAGTGCTTTGGAACAGTTAGACGGAAGACGCAAAGCGCCTTCAATCGCCAAATCCAAAGCCCGACATGCTTAGTCTGTTTTCTTCAGAAAAGAAAACATTTGACCACTACACCACCGGGCTACAATGTTTAGAAATATAGTTAATTGGTTTATTATATCTACGCGGTTGTCAAAGGCCCATACATCATTCTGAGGGTTATCGCGTGGGCTCTTTTGCCGCCGGGGTCGTATTGTTCCAATAATGCTATTTTATATAGCCATTCTGCATCGGTCTGGCCTTCGTGCCTTTCGCGCCCGGCATCCAGACTCAAGTCCTCTTCCAAAGAATATGGTTTTTCTCTCCTTTTCATTCAGTCACCTTGCTTATCGATTTTTTCGGCTATGGCGTGGGCTTTCTTCCCTTCGGGGTCGTATTCGTCTATCCTTTTCCGGAGCAATTTATAATAAGCTTCAGTAGGTCCTGCTCCGTAGCGCCTCAAATCCTGCAGCCTCAATTCCTCAAGCAAACGTTTTCTTTCCATTCAATCACTTATCCAGTCCTGCTTCCTCCCTGATTTTCCTCGTTATTTCATGACCTTTCTTAAAACCAGGGTCTTCTTTACGCATATGCTCCAGCATATACTGCCAACCGCTAAAAGGGACGTAATCTACATGCGTCTCAAAGGTTCTCATCATTTCCAAAGAAGCGTACGTGACCTTGGGCTTTCCTTTGACCAGAACATTCACCTGTAAATATTTGCCTTGAAAACTTAAAAACCCATTTAAGCCTGGGCTAATTTTTCTTTTTCCTTTTCTCCGGCATGGCTGGGGCTTTCTTGGCTTCATCGCCTGATTTCTGCTTTTTCATGCCGGAAGAGATATCGCTTATCTTCTTCCTGAATTCAACGTTTATCTTGCCCTGCTTTTTCATGTCCGTCGCGAGGGTCTTCTTATGCTTTTTCAGCTCTGAAACAAGCGCTTTGTCCTGCCTCTTCAAATCCGACCCAAGAGAGCTTACTTCCTTCTTGACCTGCGTGTTCAATCTGTCCTCCCTCTTCAGGTCGGAGGCAAGCGCTGTTGTGAGACCCTCTATCTCTTCCTTGAACTCCGTGTTCACCCTATCCTGTGATTTCATGTAGGATTTCTCTGCGTACTGGAAAAACACAAGCGCAAAAACAATGAAAACTATGGACATCCCCGCAAGCGGGATGCTATAGCCAAACAGAGTTATGCCTTCGGTGTAGAAGGAAGCCAGCAAAAAGGCGATAGATATGGCAGCAAAAACCATCCCTAAAATGCTTGTTTTCATCTCTCCACCGCTTTGATATATAATTATTGGCGGCGGCGGAATTTAAAGAAAATGGACACTGTTGCCATAATTAAGCGGCAGAATCTCATTCAAAGCCGGAATCAGTAAAGAGCAGGAATGCCCACGTGACAACCAAAACAAAGAAGCTTATTGCTATGGAAGCAACGCCGCACCCCGGTATCAGGCAGAAGGTGCACATGACCAGATTCAAGAGGAAATAGGCTATAAGGGACAATGCAGACGCTATTGTCAAGAGGCGCATCTTCATCTTATCACCATTAATTATTGGTTCTGCTGTTTGTAAAGCTTTCAGTTCTGGGTCATTATTGGCAGAAAGTTGCCCTGAAATCCTCCTTGATAGCTTGATAGTTCCCGGGAAGCTCCCTCTTGTTCTTTGGTGGCGCCTTCATAATGGTGTCCACCCATCCAGGCACATCATATCCGACACCCAGCTCATCAAGCAGCTCGGTGAATTTCCATGGAGCGGCAGTCTCCGTTACCAATATGGGCCTACTGTCTCCTGTAACATTTTTATACCTGAATGCGGCCTCAAGGGACACTGCCCCATGCTGCTCCACAGGAATCCTATGATCTTCCCACGTTTGTTTGATCCTCTTTCTCGTTAGACCGTCCGATATGCTTATTGCGAAAAGGTCCTTCCTCATTTCGTCCATATACGGCATTTTCCGAACATCTCCGTCTGCGGTAACAATGCCATCATAAATATCGAAGACTCTCCTGAGGTTGCTTGGGTTCCCCACGTTCATGGCGTTGGAGAGGCATTCCCTGGATGGCTTTATCGGCTTGTAATGGCCGGTTGCCATGAAGACCGGGAACTCGTCGTTCTCGTTTGTGGCTACTATTATCTTCCCGACAGGGTTGCCTAGATATTTCATTGCTATGACGTCAGCAGTCATGTTCCCGAAATTCCCACACGCATCGGACTTGACTACAGGATAGAGGCCGTCCCTCACCCTGGAAGAGCCGAAGATGTGGTAGATAGTCTGGGGAAGGAGCCGGAGCAGATGTATGGAATTCGCGCTGTTCCTGCTTATATCGCTCAGATCAGGGTCTTTCAGGAGCTCCTGCGCATATTCCTGCAGCGGGTCAAATTTCGCGTCAACCGCTCTTGCATGCACGTTGCCACCCAGCGTGTCCATAAGCACGGCCTGTATCCTCGAGATTTCTTTCTTAGGGTACATCACGTAGACCTGGAATCCAGGCATGTTGTGGAACGCCTTCGCGACAGAAGCTCCGGTGTCCCCGGAAGTTGCGATTATTATGACCATTTCCTTGTCCAGATATTGTGAATAGTATCTCATCGTCTGGCCCATATACTGCGCTGCAAAGCATTTGAATGCTCCCATCGGTCCCTGGTCGAGCCTCATGATATAGATGTTGTCCTCCACATGCTCAATAGGGATTCCGAATGTGAGGGCTTTCTCGGCGATATCCTGCAGCACAGAATCGGAAAGGTCCTTGCCGAAGAATTTCTTTCCAACCTCATAGCCAATCTCCGGGACGCTCATCTCGCGCATCCTGTATATCTCTTCGTTCGAGAAGCTTTCCCATTCCACTGGCATGTACAGCCCGCCGTCATCCGGCTTCCCCCTGAACACCATCGTCTTCATGTCCACAAGGGGATCCTTTCCCATGGTGCTTCTGTATCGCATGCCCATAGAAGGGAATTCTATGGAAGAAATAAAAAGGGATTCTAACCTTTGTACATCCTGTAAATCCTCTCGACTTCCCTGCGGTTCACGTAGTTGTGGAACTTGAAGCCTCCCCCGAAGGTCTTCGGGATGTGCATGAGCTCGTGTATCAGGACCTTGGTCTGCTCTTCCCTCGAGAGAGAGTCAAAATTCTCGGAAATGGCTTCTATTATATAATATGCCTTTATCCCGAGCGCCTCCTGGATTATCTTGGGGAGCACGTGGCAGCGTGCAAGAGTCCTCCTGCTCTTTGAGCCTT
>Ga0153915_10004744_pt1 | contig 12574 bp, 13 predicted proteins | sample Opewatmetagenome_2_FD_107003 | JGI IMG/M metagenome (GOLD analysis project Ga0153915, IMG submission 107003) | Freshwater wetland microbial communities from Ohio, USA - Open water 3 Core 3 Depth 3 metaG | ecosystem: Environmental > Aquatic > Freshwater > Wetlands | place: USA: Ohio, Lake Erie... | reverse complement strand
CGAGTTTTCCCTGATCGGCAGAGATCCGGTGCTATTCATCAGCCTGCTGCTATCAGGGATCTTCATTTTTGTTTTTGTGGTATATCCGTTATATCGCTCAGCAGCAGGGGGATTTATCTCGAAAGAAGGCACATGGGACATCACCTACTTTGCGCGCTATTTCGATAGCTATTACGGACCCGCGTTGCAGAGGGCATTTACCGACACTATGCTGATGGGCCTATTGACCGCCACTGCAGGGACATTGGTTGGCTTTATCTTCGCTTATGCGATCGTGCGTTGCCAGATCCCGGGAAGTCGCATCGTGCATTGGCTGGCGCTGGTACCGACGGTTTCACCACCCTTTGCGCTGGCATTGAGTATGATTTTATTGTTTGGTCGCAATGGCCTGATCACGAATAAGCTGCTAGGGATCGAATTTGTAAAAGGGATGAATGACATTTATGGGCTCGATGGGCTTGTGATCGTCCAAACGATCACCTTTTTCTCTGTGTCTTATTTGATCCTCAAGGCAATGCTCGAAAGACTGAACCCGGCCATTGAAGAAGCGGGAGCCAGTCTGGGCGCAGGACGATTTCATCTATTCAGGACGATCACCCTACCCCTCTTAATCCCGGGAATTGCGGGGTCGTTTTTGCTATTATTTGTGGAATCGCTGGCGGACCTGGGAAATCCTTTATTCATTGCGGGAAATACGACCGTCTTATCAGCACAGATTTTCATGGCAGTGATCGGGGAATACAACTTCCAAAAAGCTTCCGCCTTATCGCTCGTTTTGATTATTCCAACACTGGTCATATTCATGGTTCAACGTTATTACGTCAACCGGCGGACATACATTTCAGTCACGGGCAAACCTGCAGGCTCACAAATCCGGGAGAAGGATCCAATTATCCGCTGGGTATTCAATATCTCAGCTTATCTTATTATCGCTTTCATCATCTTGTTATATGCTACGATCATATATGGCTCGTTCAGCACATCCTGGGGTGTGAATTATGCACCGACATTAAAACACTGGACGATGACCATTACGCGGGGCGTCGAAGCAATCCTGGATACCACTTTTTTGAGTGTATTAGCAACGCCATTTGCAGCAATTTTGGGAATGATCACAGCCTGGTTGGTCGTCCGAAAAAAGTTCACCGGCAAAGATGCACTAGATTTTACGTCCAACCTGGGGGGTGCGGTTCCCGGCACGATCCTTGGGATTGGCTTCATCCTGGCATTTAATAAACCACCCCTGGCTCTGGCGATCGCTATCTATGCGATTTTAGCGTTGTTCTACGCACAAGTCGTTGGCAAGAATAAGGTTGAACGGATCGTTATTCTGATCACAGGGACAGCTTTGGGTGTCGGTCTGACCAGGACAAATATAGTCTCGATGTATTATTTCCTTGGAGGAATTTATCTGCTTATGGCGATCATCCTCCTGGTTGCACAAAGAAGGTTTTTTAGACCGTTGGTCATCGCTTTGATTGGTATTTATGTAATGGCTACCAATTGGGCGACTGCGTTAGCCAAACCAATTGCCAGCTTTAGCCAATCGCTGGAGCGGGGATTCTGGAGCAACGCCATATTCCAACTTTCTGACCATATTAAGGTGCTGATCCAACCCACCCCTGCCTTGCTGGCAATTGCGTTGCTTTTTGCTGGAGTGGTGATGTTACAGGGCACACCAGGGAAAGGTTTACGGCTATGTCTTGGGATGCTTGGGCTGGCGATACCCTGTGCACTCTCCTTTGTGGGTATCCCTTTTGCGATGGTAGGAGGAGCCTATATCATTATGGCTGCATTCATAGTGCGAAGCCTGCCAGCTTCGGTGCGCTCAGGTGTTGCAGCATTGCAACAGATCGACCCGTCGATCGAAGAAGCCTCCAATATCCTCGGTGCAGATGCACAATATACCTTTCGAAAAGTCACACTCCCGCTGATCTTACCTGCTTTATTCGCTGGCCTGATCTTCAGCTTCACCAGGCACATGACGAGTCTATCGGCGATCATTTTCTTAGTCAGTGCCAAGTGGAGAATCGTGACCGCATCGATCTTGAGTGAATGGGAGCAAGGCGGGGTAAGCATTGCAGCTGCATATTCAACAGTGATCATCATATTCGTTATGGTTGCTATCGTCGTGCTCAATTTGATCGTTAACAAGCTGTTCAAAGGCAGGGGCTCAGTGGATATGAGCCAGGGTTTCTAATCCATGAAAATCGAGGTCTATCCATGTACTTAACCCTTGAAAATATCACCAAAGTGTTCCCTCCACGGGGAACAGGAAGTGAAGTTACGGCGGTTCACGAGGTAAGTCTCGATATCGAAAAGGGCGAATTGGTCACCTTGCTCGGGCCATCCGGTTGCGGGAAAACGACGACGCTGAGAATCATTGCTGGTTTCGAGTTCCCAACCACAGGTAAGATTATCCTGGATGGACAGGAGATCAACTCGCTTCCGCCGCATAAACGCGAAATGTCAATGGTTTTTCAAAGCTATGCGATATTCCCACATCTGACCGTTTTTGAGAATATTGCTTATGGGCTGAACGTAAAACGACTATCCAAATCGGTGATCAAAGAACGGGTAAATAAAGTCTTGGAACTGGTGCATCTAGAGGGATATGGTGACCGTGCACCCACTCAACTCTCGGGTGGACAACAGCAACGTGTGGCACTGGCGCGAGCGTTGATCATGGAACCCAAAGTGTTATTGATGGACGAACCGCTATCCAATCTGGATGCGAAATTACGGGAAGAAATGCGCACCGAGATCAGGCGGATCCAGAAGGAAATGAACATCACCAGTGTCTACGTCACTCACGACCAGATCGAAGCCATGACACTTTCGGACAGGATCGTGGTGATGAACCAGGGTATGATCGAGCAAATCGGCACTCCGGTGGAAGTCTATCGTGTTCCGAACAGCAGATTTGTCGCTGACTTCATTGGCCGGGCAAATTTTGTCCCCGGAGAGGTGCAAGAGAAGCGCGATAGCAAGCTTACCGTGAGCGTGCATGGTGAGATGATCGAACTCATCAACATTCAACGAGATTTTAAAAAGCAAGACTCGGTCACCTTAATCATCCGCCCTGAGATGGTGAGAATAAAGAAAACAGGTGAATTATTCAAGGGTATGGTGCGTAGAGCAGTATACCTTGGAGACGTCATCGAATATGATGTCGAGGTAAACGGGCAATTGATCACCGGAGTAGAAACAGACCCATATAAATTAGATGTCTTCCCAGTCGGCGAAGATGTGACCGTGGGGTACGCTGAAGGCTGCATCCAGGTTTTACCAGGCGAGTAAGCTGGCCCATTCAATGCAATGATTGATGGTTTTTCGTAATCCTTCCAGCATTTTCTATACTTGTTGGGGCTCAGGCAGGATGTCCATATTGCCCGATCTTCAGTGAAGATCACAGGAACAGGGCTGGTGAGTTAATGATGATACATACGTGTGAATTTTAGCGTTGAATAATGACCCTATCTATGCTGTTACTTATTCTACAATCACCTTTATTTCCCTGGTAAATCCTTCTGGTTCTTGCGTAAATTCATCCCGGCAGCCTTTAGCACAGAAATAATAGATTCGGCCTTCCCATTTAGCGCTGAGCGCTCTCTCTTTTTCAATTTTCATACCGCACACTGGATCAGTTGCCATTTCCACCATCTCTTTGAACTGCCCATCTTCCAGCCATAACACGCGGTCAGCGATATCCTTGATCCGCAGGTCGTGAGAAACAATCACCACACTTCGCCCTTGCCCTTTGGCGATACCACGCAGCAGGCGCATGATTTCATGACCGATCTTGGAATCGAGGTTGGCAGTCGGTTCATCAGCCAGGATCAAGGCCGGGTCGTTGATTAAAGCACGAGCAATTGCCACGCGTTGCTTCTCCCCACCCGAAAGCTTTTCTGGGAGGAAATTGAGCCTTTCCTCCAATCCCAGATCAATTAACAAAGCAAGGGCTTTCTTGCGGGCAGCGCCATTTTTAGATCCAGCTAATTCAGCCACGATGGTGACATTTTCCAATGCCGTCAATGCTGAAAGCAGGTTGAAATCCTGGAAGATAAACCCAAACTGGCGCAAGCGGATATCCGGCAGGCGATTCTCAGCTAGAGCACTGATCACATCGCCATTTAGCTGGATTTCGCCTTCAGTAGGTTTGAGCAAAGCTCCCAACATGGAGAGCAATGTGGTCTTACCTGATCCGGAAGGACCCATGATGAGCACAATTTCACCCGGAGCGACTGAAAATGATACATCGTTTACTGCAATGACTTCAGTGGTACTGTTACCATAGCGTTTGGTGACATTAATAACTCGCAAAGTTGAACTAGTCATATTATTTTCCTCGGAAAACCAACGCTGGATCCAATCCAGCGATTTGTCGAATGGGTAGAAACGCGGAGAGACTGGCAATCACAAGGGAGACAACGCCGACCTTGATAAGTGAAGTGATGCTAACCTCTAGCAACAGGTTTACTCCCAGATAAGGTATGATCCATGATAGAAGCAAGGTGAACAACAATCCGGTGCTGAACCCAAGGATGACGCTGAGAAATGCTTGAGCCACCACCGCCCGATATAGATCATTATTCTTCGCGCCAAGCGCCTTGAGCACACCGAATTCCTTTCTGCGTGCCAGTGTGGCAGTGTATACCGTGAGCGCCATCACTGCCAATCCGATGAGAAATCCGATCATGTTCATGATCGTGACGACATCAGTGCTCATATCCTTGACCACGCGCTTTTCTTGGTCAGCAAAATCGACTGTCGTTTCAGCAGTCACCTGCGGCATCATAGCTTCAATGCGTGCAGCCACATCCACAGGCGAATCACCGGGCATAATTTTGATAAGCAAAAAACTGACCGCATCTTGGCTGCCACGCAACGAAACAAAATCAGCAAATGAGATAAATGCCACTGAGTTGACCAGGCTGGCAGTCCCTTCAGACAAACCGACCAGTTTAAATTTCATTCCCAGGATCTCGACATTATCTCCAAGACTTAGCCCCGATTTTTCAGCTACGCTTCGGTCGATTACAGCCTCGCCAGTAGCTGGATTCCCACGTCCGACTGAGACTTGCCAAGGACCACCCATAACAGCATTTTCCGGTAAACCGATAATATATGCCGGGTTGCGCTCATTACCCACAACCACCATATTAGCAAGGTACATGATTGGTGTGACTTGATCTACACCTGGAACTGATGCAGCTGTTTTGACAAAAGTGATTGGCAGTGAAGATGAGGCCATGTGCATGTTGCGAACATTTTTCTGTGAAATGAAGATATCTGCACCACTGTGGTTGATATACGCGGTGATCTGTTTTTCCACGCCGGCAAATATGGCATCCAGCGAGAGGATCAGCAGCAATGCAAGCGCTGCCCCACCGACCGAGATCACCAGACGTGTTTTACTCTGGAAAAGATTACGAAAGGCTAAACGGGTCATTTGCGAAATACCTCAGCTGGGGCTAACCCGGCGATCACCCGGGCGGGGAAGAGCGCAGCGACTAAGGCCATTCCCAAACCAGATAGGAATGCCAAGAGAATGTCTCGTGGTTCAATCATGATGAGAAATTGCGACCTGAGCGCCATGATGGCTTGTGCTGTCAGATAAGCCAGTGCCACACCTAAAAGTGCGCCTGCTATAGCAGCCACCAGTGCCTGCGCTGTCACCACCCGGTAAAGTAATCTGTTAGATGCTCCAATAGCTTTAATCACACCATATTCCCTCTGCCGCTCGACTGTGGCAGTATAGATGATCAATCCGACAATCATCGTTCCCACCAGAAAGGCAATTCCGACCATCAATTTTAGCGGGGTGGAGAAGACCTTGGCAAACAGCTTAAGATCGTTGGCTGTCATCTCACCTTTAGTCAGGGCATTGATTGCAGGGAGCTCATTCAATCTGGATTGAACGTCAGCGACATTTGTCCCCGTTTCTGTTTCGATGAACAAAAAGCTGGTAGTACCAGGAGCGCGCAACAACAATTCAGCAGCCGGCTTGAGGATAAAGAAAAAACTTGTCATCCACGAAGTCGTTCCATCCGAGAGCCCTACGATGGTGAACTCCTGACCCATAATGGCGAAGTTGTCACCGATTTTCAGATCATGACGTTTGGCGAGAATACGATCCATGACCATCTCAGTATTGGCAGCAGGCTCATGTCCCTCAGTGATTTTCCATGGACCGCCACCAAGGTCTGGATCATATCCGATCATATAGGCAGGTTGCTTCTTTCCATGCAAGTCGAGGATGACAAATTGCGAGAGGATTGGGATGACTTTGTCCACGCCATTAACATTATCGACTTGTGCAGTGGCATCAGATGGAAGGATGGAGGTGACGCCAAGCAGGTTTCCAACCCCTTTTTGGGCGATAACAATGGAACCGGGCGAGTGTTCGATATAAGAGGTGATTTGGCGATTCATGCCAGTCAAAAAACCTTTGAGGATTAAGATCAGCATGACTGCCAATGCTACCCCACCCACGCTCAAAGCCAAACGGGTTTTATCATGAAATAGATTTCTCTGTGCTAGAAACATTTGTCCTTATAATTTTCCTTTTATCGTAGCTATTGATGATATTTGTGATCCAAACACAAAAATCTATGACGAACAATATCAGTCTATCGTATGTATTTTGAATGGAAAAGCGTGATTAAGCGTGGGCAAGAACGCGCTATTTCGCTCAGGAAGAATACCTAGTAAATAAGCAAATTGACCTATGCACATCGGAGAGCATAGGTCAATTGATTGACAAGGAGGAGAAAAAAGGGTGATGATTATATGTGGTGGCTGATCTGAATGGCGATTACGGTAGCAATGATCAATACAGCGATCACCAGCAATGCTGTGTTCCAGATCCGTTCTTTACGCTCACGCCTTGCCTTATTGAACTGCCGACGTTCCAACTGTGCGGCACCATCGTGGGATTGCTTCCTGGACATATTTTATCCTTTAGCAATGGCAAGGCGGTGTCTCATCTGAATCCGGACAAGGAGAGGCAGCGCAATAATCAGTGATATGAGAGCCACGATTTGCGATTGGGTCAGACCCAATGCGATGATTTGGTATGAGCTGGTAAAGGCAAGGAAAAACCGTTCCACACTGTAAAGGCTGAGGTAGACCAAAAATAACTGACCATCTGGCCAGTTCCGTCTGCGCAATTGCCATAGCAATATAAAAATACCGAGGTTCGCGATGATCTCGTAAACCGGCATGGGGGTGTAGTAGACTCCCAATTTAGGCACCATGGCATCTGGGTTAGTGTAAGCGAAGCCAAATGGTCCGTTAGTTGGTTTGCCCATGGCGTCCCCCGTGATGATGCAGGCAAACCGTCCAATCGATTGCCCTAGTACAACCCCCGGAGCTGCAGCATCGAGTAAGCGGGACAGTGTCCAGCCTCGCCTCCAGGCGATGATAACAATAACAAGTAAACCGCCTGCTATCGCTCCCCAGATGGCCAGACCGCCTTGCCAGATGTATAGGGCTTGAATGGGATCAGCAGCAAATTTGTCGGACCAATGGTCCAGAACATGGAACAGGCGCGCTCCAATGATCCCGCCCAGGATAACCCATAAGATAATGTCGTAAATGTCGTCTTTCTCGAATCCTTTGCGGGACGCCTCTCGCGTTGCCAGCCAAACACCGATAATAATAGCCGTTATAACGATCAAGCTGTACCAACGGAGATGAAAATGCCCAATACTAAAAATAATCGGATTAATCCCTATCGTTATCATATCTGTTTCTTCATGCGATCAATCTAAAGGCAGCTAAGATTAATCCAGCTGCCTTTATTGGGTGGGTGTTTAATGATGATGCATGTGTTCATCGTCGTGTTTCTGAGGGGAAACATATCGCTGCGGTTCTTTGTCAAATGATCGTTTGCAACCTGAGCAGCAGAAGTAATATGTCTTACCTTGATAATCCGATTTGTTTGCCGCGGTCTTGATGTCAACATCTCCGCCACAGACGGGATCTTTTACCATAACTACCACCTCCTTTCGATAAGGTGTTCTGTTGCGAAAGAATTCGCACCGTGGTTGCATTTTACATTACGCGAGTATAGGCTATATCAAACCGAATTGATAGCGCAAAATATCGTACATTCTCACAAGCACTTTAGCCTATACCATCCATTGCCCTCATGTTTCCTCATTCCGAAAACAGGCTTAGTGCAAAGCTGGCTGATGCAGGTTGGGAGAAATGGCTACACGCATGGCAATTTTAACAGAATCACTATTAGGCATGTTGGGACAGCAGCACTACCCGAGGGCTGATTGAAAATTGGGCCTTTTTTGCCAATACGCATAAAAGCTTGCCAGTGCTTAAGCCAGATGGCGCTTGACAGCAAAGAAAGCTATGCGGTAATATCGACAGCAATGTCGGCAGACAGAAGGATAATTCGACGCTCCATCGCCGGTTTTTTAATCCTTTTAGGCGTAATAATACTGGCTGGTGGTTTTATTATTGGTTACCTCAATCAACTGAATGCCAATCCAGAGGTAACCAAACTACCCAATTCAATTGCCGGCTTAGGATTGAATTCAGCAACATATGGTCCTGAAGCAGAGGCCGAGATCAGCCGCATGCATGGAAAAGAATTCCCCATCGATTCTGGCGCAATGGGCATATATGGAGATGCAAACCAGATTTCATTATGGGTGGCAAGTATTTCCGACCGCTCGATAGCGACACAAATCATCAAGGCGATGGAAGAAAAAATCGCACTGGGCTCTTCTCCATTCAAACCCACCGGCCAACAACAAGTTGGGGATCGTGAGGTCTACCGCTTGGAGGGGGCGGGTCAAAATCACATCTTCTTTCAATCTGGTAATTTGATCATATGGTTAGCAGCTGATCCTTCATTCAGCGACCTGGCATTTCGCCAAATTGAGGAAGTGTATCCATGACAAAAACGCATGGTTTAATCATGCTGGCATGCTGCCTCATACCGATATTGGTACTCGGGGTAATTTTTCTATTCAATGTGCCGGTCAGTTCAGTGATTTGGTTCGGGTTGATACTTCTCTGCCCAATTTCCCATATCTTGATGATGAAGTTCTTGATGCAAGACGAGCATCACCCGAATTAGGGTTGGTCTATCGAAGTCATAAACAGTCAGTGCGATTTATGGCCCGATCGATTGGAGCGGAACGTTTATCTGGCAAAAACATGATGCTTAATCTATCCCGTTGAATCATTCTTTAACAGTCCCAATATCTTATAATCAATCATTTCATTCCTCTGTCTATATGAATTGGGTGCCTCTTTACTCCCCTATTGAGCTGGACATGCCTGCTAATTTGATAGCATGTTCCACCAATATCCATATATAAATGGGTCACTCGGATTTACAACCACGGAGGATCGTCAATGTGCCGAATACGGTCGAATATCTGCTCACCTCAGTGATGTTTACGAATCCCGCTTGTTGAAATAGGGTTGGCAAGAGGCCGTCCAAATTATCCGCTATGCGATCGAATCTCCGCATTAAAGGTTCAAGCAACTGACCCCACCGTGTATGGGGATGGCCAAAATCGGCGATGAATAACTCGCCACCTTTCTTCAGTACCCGGTAGATCTCACATAAGGTGATTAGCTTGTTCTCACGGCTGAGCAGGCTCATGACCAGGCTTAAAAGAACCCGGTCGAATGCCTCATTTTTATAAGGAAGTCCGACAGCATCTCCAATCGAGAATTCAATCTCAACTCCTGCATGAGACGCTTTATTCCTTGCTATGGTTAATATTTTTACATCACTATCCATTCCAGTGACTTGTACACCTGGCTGAATTTGTTTGATCATGATAGCTAATGTACCAGTCCCAGCACCGATATCCAATACGTGATGGCTGGGGGCAATGCGAGCATGGTTGATGAGTTCTCGCTTAAACCGTTTTTCGGGAAAGAAAATTCTGACGAACAAATCGTAGACGGGTGTTAAACCATCGAGTATGAGCGCTGAGTAACGTTGCTTGTCTGACATATAATTCTATGACTGGCTTCCATCAAAGCACCCCCTCTTGGTTCTGTTCGATATTTTCAACAGGTTTGGCAATCGTGAATTTAAGAATCACCTTTCGATTCTAAAGAAATGAAGCGTTTGGATGGTAAATAGGGAAGCGTAAACCGGATCAGGCAACCTGCCTGCCCTCCGGCGTGTCGCCGGTGAACTATCTGAACATCGTTGGATTGATCGTGTTGTGCCAGACACATCGCACCTCTGGCAGAGCCGTAGTCAGCTTTGACCCAAAGAGAAATTACGAGTGGTCTGGCATGGACTGACACTGCCAGAAGTGGTCCAGAAATATTACCTTTTCTGCCTTTTAATGTCAACCTGCATGAAGACAAGGCTATAAGGATGCCTTAGGAGATACTGAGTGCCCCACTGATGGGGTGATCTGTCAACGAAGAAAAACATCGATCTTTCGAATGGTTTTCCAGACACATTTATATAACACTTCAATAGCTTGATCATCCGTAAGTCTGGGCTTTCGTTTTTCTCTAGAGGTGACAACCTGGTGAAATAACCCGACCCAGACCGTGCCCACAATTTATTGCCAACAATGAATATCTACTATGACTCAAAGTCAGCGACAGGTCAGGGTGGTTACTATTAAAATTGGCAGGTAGATCCTCGTATTCAGACAGGCAATTTATGGATCTACCAAAGGTTTCTCAATTAACTCTTCATCTTACAGGATTTATTCAGCATTATCCAAATGTAGTTACAGCAAACGGTTTCAAGGCACACGGGTAGGAACAGCTAAGTCTCCATATTGCTCCGGGAGTAACTGTTAAACTGCCTCGCCTTCAGCATCAAAGAAATCCTGGCCTTTTCCGCTGTTTATTAAATTCACTTGAACCATCCCCTGGTAATTTTTCAGAAACTGCCGATAACTTTTTATCCTGAACAGGTCATTGGATGAAATCGGTTTTCCCTGTTGAAGGATTGGATACACAGTCGAATAAGCAACAGCTACGATCTCCACATTCTTCCATGCTGACGACATCTCTGGGGATGGGACGGTTTGATTGTAAGCGTCGATTGCGATAGGCAAAGCATCTGTAAATGCCTACCTAGCATCAGCATCATCAGGAGTGATCTGCTCTGCCTTCACCTTTTCGATATATGTCACGATCAGATCAGTAGCGCGTTCAAGCAGCAGCACAGTTCGATAATCACTTACGGTTGGGGTTGCAGTTGGTTGTGTGTCAGTAATTGCTACCCATGGTGTGATGGTCGCTTGTCGTTGGTTTGTTGGCGTAGCTCGTAGTGAATTGGCTGAACCGATTCGGTAAACATAAGAGAACAATCCTAGAAAGGCAAATCCAATGACGATGATGACCAATATTTTAAAAATGCGCCGGCGGTTTTTTGAAGTTATCGTGACCCATGGCCGTTCCTCAATTTTTGGGTGTCACCAAATGCGTTTTATGAAGTAGTGCAAGTTTGTGAACGATAGCTGTTTTGTATTCATTCTTTCGATACTGATCCTAAATTCACACTGATAATCCCCGATTTATTTGATTACCACCGATTAATTTCTTTCCCTGTATTTTTACCAAAAAAAACAATGATTTTTGAGCTATTTTCAGGGAGATATTGAGCTGGTTACGGTAGATTAATTTCGTGGTCGAGTCGTAATGCCACAGCATGATAAATTTCAGATTCCAGGCGAGGATCTGCGGGTTGCTGCGGATTATCCACGACCGAAAACCAGGTCTGCCCATCATAACCATGTGCGATTATGCTGATAGGCCTGTAGCCAGCACAGTAGACCAACAGTACAACCATTTGGCAATCGCAGAGATCTGTGCCATGGTGAGGGCATGGACAATCCACGTTTGCCTGTCGGGCAATTTGCAAATCGAAAGTTCGAATAACCTGCAATCCTGCCTTTGTAAATTGCTCATTGATCCAATAAACTGCCTGGCTACATGTCTGTTCCAAAACTAGAAATGGAGTGTGATCGCTCATACATTCATTACCGGTGGTTTACTCCCCGGCATTCTCTGAGTATATGCACCTTTTTTCCAAAAACCTAGCGCTATCTATCGTATAAGTAAATACGCTTTTTTGCCCATGGGATGGCATCATTTTTCGATAAGCGAGGTTGCCTATGCTCTAACGGGCCAATCTGCGCATGACGCAGACGGTGTAAAAATGTAAGATTAGTGAATAGGCAGTGTGATTGATAATGGAGATTTCAAGGATGTCGAGAACCAGGCGAATACTGCTTCCCATCGGAGTGGGATTAGCTGGAGCAATACTCTTATTTACTCTTTACCTTGGCATCGTGTCATTCGCTGAAAGCCCCCAGCATGCACTTCAATTCCTCTGGCAGGATCGCTGGGTGGTCATACCCATCATCCTGGTGGGCCTGATCTCGGGCACGTATTCGTCCATTTTCAACGCTACACCCTTGGTCGTCTCGTGGGAGCTTGGCGAGTTTCGTAACTTGTTCGGCCTGTTAGGTCGAGGCAAGGCGCAAGAGGCCGCCTGAGGCCACGTATAATCCGCGCAGTGTAGAGACCCGTTGAGGATTCCTCAACGGGTCTT
>Ga0153915_10004743_pt1 | contig 12575 bp, 9 predicted proteins | sample Opewatmetagenome_2_FD_107003 | JGI IMG/M metagenome (GOLD analysis project Ga0153915, IMG submission 107003) | Freshwater wetland microbial communities from Ohio, USA - Open water 3 Core 3 Depth 3 metaG | ecosystem: Environmental > Aquatic > Freshwater > Wetlands | place: USA: Ohio, Lake Erie... | reverse complement strand
TGTTCTATTTCTATCATACACGGATTTTACCCGGGCACAAGTCTCCAGGCAGCCTTTCACCCTTAATTCCCCTGTTCTATCCCCCCTGGGGGATAAGCCCGGTTCCATGCTAAAATGGTCCGTTCCCTTATCCTGCAATCAAGGTCAATTCTATTGAGCCAGTCTCCTCTTGCAACAGATTTTCATTATCAAAAAGAACATTGGATTGCCCGCTGGCTGAATTTCTTCTTCTTTTTTGGGACCGGTTCCTTTGCCATGTTCCTGAACGTTTACTACCGGAGTATTGGCTTAAATGGGACACAGATTGGCGTGATCAGCATGCTGGGACCGGCAGTGGGGATCTTCGGTGCAACCTTTTGGGGAATGCTGCGCGACCGTTCTGGAAAGATGCGCTTGATTTTCTCCCTGACGATCTTGGGGAGCCTCTTTTGGGTGTTAATCTTCTCGGGTGTGCAGGTCTTTCTCTGGATGCTGCCCATTGTGGCACTCTTTAATCTGTTCTATACGCCGATCCTGCCTCTGATCGACAGCAATACCCTGCGTTTGTTAGGCGCGCGCGGACAGCGTTATGGGCGCTACCGGGTATGGGGGACGATCGGGTTTACCATAGCAAGCCTGGTGATGGGTTTCGTCTACGAGCGCAACGGCTTGCACACCATGTTTGTGATTTACCCGGTGATCTTGCTGGTTCTGCTCGGGGTAGGATTTGGTCTTGGCAACCAGCCGGTGCGAGAAACGCGTGCCGTCGGGCACAGCCTGGGTGAGATGGTGCGGCGACCAGAATGGCTGGTCTTCGCGGTGAGCATTTTTCTCCTGGGACTGGGCGCAAATGGGGCGATTGCCTTTGTCAGTGTTAAAGTGATGGCGATGGGCGGATCAGCCAGCCTGGTGGGGTTATCCTGGACGACGATTGCGATCCTGGAGTTTCCGCTGATGTTATTCAGTGAACCGCTGCTGCGGCGGTTTGGAGCGTTGAAACTGCTGTCCCTCGCCTTTATCGGTTACGCAGTGCGCATCATCTTATACGGGATCATGCCTTCTCCAAACTGGGCACCCTTCGTGAATTTTCTACATGGTTTTTCTTTTGTCCCCCTGACGTTGGGAACTGTGGCTTTCGTCAATGAAATTGCCCCGGATTATTTAAAAGCGACCAGCCAGGGGCTGCTGGCTTCAGTGCTCAATTTTTCCAACCTGGCTGGGGTCCTGGTAGCAGGCTGGTTGTATGACCAGATTGGACCAGTGAAGGTGTTTCTGGTCTTATCGGGGGTATGCTTGATGGGACTGGTGATATTTTTGGCGGGGCAGGTGGTTTTGAGGAGAAGGAGGCTTGAAAGCAAAGTGGGCGAACTGAGATCGGTTGAGGAAGAGGATCACATTGGGTAAATCGATGTAAACCAAGGCAGGATGCTACAAATGTAGGCTGGTATGGGGGCTGCAAATGAATTGCAGCCTGGTATGCGAAACATGCTAAAGCATGTTAGATGAGAGAGGAGGAGGAATGTCTTTTTGGCGTTTGTATTACCACCTGACATGGTCAACCAAGAACAGGGAGCCAATGATTTCGCCTGCGATTAAACCGCGCTTGTTCGCTTATATTGTCAGGAAAGCGGCTGAGTTGGGAGGGTATGTTTATGCGATCAATGGTTGGGTTGATCATATCCATCTCGTGGTTGCTGTGCCTCCAAAAGTTGCGTTGGCCGATTTTGTAAAGAATATTAAAGGATCAAGCTCGCATGATCTTAACCAGGAAGCCGGGCTGGATTATGAGTTTACCTGGCAGCGCGGTTATGGGGTCCTATCGATAGGGGAGAAGCAAAGACCAATTGCTATACAATATGTCCGCGACCAGAAACAGCACCATGAGGATAAAACCGTTCATCCCTGGCTGGAGCGTTGTTCTGATATAGATGAAGGTCCGGATGATCCAGGTATTCAGGAGAAGTCTGTCCCTTTGGTGATACGAGAGACTGGACCGTTTTATGAATTAACAGGAGATGTGCCATTCTAAGAGTATCAGTTTGCGGAGAAACATATTTTAGTATGTTTTCATTATCAGCATTTGAATTCATTCAAATGAAAGTTGATCGGGGTGAAGTGAATTGGCTGGCGGGCTGTGTTTTTTGTTTGTCTTGTTCTACATGACAGATTACTATTCCATTTCTGGTTGGTTTACACATAGGCAAATTCTGGGTCAAACGCGCTACGATATTCCCCTCCTTGACAGATTGATTTTATCTGCAATAATGAATATATATCATCCTCTCACCTGACTTCGCCGCAACTGCAGCGAGACAGGCACCCCACAACCAAGGAGGGTACCACCATGTTCAAGAAAATATTCGTTGTCGCAATCTTATTCATCTTATTGGCCGTCGCGGTTATGCCGGCCGCCGCTATCACTGGCAAGTATGAGAAAGACTTCGATCACCCCTTCGTCGGTCTGGCCGTATTCTACGATGCAAACGGCGAATTCAGCCACCGCTGCTCGGGATCGCTGCTCTCTCCCACGGTGTTCCTGACCGCTGGTCACTGCGTCGATGGAGTGATCTCGGCGCGGATCTACTTCCAGCAGGATGCCGGCGCCCACTACGACCCCCTCACCGAGCTCGACCCGGTCACGGGCTATCCTGACTACTGCGCCGCGGGTACGGAGGGGGTGGTCTGTGCCACCTCTGACCAACTCGAAAGTTTTGACTACTCTGGGGTCTTACCGAACACTCACGACGCCGGGATGGTAATCCTCGATCAGTCCATTGACCTCTTAGAGTATGGTGAGCTCCCCGATGCTGGATTTCTCGACAAGTTGGCGACCCAGCGCGGCCTGCAGGACCTCACTTTCACTGACAGTGGCTACGGCCTGTCGTACACCAACCCGAAGTTCACCGCTTCATACCGCGAGCGCCTGATGGCCCAGTCAAAGTTGGTGAACCTGAGAAGTGCCCTGACGGACGGCTACAACCTGCAGACCAGCAACAATCCCGGCATCGGTGGTGGTACCTGCTTCGGCGATTCTGGCGGGCCGATCTTTTACGGTGATAACGAGTCCAACCTCATCGTGGGCATCACCTCCTTCGGCATGAACGCCAATGTTTGCGCGGGCGTGGACTTCGCCTACCGTGTAGATCAAGCTGCCTTGCTCGAATGGATCGAGGGCTTCCTCCACTAAGACTGGAGGATAGGTAAAGCTCGTTACGCCTTTATAGAATAGCCATGTGAGCCCAGCTTACGGAATGGAGTGCCGCGATATCAGCGCGTTACCTGGTCGAAGTGAGCTGGCAAGGCTCGATTCGTGAACGAAATGGCCCCAGATTATTTAAAAGCGATCAGCCAGGGATTGCTGGCTTCGGCGCTCTATAGTATGTTTCCATTATCAGCATTTGAATTCAAACAAATGTGGTGGCGATAGCAGGAGGAGACAGTATGTCCTACGCTGATGGCTGGGCGGCGATCAACCTGGAGATGCCCAGGCGCATCCCGCGCACGGAATATTCTGCCGAGATGCACTGGGATCTGATCCAAGCCGTGACCGGCGAGGCGGTAGGGGTAGATAGCTCCGAGGCAGGCAAAACCAATGCCGCAGCGGAGTTCATGCGCCGGTGGAATTATGATCTATTCTGGAGCACCTTGATCGGGCACGAAGCTTTTGGCGTGCATGGGACAGACATGGGGCACGCCGAGTACGCCGCAGGAGGCCTTGACCGGCGTGATACGATCTTTTGCCCGTTCAAGGATCCGGAAGATGTGTTGGAGTTTGATTTCGAGGAGCGGCTGGGTGAGATCAATCAGCCTGCAATGACCAGGCGCTTCGAAGCGCATTACCAGGCAAACTGCCAGGCGCATCCCGATGGTGTGAATATGACCGGCATCTATATCACGCTAATCTCGGGCTTTATCGGACTGTTTGGCTGGGAGATGCTTCTGCTGGCAGCCGGAGAGGACCTGAAGCGTTTCGGCAGGTTGGCGGACCGTTATGCAGCCTGGATGCAGCCCTATTTTGAAGCGCTGGCTGAAGCGGATGTGCCGCTGGTGATGGTGCACGACGATATCGTGTGGAGCGCTGGTCCGATCTTCCGCCCGGTCTGGTACCGGGAGCATGTCTTTCCGAACTACAAGAGATACTTCGCACCCTTGCTGGACAGCGGAAAAAAGATCTTGTTCTGTTCGGACGGCAATTTTAACGAGTTTATCGATGACATCGCCGCTACGGGAGTCCACGGCTTCGTCTTCGAGCCGCTGACCAGCCTGGAGGCGGTGGTTGAGAAATACGGCAAAACGCATGTCATCATCGGCAATGCCGAGACGCGCACTCTGCTGACCGGGACACGCTCGCAGATCAGGGCAGAGGTAGAACGCTGCCTCAGCCTGGGGCGGGATTGCCCGGGGTATTTTCTGGCGGTGGGCAACCACATCCCGCCTAATACACCGGTGGAGAACGCCATCTGTTACAACCAGGTATATGAGGAGCTTTGCTGGAGGAAATTGTGAGGAATATTTATTTTGGCGGAGCTTTAGCCTGTTGCGTATTCTCCACCCCTCGGGTGTAAAATTAATTGTCAGGCTGGAAAATCAACAGGTGACCGTGCAAGCTTCCGCCAGGCTTACCAGGCTCCTCCTGGAAACAAGCTCACCTGCAACGTCTGTAAAAACAAATCTAAGAGGTGTGCATGACATCACCATTACCCACAATTTTTATTATTTCAGGAGGTATTGGCAGCAGCGGTGAGCACCTGGTGGACACCGTGCTGGCTCAATATCCCGATTCTAATGTCAAAGTAACCGTCGTGGGCAGCGTTCGCCAGGCAGGGCAAGTGCTTGATACGTTGGCGCAAGCACAGTCGGTGGGGGCTCTGGTGGTGCATACTCTGGTTGATAAACCATTACGGGATCTATTGCTGCAACAGGCACAGAACCTGGGCGTGGCAACCGTGGATCTAACCGGGTCATTGATCGACTGGTTGACGTCGGCTTTAGGTCAGCAGCCAGTGAGTCTCCCCGGATTGTACCGCCAGATTCATAGCCAGTACTTTGAACGGGTAGCTGCGATTGATTACACGATGGCGCACGATGATGGCAAAAATCCTGAGGGCTGGCCACAAGCTGATGTAGTCCTGGTGGGTGTCTCGCGGGTTGGAAAAACCCCTCTCAGCCTGTACCTGGCGGTATTGGGTTGGAAGGTAGCCAATTATCCCCTCGTGCCTCAAATCCCGGTCCCTGAGGCGCTTTTTGACCTGGATCCAAACCGCGTTTTTGGTATAACCATTAGTTTTGACCAGTTAGTAATCCATCGCTTGCGGAGGCAGGCGCACCTGGGCACAGTGGGTCCATCCGCCTATGTGGACCCAGAAACGGTAGAAGAAGAGCTGCGCGAGGCCAAAAGGATCTTTCGGCGCGGAGGGTTCCAGGTGATTGATATGACTGACAAACCAATTGAGCTGGGCGCTGACGAGGTTCAACGCAGGATTACACCGCGGCGTTGAATCTCTTGGATCGTATTTGCTTATAGAGGAAATTTGCGAGGCGGTGGAAAAGGTTTTCAACGCCTGCTGTAAGAGATCGGTCAGGACCTGACCCGCTCCTGGATGTAGTCAGCGACTTCGACAACCGGGGCGACCCAAATCTGCTCCCGGCGGCGGGTGAGGTGGTCGAGCAGCTGGATGAAGTCCACCCCGGCGACGGGCAGGTGGCCTTCATTGATGCCATGGAAGGTGAGGATAGCCCAGCGCTCTTGAGCGAGGGCGATCTCTGCCAGACCGATCAGGGTAGCACCCGTCTGTCTTTCGACGTTCATGGATGACAGGCAGTGCAGGTCGCAGGCGAGCGGATCGTTTGCCAGCTCGCCGCGGGCGCGGCCAGCTGAAAACAGGCTGGCGATCAGCGGCACGTATGAGAGGCGCTGGAGGCCGCGGCCAAGGCTGGTCTCGTAGCAAGGATAAGCGAAGGAATTGGCCTTGTGGATGGGAAACACTTCAGACAGCCTGCGCTGGGCTTCGCGCAGATCCTGCTCCAGCTCGGACAGGGTCATGTGTATCAGGTTAGGCGCCCAATCGATGGGGATGTTCAGGGAGCAGGGATGGTTGAGCGAGTGGTTGCCCATCTCGTGTCCGATCCGGGCAGCGGGCAGCCAGGTCTCGAGCTGCCTGCGCCAGGAGGTGGGGGAAGATTCATCCTCGCTGCCGCGCGGGTTGAGGTAGAAGGTGCCGCGCAAGCCGCGCCGGTCGAGCTCGGGGATGACGGTGCTCAGGTGTGAGGGCAGGCCATCGTCGAAGGTGAGTGAGAGGGCAGAGGAATAGGGTGCGGGCCAGAAGGACATGGCAGGGAGCCTCGAGGTGAAAGATTTTAATCATTATACCTGGGTATAAAAAAGAATCCGCTCGATTCAATTGACAAGCGAGGCGAGTTTCTGCTATAGTCACTGTTCTGGGCATTTTTCTAATCGACCTATTCTGCGGGTATTGGGATGCAATCGTATAAAAATCCTTCAGCGTAACAACAACAAATGGTATATCCTGGCATTGGTTGTCTTGACAAATGTGTTCGTCGTGGCTATGCCATCGATGGGCCTGTCAGTGTTGTCAAAAGAAATCTCGCAGGATTTGAATCTAAACCTCGTACAAGTCGGCATTGTCTGGGGGGCAGGTTCCCTGCCATCTATCCTCACCAGCCTGTTGGGCGGGGTGATCGGCGATATGGTGGGTCCAAAACGGGTTTTGGTAGTGACAACCCTGCTGGCGGGTTTGCTGGGAGCGGCGCGCGGCCTGGCGGTTGATTTTGCCTCTTTGACTATGATTGTCATCTTGCTGGGGATATTCCTCCCCTTTGTCACAATGAATGGCATCAAAATTGTCAGTCAATGGTTCCCCTCGCACCAATTAGGATTGGCTAACGGCGTGTTCTCCATGAGCATGGCACTTGGCTTTCTGATAGGGTCGCTGTGCAGCGCAACCCTGTTTTCCCCACTGCTGGGCGGCTGGCGCCACGTGCTGATTGGCTATGGGCTGCTTGGGGCAATCTTCAGCATCCCCTGGTTTTTTACGCGTCCAATTTCGAACGGAACCCAAACAAGAGGCACTTCGCTTTCCATTTCGAAAGCAGTGCTGCATGTTGCGGGCTTGAAAAATATCTGGCTGCTTGGATTGACCCTTTTTGGTGTGGGCGGTGCAATCCAGGGCTTGCTCGGTTACCTGCCGCTTTACCTGCGTGGTATTGGCTGGCAGCCTGCCTATGCGGATGGTGCGCTTTCAGCATTCCATACCATCAGCCTGGTCTGTGTGATGCCCATCGCACTGTGGTCGGACCGGTTGGGCTCGCGCAAGCGCCTGCTGCTGATGGCTGCGCTGATGGTTGCGCTCGGCACAGGGATATTGAGCCTTGCCAGCGGCGGATTGGTTTGGGCGGCTGTGCTTTTGGCAGGGTTCGTGCGAGATGGCTTTATGGCTATCCTCCAGACCATGGTCATCGAAACCGAGGGGATTGGCTCGGCTTATGCCGGAACGGCGGTTGGCTTTGTCATGGCCATTGGCGGGATCGGGAATTTCCTGGCGCCTCCATCTGGCAACAGCCTGGCTGTGCTATGGGCAGGCGCTCCTTTTGCCTTTTGGTCTGCGCTGACGATCCTGGGGATGGCATGTCTCTCTTTCACCAGGAGAAAGGTAAAGGCGGAATAAGGTTTGCGCAGCACCTTTGATGTGGTAAAATCTCGTTGCCACTTCTTTTGGGGAGGTGCCAGAGAGGCCGATTGGGCTCGCCTGCTAAGTGAGTGCTGGGGAATAACTCAGCCGTGGGTTCGAATCCCACCCTCCCCGCCACGAAAAACAAAACCCGCACGTTTCGGCGGGTCTTGTTGTTTAACTTGTTGAAGCATCAGTCACTCGAACCGGAACTTGTCAGTGCACCTCAAATGGAAGCACAGCGACCAGCACATCGTCCACTGCGATCCTCATCTCATATTGCCCTGGCTGCTGAGGGGTAAAGATCGTTCCGCTAAAACCATGCGCTGAGCTATATTTTGCTACATAATTCTGATCCTGGGGGACATAGTCCGCATACGAATATTTTTGGAACCTTGCTAAATCCTGAGAAGCCATTGGCAGCATTTGTATACAAACGGATGTCCAATCCTGCGAGTAGAATACACTGGCAGGGGTAAAGCTTTGATCGTCGGAAGAGCATAGACCGAGACTGATGCTGCTGAAGTACTTCGCATAGGTTTCCGAATCGAGAGCTTCCGGAAATGTGATTGGTGCTAGATCGGATACGAGCTCCGGGATGCGCGCTTCCATGATTTGGGCAAGCTTGAGGGCCGTATCAACAGAAATAGGGCCTAACAGCTCTACCAGCACATTCCCTTTGATGAACACAAAGCTTGATTTGAGTGGATCCTCACTCTCCAGATAAGCCTGTGAGCTCTGCCCAACAAGGACTGTATCTACAGGTGTCCCACCTTGCCCATAACTCAGCCCATCAGGGATTTTTTCAAACGGTTCATTGGCAACCGTGAGAACCACATGCAGCCAACCACCATCCGTATAAAAAATGGTATTGTAGAGTGCTTTGTTTTCAAGTGGTGCGGCATAGGATTGAGCCTCGAACGAATTCGTCCATTCAAAGCCTGCCGGCAAATCGGCTATCGTTAGGAGATATCCTGCCGCGCCAGGCAGCAGTGTGGCTGTTGGTGTCGTCGTTGGCGGGAGAGGTGTAGGCGAGGATGGAATGGGTGTAGAAGCCGATGGAATTGGCGTGGATTCCGCATGTAAAGTCTTTGCAGGTGGTTGCGAGTTGCAGGCTGAATTCAATAAAACCATTGCTACCAGTACCAGCCAAAGCCGGTCCTTGGAAAGGTCGATCTTTAAGTTTTTCATTATTCTCCTTAGCAGCTTATGATATAAAAATTAAATTTTTAAGCGGACTCAAGTATACTCGATAAGTTTGCCTGGAGATGGCGAGGAATACAGTCATGACTTGCCCACGGGGCAAGCATCCCACCTTCCCCATCAAGATGATAAGATCAGCCAGAGCAGACGGGTTTTTACGTTTTAACGAGTTGCCAGGCTGGGGCAAATTATGCAGGCAGGGGTATCGTAGTAGAATCCGGGGAAGAAAAGCTTGTCCCCCTCTCAGCAGCTGGCAGAACCCTGACCGATGAAGATCACGACCCTCACCTATGGCTTGCGCGAAGACGTACAGCCCATTGTGGTGCCTGTGCCGGGCTTACAGCGGGTAGGGTATTCGCTGCGGCTGGCCGTCCCACATCGCCTGGTTGGTTTCGTGGTCGATTATTGCATTTCTTTTTACAATGAACTTTTGGGTTCTGGATATTGTCATAGGTAATAGGAACAAGCGATGGAAAGACCAGCCCTGCCCAGCGATGTAATCATCGCGACTGACCAGACCCTGATGCAAAAAGTCCAGTCCGGCGATAAGCTCGCCTTTGACCTGTTATACGAGCGATACCAGTTTGTTATCCGTAGCTACCTGCTGCGCATTTTGCACAGCGAAGCAGCTGCAGACGACGTAGCCCAGGATGTCTTTCTGCGGGTCTGGACCCACGCTCAACAATGGAGCGCCAAAGGGCCATTCAAAGCCTGGCTCTACCGGATCGCAACTCATCAGGCGTTCAACACTCTGCACGCGGCAAACCGCCATCCGCAACAGCCGTTGAGCGACCCCGATTCTCAAACAATCGAAGAGGACGAAGTCTACAGCAGCTTCCAGTCCTGGATTGTCGACACTTCAACGTTGGAACCGGAGATCGCGGTGGAAATGGCTGAGCGCCAGCGCCAGCTCTGGCAGTTGATTGATCAGCTGCCCGAGGAAAAGCGTGCAGTCTTTAGCCTGGTGGAGGAAATGGAAATGAGCATCCAGAACGTGGCCGAAAGGCTGGGCATCCCCGAAGGTACGGTCAAATCTCGCTTGCATTACGCCAGAAGCTGGTTGAGCCAGAACTGGTCGGACCAGAACTGGTAGTAAAAGCTACCATAAAAACCACCATGATGCAGATGAAAATCATTAGAAAAGGAATGAATGAGCGATAAATTAACCTCCCCTGAATACAAACCCTGGCTGACTCCCTGGAACAAGGCTTCCTATGACCGGTTCATCAACGAACGGCTGCCCGAATTACTGGCCGAACGACTACCCCTGGCTGGCTATAAAGTGGAACCTGAAGATAACGCCATTCGCCGGAAGACATCCAACTATTGGTATGGAAACGTCCAATGGACTCCCTCCGCAGGTAATCCTGCCACTTGCCGGGTGACGGTCAGCCTGGCTACTCCGGCGGGCGTGCTGCCCCTGGTCTACAACGGCATCTACCAACCGGACGAAGATGGCCTTTTTGAGATCGATGGAGGGCTGCGCTGGGTTGCTCCTACTGCGACAGATGAATACCTGGAGACGGCTAAATTCGCCTGCGTGGGCGAACACCTTTACGAGCTGATCGCCGGAAAGCTGGGCCTGGCGCCAGAGGGCTTACCCTGGGATGAACCCCTGGCGCGTGCCTGGTTACCCCTGGACGACTGGATCAACGGCTTCTTGCGGGCGCGCGGCCAGCACCTGGATGAAACCAACTGGCTCGCCCGCAATACCCATAATCGCCGGTTTATCCTGATTAAGCGGGAGAAGGTCTATGCACCAGGGCAGAACGGGCGAGTCTGCCCCTTTGAAACCCCGGAAGGGCAGTACATTGGAAAAATTTTTACCCCGGCTGTAGGAGCCCAAATCCAGGGCGACCGGTTGGTGGTCATCGACCCCCGCCCAGCAGCCACACTGGGGCTTTCTGCCTCTATGCTGCCATTCATTGAAAACAACGATCCCAACCGGCTGTTGTTTGCAGCCAATATGCTGCGCCAGGCGATCGTGCCTGTCAATGCCGAGCCAGCCTGGGTTCAGACCGGGAATGAACCGGATGCGACCGGTTTCTGGTGCGGGCGCAACCTGCTGACGGCTTTCGTCTCGTGGGGGGAAGGAACCTCGGAAGATGGCATCATCCTGAGCGAATCGGCCGCCCGCCGGATGAACGATCCTTTCCCGGTCGAGCCGGGCGACAAACTGGCCAACCGCCACGGGGCCAAAGGCGTCGTCAGCCAGATTTTACCCGATGAGCAGATGCCGCATCTTGCAGACGGCACACCGATAGAACTAGTGTACAACTTCCCAGGGCTGCGCACCCGCATGCACATCGGACAGGTGCGCGAAGCGATCATGAGTCGGATCGCTCGGGCCGAGGGTAAACCGGCGATTGTACCCCCCTTTGAGGCACCTACCCAAGATGAGCTACGCCGTCGCCTGGTCCAAGCCGGTCTACCTGAAACAGGCATGGAAATCCTCACCCATGGCAAAGATGGGCCAGCCCTGGAACAGCCCAGCACGGTCGGTTGGATTTATTGGAACCGCCTGGCCCACCTGGCGCAGCGAAAAATCCACGCTTCGATCGATGGGACTGACGGCCAATCCATGGACGAGTTGGATGCGATCATCCTGTGCGAACTGGGGGCAGTCAATCTTTTAGCAGAGATGATGAACACCCGCACGATCCGGCATAGGGATGCGTCTACATTAGCCCAGCGCGTAGCCCAAAGCCCAATCGAGCTGTCCGAGCCTCCGACACCCCTGTTCGCAACCCTGGTGGAACGCCTGCGGATGGCAGGAATCCAGGTCGAGTTGCAGGATGATGAGCTGCGATTTCGCTTCGCGAGCCCTGAAGGAAAGACCCTCAAACTGGCTCATCCGCTGCCACATCCCTGGCTGACCGAGCACCAGATCGACTCAGTCGGGATTCCCTCAGGCAAGGAAGCGGAACAAGCCCCCTTCACCGACCTGGTTGAAGCCAATGCCCGCCTGGAGCGCCTGCTGTCCAGCCAGGTCCCCGAGCGGTTGGTTAAGGAGGCGGAAGCGCGCCTCGAAATCCAATTGAAAGCTTGCTTTGATGCCCTTGTCCCGCCAGATGGTTATTGGCCGCTGGACGAAAAAGCCAATGCGGCGCCTGGAGAAATCCCCCCGGAAACCGGAAACATTCCTGAGCTGCTGCGGATCGATGAGCCGCAATGCTTCAGCGGACGAGCCGTGGCTGCCCCCGGGATCGGGCTGCACCTCGACCAGGTCGGGCTCCCGGAAGAACTGTGCTGGAAGCTGTTTGGACCGTTCGTAGCGCGCGAGCTAAAAGATGCCAGTCTGGTGAAACCTGAGGACCCACGCGCCGTCCAGGTGCTGGAGTCGCTCATGGCGCAGCAGTGGGTCATCATCCACCGTTCCCCTGCCCTGACCCCAACTGCCCTGCTGGCTTTCCACCCGGTGCGCGACCCCGCCCGTGTCATCCGACTCAATCCGATCGTCTGCGACTGGTTGAATGCCGATTTCGATGGTGACCAGGTTGCCGTCCACCTGCCCATCACAGCCGCATCCCAGCGCGAATGCCAGGAACTGCTCTCAGTTAATGGGCACCTGCAGCATAACCCTACCCTGATCAAGACTCTCCTGCCTTCCCCGGAGGTCCTATGGGGCCTGGCTTACCAATCGCTGACCCAGCCAGGCCGGCAGGAGATTGCCCGGATAGCCGGAGTTGCGCCGGAAACCCTGGG
>Ga0153915_10004742_pt1 | contig 12575 bp, 11 predicted proteins | sample Opewatmetagenome_2_FD_107003 | JGI IMG/M metagenome (GOLD analysis project Ga0153915, IMG submission 107003) | Freshwater wetland microbial communities from Ohio, USA - Open water 3 Core 3 Depth 3 metaG | ecosystem: Environmental > Aquatic > Freshwater > Wetlands | place: USA: Ohio, Lake Erie... | reverse complement strand
TGGCCGCCCCCGGAATGGGCGCTTCGCTGTACGCGTCGGGCTTCCAAGTATGCATGGGAGCGATGCCAGCCTTCGTTCCGTATCCCAGCAAAATGAGGATGAATGCCAGGCGCATGGTGGGTTTGTCAAATTGGGCGGCATTTCCGACGAGGACAGACCAGTTCAGACCCGCAAGCGTATCCGTTCCGAGGGCTCCATGGACGGAATAGTAGGTCCGAATTGTGCCGAACAGGGCCATCGAGAGGCCAACGCCCCCGATGATGGCATACTTCCATGCAGCTTCAAGAGACGTTTCGCGGCCGTAGAACATAACCAGGAACACAGACGCTAATGTGGTTCCCTCGATCGCCACCCAGAGTATTCCGAGGTTGTTGGCGAGAGCGACGAGAATCATGGAAAAAACAAAGAGAGGAGTAAGCGCGTAGTATTCTCGCAGTTTATTAACGGCGCGCCCGCCGCCCAATTCTTCGCCCTCCTGGAAAACTCCGTTTCTCTCATCGTGACGGAAATAGCCGACCGCATAGATGGAACATACGAATGCAACGAAACTGGTCAAGAGAACAACCAACGCGCTAAGAGCGTCCGCGTAAAAGAATCCATTCCAAAGGGGAACGGGGCCACTCCGAAGTACCCGAACCCCCAGTGCGGCGGCCAGGCCCAGCAGAACGGCGAAGGCAGCGAGATTGACCACCTCCATGGCGGACCGTCTTCGGAGGAAGAAGGCCAGAGGGCCGGCGACAAGAGGAACGATAAGGAGCCAGAGCAAAATCATGCGCTTGCCTACTCCCGCAACTTCCGAAGCTTGCTGACGTCCATGGAATCGAACGCCTCGCGAATACGGGAGACGAGAATGCCAAGAACCATGACCGCGACGAGAACATCAAAAAAGATACCGAGTTCAACGACCAACGGCATTCCATACGTCAACGAGATCGCCGCCAGGAAGAGACCATTCTCCAGGGAAAGCAGCCCGAGGACTTGCGTCAAGGCCTTGCGACGATTCAGCATCGTGAAGAAACCGATCAGGAACAGTGCGATCGCAACAGCGAGCGTGTTATGCCCAAGTGCCGCTCGGACAGAGGTTTCCTCTGGATGGTAGAAGGACTGCGCAACAACGTAACCCACCAGAGTCAGGCAGCCGGTGATGAGAATCGACAGCGGGGCGTTGATCAGCGGTTCGATCTCCCGTCGGATCTCGATTCGCTTTACGAGACGCTCCAGCAACCAAGGAAGCAGTGCCGCCTTGAAGATGAGCGTCAGGAAGGCAGCGATATAAATATGGCTGGCGTGGTTGAAGTACGCGATGATGCCGGCGATCGCCGCTAACAGGAACGACTGCACCGCGAAGATGCGAATGCTCGAAACCAGCCAGCGTTGCCCGACCGCTGCGATCTGCAGCACGAGGACCAGTGCCGCCATCAGGGTGATGATTCTGTCACCGAATTCCGGATCTTGGAGGAAGGTCATTCAGAGCCTCAGAACAAGAATGTGGAAATGAGCGCGAGCGCTCCAAAGATGAAAGAAACCATGAGCAGTTCCGGCACTCGAAAGAGCCGCAATTTCGCGTTGGTGGTCTCCACCAGAACAATAAGACACGCCAGCAGAAGCATCTTGGTAAAGTAAAAGAGCAGGCCCACACCGAGTCCTCGGAGCGTCCAGTCAGAACTCAAACCAAACGGGAAGAACGTGTTAACCACGAGGGTCATGAGGACGAGCTGCTTGATAGACGCACCATATTCGATCAATGCGAGGTAGGGTCCGGAATATTCAAGGATCATGGCTTCGTGAATCATGGTCAGTTCGAGATGCGTCGCCGGGTTGTCAACCGGGATCCGTCCCGTTTCCGCAATCAGCACGATAAACAGCGCCGCAAATGCCAACATCTGCGACGGCGCCAGAAACTTCCAGCTTTGGCTCACGGCGACCTTGGCCATTTCACCTAAGTTTGTGGAATTTGCCGCCAAAGCCACCGTGAAGATGGCGAGCATCATGGCAGGCTCGGCGATTGCCGAAATCGTCATTTCCCGGCTGCTACCGAGGCCGCCGAACGAGCTGCCTGCATCCAGCCCACCAAGGGCCAGGAAAAAACGCCCGAGCGCCAAAAGATAGACGACCGCGAGAACACCACCGAAGAGGCTGAGCGGGGCGTCGGTCGTGGTCATCGGAATCATGAGTCCGACAAGAGCGGCGGTCACAAAGACGATGTAGGGGGTCGCTGAGAAAATCCACGACGCGGTCTCCGGAATAACCATCCCTTTGCGAAACAGCTTGAAGATGTCGCGGTAGGATTGCAGGACGTCCGGCCCGCGACGTGTCTGCAGCCTGGCCTTCAGAGTCTTGATGATGCCGCTGAGGAGCGGAGCAACGACCAATAACAACAGCAATTGCAAACCTGCTTTGGCTAACATGCCGGTCATGGGCGAACTCCGAAGAGCAAAAGCAAGACGAGGGTTACAAAAATGTATGCCAAGTAGGCATGAATGCTCCCGGCCTGAATGGTTCGCATTTGGGTGGCGAACCGCAGCAGGAGATCTTTCAGCGGCACGTACAGCCGTTTCTCGAACGTCGGCTCGATCTCACTCTCGAAACGGATCTCTTTCGGAAAATACGGGGACACCTCGAAGACGGCTTGGATCTCACGGCGCGGTTGGTACAACACGGAGAAGATCATCCGCAATGGTTTTGAGAAGGCGGTCGCGGTGTACTCATTCTCTTCTGAGAGTCCGGGCAAGCCGCAGTCCCATGTTGGTCCCCGCCTGCGCGCGAACCGCCTCGCCCCGACCCATACCAGGAGAACAGCGGGAAGTAGTAAGACCAGTAGCCCCATTCCAATGACGGCGGTGGAGACCGTACCCCCATGACGCACGCCCGCAGAGAGCACCAATCCATGCCCGCTAATCAGATTGGTGCCAACTCTTTGTCCGAGTAGTTGCTCAGCCAGCGCGTCGAAGACCGGAAGGAACCAGGTCACCCCTAGGCCCAAGACCAGGCAGGCCACTGTGAGCCAGCCCATGCCCACCAGCATGGACCGAGGTGCCTCGCGCACGTGGCGGGACTCGGCGCTGCGCGGTAGGGCAAGGAAGGTAATCCCGAATGCTTTCACAAAACAAGCGGCCGCCAGGGCTCCTGTCAACGCGAGCATGGAGCCCGCGAGCGGGAACAGAATTCGCGTCAAGCCTCCGGTCACGCCAAATCCAGCCAGGAGGCTCTGGTAGGTCAGCCACTCGCTGACAAATCCGTTCAGGGGGGGTAGCCCGGAGATGGCGACGGCCCCGATCAGGAAACAGAAAGCTGTTACTGGCATTGGGCGGATCAGGCCGCCCAATTCCTCCATGTTTCGCGTTCCCGTCGAATGGAGCACCGACCCGGCCCCGAGGAACAGAAGACACTTGAAGATCGCGTGATTGAGAGTGTGAAACATTGCGGCGATCAGGGCTACCGCCGCGAGTTGCGGATGTCCAGCAACGCGGAAAACCAAAGCGGCACCAAGGCCGATGAGGATGATCCCAATATTCTCAATACTGTGGTAAGCCAATAGGCGTTTCAGATCATGCTCCATCAAGGCGTACAAGACACCGAGAACGGCGGAGGCTACCCCAACGATGAGCACAAGCAAGCCGGCCCAGGACGGCAGCACCCCCAGTCCATCCAGGAAAATGCGCGCCATGCCATAGATGCCTGCTTTGAGCACAATTCCGGAAAGGAGAGCCGAGATGTTGCTAGGGGCAACCGGGTGGGCTGCCGGAAGCCAGATATGGAACGGAATGACGCCCGCCTTGATGCCGAAACCCAGGAAGAACAGCGCAAATGCGGCGGCTTGCTGGTTGCTGGACAAATGCACGGCAGCGGCGCGGAAGCTCGCAAAGTCCGCACTGCCGCTGACCTGCATCAATAGAGCGAAACCGAGGAGCAGGCACCCGGCATCGATATGGGCCATGACGATATAGAGCAACCCAGCTCGCCTGGTCTCCCGGTCCTCGTGGTAAAACGTGACGAGCCCGTAGGCAACCAGCGCCATCACTTCCCACCCAATCAGGAACAAAAAGGCATTGGCGGCGGTAAAAACGATCGTCAAGCTGAGAAGCAAGAGATGGAATAGAAAACCGAAGAAGCCGATGTTCCTTTTACCCTCAAATTCTTTCAAATAGCTGAACGAGTAGATGGAAACCGCGCCTGCGAGGATCGCAAGGGTTAAGTTGAAGAAGCCAGCCAGAGCGTCGTAGTTGAAGCTGTAGGCAAACAGTGGAATTCCTGAGGAGATCGACCACCGGACCGGCGTGCCCTGAAGAATGCCGAGAACGGCGGCGAGCCCTTCCAAGGCAGCGCCTGCCAAGGCGGCGCCGCAACAGATATAGCGGGCCAGCGTCGGCTTTCGCCAGCTAACGAGACAAGCGAAAGCTCCTGTGGAGTACGCCGCAAGACTAAGCGCGAAGATCATTCCGACTGGAAGCCCGTTCATGAGACCTCTTCGCGATGACGCGATGAGAGAACTTGCGGTCGTCGAGCGATTCCTATCGCGAAAGAACGTACCGCGCGGGTAGCTGGAGTCGGTCGGCAGAAACGAGCTGAGCCCATGGCAGCGTCTCTCACAATTTCGAATTCATACGATAGCACTTCACGTAAATTCTGGCGCTCCACATTTACCTGACGGCGCCAGCGTAGCGCGATCTCTCCACTAGTTGGCAAGAAGGCGATCAGCTGCTGCGGAGGCTGGATCAGCGTTTGAATCCCACGCATTGTTTACGCGACCAGGCTGGTCTGCAAATACAGACAAAAATGCAGCTGGCGCGAATAACCACGCGAGCTTTCGGTCGGCCTTTCTTCCTTCTTCTGCGTCACCATCGGGGCGAGGAAGCAAACGTAGCATGTCGCCATTCGTCTTTTTCGAGGGTGGAGGCTCTACCCAAGGTTGAAACGCAGAGAACTTGGGCTTGCCAGACAGAACGGCCTCCTGCTATGCACCGCACGCGAGGCGATGGCGCCGCCCGTTTCTGCGAGTCCTGTAAGTGCTTCCCTTCCTGATCAGAGGACTCAACGATCTCACACGGGTAAAGAATAACACTTGACCTAAAAGACTTCGCAGATTAAAGTATGCAAGTACGCGAGGATTAGCATGCCACAGCAGCTTGCCAACTTCAAGTCTGAGTTCTTCAAAGCCCTCGCTCACCCTATTCGCATCCGGATACTGGATTCTCTCCGTGACGGCGAGAAGGGGGTCAATGAGCTCAGCGAGATTCTGAAAATTGAGCCCGCAAACGTTTCTCAGCAGCTCGCGATTCTGCGAATGCGCAACATCGTGATCGGACGCAAAGCGGGCAGCAATGTGTATTACTCCGTTTCGGACCCAACACTGTTCCGGCTTCTTGACGTAGCGAGAGATATCTTCAACAACCACTTGGTAGGTGTGAGAGACATGCTTCAGCAGATGGAAACGGTTCCCTAGGGAGAAAAAAAATTTGTCCATCACGTGCAAATATTCGCAGATGCAAGAGCGTCTCCAGGCTGCAGGGTTCTTTGTCGAGTCTGGGCGAGGAGTTCGATAACCATGCCTGATTACTACAATTCTCAGCAATTAGCCCAGCTGTTGGGAATCGCGGAAGCCACCATCACGGAACTCCAGAGGAAGGGATTGCTTCAGCCTACAGTAAAGGACGGGAGATCGTTCCTTTCTTCACAGCAAGCCTACCGCCTACGCGCCGCCGTTCGCTGGGCAGGCAAATACAAAATAGATTTGCAGGAAGCTTTTGCAAAAGTGGAAGAACGCTGGCTTGCTCAGAGCACTGCGCTGAAGGATTAGGTATGGCCGCGGGGAGTGGGTACGGTACGGACCTCGCTTGCCGTGGTGGGTCTTGGCTACAGTGCGCTTTGCCCTGGCCTAAAAGGGTCTTACGGGATCTATTTTGCGACAGGAGCGAAAGTTCTTACCGCCATTGATGTGCAGCCTGCGTTCGGCGGTTCAACCGAAACGGCCGAGGTGCCGGAACCGACTGTTTCAGCAAGAGTGGATGGGTTGGGTGTCGTGTAGCTTTGCGAGTGGTCGCAGCCGGAGGAAAGGCCCTCGCTTTCTAGGTGCGTTGGGTCGACTGCGCGAAACCAGAAGAGCCATTCTCCGGAAGAGCGAAAGGAAATGCAGTTAACGTATTTCCGGACGAACAGGAGTTAGAAGCACGAAGGAAGTGACCTGGCACATCTATCGCAACCAGCAAGAAGGCATGATTCGTAGCGACGACGGAGCACAAGTATCGTTCCTAAAACCTGCCTTGAGTGGAGTCGGGTTTTACGCGCATTCCTCCGGCCTGAGGGTCTGCTATCGCGTCCAGGACGGCTGACTTGGCAAAGAAGCCGTGGAGGCACTCCTACTGCTGGTTGAGAAAGTGGCAGAAAATGGCTGAACCCAAGGCAGAGAGCTCACGATTCATTCTAAGCATTGAAGCGGGCGAGGAGTTCTGGTTCGTTCCCAGCGAACGCGCCATCGTCGGGACGAAGGGTATTTTCGTGCTGAATCTGGAATTGATGGTGGGGACGCCCGTTGTCATTCAAGTACGCAAAAAACAAGCGGCAGTGAGCTTGCCTGGCATCGTATGCGCAAACTATCGCGATTTGGGCCTTGCTATCCGGTTCAAGGAGACAACGGGGCGCGCCGCACGGCAACTCCTGACTCTGCTGGCCGCTTAGCGAATGTAAGGAGTTTGCAGTTCAAATTCGAAAGAGCAGAAAGCATGCGAACAAATGTTCTGGCCACTTTAGCAGTGACAGTGGTACTGGGCTTATCGCTGTCAGCGTGCCATGACACCAAGGCGCGAGGCGAAAACCAACGACTGAAAACCCAGGTGACTGCACTGCAACCAGAGAATGCTGACCTGTCTGCGTACGCGGATCCCATTTGTAAGCGCGGAAAACACTTTTTCCCGCGCACTCGCGGCACTAGCCGATTGACGTGACGCGATGAGCCCGAGCTTCGCAGCGAACTTAGGAGTAAGAAATGAAGGCGAGAGGATCGATCACCCAGTTGCTTAGAAATCAGCGGCCCGGCTACATCCTGGGAGAAGATGGCTGCATGGTGGCCTTTGATGAATCATCTCTCGACGGGCCGGAAGCTCAGAAGCTCTCCGTCGGAGACTGGGTGGAGTACGACGAGCTGGACCCCACCCAAGGTAGACGGGCCGCTCACATCAAGCCTATCTCGAATGCTCGAAGAAGCAGGTAATTCGCGTAGCGAGTTCACTTCTATCATGAGGTTTACGACTGACATTCTGACTCCACTCACGGCCTTCTGTCTGTTCGGGAGTGGCTCTGACCTGGCAGCGCAGGAAAAGCAGTTTAATCCGCTGATCGTCGAGCAGTCGCCAGCAGGGGAAGCCGCAGCAAATGCCGTTTTTGTCGGCATGCAGTTCAATGAGCAGGCGGGCGATCGCGAGGTCAATCGCGTGAGTACGCCAGGTAAGGGTGCACGCTCCACTGCGGCGGCATAGTTAGGTCAGCACCTAGAAGATCGCGTTCTCATCGTCGGATATTGTGACGACTCGGGTTCGGAGGCGTGCACCGCGGCGCTTGCGGAACGCCGCGCGGAAGTGGTTCGGCAGTTCTTGTTGAGTCTCGGTACGCGCACGGATCAAGTTGCGGGCGTCAAGGGTTGGGAAAATCTGAACGGAGCGTGCCGTGCCGGCGTAATGGAGTGCCGGCGGCAGAATCGAAGCGCCCGCCTTTTCCTCGCCGAGCCCGCAGGTAGTTTGAAGTGAGGCTGGACAGAAAACTGGAATTCGAATTACAAAAGTGGAACAGTCCCCGCAACCGGTTTGCGCAAGCGGGCGACTCATTCTGAATCTGGAAGAACGGACATTAGAAAAAACACGATGAATAACTGGCTACCCAAATCCGTGCTGTGTCTCAACTTGTACACGAAACGCCTGTTCATGGCGGATCTTCTGGCCGGTATAACCGTTGGCCTCGTCGCACTGCCTCTCGCGATGGCCTTCGCGATCGCTTCTGGCGTTCCACCCCAGGCCGGTCTGTACTGCGCGATCGTGGCGGGTTTTGTCATTTCGGCTTTGGGCGGATCGAAAACCCAAATTGGCGGTCCAACCGGCGCGTTTGTTGTCGTGGTCTTCGGCATTGTCGCGAAGTATGGCGTGGACGGATTGTTCATGTGCACCCTGATGGCCGGTGTGCTCCTGTTGATTCTGGGCGCAACGGGTTTGGGCACGGCCGTCAAATTCATCCCTCGCCCGGTCGTAGTCGGTTTTACGAACGGTATCGCGGTGATTATCGCCAGCACGCAAATCAAGGATTTCTTCGGGCTAAAGGTCGAGAAGGTCCCCGGAGAATTTCTCGGTCGCATTCAGACAATTGCACACAATTTCTCTTCGTTCTCGCCCTTGGAAACGGGCCTCGCGGTAGTCGCCCTTGCCGTGATTATCGTTTTCATGCGTTACGTAAAACGGATTCCAGGTTACATCGTCGCCCTTTTCGTTGGTACGGCGGCAGTCGTGCTGCTCAAACTGCCGGTCGAAACGATTGGGACTCGCTTTGGTGGCATCCCCTCCGGGCTGCCAACGCTCAAGGTTCCGCACTTTCACCTGGACTTGCTCCGGCCGCTGATTTCGCCGGCAATCACGGTTGCCATGCTAGGCGCAATCGAATCGCTGATGTCCGCGGTCGTCTCCGATCGCATGAGTAACGACAAGCACAACCCAAATGTGGAGCTTGTGGGACAAGGGGTCGCGAATATTCTTTCTCCGCTGTTCGGAGGGCTTCCGGCGACGGGCGCCATCGCGAGAACGGCCACCAACATCCGTTCCGGGGCGAAAACTCCAGTATCAGGAATGATTCATGCCGTAACTCTCCTGGCCATCGTGGTCTTCGCCGCTCCCCTGGCAAGATTCATCCCGTTGTCGGTCCTGGCCGCAATTCTGCTGGTTGTCGCTTACAACATGGGTGAGTGGGGGGAAATCCCGGAGCTTTTGAAGCTCTCCCGAATGGAGATTGCGACATGGCTCGTCACTTTTCTATTGACGGTATTTGCGGATCTGACGGTAGCCGTGGAAGCAGGGATGATTCTTGCCGTGCTGGTTTTCATTAAGAAAGTCACACAAACCACCACGGTTTCGGAGGTGTCGGAAGAGTATGTCCGCGAAGGACATGTTCACATTCTGCAGCACAAGGTAATCCCTGCTTACGTCACTATCTTTAGAATTCACGGGCCTTTCCTGTTTGGAGCGACCGACAAGATCGAAGAGATCTCATCTCGGTTGCCCAGCCTGCCTCCCATCCTGATTCTAAGATTGCGCAACATGACCGCGATCGATTCCACCGGCCTCCAGGCTTTGGAGAGCTTAGCGGACCAGGTTCACGAATCGGGACGAGAACTCATTCTCTGCGGCGCCAGGGAACAACCTTCGAGACTCATGCGCCAGGCTGAGTTTCAGCAGCACATCGGACCCGAGAACATGTGCCACAGCATCGCGGAAGCGCTGAATCGCGCCAGGGTGGTCTACCCGGAAGTCTCGAAACGTCATCCTGTGGGTACGGTTTGGGGTCGAAGAAGCACGGATGACCTGCAGGAGCCCGAATCGGCGCTGCCGGAGCCAGCGCCTAGCTTCAAAGAAATCACCTGAGGAAACTCAACTGCCTTCTGAAAGGTAGTAATTCAGGAAAATCTGGAGCCGAGAGTGGGAGTTAAATCCACGACCTGCCGATTGCTCCTAATACTCTATGTTGTTGAATCGTCTAGCTTTTTCTTGCGTCTTGCACCACGGTTTTGCATGGTAAGCGGGGCTTGCTGTTCCCTCGTTTTGCGATGCGACGATGCAAGGTGACGCAGGAGAGGCTAGGCCACTCTCGCGCTGAAACAACCATGAAGCACGACATACACCTGTCGCAGCAGGCGCACGCGGAGGCCGCAAACACGGCGTCCCGTCGCATGCGAACTGTTCGCAAGACTGGCAATTCGCCGAGTTTTGTTAGCAGAATTGTTAGCAGGACGCAGGTTGCGGGTGCAGAGCCAACCGTAAGTGCTTGAAACGGTTGGAGGCGCGGGTGGGATTCGAACCCACGAATGGAGGTTTTGCAGACCTCTCCCTTGGGCCACTTGGGTACCGCGCCGAATCTTCAAGTATAGCAAATCTGAGCAAATGCACCGGGCACCCCGGCGAAGGGCCGGTCCTGCAAATCCCTACTTTTTCTCCACCGGTGCGGGGATCCTGGCTTCGCGCAGGAATCGCGCTGATTCTTCCGGTGGCGTGGGGTTGATATAAAAGCCGGTGCCCCATTCGAAGCCCGCCACTTTCGTCAGCTTCGGAATGATCTCGAAATGCCAGTGGTAATGGTCGTTGATTTCTTCGCCGATCGGTGAAGTGTGGATCATGAAGTTGAAGGCCGGCCGGTCCAGCACCTCGTCCAGCCGCATCAGCGTATCTTTCAGCATCCGCGCCAGGCTGGCATACATGGAGCTCTGGTTATTTTCGTAGGACGATCCGTGCACTTTGGGCAGCAGCCACATTTCAAACGGGAAGCGCGGCGCATAAGGCGCCAGCGTGATGAAGTGCTCATTCTCGCCGATCACCCGCTCGCCGGTGTCGCGCTCCTGCCGGATAATGTCGCAGAAAATACACCGTTCTTTCTCGTCATAATAGTGCCAGCAGTTGTCCACTTCCTCGCGCACGCGTCGCGGCACAATCGGCAGCGCGATCAATTGCGAATGCGGATGATCCACCGTCGCACCCGCAGCTTCGCCGTGATTTTTGAAAATCAGGATGTACCGGAAGCGTTTGTCATTCTTCAGATCCAGCATGCGGTCGCGATATCCCCAGAGCACATCTTCCACGGCACGATCGGGGAGCGTCGCCAGCGTCGCGGGATGGTTCGGCGACTCGATGATCACTTCATGCGCTCCAATTCCGTTCATCTTGTCGAACAAGCCCTCGCCTTCGCGGTCCAGGTCCCCTTCAATTCCAAGCGCCGGAAACTTATTCGGCACCACTCGGATATTCCAGCCGGACGTGTTCGCGCCTCCGCCATTCCGCCCGTACACCAGGATCTCCGGCGGCGTCTTGGCTTCATTCCCCGCGCAGAAGGGGCAATTCTTCGGCTCCTTGGCGACAACGCTCTCGCGCAAAAAATCGTTCGGGCGCTTTCCGCGCTCCGTCGAAATGATCACCCAACGTCCCGTGATCGGGTCTTTACGCAACTCCGGCAAGGCCGTCCTCCTCGAATCTGCTCTGAGTTAGCCGCGCAGGGAAAGCACTCTTCTACTACTTCGAATTGTACCTCGTCTGGGGCTCTCGTGCAGATGTTCTGACCATGTCTGTCTACATCCGGGGACTGAAAGCATCCTTGTGCAATCGAACGACTGGCGGCTGTCCTGCCTTATTGTCAATGGCCAGCACATCAAACCGGCAGGAACATTCGCGGATGTGCCGTTCCGCGAGGAATCGCTGCGCCGTTCGGACCACCAGATATTGTTTGTCTCGCGTAACACTAAGTTCCGGGAGGGCCGCCATGTCCGCTCTCACCGTGCGGGTGCGCACCTCGACAAATGCCAGAGTCTCCCCATCGTAACCAACGAGGTCAATCTCGCCCTTCACGCCCCGCGGCGTGTAGTTGCGCGCCACGAACACGTAGCCTTGCCGCCGCAAATACCAATACGCATAGGTTTCGCCCCGCACGCCAGTGCGCCGTGCTTCCTGCTTTTTCGCTTCGCTGGAGAGATTCTCTTCTTCCCGCAGACCTCGCCGCGCCGCCCAGTGTACCGCTTGAAACATCAAATTGGAGAAGATGGGCATGGCGTTCGAAAGGGCACGCTCTATCTTCCGCGAAGTATAAACAAAAATCCCGTGGCTGCCATCTTTCTTCTCTGACAGCCACGGGATCTTTTTCGATTCTTTTCCGCGATCTCTAAGATCTCTGTGTTAGATACTTTTCTGCGCTTCGCGGAGGCAAGCTTCGAGTGTCCGTACGGCGAAGTCCGCTTGCTCCTCGTCAATCAGCAGCGGCGGCGACACCCGGATGGAATTCTCGCCTGAGCTGAGCAGCAACAGGCCTTTGTGGAACGCCCCCTTGATCACGGCATCCCGCAAATCGGCTGCTTTTTCCTTGGTTTTCTGATCACGCACGATTTCAATGCCGATCATCAGCCCCTTGCCGCGCACGTCGCCGACGACCTTGAGGCGCTGCGGCCACTCGCTGATGCGGCCGAAAATGTAGTCTCCCATCTTGCGGGCGTTCTCCATATATCCGCCTTCGATGAGGTCCATCGTGGCCATTGCCGAGGCGATGCACACGGGGTTCCCGCCGTAAGTGGTGCCGTGGGCCCCCCTCGTCCATGTCATCACGCTTTCCTTGGCAATGAACGCGCTCAAGGGCATGCCGCTCGCGATGCCCTTTGCGGTACAGAGGATATCCGGCTCGATGCCGGCATGCTCGTACGACCACCATTTCCCGGTCCGCCCCATTCCGGACTGCACTTCGTCAACGATCAGCATGATGCCGTGCTGGTTGCAGATGCGCTGCAATTCCTGCAGGAAAAATGCCGGCGCGGGAACAAACCCGCCTTCGCCCTGAATCGGCTCGATGATGAT
>Ga0153915_10004741_pt1 | contig 12576 bp, 10 predicted proteins | sample Opewatmetagenome_2_FD_107003 | JGI IMG/M metagenome (GOLD analysis project Ga0153915, IMG submission 107003) | Freshwater wetland microbial communities from Ohio, USA - Open water 3 Core 3 Depth 3 metaG | ecosystem: Environmental > Aquatic > Freshwater > Wetlands | place: USA: Ohio, Lake Erie... | reverse complement strand
TCCGTAGAGTCTATCCTTGTCGACAACCAGGACTCGGTTGACGTTGACGTACTTATGCACCTCGATGTTTCTAACGACGACCCTTTCATTGTAGATCACCGTCCGCGGTCCCCAGTAACGCCGGCCGTAGTAAGGTTCGTTTACTGAAAGTGGAACCCAGCCGACGTACCGGCCGTGATTGACCCATACGACCCGCGCCGGATACCAGGGCACGACGCGCCAGCCCGCCCTGATCGGCGGCCGCCAATACCAACGCCCTTTGTAAAAGATCCAACCCCCGTGATGATGGGTCACCCAACCGAAGCGCTCGTAGGGCACCCATAACTGCTCGCCGTACCAGGTCGTCCAGCGGCCGACGGTAAAAGGCGACCAGTCGAGCGCGACGTTCCGCGGCGTCCAGTAATTGGCCGTCTCACCGTTGTAATTAAGCGGCGCCCAGTTGCCGTTTTCCGCCAGCACTTGACTCTCCGACTGCAATTGAGGGGGCAAATAAGGGGAGGGATTCTGCGCCGCTTTCACGGCTTCGCCGTCCATTTGATTGTTCCATCCGTCCCAGCGGGAATCGAGATAACGGCGGGTGGAGGCGACGGAATTCTGATCCGCCAGCAGGGAATCCGCGCCGAATTTGACGTCGTACTGATTATTCTTGCCGTCGACGAACCTGGCGCTGCCGTTGACGCCTGTGACAATCGTCGAAGAGTCGCCGACATAAACGTCGAACGCACTCGGCTCCTTGGAGAGCACTTGTCCATAAGGCGTGTCGACCTTGATCACGGTGTCCGCGCTGCGGTTTTGAATCCGCGCGATCCCGGAGTTGACGTATACAGACGTGAGGTTTTCCTTGACGCCATCGATCTGAATCTTGGTATTGTCGTTGAGCCTGATCTTGGTGTCGTTAGGGAAAGTGAGCTCGGAGCGACCCTGCATGTCCGAATAAAACACGTCGCCGTCTCCCACCGGGATGTCGCGGGCGGCCAGAGCCCAGTCCTTTTCTTCCTGCAGATAGCGAAACAGGTTCTTTTCGAGAAAGGTGATCCGTCCGACGACGGCTTGCTCCTGTTCCGGCGCGTCTTGCGGCTCACTTCCGGCTTGGTTTGCCGCCGTCAGCTTCTCGATGCCGGCCGGGAGTGCGAATAGGATCGCCAGGATTGCCAGGGAGATGAGATTTATTCGGCGCTTCATGGTTTTCGTCCTTTCTGTTTAGACGAATTGAAACAACAAATATATGCCGCTCCTGGCCTTTTTGGGCCATCGTTAGGCTTTAACCCTAGTACCGGGACTGCAACCCTCAAAGCAACGAATGCCTAAACCATTGCAATGACGAGGTCATTAGCGTGGTCTGCTTCTCAATCCCGAAGCGGTCCACAATTAAGCTAGTCGGGGACTAGTGTCAAGGGGGATGAAGGCAGTTGCTTTCTATTGTTGTAGATCGCTCCGGCGACACGGCGATGAGTGCGATCAGGAGCAAGCTTCTCCAAGCATCGTGATATGATCTCTCTGGAAAATGCCGGAGAATCGGAGGTCTGGTCTAATCAGGCGGAGAGCTTGATCTCGATCTCGGCGCCGAGGGCCCGGGCGACCTTTTTGAGCGTTGGCAAAGACACCCGATCGTAATTTCCCCCTCCAGGCGTGAGATGTTGGGCTGCTACATGCCGACCCGCCGCGCGAGCTCTGCCTGGGTCCAGCCCTTCTTCAACCTGGCTCGGATCAAACTCTGCGCGAGTTGAAACTCCGGGCCGAGCTTTTCATATTCTCTCCGTACCCTCTGGTTCTTAAGAAGCCTTTCTTTATGCTGCCGGAAATTCATAGCCTGGCAGATTTGTTTTAAAGCCTGGCGCCGTGTGTTATTATTACAAGTTAGCGGGCGAAAGACATGGACGAACTGATTCGACACTACGCCGAGCATTTGAGAAGCGAGCGGAACGTTTCGCCGCATACGCTGAGAAATTATTTGAGCGATCTGGTGCAGTTTAAAAAGTTTCTCATCGAGAAAGAACTATGTTTGGGCGGCGGGAAGAAAGTCGATGCGCGCAAGGTCGATATTTACGTCGTGCGGGCTTACCTGGCGGCGCTGACCAAGGACCGGAAGAAAAGCTCCATTGGCAGGAAGCTCGCCGCGCTCAAGGGCTTCTTTCGCTATCTCGTAACGACGGGGCAAATCGAGAAAGACCCGCTCTTGCTCATTCGCTCGCCGAAACAGGAAAAGCCGCTGCCGGCGTTTCTCTCGGTGGACGACGCGTTTCACCTGCTCGATGGGATTACAATCAAAGGCGCGTTGGATATTCGTGACCGGGCGATCCTCGAGTTTTTCTATTCCACCGGCGTGCGCGTGAGCGAGCTGGTGGGGCTTAACTGGGCCGATGTCGATTTCCAGCTAGGCATCGTGCGCGTGCTTGGTAAGGGTTCTAAGGAGCGCATCGTGCCGGTCGGCTCAAAAGCGCTCGAAACCCTACGCGACTACAGTATGGAGCTGCGCAAAAAATGGAATCTTCCCTGTAAGGGCGAAACGGCGGTGTTTCTCAATAATCGCGGCAAAAGAATCACCACCCGGAGCGTGGCGCGGGTCGTGGAGAAGCATCTCAAACAGTCGGGGATAGCGGTGAAGATCGGCCCCCATGGATTACGCCATAGCTTCGCGACGCATCTATTGAATAGCGGCGCGGATCTCCGGGTGATTCAAGAGTTGCTCGGCCACGCGAGCCTGTCGACGACGCAGCGCTACACGCATTTGAATCTCGATCAACTAACTGCGGTATATGATAGAGCTCATCCGCGAGCTTAGCAGGCCGCTGAAAAAGACTCATATGCTTCGTTGCGCTCAATCGCCTCGCTTCAACGTACTACTAGAGTACGCCTGCGCTTGTCGATTTATCGCGCGCCTCGCCTCTGAGATCTTTTTGAGCGGCCTGCGCAGAGTTTTGTTTTTGCCTACCGCCCGCTGTCTGTTGCCTAAGGAGCATAAGTAATGTTTCAAGGTACAACCATTCTAGCGCTACGCCACGGGGGCAAAGTGATCGTGGTGGGTGACGGGCAGGTGAGTCTCGGCCAGACCGTGATGAAGCATAGCGCGCGCAAGGTGCGCAAACTCCATCATGATAAAGTCATCGCTGGGTTCGCCGGTGCGACCGCGGACGCCTTCACGCTGTTCGAGAAGTTCGAGGCCAAGCTCGAGCAGTTCAACGGCAATTTAAAACGCGCGGCGGTGGAACTGGCTAAGGACTGGCGCACCGACCGGGTGCTCAGGCGGCTCGAAGCGCTGCTGATCGTTGCCGATACCGACGATCTCCTGGTGATCTCCGGCAGCGGCGACGTGGTGGAGCCCGATGACGACGTGATCGCCATCGGCTCGGGCGGCAATTACGCTCTGGCCGCGGCGCGCGTTCTCATCAAGCACTCTCAACTGGACGCCCACGCCATCGCGGAAGAGGCGATGCGCACGGCGGCGGGCATCTGCGTGTACACCAACGACCAACTGACGTTCGAAGAACTACCGTAACAGGCCACTGCCAGGGAAGCGTTCAAATCGTTCAAACCGTTCAAAATGTTCAAGCGGAACGCCTCTAGGCCTGCCGGGGGCTCCAGTTCGGCAAATGATCCCGCGCCTCGTGATAAAAGATTGCAATTCCCGCTGAAGTTGTTAGGAGTGATTATTCCATGAAAGATGATGTAAAACCGGCGCCCTCGGAGCTAATCTCATCGCCGACACCGGTGATGACGCCGCGGGAAATCGTCTCCGAGCTGGACCGTTACATTGTCGGCCAGAAGGACGCGAAGCGGGCGGTGGCGATTGCACTGCGCAACCGCTGGCGGCGCCAGTTGGTGCCGGAGGATCTGCGCGAGGAGATCGCCCCGAAAAACATCATCATGATCGGCCCCACCGGCGTCGGCAAGACGGAGATTTCCCGGCGGCTGGCCAAACTGGCGCAAGCGCCTTTCATCAAGGTCGAGGCCTCCAAGTTCACCGAAGTCGGCTACGTCGGGCGCGACGTCGAATCGATCATCCGCGATCTGACCGATCTTGCCGTCAACATGGTGAAGGAAGAGGAAAAACAAAAGGTAGAAATCCGTGCCCGCGAGATCGCCGAGGAGCATATTTTGGATCTGCTTCTCCCGCCCACGCCGGCAAGCGTGCCCGACGGCGAAGCCGTCGATGCGGTCCGCCTCCAGGGCACGCGTGACAAGCTCAAGAAAATGCTCCGCGAAGGCAAGATGGACGACCGCTTCGTCGACATCGAGCTGACCCAGTCGGCAATGCCGATGATCGAAGTGCTGGCGCCCCAAGGCATGGAGGGAATGGAATTCAACTTGAAGGAAATGTTCTCCAATCTGCTGCCAAAAAAAACCAAAAAGAAGACCGTCAAGATCCCCGAGGCGATGGAGATCCTGACGCAAGAGGAGGCGGCCAAGTTGATCGACATGGACAAAGTAATCGGCGAAGCGGTGCGCCGCGTGGAGCAATCGGGAATCGTCTTCCTGGACGAGATCGACAAGATCGCCGGCCGGGGGGAATCCACCCACGGGCCGGACGTGTCGCGCGAAGGCGTGCAGCGGGATCTGCTGCCCATCGTGGAGGGGTCCACGGTCAACACTAAATACGGCATGGTCAAGACCGACCATATTCTTTTCGTCGCCTCGGGCGCGTTTCACAGCACCAAACCGTCGGACCTGATACCGGAGTTCCAGGGCCGTTTTCCGATCCGAGTGGAGCTTAGCTCCCTCGGCAAGGAGGACTTTGTCCGCATCCTCACCGAGCCGAAGAACGCGCTGCTCAAGCAATACGCGGCGCTGCTCGAGACCGAAGACGTTCAGCTCAAATTTGGCGCCGACGCGGTCGAAGAAATCGCGCGCATTGCCGCCGAGGTCAACGAGCGAATGGAAAACATCGGCGCCCGTCGGCTGCACACGGTGCTGGAACGGTTGCTCGACGAGGTATCATTCAGTGCGCCGGAGATGCACGGCAAGCAGATCGCCATCGACGCCGCCTACGTCCGCGAGCGGCTCACGCCGATCTTGAAGAACGAGGACCTGTCGCGCTATATCCTCTGAAATAGAGGGATCCCTTTATGGAGAGACTCATCAACAAAGCGGAAGTGTTGATGGAGGCGCTGCCCTATTTTCGACGCTTCTACAATAAGACTTTCGTCATAAAATATGGCGGCCACGCGATGGAGAACGAGGAGCTCAAGGAAAGCTTCGCGCAGGACATCGTGCTGCTGAAATACGTCGGTATCAACCCCGTGATCGTGCACGGCGGCGGGCCGCAGATCGACACGGTGCTGGACAAGATGGGGATCACCAGCCGCTACGTGCGCGGCATGCGCGTCACCGACCAGGAGACCCTGGACATCGTCGAGATGGTGCTCGTCGGCAAGGTCAACAAGGCAATCGTCACCCTCATCAACCGGCACGGCGGCACGGCCGTCGGTTTGAGCGGCAAAGACGGCGGTCTCATCCTGGCGCGCAAGATGAACGTCAAGGTCTCGGACAACGGCAAGGAACCGGAGATCATCGACATCGGCATGGTGGGCGAGATTATCGGCATTGATCCCAAGATCATCAATTCGCTGGACGAGAAGGATTTCATCCCGGTGATCGCACCGGTGGGCGTCGGCGAAAACGGCGAGACCTACAACATCAACGCCGATCTGGTGGCGGGCGAGCTGGCCGAGGCGCTGCACGCCGAGAAACTCATTTTGATGACTGACGTCGAGGGGGTCAAAGACAAGAAGGGCGAGCTTTTGAGCACGCTGCGCGTGAACCAAGCGGGCAAGTTGATTCAAGACGGGGTCGTCGGCTCGGGGATGATCCCCAAGGTCGAGTGCTGCGTCAACGCGCTCAAGGGCGGGGTGGGAAAGACCCACATCATCGACGGCCGGATCAAACACGCGGTGCTGCTGGAAATCTTCACCAAAGAGGGCATCGGCACAGAGGTGGTGAGGAAATAGTTCATGAACAACCTGGAGATCGCCAGGCTCACCGACAAGTACGTCGCCGCCACCTACACGCGCTATCCGATCGCGCTGGTGCGCGGCAAGGGCGCGCGGGTGTGGGACGCCGACGGCAAAGAATATCTCGACTTTCTCGCCGGCATCGCGGTCAACGGTCTCGGCCACTGCCATCCCGCGGTGGTGCGCGCCATCGAGCGGCAGGCGAAAAAGCTGCTGCACGTCTCCAATCTCTACCATATTCAGCCACAGGCGGAGCTGGCGCGTGAGCTCTGCCATCACTCGTTCGCGGACCGGGTGTTCTTTTGCAACAGCGGCGCGGAGGCCAACGAGGCGGCGATCAAACTGGCGCGCCGCTACGGCGGCGAGCACCTGGGCGGCAGGTACGAAATTCTCACAGCGCACAATTCCTTTCATGGGCGCACGCTGGCCACGCTGACGGCCACGGGGCAGGAAAAAGTGCGGGCGGGTTACGATCCGCTGCCGGCGGGATTTCGTCAAATTCCGTTCAACGATCTTGGCGCGGCGGAAGCGGCCATCGATGAAAGCAAGACGGCGGGGATTCTCGTGGAGCCGATCCAGGGTGAAGGGGGAATCAACGTTGCGGATGAGAGCTACATGCGCGGCCTCAGGGAACTCTGCGACCGGCGCGGTTTACTGCTGATCTTCGACGAAGTGCAAACCGGCATGGGGCGCACGGGAAAGCTTTTCGGCTATGAACATTTCGGCGTGCAGCCGGACATTATGACTTTGGCCAAAGCGTTGGGCGGCGGTTTGCCGTTGGGCGCGATGCTGGCGCGGGAGGAGGTCGCGAAGAGTTTCGGCCCGGGCAGCCATGCTTCGACCTTCGGCGGCAATCCGCTGGTCTGCAGCGCAGGCTTGGCGGTCATGAAGACGCTGCTTCAGGGGGGCGCGCTCAGGAACTGCGTCAAGATGGGCAAGTTACTGGCGCAAGGTCTTGAGCGCCTCAAGGAGCGATTTTCCTTCGCCCACGCCATTCGCGGCAAGGGGTTGATCTTGGGCCTGGAGCTGGAAATGGAAGGAGCCAAGATCGTCGAGGCTTGCATGGACGCGGGACTATTGATCAATTGCACCGCCTATAAGGTTTTGCGCTTCGTACCGCCGCTGACGATCACGGCGAAAGAAATCGAGCGCGGCCTGGCCATTCTCGAAACAGTTCTCGCGCGCATCTGAAAAACGCTCGGTCATCGGTTATGGGCAAAAAAGATCTGTTGAATTTTAGCGGGCTCAGCCGCGAAGATATGTTCGCGATATTTGATCTGGCGGCGGAGCTCAAGCAGAAACTCAAAGGCGGCATCGCCCACCCGCTGCTGGCGCGCCGCTGCCTGGCGATGATTTTCGAGAAGCCGAGCCTGCGCACGCGCGTGACCTTCGAAGCGGGCATGGTGCAGCTCGGCGGCCACGCGGTGTTCTTAGGCCCCAACGAAGTGCAGCTGGGCGTGCGCGAGACGCCGGCGGATTGCGCGCGCAGTCTGAGCCGCTGGGTGGATATCATTAGCGTCCGGACGTTTTTCCAAGAGACGCTGGACGAGATGGCGCGCTACGCAACGGTGCCGGTGATCAACGCGCTCTCCGACGAGTCCCATCCCTGCCAGGTGCTTGCTGACTGCCTGACGCTGATCGAGCACAGAGGGAAATTGGACGGGTTGAAAGTGACTTTTCTCGGCGACGGCAACAATGTGGTTCATTCCTGGATCGAGGCGGCGGAAAAGCTCCCGATCTCCTTCGCGCTCGCCTGTCCAAAGGGCTATGAACCGAAGCGCGACCTGACGGATCGAGCTCGGGAAAACGGCGCGCGAATCTTGATAACGCAATCTGTCGAAGAAGCGGTGAGCGGCGCCGACGTTATTTATACGGATGTCTGGGCGAGCATGGGTCAAGAGCGAGAGGCGGTGGAGCGTGCGATGGTCTTTCGCGACTATCAGGTCAACGAGCGGCTCGTGGGAATGGCGAAGAAGGACGCAATGGTCATGCATTGCTTGCCGGCGCACCGCGGCCAGGAGATCACCCACGAGGTGTTAGAGAGCGCGCAATCGATCGTCTTTGACCAGGCCGAAAATCGGCTCCACGTGCAAAAGGCGATCATGGTCTGGCTGCTCCAGGGGTAACCGGCTCAAGGTTCAACGTTTCAGGTTCACGGCCCAAAACGTGCAAACGCGATAGACAATTTTAAAATTTTGGCCGGTGGATTTTGGCCTAAATCCAAAAATCGAAAACCTGTACTGAGCGAAGCCGAAGTATCTAAAATCCAAAATGGGGATACGGTGAAGGTCAACAAAGTCGTTCTAGCTTATTCCGGGGGGTTGGATACCTCGGTCATCCTGCGCTGGCTAAAGGAGGAGTACGGCTGCGAAGTGATCGCGTTCTGCGCCGACTTGGGACAAGGCGAGGACCTTCAGGCAATCAAGCAAAAAGCGTTCAAGACCGGCGCCAGCGAGGTCGTCATCGGCGATCTCAAAGAGGAGTTCGTCAAGCATCACGTCTTTCCGATGCTGCGCGCCAACGCAGTTTACGAGGGTTCCTATTTGCTCGGAACTTCCATCGCCCGGCCGCTGATCGCCAAAGGGCAGATCGACATCGCCGTGCGGGAAAGAGCGGACGCGGTGGCGCATGGTGCCACCGGCAAGGGCAACGATCAAGTCCGCTTCGAGCTCACCTATTACGCGCTCAGGCCGGGCATAAAAGTTATTGCGCCGTGGCGGCTGTGGGACCTCAACTCGCGCTCGAGCTTGATCGACTACGCGCTTAAGCATGGCATCCCGGTGCCGGTGACCAAGGCGAAGCCTTACAGCACGGACCGCAACCTGTTTCATATCAGCTATGAAGGCGGCATTCTCGAAGATCCTTGGAAAGAGCCGCCGCCGGATATGTTTGTCTGGTGCCGGCCCGTCGAGAAGGCGCCCAACCGCGCCGAATATATCGAGATCGATTACCGGCGCGGCGATCCGGTGGCTCTAAACGGGCGCAAGCTTTCGCCCGCCAACCTGCTTGCCCGCCTCAACGACCTGGGCGCCAGGCACGGCATCGGCCGGGTCGACATCGTCGAGAACCGTTACGTCGGTATGAAGTCGCGCGGCGTTTATGAAACACCGGGCGGCACGCTGCTCCATGCGGCCCACCGGGCGGTCGAATCAATTACCATGGACCGGGAGGTGATGCGGCTGCGCGATTCGCTGATGCCGCGCTACGCCGAGATGATTTACTACGGTTACTGGTTCGCGCCGGAGCGGGAAATGTTGCAGAAGGCCATTGACGTTTCCCAGGCGAACGTCACCGGTCGGGTGCGCCTCAAGCTCTACAAGGGCAACGTAATCGTCGCGGGGCGAAAATCGGATACCTCGCTCTATGATCCCGACCTGGCGACCTTCGAGGCCGACCAGGTCTATCGCCAGAGCGACGCCGACGGTTTTATCCGGCTCAATGCGCTCCGGCTCCGGCTGCAGCAGCTCAGCCGGAACCGGAAGAAGGTTTGAAGGGTTCGAAAATTTGGGAGTTCAATCTATAATCCAAAAGCGGCCCCGCAGACCAAAATCGAAAATCGGAGTAGGGGCGGCTCGGGGGAAGAAGCTCTGGATCGGACGGTTTGGCGCGGCGACATCGTCTGCCGTGGAGGCGTTTACCGCGTCGGTAGACATCGACTCGCGCCTCTACCGCCATGACATCGCCGGGAGCATCGCTCATGCCAAGATGCTCGGGCGCCAGGGGATCATCACCGCGCGGGAAGCGCAAAAGATCGTCCGCGGATTGAAAGCGGTCGAGGGGGAGATCGACTCGGGACGCTTGCGATTCTCGCTGGCCGATGAAGACATCCATATGAACATCGAGCGGCGGCTGACCGAGAAAATCGGGGCCGCCGGCGGCAAGCTCCATACCGCGCGCAGCCGCAACGATCAGGTCGCCCTCGACATGCGCCTGTTTTTGCGTGAAGAGCTGACGGCGATTCTCCAAAGCCTTGCAGGGCTCAAGCGCGAATTCGCGCGCGCGGCCAAGCGGCATCTCGACGTCATCATGCCGGGCTACACCCATCTCCAACCGGCGCAGCCGGTGCTTTTCGCGCACCATTGGCTCGCCTACTGGGATATGCTCGGACGCGACGAGGAAAGATTCTCAAGCTGCCAGGAGCGCGTCAACGTGCTGCCGCTCGGTTCGGGGGCGCTGGCGGGCACGACGCTGCCCATCGACCGCGCCTACGTCGCCAGATTGCTCGGCTTCCCGCGCATCTCGCCGAACAGCATCGACGCCGTGAGCGACCGGGATTTTGTTCTCGAGTTTCTCTCCGCTGCGGCGATTCTCTTTGTCCATCTGAGCCGCCTGGCGGAGGAGCTGATCTTGTGGTCGAGTCGGGAATTCGGATTCGTCGAGCTGCCGGACCGTTACTGCACCGGCAGCTCCATGATGCCGCAGAAAAAAAATCCCGACGTGCTCGAGTTGATTCGCGGCAAGAGCGGGAGGGTTTTCGGCCATTTGCACGCTTTGCTGACGATCATGAAAGGACTGCCGCTGGCTTACAACCGCGATCTCCAGGAGGACAAGATTCCGCTCTTTGACACGGTGGACACGGTGAAGTCGAGCCTGGAGATGGCGCGCGATATCGTCCGCGGCTTGAAAGTGAACCGCGACCGCATGCTCGGCGCGGCGCAGGACGGCTTCATGAACGCGACGGATTTGGCGGATTACCTGGCGCGCCGGGGCTTACCCTTTCGCGCCGCTCATCAAGTGGCGGGAAAAATCGTCCGGCATTGCATCGACCACGGCCGGCGAATCGAAAAATTGCCGCTCTCGGAGCTCAAGCGTTTTTCTGCTAGATTTGAAAAGGATGTTTACCGTTATCTATCGGTGGATTCGATGGTGCAGCGGCGGCGCTCGGCGGGCGGCACCGCGCGGGCCAACGTGCTGCGCCGGTTGAAGGAGTTGGGAGTATGAATAGGACAGGCAAGAGGCGGCAGGCAAGAGGCAACAGGGAAATCCGATTGATATTTATTTTCTATTGTCTAATGCTTCTGGCCTTCGGCCTTCCCTGGTCGGGCTGCGGCAAAAAAGGCAACCCGCTGGCGCCGGAGTTGGTCATCCCTGAAACCATCAAAAGTCTCACCGCGCGCCAGGATAAATCGGGAGTGGCGCTCACCTGGAGCCGGCCCGAGCGCTACGTGGACGGCAGGGCGCTTACCGATTTGACCAGTTTCGTGATTTTTCGCAAGGACATTTCGCCCAGCTGCGCCGATTGCCCGGTGGCCTACCGCCCGCTCACCACCGTGGACGTCGAAGACCGGGAAAAATTTGTCAAGCAGAAACAGTATCGGTTTATCGACGACCAGGCGCAGGCCAAGATGATCTATCGTTATCGCGTGTCGTCCCAGTTGAAAGACGGCTCGCTCAGCGAGCCGTCCAACGAAGTTGAAATCGTCCGAGGTCCATAGTGCATCATTTCGAATACCGCGCCGGCGAAATGTTCGCCGAAGGCGTGCCGCTCAAACGCATCGCCAGGGAGGTGGGCACGCCGGCTTACATTTACAGCCTGGCGACGCTTAGGCGCCACTATCAGGTCTTCGACCGCGCCTTCGCGCAGGTCCGCCACATTGTTTGTTTTTCCGTCAAAGCCAATTCGAACCTAGCCCTGCTGCGCTTCTTTGCCAATGAGGGGAGCGGCTTCGATATCGTGTCCGGCGGCGAACTGTTTCGCGCGCTGAAAGTGGGCGCCGATCCGAAAAAGATCGTTTTTTCCGGAGTCGGCAAGAAAAAGGAAGAGATCGAGTACGCGCTCAATACCGGCATCATGATGTTCAACGTTGAATCCGAGCCGGAGCTGGTCGCGCTTAACGAGATCGCCGCCGGCGTCGGCAAGAAAGCGCCCATCAGCCTGCGCATCAATCCGGACGTCGACCCGCAAACCCATCCTTACATCTCCACCGGGATGAAAAAAGCCAAGTTCGGCATCGATATCACGAAATCCATCGAGACGTACAAAAGAGCCGCCGCGCTGAAGAACATCGACGTCGTCGGCGTCGATTGCCACATCGGCTCCCAGCTCACTTCGGTCTCTCCGTTCGTCGACGCGCTGGCCAAGGTGCGCGAGTATCTGGACCGAGTGCTGGTGGGTGAATTAAAGAAAGACGGGGCGCAGATTCGCTTTCTCGACCTCGGCGGCGGGCTCGGCATCAACTACCACGATGAAACGCCGCCGCTGCCGGACGAATATGCCAAGGCGATCATCCAGGGGTTGGAGGGTCTCGACATCACGCTGATTCTGGAGCCGGGCCGGGTCATCGTCGGTAACGCCGGCATCCTGCTTATCGAAGTCCAGTACGTCAAAGAAACCGACGCCAAAAAATTCGTCATTGTCGACGGCGGCATGAATGACCTTATCCGGCCGGCGCTTTACGGTTCCTACCAGGCGATTCAGCCGGTGGTGGAAAGTAAAGCCGAAAAAATCGTTGCCGACGTGGTCGGGCCGATCTGCGAGAGCGGAGACTTCTTGGCCAAGGACCGAGAGATCCACCGGCCGCAACGCGGCGATCTCCTGGCGGTCATGAGCGCCGGCGCTTACGGGTTCACCATGGCTTCCAATTACAATTCCCATCCCAAGCCGCCCGAAGTGCTGGTCGACGGCGAG
>Ga0153915_10004740_pt1 | contig 12576 bp, 12 predicted proteins | sample Opewatmetagenome_2_FD_107003 | JGI IMG/M metagenome (GOLD analysis project Ga0153915, IMG submission 107003) | Freshwater wetland microbial communities from Ohio, USA - Open water 3 Core 3 Depth 3 metaG | ecosystem: Environmental > Aquatic > Freshwater > Wetlands | place: USA: Ohio, Lake Erie... | reverse complement strand
GCTGAGACTGGGTTCGGACGACCCTCCAATCGTGACGGGCCTGACGTTGGGCGCGATCGTGTCCGCGATCGCGGGCGTGACGCCGGTGGACAGTACTGCCGCCGCCATAAAGGCCAGCGTGCGCGCGAGATTGTTACGCATCATTCTTCTCCTCACTTCCTGCCGTGGAGGGAGCAATCGCGTGACCATTCCGCCGCCGGCGGCCGTTTTCAGCAGCGTTGCGCCGCTAACCCCCGCGTCCCGCATGGTCTACAGGCGTTGCGCGCACGGTGTGCGCGCGTCACGCGGCAGGCATTTCTCTCGCATTGCGCAGACCGGAGGTCGCGGATCGAGCGACTTTGTCCGCGAATCGCCGGACAAGAGTCATCGCAGCCGGAAGTCCGCGCAGAGGAAGCCTTTTGACATGCGATCGAGGCGCATCCGCCGCGCCGCGCGCCGGCGGCGGGCGGCGCGATTCGATGATTTGCCGTGGCTTTTCGTCGAGCCGGTGCGTCTGGGCGGCGATGGTCAGCAACTTGCTCATGGCCACGGAACAGATGTCAGACACACCGTCCGCCCTCACCACGCCCGGCTGGCCGGGTTCGCAGCTTGCCGCCGATGTCCGGGAGATCGTCGTCGAGCAGGTGGCGTATCGCGAGTTGCTGTTCCGGCTCACGTACCGCGATCTCCTGCTGCGCTACAAGCAGACGGTCATGGGGTTTGGCTGGGCGATCTTCATGCCGCTCGTGAACACGATCATCTTTTCTGTCGTGTTCATGCGCGTAGCGCCGATCGACACCGGCGGCGTTCCTTATCCGCTGTACGCCTATAGCGGTCTGCTGGTCTGGAACTTCTTCGCCGCGTCGCTGCGCTTCGCGGTCAGCTCGCTGACCTCGAACCCGAACCTCATCACGAAGATCTATTTTCCGCGCGAGATCCTGCCGATCTCGGCCGTGCTCGTCACCTTCGTCGATTCGATCATCGGGTCGGTCGTGCTTGCGGGGCTGATGGCGTACTACCACGTCGGCGTGTCGCCGGCGCTGCTGCTGCTGCTGCCGCTGGTCGTGGCGGTGCTGATGGCGTTCACGTGCGCGATCGCGCTGGCGCTCGCGATGGCGAACCTGTTTTACCGCGACGTCAAGTACCTCTTCGAGATCCTGGTGACGTTCTGGATGTTCGCGACGTCGGTGCTCTATCCGATCGATCTGGTCGGCGGCCGTCTCGGCCCGCTGCTGCGGCTCAATCCGATGGTGCCGATCATCGACGCGTTCCGGGCGGTGGTCATCCGGGGCGAGGCGCCCGACGCGGGCCGGCTGGCCGGCGCGGCCGCCATCTCCGCCGTCGCGCTCGTGACGGCGTGGGTCGCGTTTCATCGCGCCGAATTCCGGTTCGCGGAGAACATCTGAATGAGCGGCTCGATCGTCTTTGACGGTGTCTGGAAGAAGTTCAGGCGCGGCGAACATCACGACAGCCTGCGCGACCTGCTGCCGTCGCTCGCGGCTCGCGCGTTCCGGCGCCGGCCGCCGGAATTGTCGGACAAGGAATTCTGGGCCGTGCGGGACGTGTCGTTCGAGGTCCGCCCCGGCGAGGCCCTGGGCATCATCGGCCACAACGGCGCGGGGAAGTCCACGGTCCTCAAACTGCTGACGCGGATCCTGAGGCCGACGCGCGGCCGATGCGCGGTCCGCGGGCGCGTCGGGGCGCTGATTGAAGTCGCGGCCGGCTTTCATCCCGATCTGACCGGGCGGGAAAACATCTATCTGCAGGGCGCGATCGTCGGCATGAAGCGCGCCGAGATCACCAGCAAGTTCGATCAGATCGTCGACTTCGCGGGCGTCGGGGCGTTCATCGACACGCCGGTCAAGCGGTTCTCGTCGGGGATGAACGCGCGGCTCGGATTCGCCATTGCGGCGAACCTCGATCCGGATGTTCTCATCATCGACGAAGTGCTGAGCGTGGGCGACGCGGCCTTCCAGGCGCGGTGCATGAAACGCATGCGCGAGCTGATCGCGCGCGGCGTGCCGCTCGTGTTCGTCTCGCACAATCTGCCGGCCGTGCTCGAGCTGTGCACGAACGCGCTCCTCCTCGGGCACGGCACGGAGCTGTTTCGCGGTAATCCGGCCGACATCGTGCAGCAGTATCGCCGCGCGATCTGGGTGCCGCCGGACGAGGCGGCGGCGGAGACCGACATCCGGATTGGCGACGTGCAGATGCTCGACGCGGCCGGCGCGCCGACGGAGCTGTTCCGGACGGGCAGCCGCGTCACGATCCGCATCGGCTATGAGAGCGCCCGGGCCGTCGAACGCCCGACGTTCGCCGTCGACATTCATAACGCCGGCGGAATCTACTGCGCCGGTTTCAGCACGGGCATCGATGGCCGGCTGTTCGACGTGCCCGCCGGCCGCGGCTCGGTCGATCTCACGATCGACGCCATGCAGCTGCTGCCGGGATCGTACAGCGCGTCGGTCGGCATCTACCGGCCCGCTGGCGCGGCCTATGACGTTCGCAAGTTCGCATACCCGTTCACCCTCACGTCCGATCGCTGCGACCTCGGCCTGATCTCGCTCGATCATGGCTGGCGGCACCACATCGAGAGCAGGCCGGGCCATCAGACGACCGTGAAGGAGGTTGTTCTCTCATGATTGCCGAGACCGTTCACCTGGGCGAGGACGTCAGCATTCCGCAGCCGCAGCTCGTGAATCTGTACGGCTGTTCGATTGGCGACGGCTCGAAGATCGGCGCGTTTGTCGAGATTCAGCGGGGCGCGTCGGTGGGCCGCCGCTGCAAGGTCTCGAGCCATGCCTTCCTCTGCGAAGGCGTGACGCTCGGCGACGGCGTATTCATCGGCCACGGCGTCATGTTCATCAACGATCGGTATCCGCGCGCCGTCACGCCCGAGGGCGCGCTGCAGACCGACCTGGACTGGAAGGTCATCGCCACGCGCGTCGAGGCGGGCGCGTCGATTGGCAGCAACGCGACGATTCTGGCCGGCGTGACGATTGGCGAGGGCGCGATGGTGGGCGCCGGCGCGGTCGTCACCCGTGACGTGCCGCCGTTTGCCACGGTCGCCGGATCGCCCGCACGCGTGCTGAGGGCCGTGCCACTGACAGGCGCACACAAGACTGGGGACCGGCGATGATTCGCATTGGCGTGATCGGGTACGGCTACTGGGGGCCGAACCTCGTCAGAAATTTCGGCGAGGTTCAAGGATGTCAGGTCGTCGCGGTGAGCGACACGCGGCCCGACCGGCAGGCCGCGGTGCAGAGCCGCTACCCGGCGATCGCGGTGACGTCGGACTACCGGCAGATCCTCGCGGACCCGTCCATCGACGCGGTGGCGATCGCGACGCCGGTCAGCACGCATTTTCCACTGGCACTCGAGGCGCTCTGCGCCGGCAAGCACGTCTGGGTCGAGAAGCCGATGACGGCGACGTCGGACGAGGCGGCGCGGCTCATCGACGAGGCCGATCGCCGGCGCCGCGTGCTGCACGTGGATCACACGTTCCTGTACACGGGCGCCGTGCGCAAGATCCACGAACTGGTGACCGCGGACGCCATCGGCCGCGTGTATTACTACGACTCGGTCCGCGTCAACCTCGGACTGTTCCAGCGCGACGTCAACGTCATCTGGGATCTCGCCGTGCACGATCTCTCGATCATGGACCACATCATGCCCGAGCAGCCGTGCGCGATCTCGGCGACCGGATCGGGCCATGTGTCAGGTTCGCCCGAGAACATCGCGTACCTCACGATGTTCTTCGAGGGATCGACGATCGGGCACGTGCACGTGAGCTGGCTCGCGCCGGTCAAAGTGCGGCGGACGCTCGTCGGCGGCAGCCGCAAGATGATCGTCTACGACGACCTCGAGACGAGCGAGAAGGTCCGGGTGTACGACAAGGGCCTGCGCCTCGGCGACGAGAACGATGTCCGCTATCAGATGCTCGTCGGCTATCGCATGGGCGACATGTGGGCGCCGCACGTGGAGGTGACCGAAGCGCTGCAGACCGAGGCGGCCCACTTCGTCGACTGCATCGACCACCAGCGCCGGTCGCACAGCGACGGCGAAGCCGGCCTGCGCGTCGTCCGCATCCTCGAGGCCGCCAGCCGATCGATGGCCGCGCGCGGCCGCGCGATCGAACTCGACCTGCCGAAAGTGAAGGCGACCGCATGATCCCGTTTCTCGATCTGAAAGCGCAGTACCTCGGCATCAAGGACGAGGTCGCCTCGGCGGTCGCCGGCGTCCTCGAGAGCACGCAGTTCGTGCTCGGCCCCGAAGTCGAGGCGTTCGAGAACGAGTTCGCCGCGCTCTGCAACGCCAGGCACGGCGTGGCCGTCAACAGCGGCACGAGCGCGCTGCATCTGGCGCTCATCGCGGCCGGCGTCGGACCGGGCGATGAAGTCATCACGGTGCCGTTCACCTTCGTAGCGACCGTGGCGGCCATCCGCTATGCGGGCGCGACGCCGGTGTTCGTGGACATCGATCCGGTGACGTTCACGATGGACCCGGCCGGGATCCAGCGGGCCATCACGCCGCGGACCAAGGCCCTGCTGCCCGTGCACCTGTACGGCCAGCCCGCCGACATGGACCCCATCCTCGCCGTGGCCCGCCGCAACGGGCTGACAGTAATAGAGGATGCGGCCCAGGCGCATGCCGCGGCGTACAAGGGACGCCAGGTCGGCAGCCTCGGCGACCTGGCGTGCTTCAGCTTCTATCCGGGCAAGAACCTCGGCGCCTACGGCGAGGGCGGCATCGTCATCGCCCAGGACGCGGCGCTGGCGCGCAAGCTCCGCATGCTGCGCGACTGGGGACAGCAGGAGCGGTATCACCACGTCGTCCAGGGCTTCAACTACCGGATGGACGGGATTCAAGGCGCGATCCTGCGGGTCAAACTCCGGCACCTCGAGGCCTGGACGGAGGCGCGGCGCGCGCACGCGGCCCGCTACGACATGCAACTCGCCGGCTCGGGCGTCGCGACGCCGAGCGCGCGGCCCGACGCGCGTCACGTCTTCCACATCTATGCCGTGCGCGTGCACGACCGCGAGGCGCTGCGTCAGCGCCTGCAGACGGACGGCATTGCCACCGGGCTGCACTATCCGATTCCCGTCCATCTCCAGCCGGCGCACGCGGATCTCGGCTACCGGCTCGGCAATTTCCCTCACGCCGAACGCGCGGCGGCGGAAGTGTTGTCCCTGCCGCTGTACCCGGAGCTGACCGTCGAGCAGATCGATCACGTGGCCTCGGCGGTTCGCCGGCACACCGCAACGAATGTCGACATGACTGCTCCAGCCGGAGGTGGCGCATGGATATCGGCGTAATGCGGACGGCGCTCGACGGCGTGCTGATCGTCAAACCGGACAGCTTTCGCGACGAGCGCGGGTTCTTCATGGAGAGCTATCACCGCGAAAAATTTCTGGAGCACGGGCTCGATCTGACGTTCGTCCAGGACAACCACTCCCGATCGCATCACGGCGTCCTGCGGGGCTTCCACTATCAGGACGCCACCGCGCCGCAGTACCGGCTCGTCCGCTGCACGGTCGGCGAGATCTTCGACGTGGTGGTCGATCTGCGGATCGGCTCGCCGTCGTTTGGCCAGCATATCGGCGTCGGCCTGTCGGCGGAGAACCAGTGGCAGCTGCTGATTCCGCCGGAATTCGCCCACGGTTTCGAAGTGCTCTCGGACGTGGCGGAGGTCCAGTACAAGGTGACCGCGCATCACCACCCCGCCGCGGAACGCTCCCTCGCGTGGAACGACCCTGACATTCGCGTGCGCTGGCCGATTCCCACGCCGATTCTTTCTGAAAAAGATCGCCGCGCGCCATCGCTCGGCGAGTACGTCGCGAATCCCGCGTTTGGGGAGGGGTAGGAGGCATATGCCGTTTGTGTTGAAGGGGGCCCGCGCGCTCGTGACCGGCGGCGCCGGATTCATCGGTTCCCATCTCGTCGATCGACTGCTCGACGCCGGCGCCGCCCGCGTCGTCGTCCTGGATGACTTGTCTCGCGGAAACCTGCGCAACCTGACACCGGCGCTCCGCTCCGGACGCGTGGACTTCATCCACGGCGACATCGGCGACGCGAGCCTGGTCAACGCCGCGATGAAGGACATCGATGTCGTCTTCCACCAGGCGGCGCTCCGGATCACGCAGTGCGCGGCCGAGCCGGTGCACGCGGTGACGGTCATGATCAACGGCCTGCAGAACGTGCTCGAGTCCTCCGTGCGCCACGGCGTGCGCAAGGTCGTCGCCGCGTCGAGCGCCTCGGTGTACGGAGAGCCCGATCGCCTGCCCATGGGCGAGGACCATCCGTTCAACAACCGCACGCTCTATGGCGCGCTCAAGATCGCGGGCGAGCAGATGCTGCGCTCTTACGCCGAAATGCACGGCCTCAAGTACGTGTCGCTGCGGCCGTTCAACGTCTACGGCCCCCGCATGGACGTGCATGGCGTGTACACCGAAGTCATGATCCGCTGGCTCGAACGCCTGTGGGAGGGGCTGCCGCCCGTCATTCTCGGAGACGGCACGCAGACGATGGATTTCGTCTACGTGAAGGACGCGGCCGAGGCCTACGTGATGGCGGCGGAGAGCGACGCCGAGGACGTGGCGCTCAATCTCGGGACCGGGGTCGAGACCAGCCTGCGCGAGCTGTGCCGGCGCCTGTGCGAGCAGGCCGGCCACGGCGGCGTCGAACCCCAGCACCTGCCGCCGCGCGCGGTGAACCCGGTGACGCGACGGCAGGCCGCGATCGAGCGCACGCACGACGCGATTGGTTTTCGAGCGAGGACGAGCCTGGACGACGGGCTGCGCGCCCTGATCGACTGGCACGCCGCGCAACGTGCGGATCAGATCGGACGTGTCGCATGATTCCGATTACACGACTCAGCGTCGGCAAGGCCGAAGCGGACGCGGCGGCGGAAACGATTCGTTCCGGCTGGCTCACGCAGGGCAAGATCGGTCAGCAGTTCGAGCGCGCGGTCGCCGAGTACGTCGGCGTGAAACACGCAATCGCGACCAACAGCTGCACGACGGCCCTGCACCTGGCGCTCGTCGCCGCCGGCGTCGGGCCCGGCGACGAAGTGATCTGTCCGTCGTTCACCTTCATCGCGACGGCCAACGCGATTGTGTGCGCCGGCGCCACGCCGATCTTCGTCGACATCGAGCCGCGCACGTTCAACATCGATCCGCGTCTGGTCGAAGCGGCGATCACGCCTCGCACCAGGGCGATCGTCCCGGTCAGTCAGATCGGGCTGCCGGCGGATCTGCCGGCCATCCGCGCCATCGCCAGCCGCCACAAGCTGGTGGTCGTCGAGGACGCGGCGCCGTCGCTCGGCGCGATGATCGGATCGGCCAGGCTTGGATCGATCAGCGATTTCACGTGCTTCAGCTTCGACGCGCGCAAGATCCTCACGATGGGGGAGGGCGGCGTGATCACGACCGACAACGATGCGTCGGCCGAGCGGCTGCGGGCGCTGCGGGCGCATGCGGCGTCGATCTCCGCGGCCGCGCGCCATTCGGCCCTCGAGGTCGTGCTCGAGTCATATCCTGAGGTCGGCTACAACTACAAGCTCACCGACGTCCAGGCGTCGATCGGACTGGTGCAGATGGGCCGCCTCGAGTCCATCGTGGAGGAGCGGCGCCGGCTGGCGGCGCGCTACCACCGGCTGCTCGTGGACGAATCGCGCGTGACGCTGCCGTGGGCCCCGCTGGGGTACCGCCACGTGTTCCAGTCGTACTGCGTGCGTCTCCACGCCGGCCTGGATCAGCAGGAGGTCATGGCCGAACTGGCCCGCGAGGGCGTTGCGAGCCGGCGGATCATGGCCGTGCACCTCGAGCCTGCGTATCGAGGCCGGAATCCGGCCCTCTCGCTTCCGGTCACCGAAGCGGCGACGGCCCGGACGATTCTGCTGCCGATCTTCGTCGGGCTCAGCGACGTCGAACAGCGGCACGTCGCCACGGCCCTGCGGCGCGCGCTCGACACCGCTGAGTCAACCGCGATGCGGAATGCCGTACTCGCGTCCGCGTCGTGATTCCGCTCATCGTCTTCGGCACGGGCGGCAACTCGGTCGAGATCGTGGAAACGGTCCGGGCGATCAACGCGTGCAGTCCGGGCGGGCCGCGATACCTCTGCATCGGGTTCCTCGACGACGACCAGTCGCGATGGGGGCAGATGAGCCACGACCTGCCTGTGCTCGGTCCGATCGCGTCGGCGCGGAAGTTCGGGGGCCAGTTCGTCAACGGGGTCGGCGGGCCGGGCAACTTCTGGCTCCGGCCGGAGATCGTCGCGAAGTCGGGCGTGCCCCCGGAACGCTTCGAGACGCTCGTCCATCCGACCGCGAGCGTGGCGAGCACGGCGCGGCTGAAGCGCGGCGTCGTGGTGTTCCCGCAGGCGGCCATCGGCTCGCATGCCGAAATCGATGATCACGTGCTCATCCTGCCGAACTCGGTCGTCAGCCATGACGTGACAGTCGGCCCGCATACGCTGATCGCGGCCGGGGTGTGCATCTCGTCCCGCGTCTCGGTCGGCGCGAGCTGCTATCTCGGCACGCGGTGCTGCGTCATCGGATCCACACGCATCGGCGACCGCGCACTGGTCGGGATGGGATCGGCGGTTCTCGACGACGTCGCCGAGGAAGCCGTCGTCGTGGGGACTCCCGCGCGATTCCTCCGCTACATTCGATCCGAGCGAGTCCATGCCTGAGCGTCCGGCGTTCACCGCGGGCGGCGTGGACGTCCTCGTGCCCTGCTACAACTACGGCACGTTTCTCGAGGCGTGCGTGAACAGCGTGCTTCAGGGAACCGTCCGGCCCGTGCGCATCCTGATCGCCGACGACTGCTCGACCGACCAGACGCCGCAGATCGCGTCGGCGCTGGCCGCCAGGCATCCGAACGTCTTCTACCTCCGTCACGCGCGCAACATCGGTCACATCGCCACCTACAACGACGGCATCCAGTGGGCGACGAGCGCGTACTTCGTGCTGCTGTCGGCTGACGATCTGGTGGCGCCGGGCGCGATCGAGCGTGCCGCGGACTTTCTTGATACGCACCCGGACGTCGGCCTGGTCTACGGCCGCACGCACACCTTCTTCGGCGAGGCGCCGGCGCGCGCCTGCGCCATCGAGGCCTTCGAGACCGCGGTCGTCGACGGTGCGGACTTCATCCGGTCGGTCTTTGCCGACAGTCACAATCCCATCGCGAGCCCGGCATCGGTCATGGTCAGAACCGCGCTGCAGCAGGACATCGGCGGCTACCGGCCCGAGCTGCCGCATGCCGGTGACCTGGAGATGTATCTGCGGTTCGCGGCCAGAGCCGCGATCGGCTTTCTGGATATCGAGCAGGGGCTGTACCGCAGGCATGCGTCGAACATGTCGCATGGCTTTCAGGATCTTCGCGACTACGCGCAGCGGCTTGCCGCGTTTGAAGCGATCGGCCTCAACGATCGCGCGCGTCTGCCGGACCACGCCACGCTGCTCCAGCGCGTCCGGCGCACGATGGCGCTCGAACTCGTATGGGCCGCAAGCGGCGCATTCGAACAAGGCGCGCAAGGCGGCGCGAGCGGCATCGACGAACAGCTGGCGTTCGCCGCGACACTCGATCCGTCGATTCGCCGGGCCCGCTGCTGGCACAGTCTCCGCGTCAAGCGGATGCTGGGGCGCGTGTGGGCTCGACGAGCGGTCTCGCTCCTGAGTCGTGTCCACCAGAGTGTGATCGCTCAGGCAGGAAAAAAGGTCCTCGTCCGGGAATGAGGAATGACATGCCGCATGCAGATGCGAACGCTCGAGGTGTTCGGGATTCGATGCGCGTGCTCTTCGCGCTGCGGGAGCCGTACTTGCCGGACACCATCGGTGGCGGCGTGTTGTCCATTCACGACATGACGCGTCAGTTCATCGACCTCGGCCACCAGTGCGAGATCATGGCGAGCGTGAGCCCGGGCGCGCGTTTGCTGCTGTACAGGCTCCGTCGCCGGCTGTCACGCAGGCGCTGGACCGGCCTTGCCGACGACGCGAACGGATATCCAACGTTGAGAGCGTGGGACTGGCTGCTGCCGCGGCTGCTGCGTGAGCGCCTCGCCGAATTCAGGCCCCAGGTCGTCATCACGCAAGGTGTGCAGCCGGAATCGCTGGCCCACGAAGCGATCGCCTGCAACGTTCCGGCGATCACGCGGATGAACACCGCGGAGGGCGTCGAGGCCCTGCACCGGGCACAGACGCGTGACGCCGGCATCGCGCAGATGCTCCGGAGCCCGCTGTTCCGGATGGTCAGCACGTCCACGTTCATCGCCGATCGAGTCCGCGAGCGGCTCGGCCTCGAGTCCCAGGTCGTATTCCCGCTGATTCGTTGCGCGCCGTGTCCGCCGGCCAGCCGGCGGCCGGAATTCATCACGCTGATCAATCCCTCGAGAATCAAGGGTCTCGACGTCGCGCTGGGCGTTGCGGAACGGCTCCCGCACAGACAGTTTCTGTTCGTCGAATCGTGGCCCCTCGACGGCGCCGCCCTCGCCGATCTGTCGGCGCGCCTGCGCACGCTTCGAAACGTGAAGTTTCAGCGCCGATCGATGCAGATGCAGGACGTCTACGCTCGCTCCGCGCTGCTGCTGGTGCCGTCGCAGTGCGCAGACGCGTTTCCCAGGGTCGTGGTCGAGGCCGCCATCAATGGCATTCCGGTCGTCGGCAGCCGTACGGGCGGGATTCCTGAAGCGATGGCTGATGGCGGCCTGCTGCTGGCGCCATCGGCGCCAGCCGATGAGTGGGCTGACGCCGTCGAGCGCATCATGGCCGATCGGCGTCTGTACCAGGACTTGAGCGCCAGGGCCATCCGTAACGCAGGCCGGCGGGAGCTCGATCCTCGAAGCGTTGGGAGCCGGCTCATCGAGATCGCCAAGGCTCATGCGTTTTCTTCACGTGCCGGTATCTGACGCGAGCCTGACGCGGAGGGTATTGTGGCTGCTGGGTGCAACCGGCGCGTTGGCCGCCGTCTACCTGGCAGGCAGCCGAATCGTCGCCAGGAGCCAGGCCCGGAGCGACCCTTCCGCGTATCACGGCCCGATGAATCAGGTGCTGCTGAAGGACTACGATCCGATCTCATCGCTGGTCGTTGCCGAGCATCATCCCGCGCAGGCACGATTCCCCGTGATCGACATCCATGTGCACTCCGTGGCCAGCACGCCGGAGGCGGTCATCGAGCTGATGCGCGCGATGGACGCAGCCGGGGTGTCCACGATGGCAATCATGACGGGCGCGGTAGGGCCGAACTTCGACCGGATAGCGGCGTTGTACCGGCCGTATCCCACGCGTTTCATCCTCTTCTGCGGCATCGATACGAGGGACGAGGACGTGCGGGCCGCGGATTACTCGCAGAGAGCCGTGAGTGAGCTGGAACGATGTTATCGGAGCGGTGGCCGCGGCGTCGGTGAGGTTGTCGACAAGGGAAGAGGGCTGGAGGCGGGTACGTACGTGGACGCCGCCGCGTTGAAGCCACGCGAGAGCCGGCTGCACCTGGACGACCCTCGTCTGGATGCGTTCTGGTTGAGGTGCGCCGAACTGCGCCTTCCGGTCGTCGTGCATGTGGCCGATCATCCATCGGCCTGGAAGCCTGACGATAGCCATCAGGAGCGCACGCCGGCTTTTCAGGTCTACAACCAATACGGCCTCGACGTGCCATCTCATGCGGAACTGATCAGCCGCTTCCTCAAGGTGGTCGAACGAAATCCCAAGACCACCTTCATTTCGGCTCACGTGGGCAACCTCGGACACGACTTCGCTCAGTTGGGGAGGGCCCTGGACGCGCATCCCAATCTCAACATCGATCTCTCGGCACGCGACTACGAGCTTGGCCGGCAGCCGTTCACGGCCCCGGCTTTCTTCGCGGCGCACGCGGATCGGATCTTGTACGGCAGCGATCTCCTCTACGACGGTCGGCGCAATGTGGCGGTCAATGCCTGGCGATCGGCATGGCGCCTCCTGGAGACACGGGATGAATTCATCAAGGGACCGTCCTGGTGGCGGCTGTACGGAATGGGGCTGCAAGACGGCGTTCTGGAGGCCGTCTACAACGGAAACGCCAAACGGGTGCTGAATGGGACCCGATAAGAACAACTCCAAAATCGCCTGCCTGTTTGCTGAAGGTCAGCCAGCCTAGGGAAGAATCCGAGTCTGCGCTCGGTATATTCACGATTTCAGGTCAATCGCCTCCGGAATGATTCGTGCGAGTGCGCTGTCATTCGAAGATCGCGCGTCTACCGCCGGTCAGGAGGCTGGCCTTATTGAGCAAGTCCATCGATCTCTATCGATATCTCGTCTCGGCCTGCCGGCGCGTCCGCCAGACATTGATCCCGCATGGTCGGTGGCGCGTTGCGCTGTGGGTTGCGCTGGCGATGCTGATGGCTCATCGCGGCGACACCCAGCAAACTTGTCCATGCAGCATCTGGAGCGCGTCGGCGACGCCGGGCCCGATGGAGAATGAGGTCGCGGCGCTCGAGCTGGGGGTGAAGTTCCAGTCGGACAGCGCCGGATCGATCACCGGCCTGCGGTTCTACAAGTATGGTCAGAACACCGGGACCCACATCGGGAATCTGTGGACCACGAGCGGCCAGCTGCTGGGGACGCTG
>Ga0153915_10004739_pt1 | contig 12578 bp, 8 predicted proteins | sample Opewatmetagenome_2_FD_107003 | JGI IMG/M metagenome (GOLD analysis project Ga0153915, IMG submission 107003) | Freshwater wetland microbial communities from Ohio, USA - Open water 3 Core 3 Depth 3 metaG | ecosystem: Environmental > Aquatic > Freshwater > Wetlands | place: USA: Ohio, Lake Erie... | reverse complement strand
GCCTCTTACACCTTCCGCGAGTTCAGCCTGGAAGCGGCCATCGCCATGACCGTGCGGACCGGGCTGAAACGGATCTGCCTCAAGGATTTCCACCTCCCGCTCCAGAGCTCCCCGGCCGAGATCGAAGCCGTGGTCCGGCGCGTCCGGGAGGCCGGGCTCGATCCCTACGGCTGCGGCGTCGTCTACATGAAAACGCCGGCCGAGGTCGAGCGGGCCTTCGCCTGCGCCAAAGCCGGCGGGATGCGCGTCATCGTCGGCGTGCCCGATCACGAGCTTCTGCCCCTGGCCGAAAAGTATGTCAAGGAATCGGGCATCCGCCTGGCCATCCACAACCACGGCCCCGGGGATCTTCTCTATCCGACGCCGCGCTCGATCCTGGAGCGCCTCAAGGGCCTCGATCCCCGCCTCGGGCTCTGCCTCGACGTCGGCCATTGCCAGAGGTCGGGCGTCGACCCCGCCGACGCGGCGCGGGAGTGCGGCGGGCGCCTCCTGGACATCCACCTCAAGGACGTGACGGCGGCGACAAAGGACGGCGCCTCGATCGAGGCCGGCCGCGGCGTCATCGACCTGCCGCGCTTCTTCCGCGCTCTCGTCGCGCTGGATTTCCGCGGCACGGCGGCCTTCGAACATGAAAAGGACGCGAAAGATCCCCTGCCCGGACTCGCGGAATCGGTCGGCTACGCCCGCGGCGTGCTGGCGTCCCTCTAGGCCGCCGGCGGCGGCCGGGCGGCGTTTGACAATTCGCGCCGGCTCAACTATATTTCCGCCCTAAGGAAACCGTTCATGAAACTCCGCTTTTTTCCCAAAGACCAGAAGTTTTTCGCCCTCTTCCGCCAGGACGCCACCAACCTCAAGGCCGGCATGCTGGCCCTGCAGGAGCTCGTCAACAATTACGAGGACGTCGAGAAACAGTACCTGAAGATCAAGGACATCGAGCACCAGGGGGACATGATCACCCACGAGATCTTCACCAAGCTCCGGGAGACGTTCATCACGCCGCTCGACCGGGAGGACATCCACGGCCTGGCCAGCGGCCTCGACGACGTCCTCGACTGCATCGAGGGCGTGGCCAACCGGATGCACTATTTCAAGATCCCGAAGCCGACCGAGGACATGAAGAAGCTCGTCGAAATCCTCAGCCAGGCCGTCCAGCAGATCTCCCAGGCCCTCGACAACCTCGAGTCCCTCGGCCGGGTCGACGCCTTCTGCAAGCAGATCAACCTCCTCGAATACGAGGCCGACGTCGTCTGCCGGGAGGCCATCGCCGACCTCTTCGAGAGAACCCAGAGAGTCGATCAGCTCAAGGATCTCATCAAGCTCAAGGAGATCTACGGCCGACTGGAGATCGCCGCCGACCGCTGCGAGGACGTGGCCAACATCATCGAGGGCATCATCGTCAAGACAAGCTGAGCGTCATGCCCGTCCCCAGTCTCGTCTTCGTCATCTTCATCATTCTGGTCGCCCTGGCGTTCGATTTCACCAACGGCATGCACGACGCGGCCAATTCCATCGCCACGATCGTCTCCACGCAGGTCCTGACGCCGAGGCAGGCCGTCGTCTGGGCGGCCTTTTTCAACTTCGTCGCCTTTCTCATCTTCGGCACGGCCGTCGCCCATACGATCGGCGCGGGGATGATCGACATCTCCGTCGTGACGCCTTCCATCGTCTTCGCCGGGCTGGTCGGGGCGATCTGTTGGAACCTCCTGACCTGGATTCTCGGCCTGCCGACGAGCTCCTCGCACGCCCTCATCGGCGGCTACGCAGGGGCGGCGATCGTCAAGGCCGGCCCGCGGGTCATCATCGCCAGCGGCTGGACCAAGACGATCGCATTCATCTTCGCGGCGCCTCTCCTCGGCATGCTCCTGGGAGTCCTCTTCATCTGGATCACGGTCTGGATCGTCCGCAAGAAGCATCCCGCCCGGATCAACCGCTCGTTCCGCAAGCTCCAGCTTTTCTCGGCCGGCCTCTACAGTCTCGGCCACGGCGGCAACGACGCCCAGAAGACCATGGGCATCATCGCCAGCCTGGTTTACTCGGCCGGCTACATGAAAACGTTTCACATTCCGCTCTGGATCGTCCTCAGCGCCCACGCGGCGATCGCCATGGGCACGCTGTCGGGCGGCTGGCGGATCGTCAAGACCATGGGCCAGAAGATCACCAAGCTGCGCCCCATCGACGGCTTCTGCGCCGAGACGGCCAGCGCCCTGAGCATCTTTCTGGCCACGCACATGGGCGTCCCCGTCAGCACGACCCATGTCATCACGGGCGCCATCTCGGGCGTCGGCGCCACCAAGCGGCTGTCCGCCGTCCGCTGGGGGGTCACGCTCAAGATCGTCTGGGCCTGGCTCTTCACCATCCCGGGCGCCGGCCTGATCGGCGCCGCCTTCTATTTTATTTTTCGCCTGATCACCGGAACTCCATAGGCCGGCGGATTGACAGGCCGGGGGAGTTGGGCTACATTCGGGCCTCCATGCGCTTTCCCAGGTTCGCCGCCTCGTGCCTCTTGATCGCCTGTTGCGTTCTGCTCGGCGTGCCGGCCCTCCGCGCCTCCGCCGGCGACGATCGCGGCCTGGCCCGTTTCCTGCCGGACAAGATCGCCGGCTGGACGCCCGCCGGAGGCGACAGGATCTTCACGCGCGGGACGATCGCCCGGTACGCGGACGGCCCGGGCGGCGAAACACTCCTGGCCTACGGCTTCCGGCGGCTTCTCGCCCGCGATTATGCCGGCGCCTCCGGCGCCCGCCTGACCGTCGTGATTTACGACATGGCCGCGGCCGCCGACGCCTGCGGCGTCTTCCTGAACGACCCGGAGGGCATCGAGATCGGCGTCGGCCGCGCGGCCGTTTACCGGGCCGGCGCCCTCCGCTTCTGGAAAGGCCCCTATTACGTCAGGCTGCTCGCCGCGAAAGAAGCGGCCGGGACGCGGGCCGCGCTCACGAGGATCGGCCTCGAGATCGCCGCGGCCATCCCCGGGGGGGGCGCGAAGCCTCTCCTCCTGGAGTGTTTGCCGCCGGACGGAATGGCCGGAAAGAGCGCCCGCTATTTCCATAAGCAGGTCTCGCTCAACGCCCACTATTACCTGGCCGACGAGAACGTTCTCCTTCTCGACGAGGGGACGGAAGCCGTCCTCGCCAGGTACTCGGAGGGCCGGTCGAGCGCCCTGCTTCTCGTCTGCCGCTACCGGACGCCGGCCGACGCCGGCCGCGCCTGCCTGAGCTTCAGCCGGGCGTATTTTTCGGCCCGGTTCGATCCGGCCGCGGACCCGGCCGTCGAAAGGATCGAAACCGGCGAGTTCGCCGGCGTCCGACTGACGGGCGCCTGCCTCATCATCGCCCTCGAGTCGTCCGGCCGGACGAGCTGCGGCTCGCTCCTCCGCGCCGCCGAAGCCCGCGTCCTGAGAGTTCTTCCCAAGGAAAGGAATTGCCCATGAGCGAACCGCTGACGCCCGTCGCCGAGCGCCGGGGATTCCCGGCCACCTTCTGGACGGCCAACACCATCGAGATCTTCGAGCGGGCCGCCTATTACGCCATGGCTTCCTTCATGGTCATCTACCTGAAGGAGACCCTGGGCATGTCGCCGGCCGCGGCCACCCTCCTCAACGGCAGCCTGCTCTGGGGCATCATCTATTTCCTGCCCATCCTGTCGGGAACCCTGGCGGACAAGTACGGCTACAAGCGGACCCTGTCCTACGCCTTCGTCATGATCGCCCTGGGCTATGTCATCATGGGCAACGTCCAGAAATTCTGGCCCTCGCTATCCGGCGCCGCCGGCGGCGGAGCCGTGAACTTCATCGTTCCCGTCATCATCGGCATCTGTCTCATCGGCCTCGGCGGCTCGGTCGTCAAGCCCTGCATCGCCGGGACCGTCCAGAAGACGGCCGGAACCAGGGCGACCCTGGCCTTCGGCATCTTCTATATGGTCATCAATATCGGCTCCATTTCCGGCCGGGCCGTGTCGTACGCCGTCCGGACGAAGCTCGGCATCCCGGCCATCTTCCAGTACCCGTCGACGATTTTCGCCCTGATCGGCCTCGCCGTCGTCCTCTTCATCTACCGGGAGCCGCAGTTCGTCAGCGACGGCCGCAAGGACGGCCAGCATGTCGCGAAGCGGACGCTCGGCCAGGCCCTCCTCGGCATCTTCATCGTCCTGCGCAACATCCGCTTCGTCTTCCTGATCATCGTCCTGGGGCTCTTCTGGTTTCTCTACATCCAGCTCTACAATCTCATGCCGCTCTTCATGCGCTACGTCGATCCGAACGCGCCCATGGACCTCTACACCATGGCCAACCCGCTGATGATCGTCTGCTTCCAGCTCCTCATCACCCGCGTGGCCAGGAGATGGGCGCCGATCAAGTCCATCATGTTCGGGGCCGTCGTCGTGACGGCCGGGATGCTCCTGAATGTCCTGCCGCCGCTCCTGTTCGGCGACATCACCCGCCAGGTCGACCTGGGCATCAAGCTCCCGATCGCCGGCGTCTTCATGATCATCTCGATCGCCGCCATGGCCGTGGGCGAGATGGTGGCCGCGCCGCGGATTTTCGAGTACATCGGGGCCATCGCGCCCAAGGGCCAGGAGGGGCTCTATCTCGGCTACCAGAGCCTGCCCATCGCCCTGGCCAGCATCATCGGCGGGCCGGTCGGCGGACGGCTGTTCGAGACCTACATCAACACGCCTCTCAAGGAGGGCCGCGCGGTCGACACCGTGCCGATGTGGTTGATCATCGTGGGAATCGGGATCGTTTCGATCGCCGGGCTGTATGTCTACGACCGGATGCTGGTCAAGCCCGGGAAAGGGCGGACGGCCGGGGCCTGAGCCGGGGCGCTAGCGCTTCCGGGGCTGGGTGCCGTTGTCGCAGGGCTCGTCGGGATCGCCGTTGCGGGCCATTTCGGCGTTAGGGGCCGTCGTGCAGAACGGCAGAGGCTCCATTTCTTTCCCGCAGCAGAGAGGGATGGGCTCTCCCGTCTTGACCAGGGCTTCCTTCCGGCAAGCCGAACAGAAGTACGTCACATCGCTCATGGTCCTCTCCTCTTGAGTCGCGTTCCTCGACGATACGACCATGTTAGCACCGGTTGGCCCGCCCATCAAGATTCGATGGCCTGCGGAGGAGAGGCGCGAACGCGCCGCTTTCTTCCCGCGCGAACCCGGCGGGTTTGACCGCGGGCACCGACTATGATAATGAGGGAGAAGATCATGAGCGTCACGGCAACTTTGTCGCCCCGGAAAAGCCGGGGTCTCCTGCCGGCGGCAGGCCTCGTCCTGCTGGCCTTGCTGGCGGCGGCCGGCTGCAAGCGCCCGGCCGCCGCGCCGGGCCTTCGCTGCAGCGTGCTGGAGCTCCGGCCGAATATCGCCTCCCGGTACTACGACGCCGTCGTCCGCGTGGAGGGCGTCGCCAGCCCCGACCCGCTCAAGGGTCATTTCCAGGTCATCAGCCCGTCGTCGACCTTCGACCTCGCCTCGCTCAAGTTCACCGTCGAGGGATCGGACGCGGCGCGCCTCGAGGCCGGAGACGTGTTCATCGTCCCGCTGAAACGGCCCGACTGGAAGTTCTCCGTCTGGGAGGGCGAGACGGAAGACTGCCGCCAGAACATCCAGGACCGCCTGCCGGCCGAGGCCCGCTGGCATCCGTCGAAAACCGAGGCCATGGACGTCGCCCGGTCGATCGAAATCGTCAACGTCCAGGGCGTCCTCAAGCCCGTGCCGGCGGACCTCCGCCGCGAGTGGCGGCTCGCCGGCGAGACCGCTCCCACGGCGGACAATCCGCTCGGCGTCTCGCTCTACCAGAAGACGAGAGGCGGCCGGATCGTGGAGCAGGTCGAGATCCAGTTCGCCGAGCTCACGGAGAGCGAGAAGGCCAGGGCCGAGAGCAGCTCGCCCGCCGAGGTCCTCTCGAGCCGGTCGGAGTGCGCCAAGACCGGCGTCCCGGCCGAGGTCGCCGGCCATTCCGCCGTTGTTTGCGATCTCGAAGGCACGGGCGAGCTCGGCTGGACGTACCGCTATGTGTACGTCGACTCCGGCTTCGTCGTCGCCGTCGATGTCCAGTCCGACCCGGAGGAACTCGGCAAGACCGAGGAGGAGAAAGAGCAGGAGCGGCGGACCGACCAGACCTTCCTTCGCTACGGATACGGGCCGGTGGGCCGGGAGGAGTGGCAGGTCATGATCGAGCTCCGGATGAACCGGACCGGGGCCTTCCACAAGAGAGCGCGAGGCGGCGAGATCGTCGACAAGGACTTCAAGGTCCGCGACGACGAGTTCGCGGCCGTCGAAAAAGCCCTGGCCGACAACAATTTCTGGCTGCTCGAATCCCGCTCGACGATCGGTCCGGGATTCGAGTCGTTCCTCTCCGTCCGGACGGACGAGCGGGCCCGGACGGTCGATTTGAGAGACATCCGCGACCCCCTCTTCGAGACGATCGGGGAGGCGATACGCCGGATAGTCCTGCCGAAGGTGGAAGAAAATGCGATGCGGCCGCCGACGAGCTGAACGCCGGAGAGCGCGGGCGGTTTTCGCCGCCGCCCTGGGATTGACCGTCCTCCTCGGAGGCGCGGCCTGCCGCGAAAAAAAAGAACCCCCCGATACGGAAACCGTCGGCCGGAAGGGGCCGAACCGGACCGTCGTCCCCGTCAACCAGGTCGTGACGCCGTCCGGCCTGCAGGTGCCCCTGCCCGGCCTCCGTCCCCAGGCCCTCGCCCTGTCGCCCGACGGCCGACTGCTGGCCGTATCGGGGAAGACGAGCGAGCTCCTCCTCCTGGATCCCGCGACCGGCGAGATCCTCCAGCGCGTCGGCTTTCCGCCCGAGGACCTGAACGAACCCGGGCCGGCCGGCTCTTCGCCGAACATCCTCGCGCCCGACGGCGAAGGCCAGTTGAGCTACACCGGGCTCGTCTTCTCTCCCGACGGCCGCCGGATATACCTCAGCAACGTCAACGGCAGCGTCAAGGACTTCACCGCCGGCCCCGGCGGCGAGGTCGGGGCGTCGCACACGATCCCGCTCCCCGAGGCCGGAGCGCCGCGCCGCAAGGAGGAGATTCCCGCCGGTCTGGCCCTGTCGCCAGACGGCCGCCGGCTCTATGTCTGCGGCAACCTCTCCAACCGCCTGCTCGAGCTCGACGCCGAAACCGGAGCGGTCCTGCGGACTTTCGACGCGGGCGTCGCCCCCTACGATGTCGTTCTGGCCGGGGACAAGGCCTACGTCAGCAATTGGGGCGGCCGCCGTCCCGGGCCCGGCGACCTCACCGGGCCCGCCGGGCGCGGCACGACGGTCCGGGTCGACGCCGGGAAGCGCATCGCCTGCGAAGGCTCCGTCAGCGTCGTCGGCCTCGGCGCCGGCGCCGCGGCGGCGGACATCTCCGTCCACCTCCACTCCTCCGCCCTGGCTCTATCGCCCGACGGCCGGTACCTCGTCTGCGCCAACGCGGCCAGCGACAACCTCAGCGTCATCGACGTCCGCAAGGACGCCGTCATCGAGACGATTTGGGTCAAGGCGAGCCCGGCCGACCTCTTCGGCGCCTCGCCCAACGCCCTGGCCTTCGCCAAGGACGGCAAGACTCTCTACGTCGCCAACGGCACGCAGAACGCCGTGGCCGTCGTCCGCTTCCGGCCGGCCGGCCGCGCCTCCAAGCTCCTCGGGCTCATCCCGACGGGCTGGTTCCCGGGCGCGGTCCTGTTCGACGCCCGAAGGAGCGGGCTCGCCGTCGCCAACATCAAGGGCCACGCCGCGGAGCCGAAGCTCGACAAGGCGACCGGCGGCACGGGCTTCAATTCCCACCAGTACAGCGGCTCCGTGTCCCTCATCCCCCTGCCGAAGCGGCGCGAGCTCAAGCGGCTGACGGCCGCCGTCTACGAAAATTACCACCGCGACCGGATCGCCCGGGCGGCGGCCCGGCCGCGGACAGGCCGGGCGCCTCGGCCCGTCCCGGAGCGGATCGGCGAGCCCAGCGTCTTCAAGCACGTCGTCTATGTCATCAAGGAAAACCGGACGTACGACCAGGTCCTGGGGGACGTCGCGACGGGCAACGGCGATCCGTCCCTCGTCCTGTTCGGCGAGCGCGCGACGCCGAACCAGCACAAGATGGTCCGGGAATTCGCCCTCCTCGACAACACCTACTGCAGCGCCATCCTGAGCGCCGACGGCCACCAGTGGTCGACGACGGCCTTCGGGACCGATTACCTGGAGAAGTCGTTCGCCGGCTGGCCCCGGAGCTACCCGGACGGGATGAGCCCGGACGAGATCGACGCCCTGGCCTACGCCCCCAGCGGCTTCCTCTGGGACAACGCCCGCCGCCACGGCGTCTCCATGTGGAACTTCGGCGAGTTCACCATGCACGACTGCGGCTGGCAGGACCGGGCGCGGAAGGGCGAGCCGCAATGGAAGGATTACTGGGACGAATACCTTCATGGCCGCGGCGAGGTCGTCATCCGCAGCGTCCCCGGCATCGAGACGATCGCGCCGTTCTCGCCGACGGACACGGTCGGCTGGAACATGGCCGTGCCGGACCAGTGGCGGGCGCGGTACATCGTCAACCGGATCGAGGCCTGGGACCGCGCGGGAGCGATGCCGCAGCTCATCTTCATCTGCCTCCCCGACGACCACACGAGCGGGGCCAGGGCCGGCTCTCCCACCCCGGAGGCCTGCGCGGCGGACAACGACCTGGCCTTCGGCCGGATCGTCGAAGCCTTCGGCCGCAGCCGGTTCTGGAAGGAGACCGTGATCTTCGGCATCGAGGACGACCCCCAGAACGGCTTCGACCATGTCAGCGGCTACCGGACGACGGCCTACTGCGTCAGCCCGTACACGAAGCGGGGCGCGGTCGTCAGCACGCAATACAACACGACGAGCCTGCTGCGGACGATCGAGCAGATCCTGGGCCTGCCGCCGATGAACCAGTTCGACGCCGCGGCGACGCCCATGTTCGATTGCTTCACGGACGCGCCGGATTTCCGGCCGTTCGAGGCGGTGCCGAACATCGTGCCGCTCGACGAGATGAATCCCGAACCCAAGGCGATCAAGGACCCGGTCCTGCGCCGCGACGCCGTCCTCTCGGCCCGGCTCAACTTCCGCCGGGTGGACGCCTGCCCCGAGGACGCCCTCAACCGCATCCTCTGGCATGCCGTCAAGGGCACCTCCGCTCCGTATCCGTCCTGGGCCGTGACGCTGGCGCCCGGCGACGATGATGACTGACGGGCGGCGGCGGAATCGCGCTGCCGGGAAATATCCTGAACGATTCCCGCAAAAATAGAGCTTTTCGGCGACGGCCAAGGTGATGTAAAATCCACCCGACCGCGCACCGGGAAGGAGAAGACATGGCCCTCATCCAACCGATTGACTGGATCATCATCGTCGCCTACTTCGGGATCATCCTCGGCCTGGCCTGGTGGGTCATGCGCCAGAAGCAGAGGACCTCGGCGGACTATTTCCTGGCGGGACGCAACCTGGGCTGGCTGATCATCGGCGCCTCCATTTTCGCCTCGAACATCGGGGCGGAACACCTGGTCGGCCTGGCCGGCTCCGGCGCGACGGACGGCGTCGCCATGGCCCACTACGAGCTGCACGCCTGGTGCCTGCTCGTGCTCGCCTGGGTCATGGTGCCGTTCTACATGCGGTCGAAAGTCTTCACCATGCCGGAGTTCCTCGAGAAGAGGTTCTCCCCGACGGCCCGGACTGTTCTGTCCCTGATCTCGCTCGTGGCCTACGTCCTGACCAAGATGGCCGTCGGCATTTTCGCCGGCGGTGTCGTCTTCAGCGTCCTCCTGCCGGAAATGAATTTCCTCGGGCTCGACAGTTTCTGGATCGGCTCGATCCTGGTCATCGTCATCACCGGGCTGTACACGATCATGGGAGGGTTGAAGGCCGTCGCCTACACCGAAGCCCTGCAGACGTTCATCTTCATCATCGGCTCGAGCCTGGTCACTTTCTTCGGCCTGAAGGCTCTCGGCGGCTGGGGCGAACTGAAGCACATCGCCGGCTCGGAGATGTTCAACCTGTGGAAGCCCCTGATCCCGCACGGCGTCGCCGGGACCTGGGCGCCCGTCAAGGAAGCCGGCCGGATGGCCTGGTACTTCAACGACAATTATCCGTGGATCGGGATGCTCTTCTGCGCGCCGATCATCGGCCTGTGGTACTGGTGCACGGACCAGTACATCGTCCAGCGGGTGTTGGGCGCGCCGAACGAACGGCAGGCGCGGCGGGGCGCCATCGCCGCCGGTTTCTTCAAGCTCCTGCCCGTCTTCCTCTTCATCATCCCCGGCATCATCGCCTTTGCCCTGGCCAAGAGCGGCAGGCTCGCCGAGCTCCAGCAGCAGCTTTTCTCGAACGGACAGCTCGTCCGGGCCAACGCCCAGAAAGCCTTCCCTCTTCTCGTCGCCTATGTCCTGCCCGTGGGAGTGCGGGGGATCGTCGTGGCCGGGCTCCTGGCCGCGCTCATGAGCTCGCTCGCCGGCGCCTTCAACGCCGCCTCGACGCTCTTCACCATGGACTTCTACTCGCGCCTGCGGCCGAAGGTCACGCAGGAGCGGCTCGTCTATATCGGCCGCGTGGCGACGGGCGTCATGGTCCTGATCGGGCTCCTCTGGATCCCCGTCATCAAGGGCGGAAAAGGCCTTTACGACTACCTCCAGGGGGTCCAGTCCTATCTCGCCCCGCCCATCTTCGTCGTCTTCTTCCTCGGCGTCTTCATGAAGCGGCTGAACGCCAAGGGCTGCCTCGCCGCCCTGATCACCGGCTTTTCCCTCGGGCTTTTCCGCCTGGCCGTCGATACGCCGGTCAAGCTCATGCACGGATTCTCCTACGCCGAGGGATCGTTCCTGTGGATCGTCAACCACATTTTCTTCCAGTACTACAGCATCGTCATCCTCATCATCAGCGCGGTCGTCATGATCGTCGTCAGCTACATGACCGAAGCGCCGTCATACGAAAAGATCAGCGGCCTGACTTACGGCACGGTCACCGAGGAGCACAGGAAGGAAACGCGGGCCAGCTGGACGACGGGGGATGTCATCGCCTCGGTGCTGGTCGTGGCCCTGATCCTCGCCGCCTACATCTACTTCACGGGTTGAGATCAGAAAGGGAGACCTCATGAACCGACGTTTTTCGCCCTGCCGCATCGTTTTCATCCTTTTCCTTCTGTGCTTCGCGACCCTCGCCGCAACGGCCGCCGCCGGCGACCCGCCGGCCGCCAAGAAGCCCCTCTCCTACGACGCCTACGACGGCTGGCGGTCGATCCAGGGCACGCAGCTTTCCCGGGACGGCCGGTGGCTCGTCTACGCCCTCGTCCCGCAGGACGGCGACGGGGAGCTCGTGGCCCTCGATCTCCAGACGAACAAGGAATACCGCTCGCCGCGCGGCAAGCAGCCGGCGATCACCGTCGACGGCAAGTTCGTCGTCTTCGCCGTCTCCCCGCCCAAGACCGACGTGGACAAGGCGAAAAAGGACAAGAAGAAACCCGAGGACCAGCCGAAGTCCGGCCTCGGCGTCATGAACCTGGCCACGGGCGAGGTCGTCACCGTCGAGCGCGTCAAGAGCTTCAAGCTTCCCGAGGAATCCGGCGCCGCGCTCGCCTACCTCATGGAGCCGCCCCTCAAGTCCCCGGACGAGAAGAAGGCCGAAGACAAGAAAGGCGAGGCCAAGAAGGAGCCCGGCGCCAAGGCGGAAGAGGCCAAGGGCGACAAAAAAGAGGAAAAGAAAAAGGAGCCCGGGACCGATCTCGTCGTCCGCGACCTGGCCGCTGGGAAGGAAACGAAGATCGCCGAAGTCGCCGAATACGCCTGGACGAAGAACGGCGCCTGGCTGGCCTACGGCGTCTCGTCGAAGACGGCGGAAAACGACGGCGCCTTCGCCCGGGAAACGGCCTCGGGAAAAATCACGGCCCTGCTCAAGGGCCTCGGCAACTACAAGAATTTCGCCTTCGACGAAAAGGGCGGCCAGCTGGCTTTCACCAGCGACCGCGACGATTATCAAGCGGATAAATCGGCCGCCAAACTCTACTACTGGGCGCCCCCGGCCGCGGCGGCGACGGAGCTCGCTCCCGCCCTGGCCAAGGGCTTCCCGGCCGGCATGGCCGTCAGCGAGAACGGCAAGCTCGTCTTCGCCAAGGACGGCGGCCGCCTCTTTTTCGGCATCGCCCCGGCGCCGAAGCAGGACGCCAAGGACGCCCCCGAGCCGATCAAGGTCGATATCTGGAGCTGGAAAGACCCCTACCTCCAGCCCATGCAGAAGGCCCGGGCCGAAGAGGACAAGAAGCGCAGCCTGATGTGCGTCATGCATCTCGGGGCCAGGGAGAAGAAGTTCGTCCAGCTGGCGACGGACGACATCCCTGAGGTCAGGCTTTCGGAGGACGCGAAGCTGGCCGTCGGCTCCTCCGATCTTCCCTACCGCCCGCTCGAGTCCTGGGACCGCGGCTACGAAGACGTCTACGTGATCAGCGTCGCCGACGGCTCGCGGAAGAAGGTCCTGGAGAAATCCCCTTACGGCGCCGCGATCTCTCCGGCCGGGAAATATCTCATCTATTTCAGCGACGGAGACCGGGGCTATCACACCTACCGCGTCTCGGACGGAAAGACGTTCAACCTGACGGCGGCCATCG
>Ga0153915_10004738_pt1 | contig 12579 bp, 8 predicted proteins | sample Opewatmetagenome_2_FD_107003 | JGI IMG/M metagenome (GOLD analysis project Ga0153915, IMG submission 107003) | Freshwater wetland microbial communities from Ohio, USA - Open water 3 Core 3 Depth 3 metaG | ecosystem: Environmental > Aquatic > Freshwater > Wetlands | place: USA: Ohio, Lake Erie... | reverse complement strand
GTAACATATTTTATAATGGGTATTGCTGAAATAATATTAATAGCAGTCGGCCTTTCTCTCGATGCATTTGCAGTATCGGTGGGGGCAAGTTCAAACGGAAGTGTAACAGATGCAAGATCTAAATTCAGACTCTCGTTCCACTTCGGATTATTTCAGTTTATGATGCCCGTAATCGGCTGGTTAATCGGAAGCAAAATTGAACCTCTTGTTGCCGATTTTGACCATTGGATTGCTTTCCTTCTTCTTTTTTATGTCGGCGTTAAAATGATAAAAGAATCATTTGAAAAAGATGACAGAAAAGAAGGGGGAAATCCTTCCAAAGGAATAACATTAATTATTCTTTCGGTTGCAACAAGCATCGATGCGCTTGTTGTGGGCTTCAGCCTTGCATTGATAAATGTGGAAATCTGGTATCCAAGCGTTATGATAGGTTTTATTACGGGCATTCTTTCACTTGCAGGAATTTATATCGGAAGCTATCTGGGAGAAAAATTCGGGAAACGCACCGAACTTGCGGGGGGGCTGGTTCTGATCGGTATCGGAATAAAAATCTTATTATCTCATATCCTCTGAACCTTCTCTATGCAAAAAATTTCCCCCACCCTAACAATTCTTCCTGATTTTTATTATAATTGTCTATTAATATTCTACCCAAAGTGTCATTGTTATTAAACAATTGTTAAAGTTATTTTTAGATTTAACAGGGAGAATTTATATGTCGGAAAACACGAACCAACCTATGGAAACAAGAGAATTTAAAAGAGAATTAGGGCTGTTTGATTCAATAATGATTGTAGTGGGTTCAATGATCGGTTCCGGTATTTTTATCGTAAGCGCAGATATTGCAAGAACAGTCGGTTCTCCGTTTTTACTTTTATTAGTCTGGTTGATTACGGGACTTGTTACGATAACCGCCGCTTTAAGCTACGGCGAGCTTGCTGGAATGCTTCCGCATGCCGGAGGGCAGTATGTATATTTAAGAGAAGCATATAATCCATTGATGGGTTTTTTATACGGCTGGACTTTCTTTATGGTAATACAGACCGGAACTATTGCCGCGGTAGGGGTTGCATTTGCTAAATTTACCGGCGTTTTAATTCCTTGGTTCAGCGATAAGAATTATCTTTTCAATAGTTTCGGAATTAAAATAACAAGCCAGCAGCTTCTTGCTATTGTAAGTATTGTGTTTCTTAGCTACACTAACTCTAGAGGGTTAAAAGAAGGAAAAACAGCGCAGAATATTTTTACCTCGACAAAGACAATGGCTTTGTTTGCCCTTATACTGCTGGGATTTATTATTGGAACGAACAGTGAAGCAGTTACTGCGAATTTCTCAAATTTTTGGGGAGGCGAATGGCTTAAAATCTCGGACGGGAAAATTACTTCCTCCGAATCCCTTACTGGAGTAATGCTTCTTGCCGCAATCGGAGTTGCAATGGTTGGTTCTCTTTTTTCGAGCGATGCTTGGAATAATATTACATTTACCGCCGGAGAGGTGAAAAATCCGCAAAAGACAATTCCGATGAGTCTTTTTCTGGGAACCTTAATTGTAACGGTTCTTTATATGAGTGCAAATCTGGCATATTTGTGCATGCTTCCTTTGAGAGGCACGCCCGATGGAACGAATGTTATGCAGCAGGGGATCCAGTTTGCAGTAAGCGACAGGGTTGGCACTGCGGCCTCATCTCTTATTTTCGGCGATACGGCCGTTATAATTATGGCTGTGCTTATTATGATTTCTACTTTCGGCTGCAACAACGGCTTAATTCTTGCCGGAGCGCGTGTTTACTATGCCATGGCAAAAGATAATCTTTTCTTCAAAAAAGTCGGCAGCCTTAATAAAAATTCTGTTCCGAGTTTTGCTATCTTTATGCAGGCGGTTTGGGCAAGTATTTTATGCCTGAGCGGCACTTACAGCGAACTGCTGAATTATGTTGTATTTGCAGTGCTTATTTTTTATATACTTACGATCATTGGCATATTTATTCTTCGTAAAAAAAGACCCGATGCGCACCGTCCTTATAAAGCTTGGGGATACCCCATTGTGCCTGCCTTCTATATCTTAATTGCGCTATTTATCTGCATTGATTTGCTTGTTTATACTCCTGATCAGACATATCCGGGGGTTATTTTTGTCCTTGTCGGCATTCCTGTTTATTTTATATGGAGAAAATTTGCCGGTAAAACACAAACTGAAGTATAGTTCTATTTGAATAAATTATGGAGTTGCGATGAATGTTCTATTGTTATTACTCGTTCCGCTGGTATTATTTTATCTTGCAAGCCGGTTTTATGCAAAATATATTGCTAAAAATCTCGGCGAGGATCCGGACAGACCTACGCCTGCAACGGTTATAAATGATGGGAGAGATTATGTCCCGACAAAAAAATATGTTGTATTTGCGCATCATTTTTCTGCAATAGCCGGAGCAGGGCCTATCATCGGCCCGACAATGGCCGTGCTTTATGGTTATATGCCTGCTTGGCTATGGGTTGTTGTGGGCGGAATTCTTCTCGGCGCAGTACACGATTTTACTACATTGTTTATAAGTATGCGCGAAAAAGGAAAGTCAATTGCAGAAGTCGCCAGGAATACTCTCGGCAAAACAGGTTTTAATCTTATGATATCTTTTACGCTTGTTATGCTTCTGCTGGTTTGTTCTTCATTCCTGAGCGCAACGGCAATTTCTTTAACTTCTTTGTGGCCTTTAAGCAAGCTCGGGGTTGAAGGCTCCGACACTATTCTAAAGACTGTAGAATCGAACGGTATTGTTTACGGCAAAATAGGCGGTATAGCATCAATGTCGGTTATTATTATCACTTTAACCGCTCCTTTGCTTGGCTGGCTTATTTTTAAGAAAGGGATAGGGACAATACTTTCCTATACATTGGCTTCGGTTATATGTATCGGTTCAATTCTACTTGGCATTGTAAGCCCTGTTATGATGCAGCCGTTTGTGTGGATGATAATAATTTCGATATATGTTTTGTTTGCATCGGGGACTCCGGTATGGGTAATACTTCAGCCGCGCGATTTTATAAATGTTCAGATTCTCTACGGCGGAGTGCTGCTTATGGTCGTATCTATTTTTTCGGTCGGTTTCAGCGGCGCTGAAATATCAATGCCGCAATTTAATCTTCAAGAGGGAGTTAAGAGTCTCGGTTATATCTGGCCTATGATGTTCATTACAATTGCATGCGGAGCAATATCGGGGTTCCACTCGCTTGTTGGAGGAGGCACTACATGTAAGCAAATATCACATGAAACCGACGCAAGAAAAATAAGCTTTAATTCTATGCTTCTCGAATCTCTGCTTGCAGTATGCGTTCTTATCGCTCTCGGAGTGGGTTTAACCTTTGCCGATTATAAAATGATTGTATGGCCTTCCGATCCTTCCCTAAAATCGAATCCTATCCTTGGTTTCTCGCTTGCGGCCGGAAGATTATTTAATATGGGGCTAGGAATACCTGTTTCTCTCGGAACGGTATTCGGCATTCTTCTTGTTGAAGGATTTGTAATAACGACGCTTGATGCCGCAGTTAGATTAAACAGGTATCTGTTTGAAGAACTGTGGACTATCCTATTCAAGAAACCGCATAAAATATTAATGAATCCGTGGTTCAATTCCTGTCTTACTGTAATTATGATGTTTATACTCGCATATACAAATGCATTCTCGGTTTTATGGCCTATTTTCGGAACTGCCAATCAACTGCTTGCAGCTTTGGCATTAATTACTGTTTCGAGCTGGCTTGTTCTCAGGGGTCGGAAATATTTCTTTGCCCTTTTCCCTGCGTTATTTATGCTTGCTACAACTATAAGCGCACTGGTTTTATTATTTATGGATTATATTAAAAAATCTAATTACATTCTTCTTGCAGTGGATATTCTTCTTCTTGTTCTTTCGGGCGGAGTAGCTCTCCTTGCAATAAAAACATTCCTTAAGAAAGGGAAAAAAGAAGAAATTAAAGAGAATTTAGCCTAAAGGGTAAATAAATTTTAATCTTAAAGTAATAAAATGGAAATTTTTATTGCTTATTTTTGAATTAAAGAATTAAATATTTTGGAGTCAAAATGCAGAAATACAAAATTTACCTCGGCGTTCTTCTTCTTTCGGCCGCATGGGGATGTTCGAGCCTTAAACTTACGCAGGCCGATTTTGCATGGCCGGTTGAAAGCGTTTTAAAAATCGATGCTCAGGGAAATATAACCGATAACCGGTTCTCCTATAGCGTAAATGTAAAACCTTTATTCTTTGAAGAGACAAAGGATTCTCTGAGTTATAATTCGAAAGAATTAAGAATTATCCGTGATGTTAAAGGCTATTATTATGCAACATCAACCGGATTCAAAAATATCTATCTTTTCGAAATTAAGGATGGAGCTTTTCAGATGTACGACAAATTCCAGATTAATGAACAGGGGATGAATAATCCTGCAATGAATCAGAGGCCTCCTTATATTGAATTGATTGACGGCGATAAAAAATATTTAGTGAATAATGAAGGATTGAAACAATGAAGATGGTAAAATTATTGCGGTTCGCAGCTGCAATTATGGCGCTTGCGTTTGTTTTTAATATACCTGCTGCCGCGCAGTCCGATAGGGAAAAAACGGATAAGTTTAAAAACAGCGTTCAGAAGATTGAAGAAACAATTAAAAACGCTAAAGATGTCGCCGAATGCAAGGCGATTGAAACTCAGATTGATAAATTGAGAAATGAATACCAGGCCGATAAAGCTTTGCTTGATAAAAGCCTTTACCCGGATGATTTTAATTCTTCAGTTGAAAAACTTACAACCGCTTTAACTCTGCGTAAAGGGGATTTTACTCAAATTCATGAATTAAGAACGGAAGTCGGCACGCTGAAAGACCAGGTTACCGATCTTAACAAGAAAAATTATGATTTAATAGTCGAAATTCAGAATCTGAATAGAGCGGCGGGAAAGAATAAGAAGGCAATCGATTCTCTACGGACTCTTGTCGCTTCGCTCCGTGCTTCTCTTAAAGAAAGAGATAAGCTTGTTATGGGAATGGTTGACAGCCTTTTAACGGAGTTTACAAAAGACCCTGCCGGTTTAACAGAAGCGCAGCAGCAGGGAATGATTTCCGGTATAAAGAATAAAAACCTCTTCTTCAATATCCAACGCACTATAAATGATAATATCAAATTCATGGAAGTAACTCAGCTTACCGCCGATGATATCTCTGAAATGAAAAAACAACAGGTTAAATTTTCTAAAATATGGCGTCAGATTGGCCCCAAACTTGCCGAAGTTTATCTAAGCAAAAAGGAAAGCGCTTTGCAGATTGAACAGACCAACTCTCTTTTTACAAGCTGGAATCTTCTTATCAATAACCAGATTTGGGGAAATGTCGATAAAGCCTTTAAGAGTAAAAACGTAAAAATACTCCCTTATGAAAACGGAACTCAGTTCAGCGACAACATAAAAAGCTATATTCAGGATCAGATTAAGAATCTTCCTACTCTCGGGAAAGACCAGTCTCTCAAGGAATTTCAATTGCTTTCCGATTCTGTGTGGTTCAGCAGTGTAAAAAAAGAATGGGTGCCTGTCCTTATTGATAATAATCTTCTTACCGAAGCTCAGAAAGATACTATTGAAAACAACCTGGCAATGTGGAAAAAACAGGTCGAGCCTCCTTTCTCATTCGGATGGATTTATTTTGCCCTCGGCGGTTTGATTGTTGTTATTGTTATTGTGTTTGTAGTAACGAGCAGGAAAAAAAGAACATTGTAAATAAAAAAGTATTGGAAATAAAAAAAGCCGGTAGGCCAAAAGCCTCCGGCTTTTTTTATTAATGTTGTAACAGCGTCAAAATTCAGTTTCTTCGGTTTTAATTTTTGCCATTATAAAATCCCTGTTCATGAGGGCTATGTTTTTAATTGAAATCCCTTTAGGGCATTCTGCTTCGCATGCATAAGTATTGGTACAGCTTCCGAAACCGAGTTGATCCATCACTTTAACCATCGATTGAACGCGGCGGTAGCGTTCCGGCTGTCCCTGCGGGAGGAGGGCATACTGCGATACTTTAGCTCCGACAAAGAGCATTGCAGATGCGTTTTTACATGCCGCCACGCATGCCCCGCACCCGATGCATTGCGCTGCATCGGTAGCCTCGAGAGCTTTATGTTTCGGCACCGGAATTGAATTTGCATCCGGCACGCCTCCAGTATTAACGGAAACATATCCTCCGGCCTGCATAATTTTATCGAATCCGCTCCGGTCAACCATCAGATCTTTTATTATCGGAAAAGCTTTAGCGCGGAAAGGTTCAATATATATTGTCTCTCCGTCTCTGAAATTGCGCATGTGAAGCTGGCATGTTGCAATTCTCGGTATTGGGCCGTGGGGTTCGCCTTGAATTACAAGTCCGCAGGTTCCGCAAACGCCCTCGCGGCAGTCGCTTTCAAAAGTGACCGGTTCCAGCCCCTGCCTTTCGAGTCCGTCATTCAGTTCATCGAGCATTTCAAGAATTGATGAATCGGGGGAGACGCTTACTTTATATTCTGCAAAACTGCCCGCCGCTTTAGGGCCGGGCTGACGCCATATTTTTAATGTCAAGTTTAATCTATTCCCGTTCATTATTTGTAACTCCTTTGGGCTAGTTTTACATTTTCAAATGTGAGAGGCTCTTTATGGAGATTCCATTTGCCTGTATCTTCAAATTCCCAGGCGGAAACGAAGGCGTAATTTTCGTCATCCCGTTTCGCTTCTCCGTCGGGCATCTGATGTTCAACCCTGAAATGTCCTCCGCACGATTCATTTCTTGTAAGAGCGTCGAGAGCCATCAACTCGCCAAGTTCAAGGTAATCGGCTACTCTGCCCGCCCGTTCAAGGCATTGATTAACATCTTCTGTTTTGCCGACAACTTTAACGTCTTTCCAAAATTCAGCTCTCAGGTCTCTTATCTCCTGAATTGCTTCTTTCAGCCCTTTTTCTTCTCTTGCCATTCCGACTTTATTCCACATTATTCTGCCGAGCGTCTTATGGAAATCGTCAACGGTTCTTTTCCCGTTTATTGACGTAAGTTTCGTAATCATATCTTTAACTTTGTCCGCTTCTTTATTAAAAGCTTCGTGTGTTACGGGCATTACGGACGGTTTATATGAAGCAAGATAATCTCCGATTGTATATGGAATGACAAAGTACCCGTCTGCAAGCCCCTGCATTAAGGCGCTTGCGCCGAGCCTGTTTGCTCCGTGATCTGAAAAGTTTGCTTCGCCGAGCACGAATAATCCTTGTATTGTTGACATAAGATTGTAATCCACCCAGAGTCCTCCCATTGTGTAATGGGGCGCGGGGTAAATTTTCATAGGCTGTTTGTACGGGTCTTCCCCGGTGATAGTCTGATATATTTCAAAGAGGTTTCCGTAACGTTCAGTAATCACTTTTTCACCAAGCCTTCCGATCGCCTCTGAGAAATCGAGATAAACCGCATCCTGTCCCTGTGCGCCTCTTCCTTCATCAACAACTTCCTTTGCGCTGCGCGATGAAATATCTCTCGGTGAAAGATTTCCGTATGAAGGGTATTTTCTTTCGAGGTAATAATCTCTTTCATCTTCAGGAATATCGTTCGGATGCCTCATATCTTTAACTTTTTTCGATACCCATATTCTTCCGTCGTTGCGCAGGCTTTCGCTCATCAATGTCAGTTTCGATTGATTTTCGCCGTGAAGCGGAAGACAGGTGGGGTGAATTTGAGTAAAGCAGGGGTTGCCGAAAGCGGCTCCCTTTTTATGCGCGCGCCATATAGCGGTTGCATTGCAGTTCATTGCGCTCGTTGAAAGGAAGTAGGCGTTTGCATAACCTCCTGTAGCAAGCACAACTGCATGAGCTGAATATTTTTCAATCTCTCCTGTAAGAAGGTTTCTTACAATAATTCCTTTCGCGGTTCCGTCTTCAACAACAATTTCCAGCATTTCGCGGCGCGCAAAAACCTGAACTCTGCCGAGATTAACCTGACGGTTCAATGCGCTGTATGCGCCGAGCAGAAGCTGCTGCCCTGTAATGCTTTTTGAATAGAACGTTCTTGATACCTGCGCTCCGCCGAATGAACGGTTATCAAGCAATCCGCCGTATTCTCTTCCGAACGGCACTCCCTGAGCAACGCACTGATCAATAATATTATTGCTTACTTCGGCAAGCCGGTAAACGTTTGCTTCGCGCGCCCGGTAGTCGCCTCCTTTAACAGTATCGTAAAAAAGGCGGTAAACCGAATCGCCGTCGTTCTGGTAATTCTTAGCGGCATTAATGCCTCCCTGCGCGGCAATGCTGTGCGCGCGGCGCGCGCTGTCGTGGAATGTAAACGCCTTTACTTTATAGCCGAGTTCGCCGAGCGTTGCAACCGCAGAAGCGCCTGCCAGGCCTGTGCCTACCACGATTATTTCGTACTTCCTTTTATTAGCAGGGTTGATAAGCTTCATATTGAATTTATGGCTCGTCCACTTATCTTTAATGGGCCCTTCGGGTATTTTAGATTCAAGTTTAATCATTATCTGCCTCCGTAAAAAAATAAAAAGTAAATAGGTATTGAAGCAAAACCGGCGGCCATAATTATCGAGTATATCGTGCCGAGGGCTTTAATTAACGGAGAATATTTGTTGTGGTTCCATCCGAAAGTCTGGAATGCGCTCTGGAATCCATGATTAAGATGCATTCCAAGGAGGAACATTGCGGCTATATATAGAATTGAATACCAGGGTACCTGGAACCAGTCAACCAGAATATAAAAAAGATTTCCTTCTTCTCCTCCGCTGAAATTAAATTTGTACCAGATAGTCTGGAGATGCAATACAAGGAAAATAAAAATTATGCTTCCGGTAATGAACATCGTTCTTGAAAATAGGGTGCTGTTTTTTGAAGCTGCATTTACAGTGTAATTTACCGGTCTGGCCTTTTTGTTCTGGTACCAGAGGCGTATTCCATTATAAATATGCAAAAGGAATATAGACGCAAGTATTATTTCGATAACCCGGATAACCGGTTTAACAATACCAAGAGCGCCTACATATCCGTTAAAAGCCTGCTCGCCCCAATAAAGAGTCATATTGCCGATAAAATGAATTATCAGGAATAACAGCAGGCAGGTTCCGGTTACGGCCATTATAAATTTTTTGCCGATTGATGAATTTAAACTATTCAGGAGCCAGCCCATTATTTCTCTCCTATGTTTATTTTTTTTGTCTAAAGGTTTGTCTTGTGCATACGATTAAAAATTCTTTTTTCAGTCAATTTAATTTTTACCGTTTGCTTGTTTTCTAATCACAAAATAAGATTTCCATTTTTAAGAAACAAAAAAAGTAAATACTTTTTTAAAAATTCTTCCTTTGACGCATTTATTTTTAAGTTAAAAAGGTTCGTGCTCTGGATAATATTAGTGAAAAGTCAAAAGTGAAAAAAGTCAAATGTGAAACGAAAAACGTCAGACGGGTAATATTTAGTTTTGACTCAAATAGTAGGAAATAAAGTGTCCGGTTTCCAGTTTCCAGTGAAAAAATGCCTGCCATCCAAATTCCAATGTCAGGTGTAAAAATACTTCTCATTCAGTTTCCGATGTTCATTTATTTTCAAATAAAAGAAGAAAAAAATGGCATGCCGTAATTTTCTGAGAAAGAAAAATTTCACATTCATCGAGCAATCGGCAATAAAATCAGGGTTGACTTGAAAGCAATGAAGCAATTGTACTAAAAATAGTTCCGGGTTGTGGACAGATTATAATTTCCTATAGAAAAAAATATTTATTGGTGTTTGGTTTACCTTCTCTTCTTCTTATATTTCTCCCGGTTCTTTTCAATTTTTTTACGGCGCAAAAAGCTTAATAGGGAAAACGGTGTAAAACCGCTGCTGCCCCGCAACTGTAATGGACCTAATCTTAGGCAGTATGCCACTGGAGCAATCCGGGAAGGCGCTGAAAGATGTTCTAAGCCAGGAGACCTGCCGTAAAATTCTTTAAATCGTCCTTCGCGGGTGAGGATAGATTAACAAAATACGGTTAATCACAACCTTTTTCACTTATTTCCTAACCCCCGAAGTTACTTAATAACTATTAAAAGGAGTAACTTCTATGAAACATTTTTTTCTCTTAACATTATTATTTATTTCCTCTTTTGCCTATGCGCAAAAAGACACAATGAATACCTCTCTTTCCGAAGTTGTTGTTTCTGCAACGCGTATTCCAACTTCGGCAATCCAGCTTGCAAGTTCGTTTACATTAATTAACAGTTCGGAAATTGCAGGTAAACAAAAATCCGGCGTTATTGATCTTTTGCGTGAAGCGCCCGGAATGGCGGCCGTACAATCGGGCGGACCCGGAGCAATGAGCAATATTTTTATGAGAGGCGCAAATACGAACCATACCCTTGTTGTCCTCGACGGGGTTGTATTGAATGATCCTTCTTCCGTAAACGGCGCTTATGATTTTTCATCTCTTTCAACTGATAATATTGAAAGGATTGAGATTGTCCGAGGGCCGCAAAGCACTCTTTACGGTTCCGATGCAATTGCTGGAATAATAAATATCTTTTCTCGGCCACCTTCGGAAGGTTTTAAACTGTATTTGAATGCAGAAACAGGATCGAATAATCTTTATAAAGGAAATTTCTCTGTATCCGGTAAAACAGGCGTTCTAAGCTATGACATTAATTATATGAAATTAAAAACAGACGGCATTTCGGCTGCAAGCGCGGAATACGGCAATACCGAAAAAGATAAATTCGAAAGTAATCTGTTCGCATCCAATTTAAGAGTAAATATTTCATCCGGTTTAACGGCAGGATTGATATACCGTTATACAAAAAGCAAGGCAGACCTTGACCAGAATGAAAAACTTGGAGATGATCCGAATTACAGAACCGATTTTGAAGAACATCTTATGAGAAGCACAATTGACGCCGAAATAATTAAAGGGGGATGGGAGGCAACTCTCGGGTTCTCAAGTATAAGAAAAATAAGCCATACAATAGACGATATTGACGATCTTCATCCATCCGTTTCTTCATATTCTTTCAATAATTCTACAAGGACAAAATTCGATCTTCAGAATAACTTCTACTTTTTTGAAAACAACAGCATAATTCTTGGTATTGAAACAGGAGTTGAAAAGGCAAATACAAATTATTATTCTGAAAGTTCCTGGGGCCCGTATTATTCGGAATTTCCAGAGCAAAGCATCAGAACTACAGGAATATATATTCAGGATCAGTTCAGTATTGCGGAGAATATGCATAGTTCTATCGGCTTGCGATATGATCATAACGAAAAATTCGGAGGAGAAGCTACATTCCGTATAGCCCCTTCATATTTTATTCAGGCAACGGGAACCAAAATCAAAGCGACTTACGGAACCGGTTTTAAAGCTCCTTCTCTTTATTATCTGTTTGATCCAATTTACGGCAATGCCGGTTTGAAACCTGAAAAAAGCAGGGGATGGGACGCTGGCGTTGAACAATATCTCTTTAATTATAAATTTTCCCTCGGCGTTACTCTTTTCGGAATATCTTTTAACGATATGATAGGTATGGATGCAAATTATAAGGCTATTAACATAAATAAGGCCGAATCAAACGGAGTTGAAGCTTATATAAACTATTCCGGGCCTTTTACGCTTAAAGCAAATTATACTTATACTTACGCTGTGGATAAAAGCGATAACAGTAGCGAAAAAGGCCTCAGATTAATCAGAAGGCCGATGCATAAGGCTTCTCTCGAGGCGCAATATAGCTTTTTCGGATATTTGAATGTTATTGCTTCTCTTATCTATACGGGAGAAAGAGAAGACAAGGATTATTCCGGTTATACTGCCGTAAGGGTTACCTTACCCGATTATTCTCTTTTAAATGTTTCAGCTTTCTATAAAATTACAAGTTATTTTACCCTCAAAGCAAGGATTGATAATATGTTTGATAAATATTATGAAGACGTTCTTTATTATGGAAGTATGGGTAGAAATTTCGCAGTTGGATTTGTTATTAATTGTTTTTAATTAAAACGATATTTTGCCCGGTTTACGGCTGAGCCGTTCCGGGCTGAGAGGCGCAGAGACGAAACTTACTATGTTTCTGCGCTTCTATGTTGCGTTAAATCTTTCAATGGATGGTTCTCGCCTGATTACGCAAATAGGTTAAGTTCTCCATAATACAATAAAGTAAAGCAAAACGCGGAACAATCCGCGGGATTTCATCGAAATATACGGTATAGCAGCAGTCGTTAGAGGAGGGGATGTGAATGTTTTGGAATTATTCTCCCCGGGTCTTCGACCGCGGGGCTAAAATAATGCCACCCACTCCGCGGGTTGAATAACGGAAATCGCAAACAGCGGATTCAATCGCGGGGAAAAGGAAAACATCTAATAATGTGTAACCGGTTTATAGGTTTGCAGAAATCAAACACCGTAGGGGGCGGGTATGTCTGGTAAATATGCACATTGTTATGGTCAATCTACACCTATAGAATTAATATTTTGTAAAAAATAAAATTATTTTTATAAAACAATTGCATTATTTTTTTTTTTCGGTAGTTTGCCAGTGATTCCAATTTGAACATTTTGTAACCGGCCGC
>Ga0153915_10004736_pt1 | contig 12581 bp, 14 predicted proteins | sample Opewatmetagenome_2_FD_107003 | JGI IMG/M metagenome (GOLD analysis project Ga0153915, IMG submission 107003) | Freshwater wetland microbial communities from Ohio, USA - Open water 3 Core 3 Depth 3 metaG | ecosystem: Environmental > Aquatic > Freshwater > Wetlands | place: USA: Ohio, Lake Erie... | reverse complement strand
GTGCAGTTTCTTCTCAGTTCCGAGGCCTCTATTAAAAAAATTACTATTCGTAAAGAAAAGGAATGGATTGATATTCCTTACAAAATAAATGGAAAAGATTCTCTGCTTCTTTCGTGCGCCGGAATATTTGAAGACAGCGCAAAGTATCCGGTCAGGTTTGAGTATTCTATGCCCGCCGGAAAATTCAATGATACTATGCTTATGCTCGACCGTGGAAACAGGTGGTATCCGTTAATTATGGATCAGGTCGCTTCTTTCAAATTATACTGCGAAGCTCCTAAAGGATGCGCCGTTCTTTCTGCGGGGAATTTAATAAGCAAAAAAGAAGGGACAAAAGAAGTCTATATTTACGAAAGCAAAACACCGGTATTTAAAATACCTCTTTTAATTTATAACCCTGCCAAATACAAAAAAGTATCAAACAAAATATTTGATTTATATCTGCTTGCTTCCAATCCAGTTGAAGGCAGGGAACTGCTCGGTAAAATAGAAAAGGCATTCTGCTATTTCAGCAGCGCAATAGGAGCATATTCTTATGAAAGGCTGTCAATAATTGAGATCCCATATTTCCCCGGAGTAAATACAGGGAGCGGGCTAATAATGGCGGGTATGCAATCCATAGAAGCCGCAATAAAGGGGGATGATGATATAATTAATTTATCGGCGGCTCTTCAGTGGTTCGGCGCAGGGGTGTTCGCAAAATATGGCGGAAAAGGCTTTCCTTTCCTTACAATTACTCTTCCTAACTATCTCTGTTTAATGTTTGAGCGCAGCGATAAAGGGGAAGAATTTTATGAGAATGAATTGAAACAGATTTTAGAAAAGTATAAAGAAATTGCAGGTAAAGAAAACGATATTCCATTGCTGGATATTAGCGCTCCCAACACAAGAGAAAAGGGAATTATTCTTTATGCAAAAGGGCCGTATATTTTAAGCAGAATTGAAAAGATAGCCGGGGCGGAAAGGTGGAAGAACATCTTAAGAAATTTATACGAAAAATATAAAGGTAATATCCTTACATATGAAGAATTTGAAAAACACCTTGCAAGGGATGAAGAGCAGGAAAGCGTAATTCCTTTATTCCGTAAGATGATGAGTGAAAAAGGAATGCCAAGTAAATAAATCAGCAGATAGTCCTTTATACAGATTAGTAAAAAACGGCAAATCGCAATGCTGCATTCAGCCTTCTATGTTCTTCTGTTTTGAAGAAACTTAGCAACGTCCGAGAAGGTGAAATTACCGATAGAAATTGAAGAACAAAGAAAGAATATAATGGAACTTTCAAAATGGATAAAATCCCTGATAAAATAAAAGAGATAGTTAAAAGATATATTAAATTGCTGGATGAAAACAATATTCAGCTTAAAGAAGCATATCTATTCGGAAGCTGCGCTAACGGCCAATGCCGGAGGATGGAGCGATATTGACATTGCACTGGTTTCAGATCCTTTTGAAGGAATAAGAATGAAAGACCGGGATAAAATTAGGAAAATCACTCTTTCGGCCAGTTCAAAACTGGAAGCTATACCATTTAACACGAATGATTTTTCTCTTGCTGATCCTTTTGCAAGAGAGATAATGGAAACGGGGATTAAACTTATTTAATATGCCATTTGATTTGTTCCGAAGTTCCGAAATCGGTTTAATAATCGGCATAAACTGCTCCCTTTTCGCATATCAACATTATATCATAATTATGATAAAGTCAGGTGACGTATCATAACCAATCATAAAAATCTGTGTCCTATTTCCCCCAAAATTAATCCCTTTTTTGTATATTTCACTGCCAATAATAAAGAGAAAAGAATGAACACAGTAAACATTGCAGAGAAATTCGGTAAATTCAACGAATTCTGTACACCAAAGATAATTGCAGAATGCAACGGGCAGCTGATTAAGTTAACAAAGATCAACGGGGAATTTGTCTGGCATAAGCACGAAAAGGAGGATGAAACATTTATTGTTTACAAAGGGGCAATAATAATAGATTTCAGGGATAAATCGGTAGAAGTAAATGAAGGGGAGCTTATCGTTGTTCCTAAAGATACTGAGCATAAGCCAAAAGCCAAAGAAGGGGAAGCATGGGTTATGCTTATCGAACCCGCCCAAACTTACCACACAGGCAATGTAAAAAATGAAATGACGGTTGAAAATCAGGAATGGATTTAGTTTTCTGCCGTTTTTTAATCCCGGGCGTAATGCGGGTCACAATAAAACCGTAAATATTCAAGTTTTGACCATTCTGTGCGATAATAAACTGTAACAGAATATAGGTGTACTATGTCCGCTATTGAAGGGATAAGCAGCGTAAGCAGCATACTTTCGGAAGATTTTTCGGGCGTAAAAAAAGTAAAGAAAGAAAAAGAACAAAAAGATACAATTGAAATTTCCAATACATCGAAAGCATTTGCCAAGTTAGATAAATTCTTAAATCTAGGGCGCCCCGACCGCCTTGATACAACAGATTTAAACGATGCGGAAAAAAAAGAATTTTTGAAAATGCTTTCCACTCTTTTACAGAAAGGGATTGTCGGTTATGAAATAATTGAAGTGAATGGGAAACCGGAAAAACATTACATAGTAAATGAGATAGGAGATGAAAGGCTTTACGGGAAAAAGCTGTATAATAAGCCGGGGTATTATAAAGATTAAAAAACGAGGTTAACAAGAGCGCCGTTTGCATTCATGCGGGTCAAACGGTAGGTGCTTTTAATTCTTTCTGTTACAAGTTCATCGGCGGTAAAAGAGGTTTTCTTTTCAGGCTGAGGAGTCATATCGCTTAAAACAATATAATATCCTTTGCCTGTGGTTTCTTTTGCAGGAGCTTCTTCCTGTTCATCGGAAGCTTCGTAATAATCCGAAAAAGATTTCTGGCCGTTTCCTTTCTCTTTTGTTTTCTGTGTTTCGTTGAAAGGTTTATCGGCGTTTGAAGTCCCGGAAAGCGGAACACTCGATAAATATCTGTAATCGTAAGAAGTTATATTGTTTTTATTTTCGTAAGCATCGGCTGTAATTCCGCCGTTCTTGTCCTCGGAAATGGCGTTATCAATTGTGCCGGAATTTATAAGCGAAGAAACTTCGGAAACGCGCTTAATTGTGGAGGAATCGGAAACTACTCTGATATATCCGCCGTACATATTTAGATCTGTAACAGGGGAAATCGTCATATTTTGCTCCTTTCAATATGAACTTTACCAATTTCTTGAAAATAAATCAAGGAGAAAATTGAGTTATAAAACAATTAGGCGCTTAAATGCGTCAAATCACATGTTTTCTTTTTGCAAAGGAAATAATAAGTAAGTAGTTTTGAAGAACGAATTGAGGTGCGTTTGGAAAAAGAGAAAATTATTGAATTGACCGGACTGACAAAAAAGTTTAAGGACTTGGTAGCGGTAGATAGTTTAAATTTAAATGTTTATAAGGGGGACGTCTTTGGTTTTCTGGGGCCGAATGGAGCCGGTAAAAGCACCACAATAAGAATGATGCTTTCCCTAATAAAACCGACAAGAGGGGAAATTAAACTTTTCGGCAAATCATTAAATGAAAACCGGATTGAAATACTTCGCAAAATAGGGGCTATTGTTGAAAAGCCTGATTTCTATCTTTACCTCTCCGCTTACAAAAATCTTGAAATTCTCGGTAAAATTTCAGGCACCGATGTATCGGAAAAGAAAATTATGGAACATCTTGAGCTTGTAGGCCTCGAGAAAAGATATAAAAGTAAAGTAAAAACATTTTCACACGGAATGAAACAAAGGCTTGGGCTGGCTCAGGCTCTTCTGCACGATCCGGAATTAATAATTTTGGATGAACCGACAACCGGGCTTGATCCGCAGGGAATGAAAGAAGTACGCGACCTTGTACTCTATCTAAGTAAAGAAAAAGGAAAAACTGTTTTTCTTTCTTCTCATATATTAAGGGAAGTAGAGCTTATAGCATCAAGAATGATAATTATTAATAAAGGTTCCGCTCAAGTTGAAGGCAATGTTAAAGATCTGCTCGATTCGCAGAATGTAAGCGTTTTGCTTGAAGCGGATAAACCGGATGAAGCGGTCAATCTTATTGAAGCGTCCATATGGAAAGGGAGAATAACATCCAGGAGCGGGAATGAAATTGTTCTTACTGCTCCGAAAGAAACTCTCGCGGCGTTAAACAAATACCTTGTCGAAAATAAAATTGAAGTAAGCGCATTTGTTCCTTCAAGATCGCTTGAAGAATACTTTTTGAAAATTACCGAAGGAGAGGGCAAATGATAAAATTAACGGTAATTGAACTACAGAAGATTTTTAAAAAATGGCGCACCTATATTGGATTTGCGGCAATCGGGCTGTTGACTGCAATAGTCCAGATATCTTTATATTTTGAAGGGAGCAAATATGTAAGCATGGCAACCCGCTCCTTTAAAGATCAGTTTGTAATGAGCGGGGACTTGATGAACGGATACTTTATTGCAAATATGATTTTAAATGGACTTTTTGTGCACATCCCGTTTCTCATTGTTCTTGTCGGGGGAGACCTGCTGGCAGGGGAAGCCACGGCAGGCACATACAGAATGCTTGTAACAAGGCCGGTATCCAGATTCCAGATTTTAGCGGCAAAATTCCTGGCGGGAAATATATATGTTTTATCGATGATTGCCTGGCTGGCGTTTACAAGCCTGGGAGTGAGCATTCTTATTTTCGGTTCGGGTGAAATGATGATCTTAAGCAACGGCATTACAATTCTTGCGGCGGATGATATACTATGGAGATTTGCCGGCGCTTATATGGTCTCTTTTATTTCCCTTTCAACAATATTTTCTCTTTCGTTTTTATTTTCTTCCCTTGTTGAGAATGCAATCGGGCCCATTGTTGCAACAATGGCGGTGCTTGTAATACTTCTTCTTCTTTCAACAATGGAAATAGGCATTCTGAAAGATATTAAGCCCTATTTGTTTCCCGCGCATATGGGTCTATGGTCTAATTATTTTTCCGATCCTGTTGATTACTCTGAATTAACTAAATCCGCCGGAATACTGCTTGCCCACACAGCTGTATTTTTCGGAGCGGCGGCCTGCATTTTTCAAAAGAAAGATATTTTATCATAGGTGATTTATGAAAAAAATAATTTTGTTTTTTCTTCTCGGAATAAATATCTGCGCCCAGGCGCCCGACCCTAAAAAAATACTGAAAGAAGTGGAAAATAAATTTTCAAAAGTAAAAGACTATTCCGCCGACGCATCAATTAAGCTGGATGTGCCTTTTGTTAAAATGCCCGATAGAAAAGTGAAAATATATTTTAAACAACCCAATAAAACACAATTCGAATCGAAAGAATTTGCAATGCTTCCGAAAATGGGGCTTGATTTCAACCCTTCAATGCTTCTTAAAGAAGATTATATCTCGGTTTATGTAAAACAGGACGTTATCGAAGGGAAAAAGATGGATGTTATAAATCTTATTCCGCAAAGCGATACTGCAAAAGTGAAATTTATAAAGCTATGGATAGACGCTGTAGATAAAGTAATTAAAAGGCTTGAAACCGCTCCAGATAAAGGGGGGCTTGTAACTTCAGAATTAAGTTATGGAAGTGAAATTAATTACGGCCTTCCCTCGAAAATGATATTTTCAATGGAATTCGGGGGAGTTAAGATGCCCGGCAATATGAAAAATCTAACTAAAAAAGAAGGGGAAAAGCAGGAAAATAAGGGCTCTGTAACAGTTGAATATTCCAATTATCAGATAAACAAAGGGATTGACGATAAAATATTTTCCAAAAAGAAGAATTAATATTCATTATATTCGCAAAAGAATGAATAAATATATGTTTTCGAATGAAGGAAACAAATAAAAATCCGGGCCTTTTAGGGGAGGAAATTGCCTGCGGCCTTCTGAAAGAAAAAGGATATGATATTGTGAAGCGTAATTTCCGTTTTGGCCACGGGGAAATAGATATAATTGCCAAAAAAGATGAAATGCTCGTTTTTGTCGAAGTAAAAACAAGAACAAATGATGAATTTGGCCCCCCGGAAATGGCGGTAACAAAATCGAAGCAAAAACAAATAATAAGAATTGCAAAAGCATATCTGTATGTAAACAATATAACTGAAATTCAGTGCAGGTTCGATATTATTGCCGTTCTGATGGAAAATTTCAATAATCCGGCGGTTAATCACATTGAAAATGCTTTTATCGATATGTAAACCGCAATATTTTTTCTTATCGCCGGCAATGCGTAAATTTGAATTGTTAAAATAAAGAGATAAATGAATCTACCCCGCATAATATTTAAAGGGAAACTGACCGGAACGGAGAAATTATACAATTTTTTTGCCACTCTTTCGGGGCTTACAATCTTCACTATGGAGTTTTTCAAATATGTCTTTACTCCCCCTTTTGAGATTGCCGAAATAAAAAAACATATGAATGAGCTTGGCGTTAAAACTTTTCCGATAGTAAGCATTACAGGGCTTATAATAGGGCTCGTTATAACCATGCAGAGCCAGCCTACAATGCAGCGCTTCGGAGCAACCGATTTTCTTCCTGCGATGGTTTCTATATCGGTAATCAGAGAGCTTGGACCGGTAATTACTGCGCTTATATTTGCGGGAAGAGTAAGTTCAGGCATAGGTGCCGAACTCGGCTCTATGAGAGTTACTGAACAGATTGATGCAATGGAAGTTTCGGCAATAAATCCTTTCAAATATCTTGTCGTTACAAGGGTTATTGCAACAACATTAATCCTTCCCATATTGACAATTTATGTTATTATGATAGCAATCTTCGGCGGTTATATTGCGGTTATAATTACCGAAAATATGAATTTTGCCTATTATCAGTCTTCCGTTATAAATGCCGTTCAATTCGGCGATTTAATTCCCGGCATTACAAAAACTTTTGTCTTCGGATTCATAGTGGGCATCGTAGGGGCGTATAAAGGATATACCGCCGACGGGGGAACCGAGGGAGTAGGAAAAGCATCTACTACTTCAGTCGTTCTTTCTTCTCTCTTAATTTTAATTTTCGATACAATTCTTGTTAAAGTTACTTTATGGATATGGCCGACAATATAATAGTAAAAGTAGAAAATCTTTCAAAGGGATTTGACGGGTTTCCGGTGCTTGACGACGTTTCTCTTTCAGTGAACAAGGGGGAAAATCTTGTCGTATTCGGAAAAAGCGGCACTGGCAAAAGCGTTCTGCTGAAATGTATTATCGGGCTTATGAAACCGGAAGAAGGAAGAGTTTTTGTGCATGGCGCAGACGTGTTGAATATTCCTCTTAAAGAGCTTAATGAAATAAGAAAAAATATCGGCTTCTTGTTTCAGGGAGCGGCTTTATACGATTCGATGTCGGTAAGGCAGAATCTGGAATTTCCGTTAAAAAGACATTTCAATTATTCACAGAAAGAAATAGATAGTAAAATACACCGCGCACTTGAAGTGGTTTCTTTAACGGAAGCAGTCGATAAAATGCCTTCGGAATTATCAGGCGGCATGAAAAAAAGAATCGGCCTTGCAAGATCGATTATTACAGAACCTCAGCTTATGCTTTATGATGAGCCCACCACGGGGCTCGACCCGATTACTTCAAAAGAGATAAGCGAGCTTATAATTAATCTGCAGAACCAGTTTCGGATGACGTCGATAGTTGTAACGCACGATCTGATGTGCGCAAAAATTATTGCCGATAGGGCAATCTTTCTTAAAGAAGGAAAAGTGGCTTATGAGGGAAGCATCGATTCCCTTACTGGCTCTAAAGATAAATTTTTGATTAACTTTTTCAGTTATGATTTGGTAAAAGAATCATAGGAGTTTAAATGTTTAAGCAATTTGAAGGCGCAAGACTCGGCATCTTTATTTTTGTCGGCACTATTTTTCTCGTATTGACTATCCTTCTTCTGGGCAACAAGGAATCTCTTTTTGTAAGCACAATAAAGATAAAAACATATTTTGACCGTGTTGAAGGGCTTAAGAAAGGAGCTCCTGTGCGCTTAAGCGGGTACGACATAGGAAGCGTAAGCGGAATTAACCTCGCAAATGATGCCACCGGAAAGGTGGAAGTCCTGATGAGGATTGACGAGGCGTATATTAAATTTATTCGCATCGACAGCAAAGCATCAATCGAAACAGAAGGCCTTGTAGGAAAAATGCTTGTTACGGTTACCCCCGGATCTACAGATAAAGAAATGGTTTCCGAAGGGAGTGTAATTCAATCGAGAGCGCCTATTAATCTCGCCGAAATATTTCAGGAAACAAACTCCATAATGATTAATGTGAAGAATTTTACAAAGAATTTTGCGGATATAGTTTTGAAAGTTAATAACGGGGAAGGTTCAATAGGAAAACTTGTTAATGATGACAGGCTTTATAATTCAGTCGCCGGGGTGGTGAGTTCAGCAAATAGAAGTTTAAATGAAATTACGGAAAAAATGAAAGAGATATCGAATATGTTTACTGGGCTTTATGGAAATATGCAGAATATATCATCAAATATTGATGTGGCGACAAAAGATGTAAAAGGAATTGTAAGCGATGTAAGAGGCGGCAAAGGAATTCTCGGGGCTATGCTTAACGATACTACTTCATACGATTCAGTCAGAACGATAATTAATAATTTTACCTCCGCATCGGGAAATGTTGTAAAGATTGCCGAAAAACTTTCTGAAAATATGGAAGCTCTTAAGCATAACTGGCTGTTTAAAAATTATTTTGAACAAAGAGGCTACTGGGATAAAGCCGATTATGAAAAAGAACTTGATAAGAAATTGAAAGAGATTAAGGCGCAAACAGAATTGCTGGATAAAAAAATGGAAGAACTGAAAACGCTTGAAAAAAAGGCAGGGGCAAAGTAAGCAGTCTTAAAATAAATCGGCCGGAAGTCTTTCCCGGGCGGATTAACGCAGCCCTATATTATATAAAATAGCCGGATTTCCTTTACTGACATTTCTATTTTGGCGTATCTATGACATTTTTACTTTGGTATTACAACATTAAAACTTTTAAGTCAGGGCGGCTTGAAGGTGACAAAGATAAATGTTATTTTATAAGAGTTAAAGGGGCGGGTTTTTATATGCAGCATTCAGAAGAACCTTTCTGTGTTTGCACTATTCTGATGAATTTAAAGGCGCCGGCATTCAATCCTTTGTTATTCAAAGGATTACCGGGCGGCACAATGGGAAAATTTAGGCGGAAGGAAACATTAATACCGGCTCTCCTTTTTATTTTAAATTACAATAGTTGGGAATATGAGCTCTAAATTAATTCTATTAATTGAGGATAATCAGGACGATATCGACCTGACAATACGCGCGTTCAAGAAGAACAATATTTTAGCCGACATAATTGTTCTTGACGACGGGCAGAAAGCGATTGATTATATTGCCGCTCTTAACGGAGGGACTAAAATGCCCGATGTGATTTTTCTCGATTTAAAACTACCGAAAAAGAACGGACTGGATGTTCTAAAATTTATAAGAAATGAAAAGAAGAATAAAATTCCTGTTGTTGTTTTAACTTCGTCGGTTGAAGAAAGCGATCTCATTCATGCTTATTCTCTCGGGGCAAACAGCTACATAAGAAAACCGATCGACTTTCTACAATTCATTGAAAATATTCAAATAATCAGCCGTTACTGGCTTACAATTAATCAGGCTTGTCCAGGGTTATCCAACAATTAAACCTGTAAGCTTTTACTCCTGATTTCTTGAAACGATAAAAACACCTGCTGGTCGTATTTAAGGGAATTTCTTTTTCCAAATCCTTTCCTGACTTCTCTTTTTTATTTATTATTAGTCAGGATTATTTTGAGGTTTATCTTGTTTATCAGGAATTCAGAGAAAACTGCCATTGTTTTTAAGGAAAAAAGAATAAGCTACACAATTTTGTTGAAAAGCATAGATTATTATTCAAAATTATATGCTGGCAGGAAGGTAAAGAAGATAGGCATTTATGCGCCTAACCGGCCTGAATGGGTATTTGCTTTTTTCTCGGCATGGAGAAATAAATGCATTCCCGTACCTATTGACCATCTTTCGCAGCCCGATGAAGTTGCGTTTATCTTGAATGACTGCCGTCCCGAAATTATTTTTATCTCAAAAGATTTGATGGAAAAATTTTCCTTTGTGGTTACCAAGCTTAAATATGAAATTACAATTATTGTTCTTGAAGACCTTAATGAAGATGTAAGGCTTTTTGAGCCGGTTGAAATAACGGGAGGCGGAACTGACGATACATCCGTTATAATATACACTTCCGGCACAACGGCAAATCCCAAAGGAGTTATGCTTTCTTACGGAAATATTCTTTTTAATATCGAAGCGGTATCCGATATAATTCCTATTTTCACCGATTTCAGGAATGTCCTTGTTTTGCTTCCGATTCATCATGTGCTCCCTCTTGTGGGAAGCATAATTGCTCCGCTTAAAGCTCACACGACGATTGCATTTGCCCCCTCGATGGCCGCAGAAGATATTATTGCAACGTTAAAGGAAAATAAAATAGCAATAATTATTGGCGTTCCCCGTCTTTATGAAGCTATCGGGAAAGGGATTGTAGATAAAATAAATAAAAGCACAGCCGCAAAGATTCTATTTAAGCTCGCAAAAAAAATCGATTCCCCCGCATTCTCGAAAAAAGTTTTTAAACAGGTGCATGATAAATTCGGCGGAAAAGTTGAATATATGGTCTCGGGGGGAGCAAAGCTTAATGAAGACATAGGACGGGATTACAGGGCGCTCGGTTTTGAAATTCTTGAAGGATACGGTATGACCGAAGCCGCGCCTATGATTACTTTTACCCGTCCCGGAAGATGGGTAATTGGTTCTGCGGGAGAAATTATGCCCCGTATGAAAGTGGAAATAAGAAACGGGGAAATTACCGCGTACGGAAAAAATATTATGCAGGGGTATTATAACCGTCCCGATGAAACCGAGCAGGCAATTAAGGATGGATGGCTTTATACAGGGGATACCGGCTATGTTGATGAAAAAGGATATGTTTATCTTACCGGGCGTTCTAAAGAATTAATTGTCCTTTCCAACGGAAAGAAAATTAATCCCGAAGAGATAGAAAAGAAAATAAAACAGGAATCGGAACTTGTTGCCGAAGTTGCGGTATTCAACAGAAACGAATCACTTTGCGCGGCGATATATCCCGATTTCAGAAAACTGAATGAACAATCGGTTCTGCATATAGAAGAAAAAATGAGATGGGAAGTAATTGATAAATACAATCAGAATTCCTCGCCGTCCAAAAAAATATCGAAATTTTATATATGTAAAGATGAACTTCCGAAGACAAGGCTCGGAAAAATTCAGCGGTTTAAGCTTGCCGCAATTATAGACAATATTTCATCCGATAAAAAAACGAAGAAAGCAGAACCTGAATTTGAAGAATATATCGTTATTAGGGATTTTCTAAAGGAACAGAAAAAAAGCGACATTCACCCTGATGACCACCTTGAACTTGATCTCGGCCTCGATTCTCTCGATAAGGTAAATCTGCAGGTCTTTCTTGAATCTACATTTGGCGTTAATGTTCAGGAGGATGTGTTGATTCATCATTCGACAGTTGAAAGGCTTTCTGCTTTTATGAAAGAGAAAAAGAATAAGCTTACGGTTGAAACTGTAAAATGGGCTGAAATTCTTAAGGAAAAAATAGAACTTAAACTTCCCAAAAGCTGGTTTACCCAGAATCTGATTAAACATACGGCAATGGTGTTCTTTAAACTCTATTTCCGACTTAAAGGGGAAGGGATTGAAAATATACCCGACGGGCCTTTTATTCTTGCCCCCAATCACCAGAGTTATTTCGACGGTATGTTCGTATCGGTCTATCTGAAAAATAAAATATTCAAGGATACTTATTTTTATGCAAAGGAGAAGCATGTTAAAAATCCCCTTCTCCGCGCTATTGCCAACAGAAATAATGTCATTATAATGGATATAAATAAAGACTTGAAAGAATCCCTTCAGAAACTTGCGGCAGTATTAAGAAAAAAGAAAAACATTATCATCTTTCCGGAAGGGACAAGGTCGCAGACCGGAAAACTGGGAGAATTTAAAAAAGCGTTTGCAATTCTAAGCCGGGAGCTTAATGTGCCGGTTGTTCCCGTTTCAATTGAGGGGGCAAATAAGGCAATGCCGAAAGGAAGTATACTTCCCCGCCCATGGAAAAAAATAAATATTAAATTCCATAAACCGGTTTATCCCGAAGGGCACAATTATGATACGCTTACCGAGCTTGTTTTCAGGCGGCTTTCAGGGGAGTTCTAAAATTATTCTTTACCTTGTCTTTGAACCTGTATCAAGGGACTATAATTCTGGGCAGTATAGGTTACGATCCAATATCCTTGGGGATTTATACAAGGCTTGCCTGAAAAAAGGAATTATTAAGAAAATGCAAACTTGAGCAACATTTTTATTATTTTTCTTAATTATAATAAAGAAAATATAATGTCCGGCAACAATAATAAAATAGTGGTAAAAGGCGCGCGCCAGCATAACCTGAAAAACCTGAATCTTGAAATACCCCGCAATAAACTGGTGGTTTTTACGGGAGTAAGCGGAAGCGGAAAATCATCCCTTGTTTTCGATACGATATAT
>Ga0153915_10004735_pt1 | contig 12581 bp, 9 predicted proteins | sample Opewatmetagenome_2_FD_107003 | JGI IMG/M metagenome (GOLD analysis project Ga0153915, IMG submission 107003) | Freshwater wetland microbial communities from Ohio, USA - Open water 3 Core 3 Depth 3 metaG | ecosystem: Environmental > Aquatic > Freshwater > Wetlands | place: USA: Ohio, Lake Erie... | reverse complement strand
AGGAAAGATATACTAAGGAGATGATAGATAAACTGGTCGGGCCCGAGTTCCCGAAGGAGTTCCAGCCCTTTCTGGAAGGGACGTCATCGGCCTATTACAGGATACTCGACAGCGTGCTGACCAAAAAACCATATCCAGTCAGGACCATTATCGCGCCGGGCACCCAACCCAGCGTCAGCACACGAGGGACAAAAAGGGTTATCGAGGCGCTCAAAAACGTGGACTTTTATGTGGTTGTGGATGTTACGCGCACGGCAGATATGAATTACGCAGATATTGTCCTCCCTGTTGCCACCCCCTATGAGATCGACCACCCCTTCGGGACCAGGGGAAACACAATTATGCCCAGAAACAGGGTTATTGAGCCCCTGGGAGATTATAAATCCATCTTTGAATTTTTCCTGGACCTGGGGCAGGCAATGGGGTACGGCGCAGACTTCTGGAACGGAAACATCGATGAATGCATGGACTATCAACTGGCGCCCCTGGGGATAACGGTGGATGACCTTAGAAGGCACCCTGAGGGCATTGAGTTGAAGGTCCAGACTCAGGGCGCGCCGTCGGAAAGGACCTATAAAAATTATGATGCGATCTTTAACGCAAAAAGCCCGAGGCTTTCGGGCGCACCCTATCTGCCCCACGGCAAGGTAGAGATCTATAATACGTCGTTTGAGGCAGCAGGGGGGAGCGCCCTGCCTGACTGGAGAGAGCCCCCGGAGAGCCTGACCGGGACGCCTGAACTGGCAAAAAGATATCCATTGATACTTTCAGATTATCATACATCAAACTGCTATTCGGCATCCTGGGAGAGGAATGTCCCCCATTTAAGGGAAATCCAGCCATATCCCGCCCTTCATATCCACCCTGATGCGGCGTCAGCCAGAGATATTAAGGATGGGGACTGGATTATCGTTGAATCACCCCACGGGTGGATGAAGGTGAAGGCAGAGATCTTTCCCGGCATAAGGCCGGATACGGTCATGATCCTTCATGGCTGGTGGCAAGGTTGCAAGGAGCTTGGTTTTGAAGATTATCCCATTGCCGACGGGGGCGCCAATGTGAATAATATGTACAGTGTCGACCCTGAAAAGGCCTTTGACCCGTTGATTACTGCCATGTCCAGCCAGACCCTTGTGCAGGTGAGGAAGGCCTGATCTCGATTGGCGTCTGAACAGGGTTGTGAAGTATCGAATTATCAGGATGTCATGGATTGATTAATCGATTGATTAAAGGAGCTCTAATCATGTCTGAAGAATACGGCATTTCCTACATCAAAGAAAACTGCATGCAGTGCCATGCCTGTGAGGTTGCCTGCAAGAGCTGGAGGGGGATCGAGCTGGGGGTGAAATGGAGACGTGTTGAAAGGATCTGGCAGGGGACATACCCTGATGTTAAAAATCTCTCGGCATCCATCGCGTGCATGCATTGCGTTGACCCGGCATGCGTGCGGGCATGTCCTCAGGGGGCGATCTCCAAAAGGGCTGAGGATGGCGTTGTTGTTCTGGACAGGGAAAAGTGTATCGGCTGTCAGACATGCCAGGAAGAATGCCCCTTTAAGGCCCCTGCCTTCGGCAAGGATGGGAAGATGCAGAAATGTAATATGTGCGTAAATGAGATAGATTTTCAGAATGAAAGTCCGCCCTGTGTAGCCACATGCCCTACCAAGGCCCTGACCTTCGGCAAGATGGATACATCGGAAAAATCCGCTATGGAGACGTCCATGAAAAAATTGATCAAGGCAGATTGAGGCGGAGGCCTTTCGGATATGATATGAAAAAATTTCTCAATACTGTATTTTTATTCCTGGCAGCAACATATGCAATACCGTCTTATTCGTCGGCAGCGACGGCAACCATTGAGGTGATTCAGTCTTCAGATGCATATCATGCAGGTGAAACCTATCCTGTAATCTTTCGGGTCCGGATCATTGACGGCTGGTTTATCCATGGAAATGAAAAGGGGTCCGAGGAGATCATACCTACCGTCCTGACATTTATGGACCAGCCTCTCCTGAAGATTAAAGATATCAGATTCCCAGACACCCTGGAAAAGAAGTTTGATTATCTGACCGAACCTATAGATATTTTCTCCGGTGAGATACTGATAAAGGCCAACCTTGTCGTCGATAAAGGCACCCCGTCGGGGGCGCAGGGTATTAAGGGCAGTTTTTCTTATCAGGCCTGTTCCATTAATGCATGCAGAGCGCCTGAAAATATCCCTGTTGAGTGGACGGCATCTATCGTCTCAAATGATAGAACAACTCGAGAAATAAATAAGGATCTGTTTCTTGCAACCGGTAAGGAAAAGGATGGGGTCAGGAAAGATACAAATAGATTCGATCCGGACAAGGGCCTTATCTGGACCCTGGCATTGATCTTTCTGGGGGGATTGGCCCTGAACCTGAGTCCCTGCATCTATCCGATAATACCTATCACTGTTTCCTATTTCTGCGGAAAGACAGGGAGGATGAAGGGCGATATCCTTGTCCATTGTATTATGTATCTGATAGGGCTATCCGTTACCAATTCAATAATGGGCGTGGCCTCTGCCCTCTCAGGCAATATGCTTGGCTCCGTGCTTCAACATCCTGCTGCCCTTATAATCATTGCCCTGATCATGACACTGCTGGGCCTCAGCTTTTTTGACCTGTGGGAGATCAGGGTCCCTTCCTCCCTTAACAGGGTTGCATCGAAAAACTTCAACGGTTATTTCGGGACATTTTTTATGGGCCTGACACTTGGAATCATTGCCGCCCCGTGTATCGGGCCATTTGTACTAGGTCTGCTTGCCTATGTAGGGCAGAAGGGTGATCCTGTTTTTGGATTTTTCTGCTTTTTTATCCTGAGCATGGGCATGGGCCTGCCGGTATGCCTCCTGGCCCTCTTTTCAGGCGCCATGAAAAGACTGCCCTTATCAGGCGGCTGGATGCTGTGGATAAGGAGGGTGATGGGATGGGTGTTGATCGGGATGGCTATTTACATCCTCTCACCCCTGATATCAGGCAGGGTTCCCAGGGCCGCGGTCTTCCTTGCAGCGGCGGCAGCAGCCGGCATTCATCTCGGATGGCTTGAAAAGGCAGGCCAGGAGAGCGTCAGGTTTGTATGCATCAAAAGGAGCGCAGGGGTATTATTGATACTCTTAGGCGCAGGCTGTTTTTATTCCGCCATTTCATTCAATGGGGGCGTTCGCTGGACACCCTATGCTGAAGGCCTTTTGATAAAGGCGAAACAGGAGGGCAAACCCGTCGTCCTCGATTTCTATGCAGACTGGTGCCTTCCATGCAAGGTGATGGATAAGACCGTGCTCAGAGATGAAGAGGTTGTTTCTTTGAGCGAAAAATTTATCATGATGCGTCTTGATTTGACGACAAAACAGCCCGCACAGGAGAGGATTCTGGAAACATATCATGTAATAGGCGTACCGACTATTATCTTTCTTGATAAAGACGGCAACGAGGAGGATGGGTTAAGGATTGAATCCAGGGTCGGAAGGGATGAATTTCTGTCCGCCATGGAGCAGGCCCTTCAGCCGGGACCCTGATCTGTTTCAGGGGGCGATCCTTCTATCGCCCCCTTCGTATTCAGATATTTAGTTCAAGATTTACCATGTTGCCCTTCTGGAACCCCATTGCGTTAAAGAATTTTAAAAGGCCCCAGTCGCGCCACGCCACGTAAGTATGTACCTTGTGGACCCCTGCCTTTTTCAGGTTGGCCGTCATTTCCTCAAAGAGCATCTTGGCTATGCCCTTTTTCTGGTATTCAGGGTCTACGCCTACCGTGTCGATCCAGCCTAAAGAGACAGGGACCCCATATTCCCAACCGCTGGCAGCCCCGATGATAAAACCGACCACCTTGCCGTCCAGTTCAGCCACAAGGGAAGAAACAGCAGAATGCCTTTCCGCCAGCGCCAGTTTCATCTCCCAGTATTCGGGCCTTGCCTCGCCAAGTACCTTGATGTCTATCTCCACCATCCGAGCAAGGTCATCATGTGTCATCTTCCGTATTATCGGCCTTACAGATTCATCAGTCATGTCTTTACTCCTTTCTTTAAAAGTTTAAAGTAAAAGAATAATGCCTGACAACCTAACTTATCATCTTATAAGGGCGCTCCCCCACGTCAACCCGCCTCCGAACACGGGCATACAGACAATAGGCCTTATGCCCCCGTACCTTGCCGCCTAGTCAAATGCGATGGCGCATGATCCTGAAGAGGAGTTTCCGTACCCGGATATTGTAACATAGAATTTATCTAAGGACCATCTTTGCTACTGATTCAATATGATATGTATGTGGAAACATGTCAACGGGCTGTATCTCTAGAAGCTCATATTTTTCTTTCATGGCATTGATATCTCTTGCCATTGTAGCGGGATTGCATGATACATAAACCACCTTTTTAACGCCCATCTCCATTATCTTTTCCGGGATATCCTTATGCATGCCTGCCCTGGGGGGATCTATCACAATAACATCCGGGGTGAAGTTGAGGTCATCAAGCCTGTCCCTGATATCGCCGAGGACAAAGCTGCAGTTGTCGACATTGTTTTCCAGGCAGTTTCTTTTTGCGTCGGACACCGAGCTTTCAACTATCTCGATCCCGACGATCTCTTTTGCCTTTGAGGAGAGAAATATCGGGATTGTCCCTGTCCCGCAATAAAGATCAAGTATCCTCTCGCTGCCGCTTAATTCGGCGTATTCAACCACCTTTTCATAGAGCAGCCTTGCCCCAGGGGTGTTTGTCTGGAAAAAGGAATTGGCCGAGACCTGAAAATCATAGGCTCCAATCCTGTCCCGGATATAACCGGGGCCTGAAAGTATAACCTCCTTCTCCCCAAAGGAGATCCCTGCCGGTCTTGAGGTGATATTATTGACGATTGTTTTTATGTTGCCGAATAGGCTGTGAAGGCTCTCGGCAAGGGGCATTACGACATCCATTTTCTCTTTGGATGTAACAATGTTCACCAGCCATTCATCCGAGGCCACGGACCTACGGAGTGTAAGGAAGCGCCAGAAGCCCTCGTGGCTCTTGATGCCATAGACAGGCGCACCGCTTGCCCTTACATAATCCTTAACAGCACGGAGTATCCGGTTGCCTGTGTCATCCTGGAGGAGGCAGCCTTTCATGTCAATGACCTTGTAAAAGACGCCGGGCACATGAAGGCCCAGGCCAAAGTCAAAGGTGTCTTCGCCTTTTACAAATTCGCCGGGCATAAGCCACCTGCGGTCTGAAAAGGAAAATTCCATCTTGTTGCGATAACCGAATATCTTTTCCGAGGGGATGACATCGCGGATAAGGATATCATGGATAGCGCCGATATGCTCCATGGAATCCCTGACATGATCCCTTTTAAACTCAAGCTGACGGCCATAATCCAGGTACTGATAATTGCACCCGCCGCAAAAGCCATTATAAGGGCAGGGTGCCTTGACCCTGTCCGGGGATGGATCAATCATATCCGCAAGCTCCGCCTCGGCATAGTCCTTTTTCTTTTTGACTATCCGGGCCAGGACCCTGTCGCCGGGGACAGCCCCTTTAACAAAGATGACAAGACCGTCCATGCGGGCAACACCCTGGCCGCCAAAGGCCAGCCGGTCTATCCAGAGTTCAACTATATCTTCTTTTCGCAGTTTCATGATCATACATTACCATTTGAAACGCTGTTTGCCAAAGGGTTTGTTGAAAGCATAAAAATTTTTGCACTGATGCACAATCGAGTATTAACGGTCGCATCGTGATTTTTTTAACACCCTATTATTATAGTATTTTTTTACTGGCATGGGGTTTGCCCTGGGAAAAATGGGATAAGGCGGAAAGAGGATTAATTGATGACAAATTGACCCTCTGCCTTAGATCTCAACACCGATAGTTTTTAAAAGGAGGGTATCCTATGACATGCGTCATCCCAGGGAACAATATTCGTGGCTTTACAATAATGGAATTAATCTCCACCTTTTCCATGCTTGGAATCCTTTGTGCTATTGCCATACCGGCCTTTTCCTCCTGGCTCCCCGAATACAGATTGAAAAGCGCGGTCCGCGATCTTTACTCAAACCTGCAACTGGCAAGGGTGAAATCTATTAAGTATAACAGGGATTACAGGATAATATTTGATGTCGCAGGGAAGGGTTACAGTCTTGTCAGTCCTGATGGAACGGTCGAGAGAGAAATCAGTTTTGTGAACTATGATAAAAACGGCGGCATTGGGTATGGGGGAGGAAAGGCCACAAAAAATGCCACAGTGGATGGCGGCACATTGCCTGTTGATGGCGTCAGCTATCAATATAATAAGATCTCCTTTGACCCAAGGGGTCTTGGGAGCGGGATGGGGTATGCCTACTTAAAGAACAAAAGGGGGACCTCCTATGCCATAGGTTCATGGATAACAGGGATTATAGTCTTAAAAAAGTGGAATGAGGCAAAAGGGAGGTGGGAGTAACTAACCATTCATTAATGAGGTAATTTCAAAAGTCCTCCGCTTGTCATTCCGAACGGAGTGAGGAATCTAAAAGACATTGATATTAAAAGATTTCTCCCTTTGGTCGAAATGACAATTGATGCTTTTTTGAGTTTTGCAATTACCTCTGATGTGTCAAAAAATTTTACAGTTGATAAATAAGTTAACAACAAGCTGTCCGTCTGATTGCCTGCCTGACTTGTTGCAACAACAGCATTCCTTTATAATATCAGTGTGTTAATAAGAATAAGATATAATGGCACATGTTTTGCTTCAAAAATGGCGGATTGAAAAAATTTTTCCAACCATGACTAAAAGGACCGACTATGAAGAAAAAGACATGTGCAATAACAGGCGGGGCAGGTTTTACCCTTGTTGAATTAATGGTGACAATAGGGCTATTTGCTATCCTAGCCGGGATTGCTATACCTGGATTTTCTAAATGGCTTCCAGGCTATCATCTTAAAAGTGCAGCAAGGGATTTTTTTTCTAATCTGCAACTTGCTAAGCTTGAAGCAATCAAACAGAACATCAATTGCACGATAGATGTTGATCCCGGATGGAAGAGTTATAGTATCAATCGTGAGGATGGAACAACTATCAAGACCGTCTCGTTGATGGGCTATGATGATGGGGTCTTTTTTGACCCGTCCTCAACCTCTACGATAGCATTTAACAACAGGGGTATGGCTAATTCTTCCGGTCAATTTAAAATAACGAACGATATTATCAGTGCCATCTATGAAGTTAATGTTTCCAATGTCGGAAGCATAAGTCTGAAAAAGCTATAGCAGATCATTCAGGGAGCAGTAATTATGAAAAAAACATCCAAAGGATCGGAGCAGACTATATTGAAAAATGGATTTACCATTGTAGAACTCCTGGTTGCTATGACTATCTCATTAATTACCATGGGTGCCGTTTATAGCGTCTATAGATCCCAGCAACAGTCTTATATAGTACAAGATCAGGTAGCAGCAGTACAACAGAATCTCAGAGCTGCTATGTATGTCATGACAAGGGACATAAGGATGGCAGGATTTAATCCCACACTTCAAACGGCGGTCACTTTCGGCGTAACTGACGCTGAGGCAGACAAGATCATCCTTTCCTCTGATCTGGATGGTGGAGGAGACTCTGATGCTAATGAAATAATAACCTATTTCCTTGATAACACAACGCATCAGCTTAAAAGAAACGCGGGTGGAGGAGATCAGGTGGTTGCAGAAAATATTGAGGCACTTGGGTTTGCCTATTCTTATGATACCGCCAATGACGGTCTGGCGGATATGTCGGCAAATAATTTTATTATTTGGGCCGTTGACTCGGACGGGGATGGATCTCTGGATCTCAATCTGGATACTAATGACGATGGGGTAACCAACAATGCTGATGATGCTGATAGTGATGATATAATTAACGGCAATGCCCTATCTTCACCCATCTCAGTTGAGGCTATCAAATCTGTTAAGATCTGGCTCATTGCAAGGACAGACAAAAGAATCAAAGATTATTCCGATAATAACACCTATGTAGTCGGCAATAAGATTGTTACACCTGAGAATGGGTATATGTACAGGCTCATGTCCGAGACCGCAAGGTGTCGAAATCTGTAATGTTAATCAATTTGATTTTAATGGGAACAAATATGAAAAAAATGATTTTAAAAAAGTCAGGACTTGAAAGACAAGGCGGTTTTACACTTTTGGAAGTGATTGTCGCTATCTCCATTCTTACAGTAGGTCTTCTTGCCGTGGGGACAATGCAGATATCGGCAATATGGGGGAATTCACTGTCGGGCAAGATGACCACTGCTACATCCGTTGCAGAGGCTAAACTGGAGGATCTTCTTTCCTTGGAATATACACTGACATCAACCCATGAAGATCTTTCGGAGGGAAATCATGATGGAGGGACTTCCTCCGGGTATACTACGACATGGACCGTTGTGAACAATAGTCCTATTGTCAACACAAAGACAATTACAGTCATTGTAACATGGAAGGATAAGTGGATAACAAAGAGCACATCACTCAGTTCTTATCTGGCGAGGTCTTGAGTTTTATGAAAAAGCATTTTTGTGGGGAGCAGAATCGATGAAAGAGATACAGATTATAAAAAACGAAGACGGGTCGGTGCTTATCATAGCCCTTATCATGCTGGTTCTTCTCACGATACTTGGTATGACCGCCACATCCACATCCAATATTGAGTTGCAGATTGCGGGGAATGAAAGGAACTATAAAAGGGCCTTTTTTACGGCAAATTCAGGGGTGGAATACGTCAGGTCGGAACTTAACGACGGATTAGTCGATAACAATGAGGAAAATATAGCTACAGGGTCAACACTGAAGTGGACCTTCGCGATCAAAGCAGCGATCGATACGGATGGAGACGGTAAAGTTGATCCCTTGATCTTGCATGACGATATATCTTTTACGCCTCTTGATGGGTATACATATAGTGTGAAGATATGGGACAATGACGATGGGGACGGCGATCTAACTTCCGACAGTGACGGCATAATCTATGTGCTGTCAGAGGCAACCGGTCCGGGAAATGTAGATGTCAAGGTGAAGGTGCAGCTTCAGGCCGATCTTGACGGGGATGCCATCAATTCCTATACGGCTCAGCAGGGGGGGGAATCTGGCAAAGGCTATAGTTCCCAGGACCTCAATCCGATCGGCGACTTTACGACCCAAATATAGGTTTATCATCCTGTTATCAAATAACAGAATGACAATAGCGAGAGATTGCGATCAATCATCAGACCTGAAAGGATATCCGGCGACCTAAAAGGGTGAGAAACGCAAGTTAATCAGGAATTCTTTTTTGAGGTATAAAGAGGGGTGGCCCCCATGAAGCAGACAATAAAGGAGTCCATTATGGCGACATTAAATAGGAAAAAATTTGAGTATTTGTGGTCTTTTATATATTTTCTTTTTCTCTTCTTCTGGGGAATCGTTATCCCGGAGATTTCCAATGCATCATGCACCTCTATAGAATGGGGCACCTCCAACGGGTGGTTATTTGCGGACAAGGATAAAAATAGTAATACAAAAGGCACCTCCTATACAACTGGGACCAATTCCACCCTTACCATCGATGCTTACGGCGCTGATGTGTGGAATCCTGATGATGAATATTACGCCTATTATAGGGACGATCTCTCAGGGGATTGGTCCGTCCAGGTTAAGGTGATATCCCAGACGACTACGGATAAATATAAGAGTGGGAAAAACTGGAACAACTGCACACTGAATTCCTGGGCAAAGTCAGGGATAATGGTCAAAAACGACCTCTCTGTCAGCGGAGAGGATACAGGGACCAGCAGCGGGAAATACGGTTATTGTATGGTTGCCATGACCCCAGGAAACGGTGTTGTCTTTCAGTATGATGATTCCACAGTCGACGGATATCTGGAGACCAGTGCCCAGGAAACGGTTTCAAGCTATCCTGTATGGTTGAAGCTCAAAAAATCAGGGCAAACATTCAGCGCCTATTATTCCATGGATGGAAGCGATTGGCAACAGGTTGGTTTCGATACTCCATTAAGCACAGCTGCTACTCTCCAGGACCTCGGCCTTTTTGTAACAGCCCACAAGACCAATTCCTCTGATGGGAATAATGTAACACAATTCCGTGATTTCTGCCTTGAGGAAGTTCCTACCTATGCAATTACCGCTACGGCAGGGGCCAACGGGACAATCACCTCCGGAAGCACTACGGTTGCAGGGGGCAGTTCATCCGTATTCACCGTTGTAGAAGGATACAGCCAGACCTTTACGATCGATCCCAACACAGGATACAAAATAGGGCAGGTCCTCGTAGATGGGACAGCACAGAACCTTACAGGAGCTTCCTACATCTTTGAGAACGTGACCGGCGATCACTCTATCTCCGCTGAATTTGTGAAAGAGGTTTACACAATCGAGGCGAGTTCAGGCTCTTCCGGGAGTATATCGCCGTCAGGAAGCGTACTTGTGGAATATAATGACAACCGGACATTCACTATATCGCCTGCCGTAGGTTATCAGATATCACAGGTATTGGTGGACGGCTTAGATGCAACGGATGATATCGCAAGCAACACATATACCTTTTCATCCGTCTCCGGCAATCATACGATTGCAGTCTCATTTTGCGCCGCGAAATATACAATAACCACCATAACAGGATCGGGTGGAAGCATCGATCCAAGCGGTGATGTATCCCTTAACTACGGCGAGAGTCAGACATACACAATAACACCGGAGAGCGGATACTATGCTGCTGTCATAGTGGACGGAACAACGGTAATAAGTAGCTCCAGCGATGCATGCACTTATACCTTCTCGAACGTAGCCGCGAATCATACAATCAGGGCTACATTCAGTGCCACTGCAAGCGTTTCCGAGGAGATTGCGGGGTGCGACACAAGCGTTACATCCGATTACTCAAGCGGTTTTATAGCTGCTGATTTTTCACTTGACAATCTAAGCATTGTGGACGGTCAGATTGTATTGGAGACGGGAGCATCCGCCATTGATCCCGAGAACATAGTGATACCCTTTAAGCAGGAGGTCGCAGTTACATTTTTATATGAAGGTGCCGGTTTTGTCTCAGACTTCGGCTACATGCTGTATTCGGATGCAGTGGATTCAAACGGGAAGTTCCTTGGGTGGTCCGCCATAGCCAGCTCCAAGAAGCATGTCATATACCATAATATAAATGATGATAATGAGGGATGGGGAGGAGACGGAGTCTTTGACTCTGATTATGGAAAGGGGAGTTTCCCTTATACCACTGAAACGGCGATTGCTGCATATAATGACGGATCGAGCATCCCTTTTGTCCCTGACGGAGACGGCACTGTCACCAGCAAGGATATGAGAAAGGTCCTGGGCACCTTTGATGCGGGGACGGAGTTGATCTTTTTTCTTGTTGCCAACCAGGATTGGGACACTGCACCTGCTTCCGCAGTTTATTTTAATAAAAAGTCCTGGAATCCCGATCTTTATACCTCTTGCACCCCCTCAACAGGAGGGTCTTACACCAACTGCAGTGGGGCCACTGCAAGCGGGTTCAACAAGACCAGCAGTTCTTTTAGAAAGACCTATAACCTTGGCGTCGCCAGTTCAGAGACCTCTTGCAGTGTAAGCGACAGGGGGTGGCTTATGCAAGATGCAATTGACCGGATGTACGATCTTTACGGCATTACCCTTTCCGGTTCTTACTCACTTTGCATGCAATATAATCAACTGTACGATCATGTTATAGTAGGAGCGCCTGCCGATGACCCAAATCAATGGATACTGGGATGGGAAGATTATCCTAATGGCGGTGACGTTGATCACAATGATATGGTCTTCAGGATAGAAAGACAGACAGGCGGTCTGGCCACCTTGCAGACCGCAGCATCCCCTGTGCTGAACGAGGGCTCATATTATACGGCTGCTACAATTGAGGTCTATGATTACATGCCCTGCCCAGGCGACACACTTATTAGCTACTGGGTTTCCATTGACGGCGGTGAAGACTGGGTGGAGGTTACAAACTGGGACCAGGTGTATGAATACGACAACACAAAAAAGGAGATCGGATCCGAAGTAACGGACTGGACCCCGGGGGCGCCTGCCTACACCTACAGGAAATACAGGATAGACTTTGCAGGCTTAGGTATGTCCGGCGACACACTAATCTGGAAGGCGCAACTCCAGAGCGACGATGAGGATTGCAAGCCTATTATAATAAATGTATCTCTTTCGGGCACTGTCTCCACAAACGGGAGTTTTTCACGATCTTCGCCTGTTGTTCAGACTAATATGACCTATTCCGGGAGCTATGAGACCCCCGCGATCAACTGGATTGATAAGACAGTTTTGAGGGGTCACTTGAAGGCGACCAGGGTCTATGATCCTGCAGATCCGACCAAGACTGCAGCGGTTGAGATATGGGATGCAGGGGCCGTCCTTGCCGGGAGAGATGTGGCAACCAGGACTATATACTTCCCTGACATTACTATAACCGGTGTGACGGGCGAGACACTTGCCGCAGGCGATGGTACGACCGTCACCTTTACAGGGACACTTGCCAATTATCCGATCGCGGCAGAAACCCTGTCCATAACAGATACAATTGAGAGCTT
>Ga0153915_10004734_pt1 | contig 12584 bp, 13 predicted proteins | sample Opewatmetagenome_2_FD_107003 | JGI IMG/M metagenome (GOLD analysis project Ga0153915, IMG submission 107003) | Freshwater wetland microbial communities from Ohio, USA - Open water 3 Core 3 Depth 3 metaG | ecosystem: Environmental > Aquatic > Freshwater > Wetlands | place: USA: Ohio, Lake Erie... | reverse complement strand
TTAAACTCTCCTCAATAAAGAAGGGATTGCCCTCGGTGCGTCTGCTGATCAGGATTTTGAGATTATCGGGTATTGATTCCGCATTCAGCCTCAGCTTCATCAGATCGAGGCTGTCTTCCTCTGACAGCATGTCGAGGTTGATCAGTGTGGCACGGTCCATTATGTTTTTATATCCTGTATACTCAGGACGGAAGATTATGCAGAATAGGGATGGGACTAATTCCTCCTTTTTCATAAGGAACTCTAATAGCTCCTTTGAGAACCTGTCTGCCCAGTGCAGGTCTTCCAGGATAAATACGGCAGGCTGCTTGCTGCCAAACTTGTCTATCAGTTTGTACACTGCCTCATAGATCCTCCTCTTCCTCTCCTGGTCCTCCTCAAGAAGTATCTCCTCGTATCTCAGAGACAGGAGTGTGGCAATATAAGGCTCATCGGCATTCAGGGAAAGGATAGCAAGGGTGTCATGAAGAAGTTTCTTAATCTCGGCTTCTGGCGCTTCTGAAGATATGCTGAGCATGCTCTTAAGGAGTGTGTTCCAGAGATAGTATGGGGTCTTTGTCTCAAAGCTGGAGCACTTACCTTCATAGGAGGCAAATCCTTCTACAACGGATGCCTGAACAAGCTCCTCTTTTAATCGTGTCTTCCCTACGCCTGGATCGCCACAGATCAAAAGCCTCTGCTCCTTCTTCTCCAGTACACGTGCGAGCGCCTGTGAGAGTATATCCTTCTCCTGCCTCCTGCCTACAAAGCCCTTTGCCCTTGTGATAGATTTATCACTGTTCTCATCCTTCATTGAAAGCAGTTTGTATACTGTTACAGGTTTTTCTTTGCCTTTCACCTGGATGGATTGTGAGGGTTCTGTAGTTAATTGAGTTTGAAGAAGCTTGTATGTATTTTCACTGATATATATCTCGCCTCTGGTTGCATGGTTCGCTATCCTTGAACAGAGATTGACCGTATCCCCTACTGCCGAATAGCTCATCCTTAAATCACTTCCCACATTGCCTACAACAACCAGGCCGGAATGGATGCCTATATGAAGGCCTAATGGTGCAGGCAATTTGTGGGGGCTTACCCTGTTGAATCGTTCTGCATAGGGCATCATCTCCAATGCCGTGCGCACCGCCCTTTCAGGATCATTCTCATGGGCTAACGGTGCGCCGAATACAGCCAGTATCCCGTCGCCGAAGAAGTCGATGATCAGGCCTTCATATTTAATGATGATAGATATCAGTCCATTGAAAAGGTCATTCATGACCATGGTAACGGTCTCGGGATCGAGCTTCTCAGACAGGGATGTGTACCCGGACACATCGGCAAAGAGGACCGTGACAAACCTCCTCTCACTCTCAATCTGCTTTCCTGCTTGAAGGATTCTATCTTTTAGTTCAGGCGGGATATAGTCATGGAGCAGAGAGAAACGATCATCATGGCTGGTGTCTCCCAAGGTTGAGCCGCATTTGCCGCAAAACCTCATATCCTCTGGATTATCAAACTGACATTTAGGACACTTCATGGTTTATGCCCTCTTTTAAAGTTTAGGAATTATGAATTGAAGATGTTCAGGATGGGATTGTTTAATTGAGGTAGAATTATAATTGAAATACTTTCTATTGTCAAATAAGAGAGTCCCATATATCGGGTGGTCGGCAACTTCCGCAAGAAATTTCAGTTTACTTTATCAAAATATCAACTTTAGAGAAATTGAATATTATTTAGGCTACCTGATTAAACATTATAAAACAGGTTTAAAAATCTTTGGCAGTGTTAGTAACGGTGTAGTCAAATGGCCGAGCTTGTCATTACCAGCTTGAACGGCTTTTAAATCTATTCACTTTTTACCGTAATTACATATACCTTGCTGGCTGATGGATCGCACAAATCATCACAATCAGAGGCGACAGGAGTAAGCTCGATGTCTAATTTGAATTTATATTCGCCAGGTTTGGTTGGGGTGCCTTCAATTTTTGCGACACGCCAATTCTTGTTATAAGATTCAAACGTATCAGGTTTATAATTGACCAGTTTTAAACCATCAGGCAAGCTTCCTTCCTCTAACGTAAATTCATATTCATAAGCACACTCATACCAGGCCTCCTCATCCGTATCGTTAATCCCGGCAACAATCTTTGCTGAATATTCTTGATTTACGATTGCAGCAGGCAATGAATCAGTCTCGAACTCTGCATCCATGCCCAGAATGCAATTCGTAACATCTTCAGCTATTTCGCTACAAGATGATGTAACCAGCGCAATGAATGACATACTCAGGCACATTGTAAATTTGATCAGGATATCTTTATGTTTTGGTTTAGAAGAGAGTTTTTTCCACATGGTATGACCTCCTTGTTTGAACGGGAAGTAACATCTATATGTATTTGGTCATTTAGCAACAGCTCTGCGATAAAGATCTCTGCGTTTCATACAGCGGGAAACCTTTTCGAAACTTGACGAGTTTTAGATTCTGAATATCCGGATTAGATTTTGAAAACAATCTGTTAGGTTTTATAATTTTTATCTGATATTTTATTTTGACAGTCAAGGAGATTTACTGAATGAATGTTTTTAAATAGGTAATCAGCACCACCAGTGAAACTTGTAGTGCCGATTAATTGAGCCCTTGAATCCTGATAATCAATCAACAGTTTTGGAGATACTTAAAAAAAAATATTTTTTTATTAATAAAATACTTGACAGATATTTTCTTATACACTAGTATTTCAATAGTAATGATAGCATTTAAATTTAAGCGTCTCCCCTAAGGGGTTCTTTATTATAGCATTAAGATCTCCAGTTATGAGACAACCTGATATAATGTTAATCAAAAAGGGTTTACTGAAAGCCGAATATTGTGAGAAAAGACCTGGTGATGACTAATTTCAAAAGGAAGATGCAAAATGAGAATTTACAATCATAAACTGAACTTCATAATGTATTGCATGGCCATGTGCTGTACTTGCACCAGGGTAGGCCCGTCTATGTGATCGCCATTAAATCATCCACATGACAACCCACTACCCGAAAAAATCCTGGCTAGTGGGTTTTTTTTATTTAAAAAGTTTATCAGGCATTCAGGAGGCCGAAATGAGTTCAAATCAAAACGGGGCAAAAAACATCATAAACGATTCCATTATAAAAGACATTCGTGACGCGGTGGAGAAATTGGGATTCGGCACAGTGACAATCACAGTGCATAACAAAAAGATTACACAGATTGAAATAGCAGAGAAAAAACGTTTTGACTCTGTCTGGGCAGTTGAGGAAGGAGGTGGAATATAGGGGTCCGATCATCATAACGTCTTTAACCTTGCCGGACAACCGGGGGTTTTTTAAATTAAATAATATTAACAGTGCGATACAACCGGTCAACTGGAGTCAGCGCATAAAAATAAAGGAGATAGTAAAATGAAAAGTATAAAGTTGTTTGCAGCAGTTGTGTTATTGACGGTTGTGTTCTCTGTAAAAGGCGCGTTTGCCGGGGCGCCCTTTGTAAATCTGGAAGGTGTGGGCGGCGTGGCATTTAATCCATTGGCCTATCTTGCGGATTCTTCCGGCGAGAACAGTCATTTCAAGATCGGTGACACTGATGTCCTCGGCAAGGCAAGAATCGGCGGGTGGTATGTGAACCTGGGCGATGTTAAGGTTGACTGGACTGCTATAGGTGTAGCGGACACATTTTTTAAGAGACTTGAGGTCTCCTATGGTTATGAGACTGTAAATCCGGAGAATTCCGTCGCGATACACAAGAGCAATATAGGGACCAAGGTGCTTCTCCTGCCCGAGAATTCCTTTAATACAAAATTTATTCCGGCAATTTCCATAGGAGGAATATTCAAGCATACCTCATACGTCGGCACGGGCTCAGACGACAGCGGACAGGACTTCTATCTGGTCGCGACAAAGCTGATCACGCAATTGCCTCGCCCGGTGCTGCTGTCAGGCGGTATACTCTCCACTGACAGCAAGGTCACAGGTGTTTTCGGTTATGATGAAGACAGAAAGACCACTGCCTTCGGCAACATTGATATAATCCTCCCGGCTAATCTGATAGCGGGGTTCGAGTATAAACAGGGCGCGGAATATTCAGACTGGAAGGATGCCGGCTATTGGAATGCCCATCTGGCCTGGACGCCCACTTCGAATCTTACGCTTATCCTTGCACATGTGAATGCAGGAGATTACAAATCAACAAGCAAGGTCGGCCTTGGGAACGGGGTAGTGCTAAGCGCACAGTATGCATTTTAATAAAATTTGACAAAAAAGATTCAATAAAAAGGAGCAAAGAAATGACTTCAATAGACAATCAATTAAGAATCGAAACACTTGCGTTACATGGAGGCCAGGAACCTGATCCGACAACCGGATCCCGTGCGGTTCCTATATATCAGACAACATCATATCAATTCAAAGACAGCGACCATGCCGCCGCCCTCTTCGGACTGACCGAATTCGGGAACATCTACACGAGGATCATGAATCCGACCAACGATGTCTTTGAAAAACGGATTGCGGCCCTGGACGGGGGCATCGGGGCGCTTGCCACGGCAAGCGGTTCAGCCGCGATTACCCTGGCCCTCTTAAATATCGCACAGGCCGGAGACGAGATCGTATCAGCCGACAACCTCTACGGAGGCACATACAACCTCTTCCATTATACCTTCAAGAGGTTCGGCATAAAAGTGAATTTCGTCAAATCAAACGACCTGGATGCCATCCAAAAGGCCATCACGCCAATGACAAAGGCGGTTTATGCAGAATCCATAGGCAATCCAAAGCTGGACATTGCGGACCTGGAAGGGATATCAAAGGTTGCCCATAAGAACGGGATCCCCTTTATCCTGGACAACACGGCATCTCCATATATCCTGAGACCGATAGACCATGGAGTGGACATCGTCGTCTATTCCGCTACCAAGTTTATCGGCGGGCACGGGACAAGCATCGGTGGAGTGATAGTGGATTCAGGCAGGTTCGACTGGACAAACGGCAAGTTCCCGTTGATCGCAGACCCTGAACCCAGCTATCATGGCCTGAATTTTGTCGAGGCATTAAAACCCCTCGGAAACCTGGCCTATATCCTCAAGGCAAGGGTAACGCTGCTTCGCGATACAGGGGCTGCATTGTCTCCCTTTAACGCATTCCTGTTCCTGCAAGGGTTGGAGACACTGCACCTGAGGATGCCGCGCCACTCCACAAATGCGCTTGCAGCGGCCAAATATCTGAAAGGTCATTCCAAGGTAAGCTGGGTGAATTATCCCGGCCTGGATGACAGCCCTGAAAAAGCAAAGGTGCAGAAATATCTCAAGTATGGGGCAGGAGCTATCCTGGGCTTCGGGATAAAGGGAGGTCTTGAGGCAGGCAAAAGGTTTATCGACTCCCTGAAACTGATATCTCACCTTGCAAATATCGGGGATGCAAAGTCCCTGGCCATCCATCCCGCGAGCACTACGCACTCGCAGCTTTCACCGGCAGAACAAGAGGCAACGGGCGTGACACCTGATTTTATCAGGTTGTCCATAGGCATTGAACACATCGATGATATCATCGCCGACATAGAACAGGCCTTGGCAAAGGCATAAGGGGAAATACCATGGCTAAAATATATTCAGATATTACAAAGACAGTAGGCAATACACCATTAGTGAAACTTAACCATATCACCAAAGGTCTGGAGGCAACAGTATTAGTAAAACTGGAATCATTTAATCCCCTATCAAGCGTAAAGGACCGCATTGGTGTTGCGCTCATTGAAGATGCCGAAAAAAAGGGGCTTCTTAAAAAGGATTCCGTGATCATCGAGCCCACAAGCGGAAACACCGGGATAGCCCTGGCCTTTGTGGCTGCGGCAAGGGGCTACAAGCTTATACTGACCATGCCTGATACGATGAGTATCGAACGCAGGCAGCTCCTTAAGATCCTTGGGGCGGAGCTTGTATTGACCGAAGGCCCGAAGGGTATGAAGGGGGCGATAGAAAAGGCTGATGAACTGGCAAAGAGTACTCCGAACAGTTTCGTGCCCCAGCAGTTCAACAACCCTGCCAATCCAGCGATCCACCGCAAGACTACGGCAGAGGAGATCTGGAACGACACCGACGGAAAGATTGATATCCTGGTGGCAGGCGTCGGCACAGGGGGGACAATAACAGGCGTCTCCGAGGTCATCAAGAAACGGAAACCGGGATTCAAGGCCATTGCAGTAGAACCCGAGGCCTCTCCGGTATTGTCCGGAGGAAAACCAGGCCCCCATAAGATCCAGGGCATAGGCGCCGGGTTTGTCCCCCGGGTCTTCAACAAAGATGTCATTGATGAGATCATCCAGGTCGCTAATGATGACGCCGGAGAGACCGCCAGACAGCTTGCAAGAAAAGAAGGCATCCTTGCAGGCATTTCCAGCGGTGCGGCCCTGTGGGCTGCATTGCAGGTAGCCAGACGGCCTGAAAACAAGGGAAAGCTTATAGTAGTAGTTTTGCCCGATACAGGAGAACGATATTTGACGACATGGCTTTTCCAGGAATCGGCGTGACCTATAGAAATCCTTTGAACAGGGAAAAGCGTAGGGCTCATTAGAGTTGTACATTTAACTCTGATGACCTTACGCCTATAAGATTAATAAATCTATAAACAATAAGGTAGAAACTCAAATTGCCAAAGAAAGATATCTCAAAATACGGTTTTGAAACCGTTGCCATTCACGCAGGAGGAAGACCTGATAAGGCCTATGGGGCTATCTCCGCGCCCATATACCAGACCTCCAATTTTGCCTTCCAGTCCCTTGGAAAAAACAAAGGCTTTGATTATTCCCGCTCGGGCAATCCTACCCGCAAGGTTCTTGAGGACACCATAGCAAGGTTGGAGGGGGGAAAGGCCGGATTCGCCTTTGCTACAGGGATGGCGGCATCAACAACAGTGATCCACCTTCTAAAGGCCGGCGACCATGTCATCTGCTGCGATGATATCTATGGCGGGTCCTTCCGCCTTTTTGACAGAGTCATGAGAAATTTCGGCATAGAGTTCACCTTTCTGAGGTTGAATAACCGTAAGGCTATTGAAAAGTCAATAAAACCGAACACACGGATGATATGGCTTGAGACTCCGTCAAATCCCCTTTTGAATATCATAGATCTGGAACTGGTAGTAGATGTGGCAAGGAAGCATAAATTGCTTACCGTTATGGACAACACCTTTGCCTCTCCCTATTTCCTGAGGCCCATCGAGTTCGGCATAGACCTCGTTGTGCATTCGACTACAAAATATCTTAACGGGCACTGTGATGTTGTCGGAGGGGCGGTTATAACGACAACTGACGACCTTACCGAACGGATTCAATTTTTGCTTAATGCCATGGGGACTCCGGCCTCGCCCTTCGATTGCTGGCTGGTGCTTCGGGGCATTGAGACGCTTGCCCTTCGTATGCGCCAACACGAGAAGAATGCCATTGAGGCGGCGAATTTTCTGAATAATCACTCGAAGGTATCAAGGGTGTATTTCCCAGGGCTTCCTTCTCATCCGGGGCATGAGATCGCATTGAAGCAGATGAAGGGTTTCGGAGGGATGGTCTCATTCGAAATTAAAGGTGGCACAACCTCTGTTAAGAGTTTCCTGCACAAGCTGAAAGTCTTCAAGATTGCGGAATCGCTGGGAGGTCCGGTTTCACTGGCCGAGCATCCCGCGACCATGAGCCATGCCTCAATGCCGAAAGAACATCGCCGGAAGGCAGGCATCAACGATGGACTCATCAGGCTCTCCATAGGACTTGAAAGCATTGATGATTTGATAAAGGATCTTGGAAAGGCGCTTGGATTTACTATAAAACGTTAAAGCATTAAAATTTGTGGGAACAGGTGAGGTTAAAGGGAATAGCCCATGTCAGTGAAGGTTGGAATTAACGGATTAGGACGGATCGGGCGCACGGTCTTTCGCGCGATCTGCGACGCCGGATTTTTAGGCAGGGATATTGATGTAGTTGCAGTTGCGAATATTTCTTCAGATGCGGGTTATCTGGCCTATCAGATAAAATACGACTCCATCCACGGAAGGTTCGGGCAACAGGTAAAAGCTGATAAAAGCGATCATTCAATAAAGGATCCCGATACCCTTGTCGTCGGCGATCACAGGATCAAATGCCTGCCGGCGTCAGAAGACCCTGCTCATCTGCCCTGGGAGAGATTGGGCGTTGATCTTGTGATTGAATCATCAGGGCAATTTACCGATAGCGGAAAGGCATCAGGTCATCTTCAGGGGGGTGCAAAGAAGGTCATAATCACTGCTCCCGGCCAGGGCGATGTAAAGACCATTGTCATGGGCGTCAATGAAGATGAATATAATCCGTCGGAACATCATATCATCTCCGCTGCCAGTTGCACCATGAATGTCCTGGGGATGATTGCACATGTGCTCTTAAAGGAAGGCATCGGCATTGAGACAAGTATCATGACAGGGATCAACAGCTATACCTCATCCCAGAGGCTTGTTGACGGCATATCAAAAAGGGAACGCCGCAGCGGGAGGGCCGCGGCTGTGAATATAATCCCTACCGCCTCCAGCGCGACAAAGATTACATGGGAGGTCTTCCCCGGGCTGAAGGGAAGGTTGGCGGGGATATCCTATCGCGTGCCTATATCGGATGTCTCTGTGATCGATCTGACCTTCAGGTCTGACAGGGATTCATCAATTGAGGAGATCGATAGCCTTATGAAACAGGCTTCTGAGACTTACCTCAAGGGATACCTTGGTTATACAGATGAAGAACTGGTCTCCACCGATTTTATCAATGACATCCGTTCGGCGATATATGATTCAGAGGCAACAATCAGAAGCAATCTTAAGGATGAAAGACGCCTCTTCAGGATTATCGCATGGTATGACAATGAATGGGGTTATGCCCACAGGGTCGTTGACATGATACGTTATATAAGTAACTTTAACAGAAGTAAAAAGGGTTGAGCGCAATGTCAGCTGTTACAAATAATATCAGATCAAAAAAGGGGATTGCCGGGAATATGGTTGTTATTAATCGTTGTGATGCAAATTGCCCGTCCTTTGATCTGTGTAAAAAACGCATCCTGATCGTCGGAGGGATTACCCGCATGGAATCCCTATACCGGGAATTGATCGAAAGTCATGGCGGCGTTTTTGAATATCACGATGGTTACGTTAAAAAAGGGGCTAAAAAGCTGGAATCCCGCCTCAAACGCGCCGATATTGTGGTATGCCCGGTCAACTGCAACAGCCATGCAGCATGCATCATGGTCAAAAACCTGGGCAAAAAGTACGGGAAGACAGTTCATATGCTGGCAAGTTTCAGCATGAGTTCTATTTCCAGGGCAATCAACGATGCAGATAATGGGAGATGTAAATTCAGTTAAGCGTCAGTGAATAATATCGGGGAAAAATACTCGAAGGTATAAAAAATGGGCGTTAATTTTCAGATGTCTTTAAAAAGAAACAAAGGCAATCTTCATGTGAATCCCAAGGGAAATTTTGACGGGAGTTCCGCATGCGAACTGGTCAACCTGCTACATGAACAATTTGATGGAAAGGGATGTGTCTTTATTAATACAGAAAATTTTCACGAGATATGCCCTTTCGGTTGCAGCACCTTTCAATGCAGGCTTAATCAGAATCGGGTGCCTGCGGATCGGCTCTTCTTTAGAGGAAAAAATGGATTCAAGCTCGCCCCGGAAGGAAGCAAGGTTATAGCGCCTCCTCTAAATCGTTCGAGGAAAAAACTATTTTTAAAAGGAGAATAAAATGCCGGTTATAGATCTTAAATTAGTAGGAAAGCTTTCAAAGGAACAGAAACAAATCATTGCAAAGGAATTTTCAGAGACCCTTTTGCGAGTCGCAGGCAAGCCCAAGGAAAGCACCTATATTGTCATCAATGAAGTTGAAGGCCAGAACTGGGCGCAGGGCGAAAAGTTTTTCGGTTGATTAGGTCGAATAATGCTTGATAAAATGGAATTTATGATTTAAAGATACAGCCAACATAACGGGGAGGTCGTTAAAACGGCCTGAGAGTTCTGTGTATCAAGCAGATTACCCGACGAACCTGATCTGGATAATGCCAGCGGAGGGAGAAGATAGATGAATTTCAGAACCCCTATGTCTTTGGCATAGGGGTTTTTATTTATCCTTATGGCATTCCTTCTCAGGGTTATTAAACCTTAAACCAGGGAGGAATAAAAATGTTTGCAAGAATTACAGAGTCACAGATTAGTCGTGCAATTGTAGGTGAGTTTACCAGATGGTTTGACGAGTATATTGTTTCGGATGTTATTGTTATAGGCGGGGGACCGAGCGGCCTTGTTGCAGCGCGCGATCTGGCAAACGCGGGCTTAAAGACCTTGATCATTGAGAGCAATAACTATATCGGCGGCGATTTCTGGGTGGGCGGATACTTTATGAACACCCTGACCTTCCGCGCGCCGGCTGAGACGATCCTTGAGGAACTCAAGATACCATTCGAGGAGATTGAGAAGGGGCTTTTTGTAGCGGACGGCCCCACAGCCTGCTCAAAACTTATCTCCGCCACCTGTGATTCAGGGGCAAAGATACTTAACCTTACACAGTTCGATGATGTAGTCCTGCGCAATAACAGGGTGGAAGGTGTTGTGATAAACTGGTCGCCTGTCTCCGGCCTGCCGCGCCAGATTACATGTGTGGACCCCATTGCCCTGGAATCAAAGGTCGTTATCGATTCGACAGGACATGATGCGAAGGTTGCCAAGAGCCTTGAAAAAAGAGGCCTCCTGGAGGTTCAAACATACGGTCCCATGGATGTAGTCCTTTCGGAAACGCTTGTTGTGGAAAAGACAGGGGAGATTTTTCCAGGGCTCTATGCCACAGGGATGGCAGCATCAACCGTCTTCGGCCTCCCTCGAATGGGGCCGACCTTTGCCGGGATGCTCTTTTCAGGAAGAAAGGCCGCCCGACAGATAATCAACAACTTTAAATAATTCGAGTTGCCGATCATCTGTGTAAGCCTATTATTCAGGGACAAGGATTCCGGGGCGGCAAGTATCATTTTAAAAGGCCTTGCTCTTAACCGAATCCTTGAACCCTTTCAATGACAAGCATGCCTGTAATATTATATTTTAAAAATCCCGAAATAATGTTACAGGTTAAAATTGGTAGAGCTCAAGACAACAAACAGGAGACAAATAAAGATATGGTTGATCGGGAAATGATAGAGAAGGCAAGACGACAAGCCGAGGGAATGTATCGCAGCGGTCAGTTTCTTTGCTCTGAGGCAGTGTTCCTTGTAGCGAATGAATTTCTAGGACGTCCGGTGCCGGATGAAATGGTGCGGTTAGCTTCCGGCTTTCCAGTTGGCATGGGAACGGCCGGTTGCGTATGCGGGGCCTTAAGCGGGGGAGTTATGGCCTTGGGCATCAGGTACGGAAGAACCGAGGCAGGGGCAAAAACGCCGGGGATGTTTGAAGCCGCAAAGGAACTGCATGATAGATTTGTCGCCCGTCGGAAATTCACATGTTGTAGGATATTAACAAAAAAACTCGAATTAGGCTCTCCTGAACATATGAAACAGTGTATAGCCATTACTGGCGAGGTTACAGCGGATGTCATTGAACTATTGGGGGAGAAATAAATGGATGTAATAATATAAATTATCGTCAATGGCTTCCAGAAAGAAGTCCCCTCTGGTTCATCAATCGAATTTCTTATAAAACATTTTAAAGAAATTGATCCCAACTTGATAGTGGAATTGAACGGGCATTTTGTTTTTACTAAGGACTACCCTGCCTCCATTGTCAAAGAAAACGACCATGTGGAATTTATTAACCCGAACCTTGGCGGGTGATAGGGAATCCTCCATCTTTACAAAACCTCAGACTATCTTACTTATCGTAATCTTCACTTTTGGGACATCGGATTTTATTGCGATTTGAAAGTGTAATCAAAACCGCCGACTGATGCTCATGAAGTTTTTTTCAGAAATATCATGATCCAAAAGCAGCAGCTTGGCTTTAACAATATCGCTATAATTCACCATAGATTTTCCAATCCCATTGCTTCTGACAAGAATCCCCTGCCACTCGTGTGCAAGCTGATTTAATACTGCGGTTGCCCCCTGCCTTGTCAATTTCAAACTGTATCCCAATCGAGTATAGCATTTGCCAATGATGTGGTCTCCAACGGATGAAAATGCTTGCCATCAATAGTCTTCCAAGTAGCATTGGGCAAAACATCTCTTAATTTTTCGCCTATAGCTACAGGTTGGAATTGATCATCTCGTGCCCAGACAAGTAAAGTTTTCCTCCTAAACAAGCTCAACTTTGGCGAAGCTTCTTGAGTGCATTCATTATTCAAAGAATCTGTTATTAAAAACCTTCTGTCTGTATCTTCCACTTTTGCTTTTATCCTTTGCTACAAGATTTTCAAATGTAGCCGCATAACGCCAAAATGAATGCGAATCGGTATCAACTACAGCTTTCGCTGCAATCGCAAGAAGGCTCACGTCCTGTGAGGCTGCCCTTGATTATGGCCGCAGCGCATCCCACACCCGCATTCACCGTTATCGCCTCAAAAGGGCAATTGACAGCGCAGGCCCCGCATTCCATACAGGC